>Ga0209068_10000366_pt1 | contig 25073 bp, 20 predicted proteins | sample ColStrG_CSR_2012_FD_187200 | JGI IMG/M metagenome (GOLD analysis project Ga0209068, IMG submission 187200) | Freshwater sediment microbial communities in response to fracking from Pennsylvania, USA - Cold Stream Run_MetaG_CSR_2012 (SPAdes)... | ecosystem: Environmental > Aquatic > Freshwater >...
GTGCCAAAACTTTTAACTTTTAACTTTCTCATGGAGACTATGGAGCGGGTGGCGAGACTCGAACTCGTGACCCCAACCTTGGCAAGGTTGTGCTCTACCAACTGAGCTACACCCGCGTTGCAGACTATTACCTGCCGCTTGAGGGTGGAATATAACAAAGTGGCCTATCCTTGTCAACAAAAAACTCTATCAAAATGATGGGGTCACCAAACACTTGACAACCAACGCTCTTGACGCGGCAATACGACTGTGGTAATGTACATTGCATTATTAAACAGACAGTTGATGGAGGTAGATGCGGAACATGAATATGGTTAAAACAATAGGATTGATGGTTTTTATGACCCTGCTCCTGGTTTTCGTGGGAGCGGCGATCGGCGGTAGAAGCGGCATGGTATTCGCCTTTGCCATGGCCGCGATCATGAATGTCGGCGCCTACTGGTTCAGCGATAAAATCGTGCTCCGGATGTACAATGCGCAGCCCGTGACCGAGTCCGAGGCGCCTGAGGTCTATTCCATCGTGCGGGGCCTGGTCCAGAAGGCCGGCATGCCTATGCCGAAGGTATACATCATCCCGGAAGATACGCCGAACGCCTTTGCAACCGGCAGAAATCCGGAACATGCGGTGGTTGCCGTGACCCAGGGAATCATGAGGATCTTGTCCCGCGAGGAGCTTACGGGCGTTATCGCCCATGAACTGGCGCACATCAGGCACCGCGACATGCTCACCGGCACAATCGTGGCGACAATTGCCGGCGCGATCAGCATGCTCGCCCAGATGGCGCAGTGGTCCATGATCTTCGGAGGCGGCAGGAGAGATGACGACGAAGGCGGCAGCCCGATTGTGGCGTTGGTAATGATGATCGTGGCGCCGATCGCGGCCATGATCGTGCAGATGGCGATCTCTCGCACCCGGGAGTACGAGGCTGATAAAGGCGGCGCGCAGCTCGCCGGCAATCCATCAGGGCTTGCCAATGCCCTCCTCAAACTCGAGAAGGGCTCTCAGGTCATCCCCATGCAAGACGCCAGGCCCGCAACGGCACATATGTTTATCGTGAACCCTCTTACGGGCGGCGGTTTGATGAACCTGTTCAGCACCCACCCGCCGATCGCGGAACGGGTGAAAAGGCTGAACGAGATGGCTCGGGGAAGATAAGCGAAAGATCGTCGCCACAACAATCGAACTTTACAAAAAGGCTTAGAGCAGAATCTCTAAGCCTTTTTTTCGGGACGCCGGACATTGATGTGCTGCTATTGGGGGTGGAATGAAGATTCTGTATGTATCGAATGGGTCTAATTTTTTGGGCGCTGGAGGAATGGAATACCACCTGATCGACATCACGAATTGGCTGGAGGGAAGAGATGTCGAGACTGCTTTGGCAATAAGAAAGGGCACGTATTTCGAGCAAACGCTTCTCCGCGACAGACCGAAGGTCTACCCGTTGTCCTGGACCGGGATCCATAAAATATTTTCTTTTGTTCAGGCGGGGAAGGCCATTCTGGATTTTGCTCCTGACATCATTTCCATCAACCGAGAACGTGACATCGTTCGCATTTTTTATATTGCGAAATTCATGGGTTTATTTTTAAAGAAAAAACCGAAAATCGTGTCTGTGTTTCACAATCTGGGATGGAGAAGTTCTTTTGACTTGGGGAAACTTGAGGGAATACTATTCCCGAACAATTATATTAAGCAGGACTATCTATCCAATAATAAATGTCCGGAAGCAAAAACTGAAATTATTTATCATGGGATACAGTTGCCGGATATTGATCCGAAGGAAAAACTCGATCCGGACCGGCCGCGGAAATATTTCAAGGGAGTACGATACCCCATCATCGGGATGGTGGGAGAAATGCGGAAAAATCAGGCCGAATTGATCGACGTGGCATATCACCTTAAGAAAAAAATTTCCGATTTTACCTTTGCCGTCGTGGGAAGGGCTTCCGAGGAAGAAATCAATTTGATGAAGGAAAAAATCGCGCAGAGGGGCTTGTCGAAAAATTTCATTTTCACCGGGAGAGTGGACAGGAAATACATCCCCGACATTTTCTACGATTTCGACCTATCCGTTACGACCCACCGAAGCGAGCCCTTCGGCTTGGTGTTTATCGAGTCACTTGCCTCCTATACTCCGCTCATAGCATATAATTCAGGCGGTCCCGTCGAAATACTGGAAAAGGGAGGTGGGGTTCTCGTATCAGGAGGCCCCGAGGAAATGGCAAGGGAAATCGCCTTGCTTATTTCCGATGATGCATCAAGAAAATCAATGGCGCTCGCGGGCCGAGATGTCGCGGAAAAATATTTCAGCATCGATGCAATGGGACAACAGCATTACAATTTTTATGTAAATATCGAGGAAGGCAGTTTCTCGAAAACCGCTCACGTCGGCTGAAACCGGCCGGCCTGCTTTTGACATTTCTTACGGCATCTGCTATCTTGTGTTCATCCAGCTTGGTGCTACCGGTTGCTTCTTGCAACTCAGACCGGCAAACAACGAGTAGGCGAAATTGCATTTCTGAGAGGGGGCATATCACGTGCGATACCGATACGTTGCCTATAAATATACGCGACGGATGCGTCCGGATGCCGCATTCCAGAACGTCTGGGAATCCTTCGGTTCCTGTACGCTGGATTCGACGATGGTGTGGCGTCCGCCCATGGATATCTACGAGACGGCGGACGAAATTATCGTTGTGCTGGAGCTGGCCGGCGTGGCCGAGGATGACTTGACGGTGACCCTGTTCAGCGACCTGCTGGTGGTAGAAGGGAAAAGGGAACAGCCCATAACCGATATGAGCGCCTGCCATCAACTGGGCATAAAATACGGACACTTTATGTCTGAAGTCGATATCCATGCTCCCGTAGACCATGGCAAGGTTACGGCAGTGTATAAGGATGGTTTTTTAAATATCATGCTCCACAAAATCGATTAATAGAGTGTATTCCGTAAGGACGGCAGCTTGAACATTCAAGACTTTTTTAGCAGATTACGTAAAAATCAGACCAGGAGCAAATCCATGGAAAAAGTAGAGATTGATGATAAGGAAAAAATTCCTTCCGTGCCTGCGGAACTTCCGCTGTTGCCGCTCAAAGACACTATTGTCTATCCGCTGACTGTCTATCCGCTGGTTATCGGAAAGGAAAAGTCGATCAAGCTCATCAACGACGTGACCGTCGGCGACAAAATACTCGGGTTGACGGCGCAGAAGAAAGCAGACACCGAAGTCTCAGGAATATCGGACATCTATTCGGTGGGTACCATGGCGAGGATTCTCCAGATGGTCAAGGTCCCCGATGGGACGCTCAGGGTCTTGGTCCAGGGCATCGAACGCATCAAGATCGCGGAGTTCGTGCAGACAGATCCCTTTTTCAGGGCCAAGGTCAATTCCTCGCCTGAGAAGACTGAAAAGTCCGTGGAACTTGAGGCGCTTATGCGTGGGGTTTCCGAAATCTTCCAGAAAATGGTAACGCTCGCTCCGAACATGCCGGAAGAACTTTCAGCCGCGGCGATCAACATTGAAGACCCGCGGCAACTTGCGTATCTTATTGCAACCAACATTCGGCTGGACCTTCCGCAACGTCAGGAGATTCTTGAGACCGACTCGGTATATGAGAAGCTCAATAAGCTGATGCAGTACCTGAACCGGGAGGTCGAGGTGCTCGAACTCGGCAGGAAGATCCAGGGCCAGGCGCGCGACCAGATGCAGAAGGCGGAGCGTGAATACCTTCTCCGGCAGCAGCTTTCAGCCATCCGCAAGGAACTCGGCGAGGAGACCGACGAGGGGTCCGAGATCAAGATCATGCGTGAGAAGATAGAAGAAGCCAAGCTGCCGCCGGAGGCCGAGAAGGAGGCCAAACGCGAACTCGGTCGCATGGAAAAGCTCTCGGCCGCGTCTCCTGAATATTCGGTCATCCGGTCCTACCTTGAGTGGATGACGAACCTTCCGTGGAACAAAACGAGCGCAACGGCCATTGATATCGTCAAGGCAAAGGCCACACTCGACGAAGACCACTACGACCTGGAAAAGGTCAAGGACCGCATTCTGGAGTACCTGTCCGTAAAAAAACTGGGTGATGAGCGGGGAACACAGCAGCAGGAGGGGACCAAGATGCGCGAGCCTATCCTGTGCTTCGTGGGACCTCCCGGCGTGGGCAAGACCTCGCTCGGCCAGTCCATTGCACGGGCTTTGGGCCGGAAGTTCATGCGCCAGTCTCTCGGCGGGCTGCATGACGAGGCCGAGATTCGAGGCCATCGCCGAACCTACATCGGCGCCATGCCGGGCAGGATCATCCAGGCGCTCAAGCGCGTGGAGACCAAGGACCCGGTGATCATGCTGGACGAGGTGGACAAGGTCGGTGCAGACTGGCGCGGAGACCCATCCTCGGCCCTGCTCGAGGTACTCGACCCGGAACAGAATAAGGACTTCCGTGACAATTATCTCGACGTTCCCTTCGACCTCTCGAAGGTCATGTTCATCACGACGGCGAACCAGCTCGACACGATCCCGGCGCCGCTCCTCGACCGCATGGAGGTGCTTCATCTGCCGGGATACACCGAACATGAGAAATTGAACATCGCCAAAAAGTATCTTGTCCCCAAGGAGATTAAGGCAAACGCGCTCAAGCCCGAGGAGATCGTGATCGAAGATCAAACGATCGCCGCCATTATCAAGGATTTTACGCGTGAGGCCGGGGTTCGGAACCTCGAACGGGAGATAGCCAACGTCTGCCGCAAGACGGCGAAGGCCGTGGCCGAAGGCAAACCAACGCCCATCACGGTCAAGGCCGGGGACCTCCACGACTACCTCGGCAACCCGAAGTATTTCGCAGAAACAGCGGTCATGATCGACCGGCCGGGAGTGGTCACGGGACTGGCCTGGACCCCGACAGGAGGGGACATCCTCTTTATCGAAGCAACGATGATGCCGGGGACCAAGCAGCTCACGCTCACGGGCCAGCTCGGCGACGTAATGAAAGAATCAGCACAGGCCGCGCTTTCTTATGTACGCTCGCAGACAGAGGCTTTCGGGATCAATAAGGATTTTTTTGAGAAGACCGATATTCATATCCACGTGCCGGCAGGCGCGATTCCCAAGGACGGCCCGTCGGCAGGCGTTACCATGACCACGGCGATCGTGTCTATGCTGACCGGCAGGCTTGCGAAGCATGACCTGGCCATGACCGGCGAGATCACGCTTCGTGGCAAGGTCATGCCGATCGGCGGGGTAAAAGAGAAGGTGCTCGCGGCCAAACGCGCGGGGATCAAGACCATTATTCTTCCTGAAAAGAACAAGAACGATCTCGATGACGTGCCGGAAGACCTGCGCAAGGAGATGGAATTCATCTTTGTGGACACCATTGACCAGGTGATCAAGGCGGCGTTAAAGGAAAAGTAACTGATTTCTCGTCAAGCGTCTGACGGTAATGAAGCCCGTATCGGCAGGCGTTAAACGTAAACGACTAAAGACTAACGACGTAACCGTATCAACCGAAACGGGCCTCGTAGCCGTAACCGCAACCGATTGCCACCCATGCGTTCACACCCAATAACACGAAGGCTGCCGACCTGGTTCAGAATGCGTATTGTTCCCGGCGAACGCTCAACAGACGTGCGGAACCTGATCAGGCACCATAAACTCCATACTGTCTGCCGAAGCGCTGCCTGTCCGAACCGGACAGAGTGTTGGAACTCCGGCACTGCCGCATTCATGATCCTCGGCAATGCCTGCACCCGCGGCTGCGGGTTCTGCAATGTCCCGAAGGGGACGCCTGCGGAACCGGATCGTGATGAGCCGAACCGCGTTGCCGATGCAATCGCAGCCCTCAAACTGGACTATGTTGTGGTTACCTCAGTCACGCGGGATGACCTGGTAGACGGTGGCGCGTCCCTGTTTGCGGCGTCCATTCAGGCTATTCGATCCAAGTCCCCGGGATGTCGCATTGAGGTACTGATTCCTGATTTTCAGGGCTCCGAACCAGCGCTTCGAGTTGTGCTGGATGCAAAACCGGACGTCCTGAACCATAACATTGAGACCGTGCCGTCGTTGTATCAAAGAGTGAGGCCTCAGGCGGACTATCAACGATCACTTGCCCTCCTCGCATCTGCCGGGAAATCGGGTTTCGTGACAAAAACCGGAATCATGCTCGGATTAGGGGAGGGGCTTGACGAGGTATTAGACGTCATGCATGACCTGCGCGAGGCAGGTTGCTCCATGCTTACTCTTGGACAGTATCTCCAGCCGGGAAAGAATAATCTAAGGGTTGAAAAATTTTATCATCCTGATGACTTCAGCATGCTCCGCGAACATGCGCTTTCACTTGGGTTCCGTCACGTAGTCGCTGGGCCGTTGGTCAGAAGTTCCTATCACGCGGCGAGCTATGGGGCAGGGGAAAATCAGGCAAACCGACAAGGCATTTCTCCACGAACAATTCCAAGGAATATTGCATGATTTGACATAATATACATTATCAGACAAAAGTAAAACATCAAGTAATGTGTTAGATATTGCCTGTTTATGGATGTTTTTAAAGTATATTTTTCTATTGAATTGATACGGCTTGCTTTGTATGGCACGCCCAGAGAACTACCCTATCAGAACTTCATGCTTAGCAAACCGATAACTCTGTCTGATGGATCGTAACCTGGGGTCTGTTTGCGCAGGAATTGCGTTCCCATAGTGAAGTTAAAACGTTCACTGACCAGTCTTATGCCATAAGTAAACCCCGAGTAATCTCCACCTTCCAGGGTTATTGTTTTCTTTCCATTCACCAGCGTATACTCGATGAACATCTGAAGGTTCTGGTATTTGCTGATCGGAAAAAGCAGGCCCGCGTTGTAAATCCCATAGGTGTCTCGAGTGCTCTTGTCTGCTGTATCCTTGCTTTTTGCCTGTGCATCCGCGTAAATACCGAGTATGTGTTCTTTCCAGCTGAGTTCAGTCCCGGTCGAAATACCCAATCGCATGCCCCAGTGGGTCACGGTATCGGTGTTTATACCATTATTGTTATTGTCCGTAGGAAGAAGGCCCGCTATGATGAGGGCAACTGCAGGACGTATCGAGTCTTCCGGCTGCGGCAGGAAGTTCCACTTATACGCCAGCTCAAGGTCCCCTGTTCTTCGTTGGGTTCCCATCGTGCTTGTCGGTCCTTGCTTGAGCTGAACATAGGAGCTCTTTAATGCCAGTTCGGAATTGTTCGATACACCGGCGCTGATGCTGAAGGGCAATTCGGTAAGCGAGTAATCAGGCGTAACGCTGTTCTCGGTCAGGTACGCCGCTGCAACCTCAATAGTGCCTTTAGAAAGCGTATAAGGCGCAGTGGTGAACAGCAAACCGGTAAGTCCTGACAGGTTCACCGGACGGTTCACGATATCGAGTTCTTCAGCAGAAACGGAAGGTTGCGCCAGAGGCATCAGGAGGCCTGTAAATAAGACCAGTACAAAAGTAAATCTTTTTATCACTCAAATATCCTCATTGATACAAAATAAATAGAATTAAGTTCACTCCAAAGAACGTTTCCAACCTCGTTCAAATTCCTCATACGATCGCATGAGGCCGCTGCTGATTGCATCGCCGGTGTTCGCGCCTTTGCCAAGCTCTTCCAGGACTGATTTGATGCGATACAGGCCGTAGGTATCCGCCATGTAACGGACCGCCGAGAGGCTGAACAGATAGGCATACCCTGCCTGCCCGCTATTCAGGCCCATAAATGAACCTTCCAGGTTAGAAAGCGGCGGAAGCTTTCCCAACTGCGCAACCCGTTTCAGCATAGCCATCTGCTGGGCGCTGACCTCCCTTCCTTCAAAATACTGGGCCAGCCCTTCGTTCAGCCATGTCGGGACGCGCGGCGTTATGGTACGCACGACCGCATGGGTATATTCGTGATAAAGAATCCTCCTGAGTCCCGGCGTCTCCTGCTCGATCCCGCCGATAGGGATGCGAATCTTACCATCGTACAGGCCACCGCTCCAGCCCGGCGCGTCGGTCACCTCCTGAAACTGCTGGCCGGAATACAGGATAACTTGAATCTCCTGGCTGGGATAGTATGACAGACCTCTTCCTACTACGCCGTAGGCATCCTCGAGAATTCTGAGAACAATCTTGCCGGCTTCGATTTTTGCATTGCCTTCATATTTTATCAGGAAGTGACTGGTTACGTCGCGATTAAAGTCCTTTTCAGTGCCGTGCTCTTTTCTGATACGCTCAAGCCGTGCACGCAGCGCCACAGCAGAGGGGTTCAACGCCACTGCCTTTTCCCAGTACGATGCGGCAGTAACGAGATCGTCCTTACGGTAATACAATTCTCCCAACACAGCATACGTCTCGAAGGAATTTGAATTCAGGCCCACCGCTTTGTTCAGTTCGCGTTCAGCGGAGGAGTCATCCCGCAGATAAAAATACGCAGTACCGAGGCCGAGATGCCCCTCGAACCCGGCGTCATTGTACCTGACTGCTTGATCAAAGGCGTCGCGAGCAGACTGATAGTCTCCTGCCTTCATTTTGTCCATGCCGCTTCTCACAAGCTGAGCATAGGCATTCTGGCCTGAGGTTTGTGTCTGCGCAATCGAAACCAGACTCAAAACACCGAGGATCCCAATAATAATGATATAGTTACGCTTCATGAGATGCGATCTCCGAACAAACCTACATCCTGCCACTAAGACACCAAGACGCGAAGGTTTGTTTTTCATAGTGACTTAGAGCCTTCGTGGCAAAACATGTTTTCATGCTACTCCCCCATCACCTTTACCATCACCCTGCGGTCACGGGGGCCGTCGAACTCGCAGAAGAACACGGCCTGCCACGTGCCGAGCGCGAGCTTCCCTTCCTCCACCATCACCGCCTTGGACACGCCGATGATGCTCGACTTGATATGCGCCGCCGAGTTGCCCTCGGTATGGCCGTAACTGTCGTCAAAGGGAATGACCTTGTTCAATTCCTTCAGGATGTCGCGCCCCACATTCGGGTCGGAATTCTCGTTGATCGTGATTGCCGAGGTCGTATGCGGAACATACAGGTAGCACACGCCTGACCGAATACCGCTCTCGGCCACGAGCCTTTGCACGCCCTGCGTGATATCGATGAGTTCCGTCCTCGCATTCGTCTTCACTCTAAGCTGTCTGATCATGAAACCTCCAAAAGATGGGTTCAGGGGCCAGGGTCAAGGGTCCGGTTACTTCCAAACCCTGAACCCCGGACCCCGGACCCTATGATTCATCCCTCATCCTTCGTTGTTGAATTCCTCAATCCCCATATCTTCCCGTCCCCTCGCGCGTTTCTCCTCGGCAATAGGATAAATGATGTGCGTGATAAGCGAATTGATACGAGCAAGGTTACCGATGACGTCCAGATGGATGTGGCTCGTATCGATGGACTCTCGGGATCCTTTGCGGAGGCGGTCGAGGTGCGCCTGGACCAGCTCCCGCTCCATGCTCCCGAGCTCTTCCTTGTTCCGGAGGACGCGGTCCGCAAGGTCACGGTCATTGCTTGCAAAAGCGGAAATGGCCGTGTCGAAATTATCGAGTATCCTTTTGTGGAATGAAACGATTTCGTCAATCCCCTCTTGCGAGAACGTGAGCGCCTTGTTGATCCGCTTTATGGCGAGGGGCATGATATTACGATCGATGATGTCCCCGATGGTTTCAAGGTTACGGGAAATTTCGAGCACCGTAACCGCGCGCCTCGACTGCGATTCCGTAATGTTCGACGACGATAACCGTGTCAGATAGAGCCGTATCTGGCGGTCGAGAATGTCGATCAGGTTGTCCTTGGTCTTAAGGGCCGTTATAAATGCCGGGTCGTCGCTCTGGAAAACTTTCACCGTATCGACGAGCATTTCCCGCACGATATCCGATGCGCGGAGCGCCTCGCGGGTGGCCTGCCCCAGGGCAAGGGCGGGCGTGCCGAGCACATGCTCATCGAGATACATGGGACCGAATTTCTTTTCTTCCTCCTTCGCGGGCACCAGCCTGGTGATCAACTTTGCGAACGGCCCGATAAACGGCAGGAAAACCACGGCCATCAGTATGTTGAACAGCGTATGGGCGTTCGCAATCTGGCGGGCAAGGTCCGACGTCGTAGCAATAACGAGCCGCTGGAACGGGACGAGGAAGGGCAGAAAGAGCAGGACCCCGAACACTTTAAAGAGCACATGCGCCCAGGCCACGCGCCGGGCCTCGGCAGGCGAGCGCAGACTCGCGATGAATGCCGTGGCGCAGGTGCCGATGTTCGCGCCGAGGACGATGTATATCGCGGCATTGAGCGGGATCAGGCCGCTCGTGGCAAGGGCAAGCGCAATGCCCATGGTTGCAGCGCTGCTGTGGATCAGGCCGGTCAAGCCGGCTGAGAGCACGATCCCGATGAACGGCGTGTCCGTGAGCGCGATGAACACCTGCCGAAACAGTTCGTTCCCCTGGAGCGGGGTCATGGCATCGATCATGATCTTGAGGGAGAGAAAAACGAACCCGAACCCGAGCATCCCCTGCCCCAGGTTTTTAGAGATCGTCTTCTTGGCAAAAAACAGGAACGACAGGCCGATCCCTATGAGGAGCACGGCATAATCATAGACATGAAAGGCGATCAGCTGGACGGTAAGCGTGGCGCCGATGTCCGCTCCGAGGATCACGGCAAGGGTCTGGCGAAAGCTCATGAGCCCCGCGGAGACAAAGCCCACGAGCATGACCGAGGTGGCGCTGCTTGACTGGATCAGGCCGGTGATGAATGCCCCGCCGCCCACGGCCGTCAGCCTGTTGCTGGTAAGCGAACGGAGCAGCGAGCGGATGTTAGAACCCGCCGCATACTGGAGCCCGTCGTTCAAGAGCTTGATGCCGTACAGCAGGAGGAGCATCCCGCCGAAGAGACTAATGAAGATCATATGAGTACTATGCCTAATTTTTAATTATTCGTCAAGGTAATCTTCACGGTACCCGCTTTTTTTCTTACTGTTGTGCCGTGGCAGACTCACGTTTGCGCTACATGCGGTTCCTGACAAACGCTGTTTCCTGCTCACGGTTCTTGACCGTCCCGTCCAGTTTCGCGTCCAGAAGCTCCGCGAGGATCTTTTTGTACCGTGGTCCGGGCGGGAGGCCCATTGCCTTGAGGTCGTCACCCGTAAGCGCAACCTTGACGTCGCGGAGATGCGTGAGATACAGGGAAATGTACTTCTTGGCCTTTTCCTGATTTGCCTTGGCCATCATCAAAAGAATCGCCTCGGTATCCAGGGGCATGAGCAGGTCGTACACACGGCTCGGAGGAAGGTCGGGCGCTTTATAGAAGCGATACAGCGTTTCGGTATACCGTTTCCTCGACTCTTTTACCCGTTCCCTGATCCGGACAGGCGCGGACAGCCGCTCAAGCGCTTCCTCGATTGCCGCGGGCTTGAGATGGTCGAAGAGACCGAGAAAATACACGAACCATTTCTCAACGGTCAGGTCCAGGTAGAGCAGCTTAAACCAGGTGAGCGTCTCGTTGATCGCGCCAAAGAGCTGTTCAGCCTCCGTTGTCGTCTTCATGCCCGGATGAATGAATTTCAGGAGATCGAGTTCCTTCATGCGCTTCAGAATTTTCAGGGGTTCGGCCTCGGAGAACATGAGCACAAGCTCGGTGTAAAACCTCACGCCGGTCAGTCGATTAAACAGTTTCATGTTCACGGCGGTCTTGATCAGGTTCTGCGTATGTTTGCTCAGGCGGAAATCGAACCGCTGCTCGAAACGGACGGCGCGAAGCACGCGCGTCGGGTCTTCCACGAACGAGAGGCTGTGCAGGACGCGGATGGTCCGGTCTTTGATGTCGCGCAAACCGCCGAAGAAATCGATGAGCTCGCCGAAACGGGCGCGGTTCAGCCGCACGGCCAGCGTATTGACCGTGAAATCTCGGCGGTAGAGGTCTTTTTTTATGGAAGAAAGCTCCACGGTCGGGAGGGCTGCCGGAGATTTATAATACTCGAGCCGCGCCGTGGCAATGTCGAGCTTGAGCCCGTTCGGGAGCAGCACGACTGCAGTGCCGAACTTCTGATGGGTCTTTAAGCGGCCTCCGGCTTTCTTCACAAGCATTCCCGCGAAGGTGATGCCGTCGCCCTCGACCACGATATCGATGTCGAGGTTCGGAACGCGCAGCAGCAGGTCGCGCACGATCCCGCCCACGAGGTAAACCGGAAAGCCCGCTTCGTCAGCCACCTCGCCGACCAGCGCAAGCGTTTCATTCACCTCAGCAGGCAGCCGTTCCTCGATCAACCCCTTCACGTGCCTGATGGAACGGATCACGGCGTCTTCGGATTCAGGGGCATGCGCCAGCCGTTGCTCATGCAAAGACCGCAAAAGGTCCGTACGCGTGATCGCTCCCGCGAGCGCCCCGCTCTTATCAAGCACGGGTATGAAACGCTGACGTTCCTCGATCATGATCCGCTCTACCTGACCCATGGGCATGTCAAGAGAAGCGATCGGGCCGCCGCTCGTCATGAACTCTTCTACCTTCTGCTTCGCCAGGCCGTGAAAGAGCGCTTTTTGCACCACGTCGCGCGTGATGATTCCCTCATACCGCTCTCCGCTCATGACGGGCAGCACGTTCAGGCTGAACCGCGTCATGGCCTCCCCGGCTTCCGCAATAGCGCTGCCGAAAGGAATGGTCTTGACCGGCGAGGTCATGATCTCGCTTGCGAGCCTGCCGGGCTTGATATGGTGTTTAAGGATTTCGATCAGCCGTTCCTTGGCCTGCAAGTAGGTCATCTCTTTGACCGCGGCGGATGCCGCCGTGGCATGACCGCCGCCGCCGAATTCGCTCAGGATTTTACCGGCGTTTACCTGAGGAATCCTGCAGCGGGCAATCAGGTGCGTCTTGTCTCCCATCTGGACCACGAGGAAGAGCACGTCGAGGCTCTCCATGTCCCTCATTTTGTGCGCCAGGTTCGCAAGATCGGGAACGAAGTGCGGGGTGTCTGTTGCGGCGATCACGATGCGGATGCCGTTGATATCATAGCTCACGGCCACATCGATGAGGCTGTTCAGTATCGCGATCTGGTCCGGCGTAAGCTCACGGGTAACGAAATCCGAAACAACGTTCAGCATGGCGCCCTGGGAGATGAGGTATGCCGCGGCTTGCGCGTCCCGCTCCGTGGTGGATATGAAGGTGAGCGAGCCTGTTTCTTCGTAGATGCCGAGCGCGAAGACCGTGGCCTCAAGCGGCGAGATCAAGATGCCCTTTTCCCGCAGAAGTTCCACCATGATCGTGGTGGTTGCGCCGACTTCTTGTACGATCTCGAACTCCCCTTTGAGGTCCCCTTTTGCCGCCGGGTGGTGATCGTAGATGTGCACGGACAAGCCGGGACGATTCAGCGCTTCTGAAAGTTTGCCGAGCCGAGCGGGATTACGGTTGTCCACGATAATGAGCCGCGTGACGTCGTTCACGTCCACGTTCTTGAGGCGTTCCAGCTCCATGGCATAGAAGGCTGATTCGAGAAAGAAATCCCGCATGCTCTTTTCCTGCGAGCCGGGAAATACGAGTTTGGCGTCGGGATAGAGCTTCTTCGCCGCCACCATGGAGGCCAGGGCGTCGAAATCAGCGTTCGTATGGCTGGTAATGATTTCCATAAGCTTTAAAAATTCCAAACATCAAATAACAAATCCCAAATAATATCCAATTACCAAAGGACAATATCCAAACGTTTGGTATTTTTTCTGATTATTGGTGTTTATTTGGATCTTGGAATTTGGTGTTTGGTCATTGTTTGTTATTTGGTCATTGCCCCTTAACCCCTTGGATGATACTTCTCATGAATCTTCTTCAGCCTCTCCCGCGAAACATGCGTGTATATCTGGGTCGTGGAAATGTCCGAATGCCCAAGCATGGCCTGCACCGCGCGGAGGTCTGCTCCGTTATCGAGTAAATGCGTGGCAAAGGAGTGGCGCAGGGTGTGTGGAGAGACATCCTTTCTGATGCCGGCTTTTCGTGTATAGAATTTTATCCGCTCCCAGAACATCTGCCTGGTAATGCCCCGGCGTTTGGAGCTGATGAATAGATAATTGGAGTTCGTGTTGTTCAGAAGGTCAGCGCGTCCTTTATCAAGATACTGTTTCACTGCGGCAGATGCGACCTCTCCAAAGGGTACGGCGCGTTCCTTCGATCCCTTCCCCATCACCACGAGATACCCGCGCTCGAGATTGATATTGCTGAGCGTGAGTCCCACCAACTCGCTCACCCTGAGGCCGGTGGCATAGATCAGTTCGAGCATGGCCTTGTCGCGAAGGCCGATCGCGGTCGCGGGATCTGGCTGGTCCAGGAGCGAGTCCACGTCCGTAGATGAAAGAGACTTGGGCAAGCGTTTCCATCCTTTCGGCGTCTCGATATTCACCGTCGGGTCCGTGATCGCCAGTTTATCAATGAGCAGATATTTGTGAAATCCTTTTATTGCAGACAGGCCTCGCGCAATGGATGGCGTAGCAATGCCCGCTGATGCCAGGTGGGTATGAAACGAGACCACGTCCGACTGGGTAATCGTGTCGGGAGTCTTTGTCTTCATGAACTGAAAGTACTTGTGCAAATCCCGCTTATAGGACTCCACGGTATTCCGTGCAAGGCCTTTTTCTACGGCCAGATAGTCCAGATATTTTTTTAGAAGAATGTCGTCCATACATATGAAAGAGCCGCATACTCTCGCTAATTTGATTCTATGTTATTACTCTGTAAATTGCAAGCGAATCAGCAGGAAGCATGATGGTTGATCTGTCCACTTATTATCTCCGAAAGATGATATCGGAGATATGTCAAAATATATTATTTCCTTGACCGATAAGGAGCAGTTTGATACAGTCGGTTTCGTAACTGGACAACTTGTTAGGAGGACTTGGGAATGGCCGACCACCATCGATCATCAGAATCCGCTGTACGGCTTCGCCATTGGCTTCTTGTTCTCGTAAGCCCGTTGATCCTGGGCGTTCTCGCAAGTCTGTTTGTATCGTGGGGAACGGGTACATTATTCCCGGGGTGGTTGTGGTGGGTTGCTGCCGCGTTGGGAATTTGCTGGGTTCTTTTGTACCTCGCATCATTTACACGGGTGTTTCGTCGCCCGATTCTGTGGATCGACGCCTGGAGTCGATCCAGGCGGTTCAAGCACCCAAGAGTTCTCGTCCTTGACGGTAGCCTCGCGCCACGGCAGCCATGCAGCGTACCGCTCTATTCCACGGACAAGAGACCTGACGATTGGCGCAAGAGTCTCAGCTCTAGAAATCCACATTGGACCGTGGAAATTGGGCCAGTGCAGTCAATCGAGACCGCGTCCTACGAGATCATTTTGAATCCATTCGGAGAAGCCTATCCCGAGGAAGACCTTTCGCTACACAGCACACTCGCGAGAATGGCGGACTGGGTTTACAACGGTGGGGTCTACGTTAACGTGGCTGGATATCCCTTTTGGTGGCAACACAATCCGCTAAGCGGCGTTACCACTGACTCAGGGCGCTGGGATCTTAAGGCGGACCCGAATACGAAACAAGTGTCCGGGCAGCTCAAACCGCTCCTCAGTGATACTCTTCTTGGAATCGGCCCAGACATGAGTTTTCCGAAGAGCGTTGTTGTAGGTGCGCAGGATGATTCAGATCGAAGACGGTTTGGCGAAATCGCAGGTGCCGGAGGTTCGACTAATGTTCACGTATTCCGACCATACCCGTGGTCTACACACTTGATGATTCCGATGCTTCGGAGCGATGACCGGAAGATCATAATCATCGGGGCCGTTCCGTATGGAGATGGTTTTTTCTTGTTTGCTGGGTTGGAGATTGATCAGTCAACTCCGGCCTTTGACAAGGCGATCGCCGCCATCGAGGGATGGGCAAAATATGAATCCAAGAAGCGAAGCACGTAAAAGCACTTGCCTTCTAACAAACGGATGAACGGGACGCAGAGAACTTTATAGGCCTTGCAAGATAGATTTTAGGCCGCGCCAGTTACCCGCAACGTTACAGATCAGACCAACGTAACAAAATGAATAAACACCTACACAGTTCCATTTTTGTTTGCCTGGGGCTATTGCTTTTCCTCGGCTGCGGGACCGGCATCGCCGGTCAATCTGCCCCTCCCCTGCCCTTGAATCCGGTTGCCGGAGATTACACGCAAGAGATCGTAGTGAATGGCCTGAAACGCAGTTACCTTGTTCATGTTTCGGTTAATTACAACAACAAGAAACCAATCCCCGTAGTCATCATGTTCCACGGCGCAGGCGGCACAGGACAAGTCGCAATGAAAGAAACTGGCTGGGACAAAAAAGCCGACCAGGAGAATTTCCTTGCTGTTTTCCCGGACGGCACCCGTCCTGATCCCTCCAAACGCGCACGGTTTCGTGACAATCCCCAAACATGGAACGATGGTTCAAATCGCGCGAATGTCGGCGCCACACAAAGGCGCATTGACGATATCGCTTTTGTGAATGCGTTGATCGACGACCTGATCTCGCGCTTCTCCGTGGACCAGCACAGAATCTATGCAACGGGTTTTTCAAACGGGTCCTCCATGGCGTTCCGGGTTGGCCGGGAGCTTTCAAATCGCATCGCAGCTATCGCGCCTGCATCCGGGAGTGACTGGTTGGACAAACCATCAATAAGCCGACCCATTTCTCTTCTCTATATCACCGGCACTGCTGATTCGCTCAATCCTATGAATGGAGGAGAGCAGAAGTTATTAGGCCGCGTGATCGGCAAAAAACCTTCAGTCCAAGAACAGATTCAGAAATGGGTAGAGATGCTGGGCTGTCCTCGTTCTCATCAGGTGATCATGGATAAAGATGGAGTCAAGGGTATTGCCTACGGTCCATGCAAAGAAGGTTCGGAGGTTGTTTATTACACTATAGAAGGAATGGGCCACACCTGGGCTGGTGGAAAAAGCGTACTGCCTGCATTCATGGTTGGCGCAACTTCGGACAAGATAAATGCGAATGATATAATCTGGGAGTTCTTTCAGAAGCATCCGAAAAAGTGAGAACAATGAAAAAGGCACTCACTCCATCCCCGGAAAAACAATCTCGCATCGTCACCTTTAGCGAGCCGAGCAAACTATTCGCCGGAATGATCGATAAATTTATCCTGCTGGAAGGCAAGGACTACGAGAGCCAGCGTCATGAGGTCTTGCCGAAAACCAATTTCCGGCTCGTATTTACGATCAACACGACGAGACCCGGCCTAGTCTTCCTCGGACCGAACACAAAAATGCGCACCCATCCTCTGCAGGATTACTTTGTCGTCCACTTTCTTCCGGGAATGATGCCGCACTTCGCAGACCTCAGGCCCACGGATTTGACGGAAAAGTTTATCCCGTTGCGGAACGTATTAGGGACTGAGACATCGACCCTTGTCGATACAATTGAATCCACGAAAAACTTTGAAGCGCGCCAACAATTCATGGAGGAATTTTTCAGACGATCACGGCTTGAAGCTGCCTTTCGTGAAGGGCCGCATACAAATGCCGTTCAGATGGTCCGGTCCTGCCACGGACAAATTACCGTGAACGAGCTTGCCAAACAATTGGGCTCAAATATTCGGACAATCGAGAGAATTTTCCTTGACCGTGTCGGGCTGACGCCAAAAAAATTCATACGTCTTATCCGGTTTCAATATGCGCTGCAAAAAATCCAGCGCAACGATTCATTCACAAACCTTGCGGACCTGGCGTACGATTGCGGATATACGGATCAGTCTCACCTCATAAAAGATTTTAAGTCCTTCTCTCACCGCTCACCAAGCCGTATCTAATACAAACGCAATAGTAACTGTTACATTCCTACGGAATCCCCCTCTCCCTACCCTCTCCCCGCTGGGGCGAGGACAAAGGTGGCAAGACCCTGTCGCGTTTTTACAATACAAATTTCCCCGATTCGATATACTATCGCTGCATAACAGAATAACGAAAGGAGTTGTTCTATGGAATGTGGCAAGATGTCGACCTCTGCAGCTATGATTCTGTGCGTATTCTGTCTCTGCTTTACTGGAGCCTGCGACACCGCGGTTAAAGAAGAAACAACAGCAACAGTCGAAAAATTAATTGTTTCTTTTGTGGACCCTATCTGGGACGGCATTCGTATTCCCGCAGGACAACAATGCACAGCCTATGGTGGAAATGGAGCATCTCCTCGTTTATTAATAAAGAACATTCCTTCTGGAGCGAATGTTCTTATCATGGAATATAGCGATAAAACGTATCCACCAATGGATAATGGCGGCCACGGTGTTATAGGGTGTAGACTTCATCGAGGGACCAAAGAAATAACCATACCTTCTATTGCGGCACGGGCTAAGGATTTACCGGAGGGATTTTTCCTGGTGGCTCCCATGGATACTCCGTATGCGGCCCCTTGTTCTGGAGGAATCGGAAATTTATACTATGTAACCGTAAAAGCGGTTTATGAGGCGCCACAAGGAAAAGAGTCAAAGCTTTTGGCTAAGTCAGTAGTAAATCTTGGCGAATATTAAAATAAAAAAGGAGAAATACAATCATGCATTCTGATCAACGCTCAGCGAAGTTTCAGCGCTTATTTGCTACCTTAAAAAATCCTTGGATAGATAAAACTATTGCCCTCATTGCGGTATTGCCGTTTATCTACGGGATGTATATGCGCCTACACAGTGGGGACTTGAACATCCCTCGGGTAACGGTTGCAATGCAATCGTTACTGATCATAGCAACAATGCTGGTGCGCAGAGAACCGGTGCGTATCACACCCAATCCCTGGTTCTGGCTATTAGCCTTCCTCGGCACGTATTGGGGATTTGGATACGCTGTCTTTGGTCAGAAAGGAGTAGCCTTAACCCCGATCATGGTTACCAATTCCATTGCAATATTTTCCCTCGCTATTCACGTGTATGCACGGCTCAGTTTAGGCCGGAGCATGGGTTTCGTTCCTGCCCAACGGGTCATCATCACAAGCGGGGCATATCAATTTGTCAGGCACCCAATCTATGCAGGCACTCTTATTTCCCTGGTTTCGTTTGTATTGCGCATGTACTCACCGATCAATGTAGGGTTGGCGCTTATTGGAGGAGGATTACTTGTGGTAAAGTGTTTGATAGAAGAAAGTTTTCTAAAAGAAGATCCGGCATATGCCGCGTACTTCAATCGCGTGCGATATCGGTGGATTCCGGGGATACTATAAAAAGATAATGTGAAGAGGATACAAGAAAAGCGCGGTCAATTAATAAATGTCGGCGTAGCGCTTTGGGACAGCCGGTTGCTATTCTCACCCCTTAGCGACCTTCCCAATAAGATCCTTTATATCCGAAACGCCCTGCTCCAGCATCAATGACTCAATACCCGCAATCACATCAAGCGTGGCGCGGGGATTGATGAAATTCGCGGTTCCAACGGCAACTGCTGATGCTCCGGCAAGAATAAACTCCATGGCATCCTCACCCGTAACAATGCCGCCCATGCCGATGATCGGTATCCGGACGGACTTTGCAACCTGCCATACCAAGCGCACGGCCACGGGCCTGATAGCCGGGCCTGACAAGCCGCCTGTGCAGTTCGCAAGCCTCGGTCTCATGCACCGGACGTCGATGGCCATGCCGAGCAGGGTGTTGATGAGCGACAGCCCGTCGCATCCGGCGTCTTGAGCTGCCTTGGCAAATTCAGTGATGTCGGTAACATTGGGCGAGAGCTTGGCAATGAGCGGCAGTTTCGTGGCCTTGCGGACTGCCGAGAGAAGTTCAAAAGCTGACGTGACGTTCGTGCCGAACACGATGCCGCCTGCCTTCACATTCGGGCAGGAAATGTTCACTTCGAGCCCGGACACGCCAGGGACCCCATCGAGCCGTTCCACAACGCCGACGTACTCTTCGAGGCTGTAGCCGAAGACATTCACGATCACCGCGGTATCGAACTTTCTGAGATACGGCAGCTTCTCGTTCAGGAAAACATCAACGCCGGGGTTTTCGAGCCCAATGGCATTCAGCATGCCGGACGGTGTTTCCCAGATCCGCGGAGGCGGATTGCCCTTGATCGGCTTGAGTGAGACGCCCTTCACGATCACGCCGCCGAGCTTGTTCAAATCAACGAACTCCTCGTACTCCTGGCCGTACCCGAAGGTGCCGGATGCCGTGAGCACGGGGTTTTTGAGCTTTATCCCGGCGAAGTCTATTGAGAGGTTTGGTCGTATTTTTAATTTTGGCTGCATCGTAATCCTTCTATTACACAATGACGAAGGTAGGAACGTACGAAGGAAAGAAGGTACGCTTCAATGACACCACGCCCAACTTCTCACCTTCCTACCCTCTTACCTTCTGATCTTCACCGGTATCTGCTCCGCCCACTCCACATCCCGCGAGTCGAACACCGGCCCTTCCTTGCACGCACGTTTGTACCCGCCGGCCTTCATGGGCACAGAACACCCCATGCATACGCCGAGTCCGCAGGCCATGCGTTCTTCCATCGAGACATAACAGGTGATTGAATGCTCAGCCGCAAGCTTGCTGACTGCCGCAAGCATGGCATGGGGACCGCAGGCATACAGAACGAGATGGGTCTTCTTCTCCATTTTCGTCAGGAACGCGTTCAGGATATCGATGGTGGTTCCCTGTACGCCCATACTCCCGTCATCAGTCGCAACGTGCACGGTTGCGGTATTTTCCCGAATGCGTTTGAGAACTCCTGATGGCGGGAGACAATCCTTATATCGTGAGCCGACGAAAAAATGCGCGTGAGAGCCGACACGCTGCGACAAAAACTGTAACGGAGGGAACCCGCTTCCACCGGCCACGAGCACGGGCAGCGCGCCCTTCTCAGGCAAAGGGAACCCTTTTCCGAGCGGACCGAGGAGTTGGAGGTGCTGACCAGTTTTCGCTTTGGTCAGGAGCGTGGTGCCGCGGCCTGCTATGCGATAGAGAATTTCTATAGCTGATTTCGCGATGACGGCTGAGATGCCGAAGGGACGCGCAAGCAGCGGGTCCAGGGTATCGGTGACCCGCAGCATGACGAATTGTCCGGGAAGCGCAGCAGCGGCGATATCCGGCGCTTTGAGCACGAGCCGAAAATACCCCCTGCCCGCTGTTTTGTGCGAGAGTATGGTCGCCTGATGAAGCTTACGAGGCAATCGTGATCTCCTGTATTTCGTATTCCACCGTCTTTGTCGGTGTTTTGATCGTCACCACGTCGCCCACCTTGTGCCCGATCAGCGCTTTTCCCACGGGAGACTGAATCGATATCTTTCCCTTCTTAAGGTCCGCCTCTTCCTGGCCCATCAGCGTGTACTTCTTGATGTCACCGGAGTCCGTGTCCGCCAGCGTTACGGTAGTGCCGAAGACCACCTTCTCATTCGAAAGCTTCGAAATATCGATGATCTGGGAATGTGCCAGCTTTTGCTCCAGCTCCCGCTTTTTAGCATCGAGATGGCCCTGCCGCTCCTTTGCCGCGTGATATTCGGCGTTCTCGGACAAATCTCCGTGGGCCCGCGCTTCTTCGATGTCCCTGATGTTCTTGGCCCGCTCCACTTTGACGATGCGGTCCAGTTCCTGCTTGAGTTTGTCGTAGCCTTCTTTGGTCATGGGGATCTTCTGCGTCATGATGTATGATACTCCTGGATGGATTTCACTTGTATGTGGTTTTTCTTGATTGCCGCGATGCCATGCACCGCTGCCTTGGCCGCCGAGAGCGTTGTGAAATAGGGTATCCCCTTCATCAGCGTCGTGCGTCTGATGGAATAGGAATCTTTCTGCGACTGCGCGCCGTAGACCGTATTGATCACGAAATCCACTTTCAGGTCCGTTATCTGGTCGACAATATGCGGCCTGCCCTCCATCACTTTGTTCACCGTCTCGACCGTGATCCCCTGTTTTCTGAGGAACTCCGCAGTGCCTCGCGTCGCTACGAGCGAGAAGCCCATGTTCTCGAGCCCCTGCGCCACTTCAATCAGGCCCTGCTTGTCTTTGTCCTTCACGCTCAAGAACACTCTCCCGGACAAAGGCATGGGATTGCCCGCGGCAATCTGTGATTTGGCAAAGGCCATGCCGAAGTCCGTATCGATTCCCATCACCTCGCCCGTGGACTTCATCTCCGGCCCGAGCAGTGTGTCTACGCCGGGAAACTTGGCAAAGGGGAAGACGGCTTCCTTTACCGAGATGTGCTTGACGATCATCGGCTTGGTAAAGCCGAGTTCCGCGAGCGACTTGCCCCCCATCACTTTGGCGGCGAGCTTGGCGAGCGGCACACCGATGGCCTTGCTCACAAAGGGCACGGTACGCGACGCCCGGGGGTTAACTTCGAGCACATAAATCCGCCCCTCTTTCACTGCGAACTGTATATTCATAAGGCCGATCACGCCGAGTTCGAGCGCGAGCGCCCTGGCCTGGGTATCGATCTCCTTGATGATATTCTTCGGAAGAGAGAACGGCGGGAGTGAACACGCGGAATCTCCGGAGTGCACGCCGGCCTCTTCGATGTGCTCCATGATGCCGGCAACGACCACCATTTTACCGTCTGAGATCGCATCCACGTCGATCTCGATGGCGTCTTCGAGATACTTGTCAACGAGCACCGGCCGCTCGGGCGATGCCTTCACTGCCCGCGTCATATAGTCCCGGACGCTCTCCTCGTCGTAAACGATCTCCATGGCCCTGCCGCCGAGCACGTAGGAGGGCCGAACCATGACCGGGTATCCGATGCGATTGGCTATTGCGACCGCCTCATCACGAGACGTTGCCGTACCGCTTTCCGGTTGCAGGAGCTTGAGTTTATCCAGGAGCTCCTTGAAGCGTTTCCTGTCTTCAGCCCGGTCGATGCTGTCTGGGGACGTGCCGAGAATGCGGACGCCCTCTTTTTCGAGCGGGACCGCGAGCTTGAGTGGCGTCTGTCCTCCGAACTGCACGATCACGCCCTCAGGTTTTTCTCGATGTATAATATGCAAAACGTCTTCGAGTGTCAAGGGTTCAAAGTACAAGCGGTCCGACGTGTCATAGTCCGTGCTCACGGTCTCGGGGTTGCAGTTCACCATGATCGCTTCAAATCCGTCGTCTTTGAGCGCAAAGGCGGCATGCACGCAGCAGTAATCGAATTCTATGCCCTGCCCGATCCTGTTCGGCCCACCTCCGAGGATCACTACTTTCCTGCGGTTGGTAGGATTCGCCTCGCACTCCGCTTTTCCCGGACCCTGGCCCCTAGACCCCGGACCCTGTATTTGATAAAAGGGTTTCTCATACGTGGAATACAGATACGGGGTATGCGCCTCGAACTCCGCGGCGCAGGTGTCCACGGTCTTGAACACCGGAAGAATGCCGAGTTCCATGCGCGCTTTTCGTACCGCGTCTTCCGTTGTGGAGAGAAGCTTGGCAAGCCTGCGATCCGAGAAACCGTACTCCTTGGCCTTTCTGAGTGGATGGTCGAGAGAGATGGATCGATCAGTCAACAGGCGTGTCCCCTGCTCCCGAATCTCTTTTTCCTGATCCACGATCTGCTTGATCTGGTGCAGAAACCAGGGGTCAATTTTGGAGAGATTGAAGATCTCATCCACGCTCATGCCCAAGCGGAACCCGTCCGCGATATACCAGATCCGTTCCCAGTTCGGGATGCTGATCTTCTCGTGAATGTCGGCCACACCGTGCTCCGCCTCACCGTCTCGATCTCGCCGGGACTCCAGACCGTATCGATCGATCTCCATGGAACGGAGCGCCTTCTGGAACGACTCCTTGAACGTTCTGCCGATGGACATGGCCTCGCCAACTGATTTCATCTGCGTGGTGAGCGTTGCATCGGCCTGGGGAAATTTCTCGAAGGTGAACCGCGGGAACTTTACGACCACGTAATCGATAGTCGGCTCGAACGATGCCGGCGTGGCTTTGGTGATGTCGTTGGTGATCTCGTCAAGGGAAAAGCCCACGGCAAGCTTGGCCGCGATCTTGGCAATGGCAAAACCCGTTGCTTTGGACGCCAGTGCCGAACTCCGCGACACCCGCGGGTTCATCTCGATGACGGTCATCCTGCCGTTAACGGGATTCACCGCGAACTGGATGTTAGAACCGCCGGTGTCCACGCCGATCTCGCGGATGATCTTGAGCGACGCGTCGCGCATAATCTGGTATTCTTTGTCCGTCAGTGTCTGCGCAGGGGCCACGGTGATGCTGTCGCCGGTATGGACGCCCATGGGGTCGAGGTTCTCGATGGAGCAGATGATGACCACGTTGTCGTGCGTGTCGCGCATCACTTCAAGTTCGAACTCTTTCCACCCGACCACGGACTCCTCCACCAGCACCTGGCGGACCGGGCTCGCTTCGAGGCCGCGCGTGATCAGCTCCGTGAACTCTTCGCGGTTGTACGCAATGCCGCCGCCCGTGCCGCCGAGCGTGAACGCCGGACGAAGGATCGCGGGAAAGCCGACTTGTTCGAGAATCTCGTACGCCTGTTCCACCGTGGTGGCAAACCCGCTCTTCGGCACGGAAAGGCCGATGTTCTCCATCGCCTTTTTGAACAGCTCCCGGTCTTCCGCCTTTTTGATGGCTGGCAGCTTGGCGCCGATGAGTTCCACCTTGTATTTTTCGAGCACGCCCGTTTCAGCGAGCGCCACGGCTGTGTTGAGAGCGGTCTGGCCGCCCATGGTCGGCAGCAGGGCGTCGGGCCGTTCACGCTCGATGATCTTCGCGACGATCTCCGGCGTGATCGGCTCGATGTAGGTCCGGTGAGCCATCTCGGGGTCGGTCATGATCGTGGCCGGGTTCGAGTTCACCAGCACGATCTCGTACCCCTCTTCCTTCAGCGCCTTGCAGGCCTGCACGCCCGAGTAGTCGAATTCGCAAGCCTGACCGATCACGATCGGCCCTGCGCCGATGATGAGTATTTTTTTTATGTCCGTACGCTTGGGCATGTAGATCCTTTCAAATACCTATTGCAAAGTGCAAATTGCAAATTTTAAACTTAAAACATCGTTGACTATTTTGCACTTTGCATTTTAACTTTTGCATTGCTACTCAAACTCCTGCATCCATCCGTTTTCCAAACCGTACTTCAGCATGATCTGACAGGCCTCATCATATTCTTCAGCAGTGATCCTGCGCGATAATTCCTTACAACCCTGCGCCTTGTACGCGGGGAAATACTGAGACATGAGGCTG
>Ga0209068_10000368_pt1 | contig 24906 bp, 27 predicted proteins | sample ColStrG_CSR_2012_FD_187200 | JGI IMG/M metagenome (GOLD analysis project Ga0209068, IMG submission 187200) | Freshwater sediment microbial communities in response to fracking from Pennsylvania, USA - Cold Stream Run_MetaG_CSR_2012 (SPAdes)... | ecosystem: Environmental > Aquatic > Freshwater >...
TGTCTACCCTTGGTTTTAACATTCTCTTATCCCATCTCATGCCTGAATTCGTACTCAACAAACTTTGCGGAAAAACGATCAGGTTTTTGGCAGATTATAACAAGATGCATCCAAACTGATCGAATAACTTGCGCTGCCTGGTGAGTGCTCCGACCCACAGGAGAGTCCCATGTTACGTAAACTGATTTACAACAGTCCGGGAGAACCGTCGTTCTTCTATTTGATGATGGCGGAGAGCTGCTTCCGGCGCGCTTCCAGTGCGGGCCATTCTCAGGCGGGAGCGCTTCGCAATATCGGACGCAATTATTTGGCGAAGGCGACCAAAGTAACGTCAATGCTGGAGCCCCAGCATTCGCAATTGGCCGCATCAAATAGCCAGCCCTAATTCCCAGCCGGCCGAATCTCCCCCATCCCACCAAATGATTGTGCCGCGCGCATTTCTTCCAGCACTTCGACCTCATTGCAGCAAAGGCAGGCGACGACTTGCAAGTTCGGAGATCCAGGTCTCGGGATGTTGCGAACCTGTTTCATGATGCCGCCGCAAGAGGGGCAACACAAAATCGGTAGGTTGTCGGGTAAAATCATAATGGCGACCCCGATTGCGAGCCTCAGAGAGGTAGCATAATAGCTGAGATGACACTCAATTTGGTTGCGGAAAAGCAACACTCGCCATTGAAAACGGAACCTCCCCTAACATTTCTGATATTCGCCCAGATTCCGGCTGGAAAAAGCCTTTTGCGCGATATGAGTTTTGTCGTGAGGGGATGGGGAAAGAACGGTCCCGACCGCCAGGGTCGTCGGGGGGACGGGGGGACGATCGGGACCGCCGCCTTTCCATGGGGGAAGGCGGTTCCGATCGTACTCCATCTACCCAAACACAAGCATCACGATTCCTGATCGGAGCTCAGCGCACGGCTCGGGGCAGCTATGCCGCGCGTCGCCGGGGTTTGCTTGCTTCTTGTGCAATCTTGCAACGCACAACAACAAAAGTTCAGCGCGCCGTTGCCGCGCGCAACTAAAGAACACCGCCATTGGATTCAAGAGCAACTTTTGATTCGACTCCGCTACGGTTGGATGAAGACTTTCCGAGAGTTATCCTAAGTCCTCACGCTACTGTGTTCAATCCGAATTGACTTCCTCCGCTACGATGTTGAGTGGAGGCGTGTCCAATGGCGCAAGGGCGCAATGACGACATTCTCATCAACTCGTTGGAGGAGTTCCAAAGCTTGATTATCGAGGAGTTCTACAGGAGACTTGGTCGCAGCGAAAAGCAAGCCGCAGAAACCGGCCAGACCATTGTGGGCGAGTATCGATTAGGCCTTGATCAAGGAGCCGAGCCGATCCTACGGATCCGCTACATTTGCGAGCCTGGTAAGCTCGCGCAACTTCTCACCTACGCGTTGTCTTCTGGGGAGGGGCACTCATTGGGCCGCCTTCACTGAGTTTCTGGTCACCGCGAGCAACAACAAGACCGCTGCAGGGTCTAGCAGGGCTACGGCCAATATGAAATAGCGCATGCCCTGCTCGTCGCTGACGCCGATCAATTGCGACAAGCGCGCTTCTCGCTATCGTGCGGCATCACTGGTCGATTTGATCCGCTACGCCAGTTTGACCGACCTGATCACGCCCATGCCGTCTAAATTCGCCCAAGGTGCCGATAACGGCCTTATAGCGCTAACATCTTACCGGCGCGTCATTTTTCACAATATGCGGATATTCGGTTAGCCTCCGGTGAAGACCGCGTCGATGTCACTCGCTTGGCGTATAGCGCCGGAGCAGACCGGGATCGGCTTTGACCATCTTGACGAGCTCAGTGAGATTATCGACGCCGTTGGGCGTGAAGGCCGTTATCGCCTCTTCCCCGGGGCCGAGAACGGTGAGGCGGCCGTCCTCCGGGTCCATATCGGTACTGATTTCCTGCAACAAATCCTCGTCCTCGCCGAGCATTTCGGCGACCCGGCTGATTGTGAAGACGTGGCTTATCCCGGCCATGGTCAGGCCGCCTGACGGGCCTGCGCGTTGATCGGACGCCAGTTCCAAGGCAGCAGTTCGTCGAGCTTTTGGACAGGATGCTCAGCGATGCGGGCCAGAATGTCGGCGAGCCAGGCCTGCGGATCGACGTCGTTCATCTTGGCCGTGACGATCAGGCTGTACATGACCGCGGCTCTCTGGCCACCGCGATCGGAGCCGCAGAACAACCATGACTTCCGACCCAAGGCGATTCCGCGCACGCCGCGCTCGGCGGCATTGTTCGACAGGCAGATGCGGCCGTCGTCGAGGAAGCGCGTGAACACGGTCCAGCGCTTGAGCATGTAGTCCATGGCCTTGGCGACGTCGTTCCCGCGCGAGAGCTTGGCGCGTTGCTCTCGCATCCAAGCCGCCAGATCGGCGACCAGCGGCGCGCTGAGTTCCTGGCGGACGGCCTTGCGCCTTTCGGCGCTCTGTCCGTTGATCGTCCGCTCGATGTCGAACAGGGCGTCGATCCGGCGGACCGCTTCCAGCGCCAGGGGCGAGATTGCCGCCGGCTTCTTGCCCTGGGCTTTGCGACGCGCGTTCTCGGCCAGATCGGCCATGACGAAGAACGGGCGTCGGGCGTGGACCCAACAGGCCGCTTCGAAGATGGGGCCAGGCGAGCGGCCAGGCTCGTAGAGCTTGCCATAGCCGCTGTAAGCGTCGGCCTGGAAGATTCCGGTGTAGCTGGCCAAGTGCGCCTGGGGATGCTCGCCGGCTCGATCGCGCGAGTAATAGAACACTGCCGCCGGCGGTGCCGGCCCGCTGAACGGCTTGTCGTCGCGCACGTAGACCCATATTCGGCCGGTGTCGGTCTTGCCTTTGGCGAGGACCGGGACCGTGGTGTCGTCCCCATGCAAGCGCTCGGCGCTCAGGACATGCGCCTCGAGGCGCTTGAACAACGGCGTCAGCGCTGCGGTGCAGCCGCCGACCTGGTCCGCCAAGGTCGACAGGCTGAGCGGCACGCCCTCCTTGGCGTAGCGCTCGGCCTGGCGGTTGAGCGGCTGATGCTGGCCAAACTTCTCGAACAGGATCATCGCCAGAAGACTGGGACCGGCCCAGCCCCTGGCGATCACATGGAACGGCGCCGGAGCCTGGCTGATCTTCTCGCAGTCCCGGCAGGTGAACTTCTCGCGGACATGCTGGATGACCTTCCATTGGCGCGGGATCGATTCCAGCGTCTCGGTGACGTCCTCGCCCAGCTTGCGCAGCCGCTCCCCGCCGCAGCAAAGACAAGCCGCCGGTCCCGGCACGATCACCCGCTCGCGCGGCAGATGCTCGGGGAAGGGCTTGCGCGCGGGGCGCTCGCGAATGAAGGCCGCCACCGTCGTGGTCTTGGCCACCGCCATCTCGGCGACGATCTCGTCCTCGGTGGCTGAACCCGCCAGCTCCTCGAACTGCAACTCTGTCTGATCCAGAAGCCGCGACGTGCGCTCCGAGCTCCGAGCGCGGCCCATAGAGTTGGCGCGTCAGCTTCTCGATCCGCAGTTGCTGGTGGGCGATCAGAGCTTGATCGTCGGAGGCCTTGGCTCGGGCCACCGCGAGTTCCTTCGGCATGCACTGCCCTGGCGGGGTGGCGCCGTCAAGGCTCGAATGCGGCCGGCGGCGATTGTAGAAGTCGAGGTAACGTCCGATCGACGCGCGCGCCTCGGACGCGGTGTCGTAGGCTCTGAGATACACCTCCTCATATTTGACGCTACGCCACAGCCGCTCGACGAAGACGTTGTCGCGCCAGGCGCCCTTGCCGTCCATGCTGATGCCGATCCCGTTTTCAATCAGCACGCCAGTGAAAGCCGCGCCGGTGAACTGGCTGCCCTGGTCCGTGTTGAAGATCTCCGGCTTACCGTAGCGAGCGAGAGCGTCCTCGAGGGTCTCGACGCAGAACGCCGCCTCCATCGTGATCGATACTCGCCACGACAGCACGCGACGGCTGAACCAATCGAGCACGACAGCCAGATAGACGAAGCCGCGCTCCATCGGGATGTAGGTGATGAGCGCCTCCCAGCCGCGCTGGGGCGCCAGCTTGTCAAGCCGCCATCTGGAGGCGGCTCCCTCAGCCGCGCCTCGAGCTTGCCGAGCAGATCGCCCATGAGGTCGGAGGGGCTGGTCCCGTTGTGCCGGCTCATATAACTGCTTCGACCGAAAAAGGAAATCCAACACCCACGACTCAAGCGCGCGGCGACAATATTAATTGCGAACTTAATGAGCGGTGACAAAATCGTAAAAGATTGCTGCCACGCCGAGAGGCATCAAGGTTAAAACTCAATCGCGATGTCGCTAGTGAATGACCTGTCAAGATGGGTGATATATTACCGACTGGCCGGACCGACCGCCGCGGTGCTTGCAGCAAGCGCTGAATCGGTGCGACGCCTCCAAGGTAATGAGTCATATTTATGAGTGCATCCCTTCGTCATAATGTTCGTTCTCGCGAGATAAGAGATTCGGATATTCCCTCCGTGGCCGAATTTCTCGAAAAAGGTCTGGGATATCCGGCCGGATCTTACCTAAAAATCTTGGAACGGTTAGCGCAACATCCCACTCCAGCGGGCTTCCCTAGATATGGCTATCTGATGGAAAATGGTAATAATATCGTTGGCGCCGTTATTTTGATTTTTACTGAGTTCCAACAGCTCAATGTTGGCACGGTTCGGTGTCATGTCACCGCTTGGTACGTCGAGCCTTATTATCGGCCATTCGGGACACTCTTCTTCTGGAAGGCGCTAAATCTTAAAGGTGTGACGTATTTAAATATTTCGGCAAGGCGGTCTGCTCGCCCCTTCCTAGAGATACACGGCTTCTCAAAATATGCTAATGGACAGTTTTTGGCGATTCCTGCGCTAAATTTTGTGTTTGGGTCTGTCGACAATAAAGTGAAAGTGGTCGGAACCGAGATTGTTCCAGCCGGACATTTTGATTCTTTCGAACGAGACTTGCTATTAGCCCATGCGGGATACGGATGTTTGTGCCTGTGGTGCACGACCCCCGAACGCGCATATCCATTCGTTTTCCACGTGCACTACTTCAAAGGCTTTATACCCGGCGTGCAACTTGTGTATTGCCGAGACGTCGATGACTTCGTTCGGTTTGCCGCACCCATAGGATTGTATTTGGCGTCGCACGGAAAGATTTTCGTTCGAATTGATTCAAACGGTCCAATTTCCGGCCTTTTTGGCAAATATTTCGAGGGTATGGAGCCTCGATACTACAAAGGGTCAAAACCGCGCTTGGGAGACCTCGCCTATACCCTAGGCGTGATGGCTCCCTTTGTCCGAAGGCGAAAGTATCGGTTACCTGCTTAAGCGCCCTCTTGGTCGGCCGACCGAGCGCTGGGGCCCAATTCTGGCTGGACCGAAGGCGGCCAATGACTCGCGTGCCGGCCGCAAATCCTGGTTCTGGGGCGTGAGTTTCCAAGTGACCGGCGTTTCCCTCCGCCGAGGGCCGCCAGAGCCGGTCCCGGAAATCTGCACAGGACGATAAGTGGAGTTTCTGCCTGACAACGGGCACGCTGTGCCCGCGAATCAGGAGAGACCATGAGCAGACGACCTCGCCGGAACCATACACCGGCCTTCAAGGCTAAGGTGGCGCTTGCCGCCGTCAAGGGCGATCGAACACTGGCTCAGCTGGCGGAGCATTTCGACGTCCACCCGAATCAGATTACCTCGTGGAAAGCGCAGCTCGAGGGCGGGGCTGCCGATGTTTTTGGTCTCGGCGGCGGCAGCGGCGCGGCGCAGCCGGCGGTCGATGTGAAGTCGCTGCACGCAAAGATCGGCGAGCTGACGCTCGAGAACGATTTTTTAGAAGGAGCGCTCACCAAAGCCGGGCTGCTGAGCGCAAAGCGATGATCGACCGTGCACACGATCTGCCGATCACCAAGCAAGCGAAAGCTCTGAACATCAGCCGCGGCAGCGTGTACTACCTGCCGCGTCCGGTGCCGGAAGCCGACCTCGCGATCATGCGGCGGCTTGACCGACTGCACCTTGAGTTCCCTTTCGCCGGCTCGCGGATGTTGCGAGGCCTGCTGGCCGCCGATGGGAGCAAGATCGGCCGCCGTCATGTGAAGACGCTAATGCGGCGGATGGGGATAGAAGCGCTCTATCGGCGTCCGCGCACGACGAAGCCCGAACCGGGGCACAAGATCTATCCGTATCTGCTGCGCGGCGTCGAGATCACGCAGCCGAACCAGGTGTGGGCGATGGACAAGGCGATCGGCTGGGTCAATCCAGTCGTCGCACTCGAAGAAGCCGTAGGCGGCGACGCCGGAGGAGAAGCGGCCTAAAAAGAACTCGCCGATACACTTACCGAGGAAGCGGTAAAGCATCCCGACAAACCAATCGAGGTCTGGCTACCGACGAGCACCGGCTCTGCCTGGAGCCAATCCATCGCCGCATCTGCGCCTCGATCGGAGAGCGTCCATCGCGCTCGGCCATCATCGCTACGACTGGCTCTATGTCTCACCGCCTTCGTGGCGCCCGCCAGCGGGGAAACGGTCTGGTTCCTCTCGAATCGGGTCAACAAACCCTTCTTCGCAAAGCTGCTGGAAGCCGTTGTACGCGACACCAGCGCTAGAGCGATCGCATCATCGTGCTCCAGTTCGACTGCGCCAGATGGCATGGCCCGCAAAATCTGGCCGTCCCCGAGGGCATCAGGCTGATCCACCAGCCACCCACACTCGGGAGGCCAGCCGCGCGCTTGGATCGCTGGTCGATGAGCCCCTCGCCAACAAATTCTTCGACACCATCGACGATCTCGATGCTGCTGTCGGCGCGCGATGCTGCGATCTCCACCAAGACCGCCCCCGCCTTGCTCACCACACAGGATCCTACTGGCGGCAACAATCGGCCGCTCCGAACTAATCGCTCCGAAATGTATAACGCCTTATTCCTCACTTCCGGCCTAAACATCACCCCTAAGCTATGCGGTACTACCTGCATCAACCGTGAGCACAGTTCCGGTAATACTCCTTGCATGGTCTCCAAGAAGGAATTTGACCGCATTCGCCACGTCATCGACGTCGGGAAAGTGGCCTAGCGCACTTCGTCGCTCGATCTGTTTGCGCTGCTCGTCTGCTAGGCGTTGGGTCATATCCGTTTCCATGTAACCCGGTGCGATCGCATTCACATTCACCCCCAACCGTCCAACCTCCCGTGCTAGCGATCGGGTAAAGCCCATCATCGACGCCTTGGTCGCGCCGTACACCGAAAGACCGCTATATCCAGTGAAGCCAATGATCGAGGCGATGTTCACAATGCGTCCTCCTCCATCAGCCATCATGTGGCGTACTACATATTTGGTCAGGACGATCGGCGACAATGTGTTCAGCCGCACCAATCGCTCGATTTGGGAATTGTGCATATTTGCCAAAGCACCAGTCAGACCCAACGCCGCATTGTTGACAAGCCCATAGATTGGTCCAAAATCCTGGCGCAGCTTCTTGACCAAGTTAGGTATGTCTGCGATGTCGTTGAGATCGAAGGGGATGAATCTTAGCGACCCCGAACAGGATCGCTCAGCATGCGTTATCGCAGACGCAAGTATATCGCTATGGTGTCGCGCAACAGCTAGGGCGCGGTACCCGTCTGCTGCAAGGCATCGGGCAATGCTTAACCCTAGACCTCTGCTTCCTCCTGTCACGACGACATTACGCATAATCACGAGCTACTTTGCCTGACGCTGAGAGGGCCAAGTCAGGGACAAAATAGATTGCCGCTGGAATCTTGTGTCTGGCCAGTAATTCACGACAACTCTGCAGGATCTCACGCTGGAGTCCCACAACTGGAGTGTTCGGGCCTTCACAGCCCGGCTGCGGCTTCAAAACGATGTCGGCAACTACGATCGACCCCGTGATGGGGTTTTTTCTTGACCTGACGCGGGACATACGTACCTGGGGATGGCGGTTGATGACTGCCTCAACCTCCTCAGGATGAACCTTCAACCCGCCAACATTGATGACTCCGCCCCTTCGGCCAAGAAAATAGTAGCGTTCCCCGCGCAGCTCCACCATATCGCCTGTATCGACGAAGCCCTCATCGTCTGCGAGTGTCGAGATTTTTTCTCCTATGTAGCGCTGTGCAATCCGAGCGGATCGAATCCGAACTGAGCCGTTGTCGACCTTCAATTCTACTTCTCCGCGCCTGCCGACCAAGTGCGCGGGAAACCCTTCAAGACCGTCATTCACTTCAAATCCCACGCCCGCTTCCGTCGACGCAAAGGCATGGGTGATGCCAGCCTGCAAGTAAAACGAACGAAGTTTATTCAGAATTGCTTGGTCCGCAATCTCTCCCGACAAGCGAACATAGCGTGGCGCAATTGCGTGCGCGAACGGACTCATGACGACGCGACGCCAATGAGACGGGGTGCCCAAAATGTGGGTCGCCGCGTGCGCTCCAAGGCGAACAAGGTAATCCCCCAGCCTCTCACCGACGCTCGAAATCACAAATGATGCGCCGCCAAGAACAGTGCGCAAAAATATCTGAAGTCCACCATAACGACGAATATCGTAGAACGTTCCCCAAATTATGCGGCTTTCCTGCGTCACGTCACCTTTGATCGCTCCCGCTAGGCTCGCCAAGCTGTGCACGAGCATTTTTGGCGAACCGGTGGTGCCAGATGTTAGAAGCACCCATTCGGTTGGATACCGATCGAGTCGCACCTCTTCAGCCGAAAGAGTGTTTGAACCGCAGATCACATGAAGGCAGTTCCTGAGGCAGTTTTGCTCGAGGCAAGCAGTATCGCTTACAATTGCGTCAACGCCAGCACGCGCGACCAGCGCAGGAAGGTAATTCGCGGCCATCTCTGGTGGGCAAATGACTACTCGACGTGCAACTCCATCCAGCTCAATGAGCGACCAGGCGGTCGCAAGCTGATCGTGGGTAACAATGAGCACAGAGCGTCCTGAGAGCTCCGAACGACGCCCCCCAAGAATTGTCCCGCGCAAAAGATTGCCTAGTGAAATCTCACCCTCAGCGCTCCACAAAAACCGGTCCGCCCGGCTCGAGGCATCGATCAATGCATCCCGAAGTGACCTAGGGTCGCGCAACTGCATTTTCGTAGAACTCAATGAAATCGCGGAGAGTCACGGGATAGCACCCCTCGTCAGACGTGGTGAACGGGTCCAATCCCACTGCGTCCTCAAGTCGAGCAACGAGAATAGCAAAGGCAAGAGAATCGAAACCTGATTCTAGCAAGACCAAATCATCAGTCAGAGGAGCCAAATGTTTGTTTTGCTCCTGAGCAATCTTCCTCATCTCCGACAGAATTGTCTCTTTGATGTTCATTGCGAATGCCCTATGTAAGCCTGTTTTTATCCCACTCAACGATTGAGGTCAAGCTTGTGTTCCGCGTCCGTGGTAAGAATACTCGATGCTGTCAACGCCAAGAGAGCTCTGGAATTGAGAAAAGCTCGCCACTGCCAAGCGCAATTCGCTGGACGGTAGTCAATCAGCTTGTCCGTTCCAAATCGGCGGGCAAGGACACTATTCGCTGATCGATCCCTTCCAGAAGCAACTCAGTTTACCACCGACAAGCTATACTGGATGGGCGCGTAAAACGTTGATATATGATGTTGTTATCCTAAATATGAAAAACTAAACATCTCCGTCCAAATTGCGCACGCAGGGATAACCCTCCAGCGACAGCAATGGTAAACTTTAGCAGACTTGGGACAGACGACTGGACGATATTGGCAAGAACCGCGGGTGTGCGACCATGTCGAGAACTTGGACATTCTTTGACGGTGAGTGGCGGGAAGGTAACGTACCAATCCTGGGACCGCGCACACATGCCGCTTGGCTTGGATCGATGGTGTTCGACGGGGCGCGCGCATTTGACGGTGTAACTCCCGACCTCGAGCTCCATTGTGCACGGGTAAACGATTCCGCCGTGAAGCTCTCCTTGATACCCCTCGTGTCGGTCGATACTTGGACGGCGCTCGTGGCCGATGGCTTGACGCGCTTCGACAGAAATCCACAACTCTACATCCGTCCAATGTACTGGGCAGAGAGTGGGCCGGCCGGCGGAATACGCCCGGATCCCGAATCGACCCGTTGGTGTCTTTGCCTCTACGAAGCAGCTATACCCATGCCGACGGGCGGCGCGATCACACTGTCGCCGTTTCGCCGGCCGACCCTTGAATGCGCACCCGTCGACGCCAAAGCTGGGTGCCTCTATCCTAACAATGCACGTGCTTTGATCGAGGCGCAGGCCCGCGGGTTCGATAATTGCCTCATGTGCGACATGCTCGGCAACATCGCTGAGCTGGGCACTTCAAATGTGTTTATGGCAAAGGACGGAGTAGTCTACACCCCCACTCCAAACGGAACCTTCCTCAATGGAATCACACGTCAGCGTGTGATCAAGCTTCTACGCCATTCCGGGGTGACGGTCGCCGAAACGACTCTGAAATACTCCGATTTCGTCGGCGCGGATGAAATTTTTTCCTCTGGGAATTTCTCCAAGGTCTCACCGATCACGCGCATCGACAGCCGTTCGATAAAGCCGGGGCCGCTCTATCAAAAGACGCGCGAACTCTACTGGGCGTTTGCCCACCACCGAATTTTATAGCGCAACCTAAAAATCCTACATTGATCTTTGCACCCATGCCCATTAAAATACTCACCCCGCCACTCCTAGACTCTCCCTAACCGCTGTCGGCCACTGTCGGAAATTTATCCGTGCCTTTACGAAAAGCGCTAAAGCAAGTCGATCCAACCCGAAAGCCACGCAGGCCGTGTGCATCGTCTCACCGTCCGCCTTTCGCAATTCCCAGACAGTTCCAAAATGCTCACGATGGTAATTGAAACTCATGCAAGCTGTTGGTGACTTTTCGGAGCGGATGGGACTCAACAATTCAAATTTCAACGATTGTTCAATTTGGTTAATTGCCATTAGGTTGCCAGCTCGCCCGAAAAATGGATCACTCGCTTGCTCTATTTGGTATGACAACCCCAGAATATCCGCCAGTTGCTTTGCGCGCGAGACCCAGCGAGTTCTAAACTCGACAACATGGTTCGGTGATCCGACGCAAACAAACTCGCGCATCCGAAAGCTTTGCAGCCGTCCGACCTCTTGTGATGCTTCATGACGGAAGCAATCGCAGGCGACGTCGAACATGAGACCGTTTTCTGGTACCTGACCACGCGCGGCGAGCAGCGGGTAAAGCGGATAACAGGCAGCCGGAGTGAGCACCAAGTCGGTGGGCATCAAAGAAGCTGCCCAGCCTCCATTTGATTTTGACCGATCGACAGTCGCGCGAATCTCCGCTTCGGAACCATTTAGACAACTGACGGCGCCGAGAAGATGCGGAAAACTGTGCAGGTAACCGGATCTCTCAATGTGGCTCCGGCTCATGACAGGGGGAAACCGCAGGATCTCTGTTTGGGGATCGCGGTTGCGTGATATGAGAGTAGAGAGACCCTCGACAATTTGTTCAAATATGGCGGTTCGAGCATAAACCCCATCGGCGTTCATTGGATGAAACAGGATGGCAACAAGTGACTCAAGCCGATTTTCCACGGCGGTGTTCATATGTGCGAGTCCCCTACGTCTGACGAACTTGGGCGCTGTCTCGCGCTGCATATTTGCGAGCACAAAGAGCAAGATCCGTCTAATCCCTAAGCGCCTTAGGAACTTCGACGAGCAAGGCGGCGCTGGTGGCATTCGCGAGTATTCGATCATTGTTGATCATGATCGGCGAAGATAGAATGTCACGAAGGTGACGAGTGATGCTAAATTCACCGTCGTTTCGGTAGCCGGCCAATCCGCACGCCTGCAGAGAACTCATGACGGTTGAAATAGCCAGTTCAGATGCGTTCACCTTAAGCAGATTCATCGTGGTTTGGAAATCGAGTGACTCGGGTTCACTATCATCGGAGGAGATGAACTCGTACCTTTGCAGTGCCGAAGCCACGACCCCTCTGAGCATCCGTAACGACGCGCTTGCTCGCGTGAGGTGAGCTGCGCCTGGCGGTAGCTGGCCCCGCCCATGCCGCGCCGCCTCGCGGATAAATCTTCGCGCTCGATCAACCGCATCGGCGGCAACTCCCGCCCAGACTCCACTCCAGGTGAGATGGGCCACCGGCATCATGGTGTGCGCGTGAACTTGCTGGTAGGACACAGGCAATATTTGATCGACTTCGCCGTTTGCTTTGAGCATGAAACCCGCACTGCACGTTCCGCGCATACCGAGTGTATCCCAGCCAACAAGGCGCTCAAGCCGATAGTCTTCCTTCGAAAGAGCCACGAGGACTTGGTCCGAAGATTCCGCCTCAAGCGAACGGCGTGCCGTTGTTAAGATACCGTCCGCCTGTGCGCCGTAGGACATGACAGTAGCGCTCTTTGTTAGCGTAATGCGGGACTCCTGCTGCTCCACGGCGCAGACACTCGCACGAAGGTCCCCTCCTCCTTGACCTTCGGTGGTCGACGAAGCCAGAAGCTGCTGCTTGGCGCAGAGATGCTGAAGGAAGCTGGTATGCCACTGGCTGCTTCGTCCATGACGAATCAGGCAAGCGACCATAATTTGATGCATCGCGTAAATCATGGCAGTGGACGCGCAACTGCGGCCCAGCACATAACAGGTGTCGACGACATCAGAGATGCTGGCACCTTCTCCTCCAAGGTCGGGTGGAACCAAGATGCCGAGCAAACGCTGCGTCCGCGCACTGGCAATCGCCTCGTCGGGATACCTTGCGTCACGGTCAACCGCAGCCGCATTGGCAGCGGCCACCACAGCGGTAATTTCCGCGCGGGACTTAAGTTCGTTCCTCACTGGAAGGCTTTGTCTGGTCACCCAACCCTCATATTGGCACTGTTCAGCGTCGAATTCGCGGCGTAAGAACCCGTTCCAAGCCCCAGCCACCTAGCAAAGTCTAAGTCTACCACGACAATAAGAAAGAAATATGAGCCTTTTTGTGAGATGGTTACTACGGTTAAAGTGAGCGGAAGTTACCCTATTTACGGCTCGCGGCACAACTATTCGCGCGCATGGCTCCTGTAGGCCCCCAGTAAATAGTTGACGAATGGGTTTGGTGCCGACTACTATCATCGCCACTTAGCAGCAGACCTTACCATTTTCTCGGTCGGGGAATTTTCAGCAACATGTTGGATAGCATTTCGTTAGAGGCCAGAGTGGCGGTTCTTATCCGTGAAATTCTCGTTGAACGTTCTATTGACCGATCGGTTTCTGCTGATGACAACTTACGTGACGTAGGCCTTACATCAATCGACATGGTAAACCTTGTGCTTTCGGTCGAGGGTAAATTCAACGTCGAAATTCCTGAAAGCGAAATTAAACCCGCGAACTTCCGATCAATCCGTACGATATGTACAATGATAGGACGGTTGCTCAACTAAGCAGCGGCATTACGCCGCCGAAATCCTCCGATGCCTCTATCCATCGGAATACCTCAGAGCGGCGATGCTGGTGCTGCCGCGGGGCTAGATACCTGCGATCGAGGTGCGATAAGCCCCTGTACCATCTGTGGCTCGGTACGGCACATGCGCCGGGGTTTTTGAGCAGACAGAGGATGACGACCATGACAGATCGGCTCGAGATCGAGCGCCTGCTGCACAAGCTCTACGCTGCTAGATTGCGCGGCGACCTCGATACAGTCTGCCAAGCATTTACTGATGATGCCACATTGCAGATTGCGGGTGCGAGCAACGTAAGTCCCGTCGGAGTCAAATTGGTTGGCGTTGACCAGTATCGCCCATTGCTGGGTCTGATGATAAAGTCATTCAAGCTTAGCAATCAAACGATTCTCTCAATGATGATCGATGAGCTGAAGGCTGCCGTGCACTGGCGGGTCAGAGTTCACTCGAAAATCACGGGCACGACGGTACTAACTGAGTTGGTCGATCTTGTGGAAGTCAAGAGCCGCCGCATTGCATCTTATATCGAGTTTTTCGTTCCATGCTCATCGCCTTAAAAACGAGCGGCGATAGAAATCGCGTGGCCACATTTAGGGCGATTGCAGGATGGCAATGAAGTCTCTCGATCTCCAGCCGCGTTTAATACATGTCATGATCGGGATCGCCAACGTTCTCCAGAACTATGTTGGTTCAAAATGCGCGGAGGTCGAGCATCCCCTGCTGAGCAAATCGCAGCCAAGCTACGTGAGTAATATTCTGATCTTTACTCGCAATAACGAGGGTAAACGTGCCGCTTGATCGTCACGCCAAGAGGTTGTTGGATATGTTTGCAGCTGCCGGGACGCCAGAGGTATCCAGGCTTGCTCCGCGCGAAATGCGCCAAGCTTTTTTTCGGTTGGCGCAGATGGTAGACACAAAAGACGTGCTCGTCGAAAAAGTGGAAGACCGCGAATTGCCGGGACCTGCTGGGCCGCTGTCAATTCGAATCTATACCCCGTTGAAGCCTGACGGCGAGACATTGCCTGGTCTTATTTATTTTCATGGCGGCGGGGGGGTATTGGGCAGCCTCGACACACACGATGGCGTTTGCCGCATGCTCGCCAACGAGAGCGGGTGCCGCATCGTTTCGGTAGCATATCGGTTAGCGCCTGAGCATAAGTTCCCGGCTGCAGTCGAAGATAGCTACGCCGCGACCAAATGGGTGGCCGAACATGCGGAAGAGCTAGGGATCGACCCTAACCGCCTTGCCGTTGGCGGAGATTCAGTGGGCGGTAGTTTTGCTGCCGTAGTATGTCAGAGGGCGAGACAAGCCGCCGGCCCTTATCTTACGCTCCAGGTTCTATTCTGTCCGACAATGGACATGAGCATTGAAACTAGCTCCCGTTGTGCTTTTGCGGAGGGCTACTTCCTCGACAGGGCGACTCTTGACTGGACGCTCAAACACTACTGTCCACCCGATATTGACCTAGAGGATCCGCGCATATCTCCACTTCGCGCCACTAACTTTGCTGGACTTCCGCCCGCGCATATCCACACTGCGGAATTCGATCCGTTGCGCGACGAAGGCGAAGCCTATGCCAAAGTCCTGGAGCGCGCGGGAGTAACCGTGCACTACACGTGCCACGAGGGTATGATACATAATTTTTATTGCATGAGCGGCGCCATCCCGTATGCCCGCGTCGCAATCAGGGCAGCTGGCCTCGCTATTAAGGTGGCGCTCGCAGATTTCGATTAGTATTTTTCATGTCAGTTGGACTTTCGCCCCGACTCAAGCTGGAGATCCCTGGTGCAATCCAATTCGATGAATGGTGCAGAAAGTGTAGTACGTACGCTGGTGGCCGGAGACGTACGTGTCTGCTTTGCAAATCCCGGTACGTCGGAGATACATTTCGTCGCTGCCCTCGACCGCGTTAAGGAAATTCGATGCGTGCTGACGCTCTTCGAGGGAGTTGCGACGGGAGCTGCAGATGGGTATTTCCGGATGTCTGAAGTTCCGGCTGCCACGCTCCTACACTTGGGTCCAGGATTGGCAAATGGTCTTGCCAACCTGCACAATGCGAAAAAGGCCCGCTCGGGAATTGTCAATATCGTCGGGCAGCATGCAACGTATCATATCAAGCTGGACGCACCCCTCTCTTCCGACGTTGAAGCGATTGGCCACCCGTTTTCCGATTGGATCCGCGTCTCCGACAATTCGGCAAATGTCGCAAATGACTGTGCAGCCGCGATCGAAGCGGCACGGCGGCCGCCAGGCCAAATTGCCACATTGATTCTTCCGGCCGACACGACTTGGGGAGCAGCGGCAGGCTATGCGATGTCAAATCCACCGTCAGCGCCCCCTAAAGTTTCTGGCGAGGCAGTGAATATCGCCGCTACCGCGCTTCGCAAGGACTCTCGTTCGGTTCTAATTCTCGGTGGCGGGGCAGTGCGGGGACGCGCACTTGAGTTGGCCGGACAAATTGCGGCGAAAACCGGTTGCGAGCTGATGTGCGAGCATCTCAATGCGAGGGCAGAGAGGGGTGCTGGTCGTGTCCACTTTGCTCGGATTCCCTACGTGGTTGATCAGGCCATCGAAGCACTCCGGGATTTCAAAGAGGTCGTTCTTGTCGGAGCAAAGCTTCCCGTCGCTTTCTTCGCCTACCCGGACAGGCCCAACGTACTTATCTCCGAAAATGCGACGATTACGCAATTAGCGAACATCGACGACGATCTAGCGTCTGCGTTGGAGTCGCTTGCATCCGAGGTTAACGCCCTCGGGACACCGCCGCGGGTTGCATACCGAAATCCAATCGCTCTGCCGAGCGGAAAGGTCACCCTGGACGGCATTGGAGCGGTCCTTGCTTCTCTAATGCCAACTAACGCAATTGCTATCGACGAATCTTTAACAACTGGCCGAAGCTTCTGGTCGCAAATGGCGGGGGCCAACCCACACGACTGGCTCAATAGCATGGGGGGCTCAGTTGGATTCGGGTTACCACTTGCGGTTGGCGCCGCCATAGCTTCACCCGATCGAAAGGTGGTCGCATTGGAAGGCGACGGCAGCGCTATGTACACGTTGCAAGCCCTTTGGACCATGGCGCGCGAACAATTGGATGTCACAATTGTGATCTTTGCGAACCGCGCCTACCGCATACTTCAGGGCGAACTCGCCGCCCTTAGCGCCGCCACACCAAGCAGTCGCGCTATCGACCTTTTAACGCTCAATCGCCCTAACCTTGACTGGGTTCATCTCGCACGAGGTCACGGCGTTGAAGCGGGGCGCGCGATCAACCTCGACGAATTTGCCCGGGAGCTCGGACGCGCGTTCGACAGTACCGGTCCATATCTGATCGAGTTAATTATCTAGCGCGATCAAACCTGCGAAAGGGGAAGAGCCGAAAATGAACCCGAGCGGCGCGATGCCTTACCACAGACCTGGCTTGGAGGATGTTGGCGTGTACGCGTTTCAGCTCGTACTTCCGCGCCCTCAGCCGCACAAATATGAACCGCCGGTTCCTCTTCCGGATCTTTGCACAGATTTGCCGATCAGATCCGCACTTGTCCGCTCTGGATTCGCTCATAGAGCACCTCGTCGACCGGCACAAACAGCTGCTGTTCCTCGTCATTGAAATAGATGATGTCGCTGGTAGTGGTCGGATCATACGCCCCCTGAACAAGATCCGTCTTTTTAGTCTTGAACGTCGTTGTTACCTCGATCTTGCTGCAAAGGCGAAGAAATATTGGTTGGGCATAACCAGGTAAATATTTGCCCAAGTGCTGCCGGAATGCTGCAAGGTCGAAACCTTCGTCGATCACAATCGCGGCCATTCCCGCGCGACCGTCCTTTCCCGGTATTGCGACGCCATAGACACTTGCTTCCTTGATGCCGGTAAATGCAGCAATGACCTCCGACACCTCAGAGGCCGCCACGTTCTCACCCTTCCAGCGGAAGGTGTCTCCTATGCGGTCGACAAAGAAAAAATAGCCACTTTCATCCTTCCGCATCAGGTCCCCGGTACGAAACCAAGCGTCTCCTTTATTGAACACATCGTGGAGGACCTTCCTATCGGATTCGCTTTTGTCGGTATAACCTTCGAACCCCTTCCCAAAGTCCGATGGATCATTGGAAATCTTGCTGATCGCTTCCCCCAGCTCATTTGGTGCACAACGAAGGCAATGTCCCTCTTGGTCTCTGAATGGCATATCCTTCTCAAAATCGAATTTCACCAATACCAAATGAAATCGGTGCGCAAGAACTTTCGGAATGCGACCGATGGCACCCGGCTTGCCTTCAATGTTGTAAATGGAAACGTTGCCTTCAGTTGCCGCATAGAATTCAACAATTTGCGGAATCCGAAATCGAGTTTTGAAATTGCTCCAGACATCCGGCCTCAGCCCATTGCCGCAGCAAGCCCTAATCCGGTGCTCCCTCTCCCGTGGGTGAGGAGCGCTGTTCACGAGATACCGACAAAGTTCACCAATGTATTGGAACAACGTGCAATCCCATCGCGCAATGTCATCCCAGAACTGGTGCGCAGAAAATCTTTCTCGGATCACGGCGGAGCCGCCGCTGACGAGCACCGCTCCGAGTGCCGCCACGCCGCCTATGCTATGATACATTGGCAGACAATCATACATCCGATCACTAGACCGGGTGTCTAGCATGCCGGCAAACCAATAGGCCCATAACATCACCCGGTAATGACTGACATTGGCAGCCTTGGGCAATCCAGTCGTCCCGGAGGTGTAGATATACAGCGCACGATCCCTGATCGTCGGCGGCCGATGTTCGGCTTTCGATAATCTCTCGCCCGAGTAGCTCTCAACCTCGCTGTCGATGCGCGGAAGCTCATGGCCGCAATTGCCGTGGATCCACACTTTTGCATCGCTTGCCAGATACAACTGCGAAGCCGTAAAAGGTGCCAGGAGCTCCGAGGCGACGATAACGTGCTTGGGTGCAACGATGTCGATGCAATGCGCCAGACCTGGACCAACGAGATTTGTATTAAGGAGCGAAACGACGCCCCCAACTCGGGTTATGCCGATCCAAATCGCCAGGTATTCTGGTCGATTCGGCATGAATAGACCGACGGCCTCCCCTTTGCCAAGGCCCTGAGTTAATGCCCAGCGTGCATATTGATTCGATCGCTCCGCGAGTTCGCGATAGGTTAGGCATTCGCGCTCTGAAAGGAGCGCCTTGGCGTGGCCAAATCTTTCGGCTAGGTCATCGATTACGATCGAAAAAATGCGGTCTGGGTTTTGAGCAATAGGTGCCGTCATCTCGAGAGCACGCAGCCACGCTTTCGCAGGGGATATCGGAGGTTCGGCCGCATTCATGACTATCTCGGTTTTTTGCGAGGACCATACTGATCTTTTGACAAGACGCGAGATCACTAAGCGTATTCCCAAATACCCTCACAGTTAACCAAGCGAACTTGCTCGCAATCACCCGGCCCGAGCACCCTTGGGGACAGCAGCCACGACCAGTGCAAGCCACCGGTTATCCTTATTCGGCTTGAATTGTTGCCTAAACGAGAGGATTTCTATAACATCTTTCCGCTCTAGGTTTCTGCAGCAATAGGACGAAAATCGCATCTAATTTACACCGAGCGTTAACGCTGGACAAGTCATGATGAGAAGCGCACGCGTAATGTTGCATCTGCCATCGCCTTACGGCGATCGCGCGGTAGTCTTATTGCTCACCAGATCTGAATTTAATCTTCATGGAGTTCCGTTCGAAAGCTCTGGCGCGGTCGCCAATTTCCTAGTGTCAGGCGATTTTTAACATGAGAAGCGAGACCATAGCCATCCACGGCGGCTACGAAATCGAGCCAACAACTAAGTCTGTGGCAGTGCCGATCTACCAGACAGTTGCATACGCCTTCGATAGCGCCGAACATGCTGCCGCTTTGTTTAATCTTGAAATCGATGGATATAGATATACTCGGATAAACAATCCAACCACTGACGTGCTTGAACGACGGGTTGCAGAGCTTGAGGGTGGAGTGGGAGCGTTGAGCGTAAGTTCGGGACAGGCCGCGATAAATTATTCGATTACTAATATCGCAGAGCTGGGCACAAACATTATATCGGTTCCGCAGCTTTATGGCACCACTCACACGTTGTTCGCTCATATTTTTCCTAAGCAAGGCATTCATGTGCGGTTTTCCGAAACCGATCATCCCGATGCCGTCGAGAAGCTAGTGGATGATGGCACCAGGGCGGTTTTTTGCGAAAGCGTCGGCAACCCAGCAGGAAATGTCTGCGATATTGAAGAACTGGCTCGTATCGCGCACAAGCACGGCGTTCCCTTAATCGTAGACAATACCGTGGCCACTCCCCTTCTTCTAAAGCCGATAGAATACGGCGCAGACGTTGTTGTGCACTCGCTGACGAAGTTCATGGGGGGCCACGGCACCACTCTTGGTGGAATCATCATTGATAGCGGAAAATTTCCCTGGAAAGTGCATAGCGATCGATTTCCGATGTTCAGTCAGCCGGACCCCTCTTATCACGGTCTGATATATACTGATCATTATGGTGACGCTGCCTACATCGCCCGCAGTCGCAGCGTTTGCCTCCGGACCACAGGTTCCGTTTTGTCGCCTTTCAGCGCTTTTCTCCTGCTTCAGGGAATCGAGACGCTTGGTGTGAGAATGGATCGACATGTCGAGAACGGGAGGAAGGTCGCCGAATTTCTGCATGGTGATTCTCGAGTCGAATGGGTTAACTACTCAGGATTTCCGGGGAGTCCCTATCACGCACTCGCACAAAAATATTTGGGTGGCCGCGGGTGTTCCCTTTTGAGCTTCGGCATTGTTGGAGGCTTTGAGGCGGGAAAAAGGTTCTACAATGCTCTGCGGCTGTTTAAGCGCTTGGTGAATATTGGCGATGCAAAGTCTCTGGCGTGTCATCCGGCGTCTACGACGCATAGGCAGATGTCCGTTGATGAACAGCAGAGGGCGGGCGTCAGACCAGAGATGATTCGCCTCAGCGTTGGCATCGAACATTTCGAGGATATTCTCAGCGACCTCGATCATGCACTCGACGCGGCACAATAAGGTCGACGAATAGCCGCCTGCTGTTCGGGAAAAAACCACTGATGCCCATTTTGGTAGAGAGCGGTGCGTACCATCCCGGTGAAGGAAAGAAACGTCGGCGCGACAGACCGCTCTTGCAATTCGGTGATGCCGGAGCGTACAGTCTCACTATCGGACTCATTAACAATATGCCGGATTTGGCGCTCGAGGGGACTGAACGTCAGTTTATTAAGTTGCTCGAATCTGCAGCTGAAGATATCTGCGTTCGTTTAAAGTTGTATTCATTGCCAGACCTGCCTCGAACTGACTGGGGGCGCAAGTACTTGAGCACCGATTATTCCGGTCTTGACGATCTTTGGAATAGTCATCTTGATGCGCTGATCGTGACGGGGACCGAACCGCGCGCATTCGACTTGAGGGACGAGCCATACTGGGCAACTCTCACGGAGATTGTCGACTGGGCCGAACTAAACACAATATCGACGATCTGGTCCTGCCTAGCGGCCCATGCGGCTGTTTTTCATATGGATGGCATCAATCGGGTCCCGCTCAGCGACAAGTGTTTTGGTATCTTCCAATTTGCAGAAACTTCAAATCATCTCATATTGCGGGACGCGCCAGCGCGCTGGCGGAATCCGCATTCACGGTGGAATGATCTACCGGAGAGTGCGCTGACTACATCAGGGTATAGCATTCTTACGAAGTCAAGCGAAGCGGGCGTCGACACGTTCGTGAAGCAGACGCGAAGCTTGTTCATATTCTTTCAGGGTCACCCAGAGTACACTGAAGACACTTTAACGCGCGAATACCGCAGAGATATAGGGCGCTTTCTCCGTGGGGAACGCGAAAGATATCCGAATATGCCGCAGGGCTATTTTAATGAAAAGGCAGCGGACCTATTAGACAGTTTCCGAGATCGGGCACTGGCGAATCGGAGCGAGAAGCTGCTCACCACTTTTCCAGACACTCTACCCGCGCTCAAGGTAACAAACACTTGGACCTCGCAGGCCACGCAAATGTATCGTAACTGGCTATCGTACGTAATCGCGGAGAAAAAGAGGAAAGGTTGAGCGGTTCCGGTCATTAAGCTCGCCGCTGACGCGCTGCACGTGCCGACACCCAAAGTTGAGGCAATCTTGCGCAGCCCAGTCCTGTTCCTTTTCTTTAGGGGCTCGGACAGCGCGTTCGGCTTGCTCTGCACTTTTCGGAGGCCCAGCGTCTTGCCTCCGCCTTCCCCCTGCCAGCCCGGCGCGGACGCGCTCCAGGGTCATCGGCCGTTCTTGAGGCGGCCCCAACGGGCACCGTGTCTGAACGGAATCGCAGCTATCAGCGAGCCGGAGGGAAGGTTAGACGGGCCCAGGAGAACAAGGAGCACGTGTTGGCAATCTGGCGCGAGACGCGCTCGATTCCGGTAGTATCGCCGCGCGCTATCTTGCGTCGCGCGATGTGATCCGCAACGACTGAGTCTTGCGCTTCCATCAATCGTGCCCATACGGTGGGACCCGGCGACAGTGCCCGAGAAAGCATTGGATTGCAATTAGCAATGGAGATCGGTAGAGAATACCGGCTTGGATCATTGGCTCGTTGGCAACTGGAACGATGGATCGGCATGCGTCGATATGAGTTTGTTTGTACTTGGAATTTACAGCGTCCATTCGATCGTTTTGTCAAGAACTGGTGGAGCTTTGAGTGAACGATCAAGTCCGCTATCGCGTAGTAGTTCTAATTGTCAGCTTTCACAATCCGGACGACGTATGCGCGTGCCTGACCGCTCTTTCCCGTGCAACGGTTCAACCAAGCTTCGACGTTTTCATTTGTGAAAACGGCGGAAGCGAATCCTTTAACAAGCTATGTATGGCGTTGGCGGGACCGCAAGGACCGTGTACCACCATTTCGGACGACCTGCCGAAATCGACCATCTCTCCCTCAGGGCGGATGGTGGACGTCAGATGTCTCGCGCTGAAAGGGCGTTCGTCCCGACTATGGATCGGTTGTGCCGCGCAGAATCTAGGCTACGCCGGCGGCATCAATGTCTGGATCGAGCGTTTGCTGCAATTCACGGATTGGGAGGGAATCTGGATTCTCAATCCGGACTCCGAACCGGAGCCCGGTGCCCTGTACGAACTGGTTGATCGTGCCGTCGCGGGGAGGAAAGGCATGGTGGGCAGCACGATCTTAGAATTCGGCGACCGGAATCAAGTTCATTGCCGCGGCGGCCATCGCTGGCGAATGCTCATGACCAAGCTTACCATTATTGGGTCCCGGGAGCCGGCCAATGGACCAGTCGATGTCCAAAAGATCGAAGCAGCTCTCGATAGCATCTCCGGTGCATCCATGTATGTGACGCGAGCCTGTCTCGAGAAAATCGGACCAATGGATGAGCGGTTTTTTCTTTACGCCGAGGACGCGGACTGGTCTATTCGGGCAAAGCGTTGCGGTTTGGGATACGCGAGCGGCTCCCTTGTGCCGCACAGGGGAGGCACGACGATTGGACACACCCAGAGCCGCACCAACAGATCTCGACTGTCGGTGTATCTCGAAAGTCGAAATCGCATCCTATTCGGTCGGAAACATTTGCGCAGAATTCTTCTTCCTCTGGCAACTATCTTAGGCTTTTTATACACCATAGAATATCTCTTAGCTGGCTCACCACAAAATTTCAAAACAGCCCTAGACGGATTAGTGGCCGGGCTGAAAGGTGAAACCGGCCAGCCTTCAAATTTACACAACGAGGCTTTAGCGAGGCCCATGCCAGAGGTCGGACAAGCCGGACGAGGGCCGTCATCTCCATGATAATTTGCTCTTGATGGGTCAAAGCCCTACTCAAGCCGGTATTATTTGGTCCCAATGTTGATCCCTTTCGTAAGGTGCCATGGACTGATCAAGTCTAAGCTGATCTTCCCAGCCCCGAAGACGGATTGGCAGCCTTCAGAGCTGTTGGGCGGCGCGCGAGCCGTCAGTGCAAAACATAAGATCGCAACGGAGGCGTTCTTTCGGCCGATGCGCGTTGGTTTTTGCGCACTGCACTGACCACAGTCAATGCCGCGGGACTGTGCGTGTCGGAAGTCGTTCTCCTAAAGATCACCGACATCGACGGCCAACGGCTGGTGATCCGCGTCGAGCAGGGCAAGGGCGGCAAGGATCGCTACGTCATGCTCGCATGAAATCAAACATTTATTGCTCGCCCAAGCCGCGCCAATCGATGCGATGATAGCACTCAAGTACAGAATGCATGGAAAGGAATTGATTTAGCGCCACCGCTTGTAGAACCGAGACATCGTCTGACTAATTCGAATCTGCACGGGCCGCGTTGCCTCAAGTTCGCGCAGTATGTCCCGTGCTTGCATATCGGCGTCGAGCGTCTCGCGCCGCTTCATCTTGGCTTCGACTCGGGCGGTTCCCCGGTCGCTTGTGTAAATGCAATCCCATCGATCTCGCTTCAGCCACCTCAAGACCCGACGATCGTATGAACCGAAGGGAATTGCGACCGTAGTCACAGCCCGCCCAGTGACGTCCTCTAAAATGCGCCGGGCGTTGACAATCTCCATTTCTAGATCTGGCGTGTCGAGCCCACGCCAGTCGCGATGATACATTCCGTGGCTACCGATGCTCATGCCGCTGTCCAGAAGGGCGCCAATCATCGCTTTGTCCAGGTAGTACTTTTTTCCGATGCGGCCGGCGCACACGAAGAAGCTAGCAGTAAGTCCACGTTTAGCAAGTTCGGGAAGCGCCACTACGGCATCGCTGGCGTTGCCGTCATCAAGTGTGATAGAGATTTTCGGACTGACATCCGCCGGACGATCCAATATCTGATCGAGCAAGCGAGCAAATGATATGGGGCTCCACCAATATCGCCTCTCTTGTGCATCGACCAGGGGATGAGGTTCACCCAGGCCGTGAAGGTTTAGGATGAGTTCGCGCACGAGGCTGTCCTCTCCCGTTGTCGATGGCATGCCGACGCTCTTTGGGGCCAGCCACGAATTTCGCCCCTGTGATGGGTGCGATCTTATCCGCTCCCGGTCTCTGAAGCTCTATGTGATGTCCGTCTTCATGAGTCCCGCATTCTCATTTCCCCCTCCTCCAGTCCGTCCGGGCTGCATCGACTTCACAATCTCGAACGCCACGGGTAAACTATCAATATCGGGGCTCCCCGTGATATTATCACCTCGTCGGTGCGCTGCTAGGCACTCCGTCGGCGGACTACTTCCGCCAAGTGTAGTACCGGCCGGTGCACTCGTCACCGGACAAAGGAGCCTGGAGAGCCTGGTGCCTGCACGCCGGAGAGAGCCCCCAATTGGATTGCTGCAATGGCTACTGCGGGCACCGGCAACCGCTACGGCGCGCTGCGCTCCATGATCAGCGGCCACGAGGGGATGGAATCCACCGTCCAAGGGGCGTGGTATGGGTGCCAACAAGATCAATTTCTCCCGGCCTGAACCTGGCCTATTAAATTCTCTGCTTAAAGAAAGCACTCTCCCCACAAAATGTCTCCGAGTATCTGGCGCGTTGGGGC
>Ga0209068_10000369_pt1 | contig 24901 bp, 24 predicted proteins | sample ColStrG_CSR_2012_FD_187200 | JGI IMG/M metagenome (GOLD analysis project Ga0209068, IMG submission 187200) | Freshwater sediment microbial communities in response to fracking from Pennsylvania, USA - Cold Stream Run_MetaG_CSR_2012 (SPAdes)... | ecosystem: Environmental > Aquatic > Freshwater >...
ATCCTCCAACGCGTGCGCCCAGGCGTCATGGGGGGCAACGCGGTGATGGAGGGCGAGGCCGTGCTGTTGGCGGCGGCCGCAGCGCAGGGGGTTCCGGTGGCGCCGGTGGTGGCCGCTTCGAACGACGACACCGTGGTGGGCGCGCCGTTCTTGGTCTTGGGTTGGATCGAGGGGGAGACCATCGCCCGGCGGCTGCTGCGTGATGACGAGTTCGCCCACGCCCGCTCCGTGCTCGTCGGCCAGTGCGCCCGCGCTCTGGCCGCCATCCATCGGGTGGCGGTGGCCGATGGGCCTCACCTTCGGGTGCAGGAACCGGTCACCCAGTTGCGCGAGCTGCTCGATGTCATGGGCCAGCCCCATCCCGCCTTCGAGTTGGCCCTGCGTTGGCTCGACGCCAACCGTCCGCCCAGTAGTGAGCCCACCGTGGTGCATGGCGACTTCCGTCTCGGCAACCTGATGGTGGGCGAGGATGGCCTACGAGCGGTGCTCGATTGGGAACTGGCCCACCTGGGCGATCCCATGGAGGATCTCGGGTGGTTGTGCGTTCGAGCCTGGCGTTTCGGCTCCGCGCTCCCGGTGGCGGGCGTGGGTGACTACGACGAGCTCTATGCCGCCTACGCCGGCGCGTCGGGTCGCCCCGTGGATCCCGAAGCGGTGCGGTGGTGGGAGGTGGTGGGCACTCTGCGCTGGGGCGTTATCTGCATCCTTCAAGCTTCGAGCCATCTGTCGGGGGCGTCGCGTTCGGTGGAGTTGGCCGCCATCGGTCGTCGCGTCTGCGAGAACGAGTACGACTTGTTGTGCCTCCTCGGCCTGGATGACGCGGCGTCGTCCGACACCAGCGACCGGCAACCCGACGCGGCCGATGCCGTCGACGCTGATCTGCACGACGCCCCCAGTGCCGTGCAACTCGTGGAGGCGGTGCGCGAGTTTTTGGAGGGCGACGTCATGGCAGCCACCGAGGGCCGGGTCCACTTCCATGCCCGAGTGGCCGGACGGGTCCTGGCCATCGTCGAGCGGGAACTGCTCGAGCCACGGCCCGAGCGCGCCCGACACACCGACCGCCAGGCGGCGTTGGGAATGGACAACGATGGCGACCTGGCCGCCGCTATTCGCGCCGGCACGCTGGACGCCCGCCGGGGCGAGGTGGAGGCGTCGGTGTGGCTTGATGTCCTGGCCAAGGTGCAGGTGGCCAACCCCGACTATCTCCTGGCCGCCCACCGCTCCCAAGCGGAATAGGCCCGGACTTACCGGGGTTCCATCAGCATAGTAGTTGATTTCTCAACTAGACCAGCCTGACCCCGGAGGTCCTGATGCCTGCGATCACCATCGACAATCCGCTCGTCCTTCCCCGTCTCGATCGCCCCGCCGCTGACGTGGTCCGGCGCGGCATCCAGCAGGTCGTAAGTGCCCACCACGCCATCGAGGGGGCCGGCTTCGAGGTGTGGCGACCGTTCCCCGGCGTCGTCGATTCGCACGTCGCCGACCCGTTCTTCCTTCTCGACCAGTTGGGTCCGGTCGACTACGCCCCCAACGAAGCGGTCGGCGCCCCCTGGCATCCCCACCGCGGCTTCGAGACCGTCACCTACGTGATCGACGGCGTCGTCGAGCATCACGACTCCAACGGCGGCGGGGGCATCATCGGCGAGGGCGATACCCAGTGGATGACGGCAGGTGCCGGCATCCTCCACGACGAGGTGCCCACCGAGGCGTTTCGTCGCAACGGTGGCCGGACCCACGGTGTTCAGCTCTGGGTCAATCTGCCGGCGTCGCTCAAGTTCACGCCGCCGCGCTACCAAGCCATCGACCGCCATGCCTTGACCCTGTTGACGAACGACGACGGCGGCGCCCTCGTCCGCCTCATCGCCGGCGATCTGGGCGGCCACGCGGGGCCGGGCTCGACGCACACCCCCATTACCTATGCCCACGTCAGCTTGAGCCCGGGCGCGGCACTCGACGTGGCCTGGAACCCTGCCTTCAACGCCCTCGTCTACGTGCTGAGTGGTCGGGGCTTTGCTGGACCCGAGCGTCGCCCCATCGAGACCCATCAGTTGGCGGTGTTCGGCCCCGGCGACGCCATCAACGTCGCCGCGGCCCCATCACAGCCCGGCGACAGCGAACAATTCGAGATCTTGGTGCTGGGTGGGTTGCCCATTCGTGAGCCCATCGCCCACCACGGCCCGTTCCTCATGAACACCCGACAGGAACTGATCGAAGCCATCGACGACTTCAACGCCGGTCGAATGGGGCGCGTCCCCGCGCTCGTCAGCGATGCCTCAGCCGACGATCAGGCGCCGGTGGAGTGAAGGCCGCCGTCGACGTGAACGATCTCGCCGGTCGTCTGGGGGAACCAGTCCGACAACAGGGCCACGCAGGCACGAGCCACCGCGGACGAGTCACTCACGTCCCATCCCAGCGGGGCCCGCGGGCCCCAGACGTCCTCGAACTCGTTGAAGCCGGGGATCGACTTAGCGGCCAGCGTCCGTAACGGGCCGGCGGCCACGAGGTTCACCCGCACACCTTGGGGCCCGAGGTAGCGGGCGAGGTAGCGCGAGGTGGATTCGAACGCGGCCTTGGCCACCCCCATCCAGTCGTACGCCGGCCAGGTCACGCTGGCGTCGAAATCAAGCCCCAACAGAGCGCCCCCCTCGGTCATGAGCGGGACCACCGCGTCCGCCAGAGCCTTGTAGGAATACGCCGAGATGTTCACGGCGACGGACACGTCGGCCCACTCGGCGTCGAGGAACGTGCCGCCCAGACAGACCTCGGGGGCGAAGCCGATGGCGTGGAGCGCCCCGTCGACCCGGTCCCATCGCTCGGCCAATGAGGAGCGGAGCGATTCCACCTGGGTCGGGTCGCTCACATCGAATTCCAGGACCTCGGCTTCGACCGTCAGCTTGCGGGCCGTGCGGCGGGTCAGCGACAGCCCCCGTCCGGCGCCGGTGAGGATGACCTCGGCGCCTTCCGCCTGGGCCAACTGGGCCACACCGAAGGCGATGGAGGCGTCGGTGAGGACGCCGGTGACCACGATGCGTTTTCCGTCCAGTAGACCCATGCGCCCTCCGACCTGAGTAGGAACCGGCACGTTACCCAACCCCTACCCGTACCGGCGTAGGCAACGAGCGCTATGACGCCCGTTGCCTACGCCGGTTCGCAGGGATGGGGTCGATTCGAAAGGGGGTGTATCGGCTCGCCTAGGCTGATCGGATGCAAATCGGAGTGTTGGGAGCCACCGGCCCCGCGGGTAGCGGCCTTGCTGCTCGCCTGGCCTCAGTCGGATTCGAGATCGTCATCGGCTCGCGGTCGAAGTACCGCTCGATGGAGGTCCGCGACACGCTGCTCGAGAAGTGGGACGGTCGGGGACTGGTCATCGACGCCGCCGACAATGACGGCGCCTCGAACGCCGATCTCGTGGTCATCGCCACCCCGTGGGACGCGGCGGCGGCCACGGCCAAGTCGGTGTCGCGCCAGCTCCAGGGCAAAGTGGTCATCTCGATGGCCAACGCCCTGGCCAAGGTGGGCCATGAGTTCCAGCCGCTGGTCCCACCCCGCGGGTCGGTGGCGGCCAGCGTGCAGGCGGCGCTGCCGAAGTCGATGGTGGCGGCCGGGTTCCATCATGTGCCCGCCAAGGAACTGGGCGATCTTGACCATCCGGTGGAGAGCGACGTGCTCATCTGCTCGGATCATCCCGAGGCCACCGAGGCGATCAGCGAGATCATTCGCAAGATCCCCAACATGCGACCGCTCGATGCCGGGGAGCTTTCCAACGCTGCCCCCATCGAGGCCTTTGCCGCTGTTCTGCTCCAGTTGAACGTTCGCTACAAGACCCGGGCCGCGGTCAAGTTCACCGGCATCAACGAGGCGTGAACGCCTCCAGACGCAGCACCGGTCGATCGCGCCGTTAGCGTGTCCGACGTGATGCGCCTCTACGACACGGCTCGCCAGGAAATTGTGCCCTTCGAGCCGGGCCCGATCGTGACCATGTACACGTGCGGGATCACCCCCTACGACGCTACCCACCTCGGTCACGCCGCCGTGTACGTGGCCTACGACGTACTGCAACGGCGGCTGCGCGACCTCGGTCACGAGACTCGCTGTGTGCGCAACATCACCGACGTCGACGACGACATCTTGCGCAAGGCCCGCGAGCTCGGGGTGCACTATCTCGATCTGGCCGCCGCCGAGGTGGCCCGCTTCGACGGCGACATGTTGGCCCTCAACGTCATCGAATGCTGGAGCGAGCCTCGGGCGACATCGGCCATCGCCGACATCCGGGGATTCATCGGCATGGTGCTCGACCAGGGGTACGCCTACCAGGCCGAGGGCTCGGTGTACTTCGATGTGTCGTCGTTCCCCGCCTTTGGGCAGATCAGCCACCTCTCGCGCGACGAGATGTTGACGCTGGCCCGTGAGCGGGGCGGCAACGTCGACGACCCGGCCAAGCGCGACCCGCTCGATTTCGTGTTGTGGCAACCGTCGGCCAGCGACGAACCATCGTGGGAGTCGTTGTGGGGGCCGGGCCGGCCCGGTTGGCATGTGGAGTGTTCGGCTCTCGCGCTACGCGAGCTCGACACCACCATCGACCTGCACGGTGGCGGCGCCGATCTGATCTTCCCCCACCATGAGTGTGAGGCCGCCCAGAGCGAGGCGGCTACCGGCCAGCCCTTCGTGCGCCACTGGATGCACCAGGCCATGGTCCGGATGGACGGCGAGAAGATGTCGAAGTCGCTCGGGAACCTGGTGTTCATCAGCGACCTGCTCAAGACGTGGGACGCCCGTGCCATCCGCCTGGCCATCGTCGAGCACCACTACCGCGATTCGTGGGAATGGGATGAGACGCTCATGCCCCGTGCCGGCGCCCGGCTCGACGGTTGGTTGAGCGCGTCGGCAGCTACGGCAGGGTCGGGAGGGTCCGTGGTCGACGAGGTGCGGGCCCACCTGGACGATGACCTCGACACGCCGGGTGCGGTGGCCGCCATCGATGCCGCCGCCAGCCGGGGTGAGGACATCACCGCGGCGGCCGAGTTGCTCGGCGTGTTCCTCAGCGCCTGAGCGCTACTTGCAGCTCGTCCAGCCGAGGTTGCCGACACCCATGAACTGGAACGGGGTGCTGGGGACGTAGGCGGCGTCGGGGGCGATGTAGTCGATGGTTACCGACGTGACCCCGACGGCGTCGGTGAACGTGGCGATCCCGTTGCCGTTGCTCGATGCTGGCGAGATGTTGACGTTGCCCGTCCCGGTGTACTCGGCTGCGATGGCCGTCGTGCCCGTGGCGATGTCGACGGTGCTACCAGCGGGCTTGGAGGGCGTGAGCGCCGCCGCGCCGCCGCCGTTCTTCACGCCGGTGATGATGACCCGGTCGGTCCACACCGTGTTTCCCGCGTTGAGGACTCGGTCGATGTCGTAGATGGAGAAGGTCAGCCCGACCACGGCCTTGGAGAACGTGAACGTCGTGGTCATGTGATTCCCAGCCGCGGTGGCCAGCATCTGCATGTACCAAGCCTTGCCGGCGTTGCCGCCGATCTGGTTGGCGATGACCGTGAAGTTGGTGCCCAGGCTCCCACCGCCACCGCTGTTGCCCACCCCGTTGGGGTTGGTGGTGGTGACGGTCACGTTGACCAGGTTGGCGCCCGCACCGGTGGCGAACACCCCGGCGCCGGTGCCGTTGGTGAAGTTGTTCCACACGAGGCCGGTGTTGCCGACACAGCTGGCGGCGGCGGCGGCGTCGAGGGTGAGTATCGACGGCGCGACCCACACGAGACCGCCGACGGCGGCCCCAGCTCCGGCACGCGTCAGAAACGCCCGGCGATTGTGGGGCTTGACGAGGTCAGCGGAGGGAAGATCTTGGTCCGACACGGCGGAAACCCTAATGGTCGAGGGGCGATCTACCGCGAATGCTTGGTCTGCGGTGATCGGGTACCGGCGAAGCGTAGGGGAGTCGCGACCCGGGTGACCAGGCCAGAAGGGGCAAATGAGCCGATCGGACCACGCCGGACCGTCCGCTCCCGTGAAGCACAAACATGCGAGCACAAGCGAGGTTGGTTGGGGCAGACTCGGGGGGACCTGCGGGGTGACCATCGCCGAGACAGGATCAGGCACGAGAGGAGGCGACATGGCACGAGACGTCGGGCAGCTGAACACCATCGCCCGAGCGGTGCTGAAGCCGCTCTTCTCCTTCGCCTGGCGCATCGAGGTCGAGGGCATGAACCGCCTGCCCGAGACCGGGGGAGCGATCATCGCCCCCAACCACCTCTCGGTACTCGACCATTTCATCCTCGGCGCCACCCTGCCTCGCCGAGTGACGTTTGTGGGCAAAGGCGAGTACATGGACAGCTGGAAGACGAAGTACATCTTTCCGGCGCTGGGCATGATCCCCATCGACCGCTCCGGCGGCTCGGCAGCCCAGGGCGCGCTCAATGCCGCGGCGGGGGTGCTCGAAGCGGGCGAGCTGTTCGGTATCTACCCCGAGGGCACGCGGTCGCGCGACGGCAGGCTGCACAAGGGCCACACCGGTGCCGCCCGCCTGGCGCTGCGCACCGGCTGCCCCATCGTCCCGGTCGGGCTGCAGGGAACCCTCGAGGTTCAGCCTCCGGATTCTTCGATGCCCAAGCCCTTCAAGGTCATGCGCGTGCGCTTTGGCCGGCCGGTAAAGGTGGACCGTTACCTCGACCGGGCCGACGACCGGTTGGTGCTGCGCCAGATCACTGATGAGGTGATGTTCGAGATCCGCGAGCTGTCGGGCCAGGAGTATGTCGACACCTACGCCACGAAGAAGAGTGAGGACCTCCCGGCCGAGACGGCGGTCATCGGTGGAGGGCGAAGCAATGAACCCGGTGGTGACCCGGGGAGCAATGGGCACGGGCCGGCGACCGTGGTGCCTGAGTCCGCCGCCAGCTGAGTCGCTCGTCCCCACGCGGGTCGCATCGAAATCGGCTTCCGACCGCTTCCCGGAGCACCGATAGGCTCACGCCCCTATGGCCGACCAGATCTCGATCACCCTGCCCGATGGATCTCACCGCGACGTTCCGGTGGGCTCCACTGCAGGCGAACTGGCGGCATCGATCGGGTCACGCCTGGCCAAGGCCGCGGTCATTGCCAGTGTGAACGGCACCGAGCGCGATCTCACCTGGCCACTGGCTGACGGCGACGAGGTGGCCGTCATCGTGGAGGAATCCGACCGCGGCCTGTTCACCCTTCGCCACTCGACGGCGCACGTGTTGGCCCAAGCCGTGCTGGATCTGTTCCCGGGGGCCACGTTTGCCATCGGGCCTCCGATCGAGGACGGCTTCTACTACGACTTCCAGCTCACCGATGGCGCCACGTTCAACCCCGATGACCTTGAGCGCCTCGATGTGCGCATGCGCGAAATCATCGCCGAGCGCCAGCCCTTCATCCGCGACGAGATCCCCGAGGCCGAGGCGCTGGCGCTGTTCGCCGCCCACCCGTTCAAGGTGGAGCTCATCAAGGGCCAGGCCGACGACCCCATGTCGGCGACCGAAACCGGTCTCGTCCGCACGTACGAGAACCCGCCGAGCTTCATCGATCTGTGTCGCGGTCCCCACGTGCCCGACACGGGGCGACTCGGTCACTTCAAGCTGATGCGCGTGGCCGGGGCCTACTGGCGTGGCGACGAGCGCAACCCGATGCTCCAGCGCATCTACGGCACGGCGTGGGCGTCGAAGAAGGAACTGGCGGCGTACCTGACCCGCCTGGAGGAGGCCGAGAAACGCGACCACCGCAAGCTGGGGGCCGAACTCGACCTGTTCTCGTTTCCTGACGAGATCGGTTCTGGCCTCGCCGTCTTCCATCCCAGGGGCGGCATCGTTCGGCGGCTCATGGAGGACTATTCACGCCAGCGCCACGAGCAGGCCGGTTACGATTTCGTGTACTCGCCCCACATCACCAAGTCGCAGTTGTTCGAGACGTCGGGCCACCTCGACTGGTACGCCGACGGGATGTTCCCCCCCATGGAGCTCGACGGGGGCACCGAGTACTACCTCAAGCCGATGAACTGTCCGTTCCACGTGCTGATCTACGGGAGCCGCCAGCGGTCCTACCGTGATCTGCCGTTGCGGTTCTTCGAGTTCGGCACGGTCTATCGGTACGAGAAGTCGGGCGTCGTGCACGGGCTGACCCGGGTGCGCGGCATGACCCAAGACGATGCCCACCTGTTCTGCACCAAGGAACAGATGACCGACGAGTTGCAGTCGACGCTGCACTTCGTGCTCGACCTGCTGCGTGACTACGGGCTCAACGACTTCTACCTGGAGCTGTCGACCAAGCCCGAAGAGAAGGCGGTCGGTTCCGACGCGGAATGGGACGAAGCCACCGAGGCCCTGCGCACGGTGGCGGAGGGCATGGACCTGGAGCTCGTGCTCGACGAGGGGGGCGGCGCCTTCTACGGCCCGAAGATCTCGGTGCAGGCCCGCGACGCCATCGGGCGGACGTGGCAGATGTCCACCATCCAGCTCGACTTCCAGACCCCGCAACGATTCGGCATCGAATACATCGGCCCCGACGGCCAGCCCCACACGCCGATCATGATCCACCGTGCCTTGTTCGGCTCGATCGAGCGGTTCTTTGCGGTACTGGTGGAGCACTATGCCGGGGCCTTCCCGGCGTGGCTCGCTCCGGTACAGGTGCGGGTCTTGCCCGTGCGCGACGACCACGACACCTTCGCTCGACGCCTGGTGGACCGGCTGCGGGCCGAAGGCTTCCGGGCCGACACGGTGGTGGCCGACGAACCATTGGGCAGTCGCATTCGCAAAGCGAAGATGGAGAAGCTCCCGTATGTCTTGGTGGTAGGCGACGACGACGTCGAACATTCGACGGTCGGGGTGAACCCTCGAGGTGGCGAAGTCGAGCGAGGCGTACCGGTGGACGAGTTCGTGGACCGACTCGCCGCCGACGTCATCGGTCATCTCTGGGTCGGCTGAGCCGTCGTGGCCTTGTCACTTGACCATCTGTGGGCCGGTTGGCGGAGCGCGTACATCGACTCCATCACCTCGGGCGACCGGACGGAAGCGGGCGAACCTGAGGCGAGGGGCACCCTGTTCGAACGCATCCTCACGATGTCCGATGAGGACGGCTTCGTCGTGCATCGGGGACCGACGTGTTCGGTGGTGCTCAACGCCTACCCGTACACGAACGGCCACGTGCTGGTCCTGCCCAACCGAGCCGCTGCCGAGCTGAGCGACCTCGACGCGGTCACCTTCGCCGAACTGTGGGACCAGGTGCGTGATGCGGTGACGGCCCTCACCGCGGCCTACCGCTGCGACGGGGTGAACCTGGGGATGAACCTGGGCCGGGCCGCGGGCGCGGGCGTTCCCGACCATCTCCACGTCCACTGCCTGCCCCGGTGGGATGGCGACACGAACTTCATGACCACGGTGGCCGAGACCCGGGTGCTCCCGGAATCGCTGGGGTCCAGCTGGCAGCGGTTACGGGCCGCCTGGCCCACCGCAATCTGACGGGTCGGTGCGGCCCGGCGCATTCGTGGGCGACTACCGCGCCGGGGTAGTTTCGCTCTGCCATGTCCGATACATCCCCGACCCCGGAGATGCGTCCGCTGTCCGATGAGGACATCCGCGACGCCCTCCCCCAGGATCTCAACGCCGCCGGCTACGTGGGGCCCTATCTCTTCCCCAACAACAATCGCCGCCGGATACCGGGGATCATCTACCTGGTGCTGGCCGCCGGATGCCTGCTGCTGTGGGGAACCCACGCGGGAGGCGACGCGGTCTTGGTCAACGCAGGGTTCCTCGCCGCCGGCATCACCCTCGCCCTGGTCGGCACCTATTCGATCATTGCCGGTTGGAACCTCGACGTGGACGAACGCGACGCATTGGTGGCGGCCGTCAAGGAAGTGGGGTTCCCGGTGGGCCACGCCTCGGCTCAGATGGGATGGCGGGGTGTGCTCAGCCGCCCGACGTGGCGCATCCTGCTGTATTCGGCCGAGGACCCGCCCACGCAGCGAGGACTGGTGCTGGTCGACGGCGTCGATGGCGAAGTGCTCGAGTGGTTTGTCGAAGACAACCCCGAGGATTGGTCCCAGTACGACGAGGACGTCTGAGTACCGTCTCGTTGCGATGGGTGACGTTTGGTTTGACGCTCAGGAGCGCCTAGCCCTTTGCGATCTGTTCGAGGAGTTCGGGGCTGACGTTCCCACGATGCTCCCGGGGTGGACCGTCCACGACCTCGCCGCCCACATCGTGCTCCGTGAGCGTGACCTCATCGGCGGGCCCTGCATCGTCCTGCCGGGGCCGTTTCAACGCTCCGCCGAGCGAACGGCCTAGGCCCGCGGGAAAGCCTCACGCCCGGGTTGGAGGCTGCCTTATGGCGCAACGTTCGCCGAGGGAGCCGTCACCTGAGCCGCCGGCTGCGTCAGGTCGGCCTGGAGATCGAGCGTGTGGGCACCGACGAGCAGATGACGGTTCGGACGGGCGAACCCGTGGTTCGGATCACCGGTCCGCCGGGCGAGCTGCTCCTCTATATCTTCGGGCGCCAGGCTGCGGCGCGAGTCGAGGTGACCGGACCACCGGAGGCCGTGGCAACGGTGCAGCAAACGCATTTCGGGATGTGAGCCGGCCGGGATCCGGTCGAGTGCGCGTCGCTCAGATGGCTCCAATTAGGCGGTCTGGCCCAGCGCGGTGCGAGCCCGGCGCAGGCCGTCGGCTCCGGTCTCCACGGCATCGCGGACGATGTCGAGCGCGGTGACCGTCGAGCCGCCGGCCACCGGCGCCGATCGGGCCCAGTCGCTCGGTGGACTGACCCGCTCGATGACCTCCACGAGACCATCGGCTTCGTGGCCCAGGAGCACGAGCGTGTCGTCCAGCGACTCGGGGTGCGGCGTGTCCCACGCCCGTTGCGATGGATCACTCAGCGCTGGGTGGAGCAAGGCATCGTTGGTGAACAGCACCCGGTGCAGCGCGTCGGCCTGCAAGGCCCAGGTACGCGTCACATCGCTCACGACTTGCGCCGCGGATTCTCCGGTTGGCCCCATGCGCAGGGCCAGGGCATCGATGGTGTCGTCCCCCTTCAACGAAACAAACAGCTCCCGGTAGCGGCGGGGGAACGAGCGCAGCGCCACCACGGCATCACTGGGGGACAATCCCGAAGAAGACGACGAGGCCATGACCGCCACGCTAGCCAGCGCGCTCAAGCGGAAGCGCCCGCCAGTCCCTTGCTAGCGCCGGCCACCGCCTCGATCAGCTGCGCAGGGACCAGGTCGTAGTGGTCGTGGTGAGCGGTGAACGACCCTCGTCCGCTGGTTCGTGACCGCAGGTCGATGGCGTAGCGCCGCAACTCGGCTTCCGGCACCTGGGCCAGGATGACCTGGTGATCCGCTCCTGCCGATTCGGTCCCTTGCACCCGGGCCCGGCGGGCGTTGAGATCGCCCATCACGTCGCCCTGCACGTCGCTGGGAACGGTCACCTCGAGCGACGAGATCGGCTCGAGGATCACCGGACCGGCCTGCGCCATGGCGTCGCGGAACGCGAGCTTGCCGGCCATGCGAAAGCTCATCTCCGACGAGTCGACGCTGTGGTATTTGCCGTCGAGCAGCGTGACCCGCACGTCGACGACCGGGTAGCCGTGCACGCCGCCTTCAGCCATGGCGTCCACCACCCCCTTCTCGACGGCGGGGATGAACTGGCGCGGGATCGCTCCCCCCACGACCTTCACCACGAACTCGAAGCCCGCGCCGCGTTCGAGCGGCTCGATCTTCACGGTGGCAACCCCGAACTGACCGTGTCCGCCGCTCTGCTTCTTGTGACGACCTTCGCCCTCAGCCTCGGCGGAGATCGTCTCCCGATACGCCACCCTGACCTCTTCCGTGGTGACGTTCACCCCGAACTTGCGGGTGAGCTTCTCCAGCGTGATCTGCAGATGGGTCTCACCCATGCCGTGCAGCACCGTCTGGTGGGTCTCGTCATCACGAGTGACGAGCAGCCCCGGGTCCTCCTCGGTGAGTCGGTGCAAGGCGTTGGCCAGCCTGTCGTCGTCGGCCTGCGACTTGGCTATTACGGCGATGGCCAGCACTGGCTCGAGACCGGGGACAGCCGGCACGCGCACCGGCGTGCCGCGTGGGGCCAGGGTGTCACCGGTGGTGGTCCCGGTCAGCTTGGCCACCGCCGCCAGATCGCCGGCGGGAACGGCGGCGACTTCGACGCGCTCCAACCCCCGGAGCGCGAACAGTCCATGGAGTCGCTCGTCGTTGCCGGTGCGGGGGTTGACCAGGTGGTCATCGCTACGGATCGTGCCGGACAGCACCTTGAGCAATGAGATGTGACCCACATGGCGGTCGACGACCGTCTTGAACACGTAGATGAGGGGTGGACCGTCGGGATCGGCGGCGATGGCCATCTCGGTATCTCCGGCCTCGACCGTGAGGCCGGGACGATCGAGGGGAGACGGTCCGATCTCGCAGATGAAGTCGGCGAGGCGGTCGATGCCCACGCGGCCGGTGGCCGAGCCGCACACAACGGGAAAGACGCGGGCCTCGTCGACGCCGATGGCCAGGGTGTGCTCCAACTGTTCCACCGAAGGTGTTCGGCCATCGAGGTAGCCCTCTAGTAGGTCGTCGTCGGCCACCACGATGCCCTCGACCAGATTGTCGTGGACCTGATGTTCGAGCGCCTCCATCTCGTCGGGGATGGGCCCGGTCGTCGGCGCCCCACGGTCGTAGAGGAAGGCGGTGTCGCTGAGGAGATCGGCCACCCCGTGGAATGCGGCCTCGGTGCCGATCGGCAACTCCAGCGGCGCGATGCCAGCCCCCAGCCGGTCGCGGAGTTGGTCGAGGGTCCGTTCGTAGGAGGCCCGCTCCCGGTCCAGCTTGTTGATGAAAACCATCCGCGGCAGGCCAAGGTCCGACGCCGCTTCCCACATGCGCTCCGTTTGCACCTCGACGCCATCGACCGCGCTCACCACGAACAGGGCGAGATCGGCCACGCGCAGGGCGATGAGGGCCTCACCCTCGAAATCGGCGTAGCCGGGAGCGTCGATCAGGTTGATCTTGTGGCCCTTCCACAGCAGCGGAGCCACGGCCAGCGACAGGGACTGGCCGCGCCGATGTTCCTCGGGGTCGAAATCACAGACCGTGGACCCGTCCTCGACCCGACCGACGCGGGAGATGGCCCCCGCCTCGAAGAGCAGCGCCTCGGCCAACGACGTCTTGCCGGACCCGCTGTGGCCGACGAGCGCCACGGTGCGGACCCTGCTCGTGGGGACCGTTTCCACGGCCATCACCTCCGGAGTGGCCTGGAGCCGATGGACCGAGGCCGGGGTTGTGGTGCCTGAGAAGCCGAGCGTAGGCCCGCGGGGGCGATGCTGCTCGGGGGAGCGCACCGCCTGGGTGCTGGGATCGGATCGCCGCGAGCCGGGATCGCCGTGCCATGAGGCGGGCGCGGAGCGACCTCGCGCTACCCTTGGGCCGTCACTTGTCCCCTTCGGGACCACAGATTCGGGAGCTTTCATGCTCGACGGGCGCTGGAAAGCGAACATCGAAAGAGGACTACAGCCGGTCGGCGCCAACATTGGGCGCACCGGTATCAGGGCCGATCACCTCACGGCATTCGGCGTGTGCATGGCCGGTGCCGCGGCCGTCGCCATCGGGTTGGGTCAGCTGCGTATCGGTCTGTTGTTGCTGGTGCTGACCGGCCTGCCCGATGCGCTGGACGGCGCCGTGGCCAAGGCCTCAGGAACGGCTGGACCCCGCGGTGCGTTCTTCGATTCCGTCGCCGATCGCGTGTCCGACGCGCTGCTCTTCGTCGGCGTGGCGTGGTACTTGGCCGGTACCAACCCGGGCCGGATCTCGCTCCTGCCCATGGCCGTGCTGGCCGCGTCGTTGATCATCTCCTACCAGCGGGCCAAGGCCGAGTCGCTGGGCTTCAACGCCAAGGGCGGAATCATGGAGCGAGCCGAGCGGATCATTCTGCTCGGCTTCGCCTTGCTGTTCGACTCGCTGCTCATCGGTGTGCTGTGGGTGATGTTGGCCCTGACGATCGTGACCGCGGCACAACGATTCGTGAAGGTGTGGCGTCAGGCCAGCGTCGAGCGGCCTCAGGCACCGACCACCCGCCGCCTTCGCCGTCGCACCGCTCGCTCGACCAGTAGCTGGCAGCGCCGGTTGCGCAGCCGCCACACGCCCTGAGCGCCGCCGGGGCGCCGCTTCGGCTCCTGGGCCTCGAGCCCGTGTCCACGATGTACAAGACGGGCTCGGCCATCTTGCGCGTCCTGCCCCTCCCCGCGGCCGAGTTCGTCGCCGATGTCGGGAGTCGCATCTGGGCTCTCGGTTCGAAGGAGCGGTGGCTCATTGCCGAACGCAACGTCTTGCGGGCTGACCCGACCCTCGAAGGAGCGGCGCTGCGAGACGCGGTGTTCGCCACGTTCGCCTCCTATGCGCAGTATTGGGTCGACTCGTTCCGTCTCCCCGACCTGACGCCTGAGCAGGTCGACGAGGGGTTCGCCTTCGACGGGTACGAACACATCGCCCGCGCGGTCGCCCTCGGCCAGGGACCGATCGTGGTGCTTCCCCACCTTGGGGGCTGGGAATGGGCGGCCTTTTGGATCACGCAGGTCATGGGTCTCGAGCTCACCGCCGTGGTCGAGCCGGTCAAGCCGCCCGAGTTGTTCGAGTTCTTCGTCAGATTGCGGGGTGCACTGGGGATGCACGTCGTCCCCCTCGGTCCCGACGCCGGTCGCGAAGTGTTGGCCGCCATTCGCAACAACCACGTCACCGTGCTCTTGGCCGATCGCGACATCGTCGGGGGCGGCGTCGAGGTCGAGTTCTTCGGCGAGCGCACCACGCTGCCGTCCGGTCCGGTCACGCTGGCCTTGCGCTCGGGGGCGCCGCTGATCCCGGCGGCGGTGTTGTTCCGAGGCGACGGTCACCATGCGGTGGTGCGTCCGCCCATGGACCTCACTCGCCAAGGGCGCTTCCGCGACGACGTCGCCCGGCTCACGCAGGACCTGGCTCACGAACTCGAAGATCTCATCCGCCTGGCCCCCGACCAGTGGCACCTGCAACAGCCCAACTGGCCCAGTGACTATGAAGCCCTGGCCGCTATCGGCCGACCGCACTCCCCCGCGGGGGAATAGCCGGGTCAGGGCTGCTTGGTCGGGGCCGCGAACGCGGCCAGTTCATGGCAGCGGGCTTCGTCGGCGGCCAGCCCGGCCAGCACCGCGGTACTCAACAGCTCGAACGAGCGCGTCAACAGCGCCACCTCGTCGATCACATCGACGGCCGCCAGCCCGTCGAACACCTGGAGGTACAGCTCGGCCCGATCGGTGGCGAGCTGCACGGTGTAGTCGAGACCGCGTATCTGGAGGCAGGCCTGAATCACGGTCTCGGGAACGACGGGGTTGGACTTGCCGGCGAAGAAGCTCGACCCCTCCATCACGTGGGGCAACACCACCTCGCCGAAGCCACCACGCGGACCCGAGCCGAGTAGCCGGAGATCGGTGGCCAGCTTGAGCAGCGGTTGGCTGAGGTGGATGACGGCCGACGACACCGCGGCCAAGTCGTCGCCGTGCTGGAGGGCACTGGCCGGCGAGGGGTGAGCAACGACGGCCAGGCCGGTCACCTCCGCGAGATGGCCCACCACCGCGGCTCGGTAGGAAGCCGGTGCGCCGTCGCCTCGACCAATGACCGTCGAGCCCAGGACGACCTGTTGTAGTGGCTCCATGGCGATGGCGAGCGCGGCGCCACGGCGCTCGAGGGCGTCGGCCGCGCCGGCAAAAACCGTGGATAGGGGAGTGGCCATCGCGTCGCGCAAACAGGTTCGGGCGAGCGTCGGGATCGCCGCGAAGCGGTCGGCCACCATCCCCAGCTCGGCGATGGTCTGGCTCGCAGCCGCGATCAACTGGCCGCCGATATCGAGCACGGCCAGGCGGTGAGCGGTGTGACAGACATCGGCGGTCGACTGCGAGACGGTGAGGTCGGCGGCCTCGACCCCGCCGGCACGCGTCAAGAGCTCGTTGACGTTGAGATGCACGACGATCGAGCCCCCACCGGCCAGTAGGTCGCCCGGCAAGTCGGCGGGGTCGAAGGTGCCATCGATGAGGGGCTCGGCGGCGATCTCGATGGCCCGCGCCACCTCGGCGCCGAGCACCCCGGCGTCGCGGTTGGCCCGCGCCGTCGCCACCTTCACCTGCCCCAGGGTCCGCACGAGCACGGGCATCGACCCGAGGGTGCGCCCGGACACCATCACGAGTCGGTCACGGGCTCGCTGCGGCCGTAGCGCACGAGCTTCAACAGTTCGCTGCTCATCGTGCCGGGCTGGGTGTCGTAGCCGAACAGACCCACCAGGCGCGTGGTGGGCCCGACGATGGGGCTCACTCGGTGGAGGGAGTATCGACCCTCGAAGATGAGCAACGTCCCGGGCTCCATCGGCAGGGTGACGACGTCGGTGGACTCGCCGGCCAGGACCTGGGCTACCTCCTCGTAGCATTCGTCATCGGCCGATCGCACTCGGGGGGCCACCTCGAAATCGCCACCTTCGTCGGCGTCTCGGAGAGCGAGCGAAACCACGAAATCGGTCTGATCGAAATGCCACTGCAGCTGATCACCCTCGCCCATGGTGGCCAGGTTGAGCGCGCCGAGAGGATCGGCGTAGGGAAAGATCTCCCCGCGATCGAGGACGTCGGTGAGGAACTGCGCCAGGAGCGGCCATTCGTAGACCCGACGAATGAGCGATGTGGTGGGGAACAGGTCATAGGCCACGGCACCGACGCCGTAGTCGCCCCAGTAGCGACGGGGATGATCCTCCGGAAATGTCTCGTCGGGCAGTCCCAGGTAGGCCGTTCCCAGCCCACCGCTGCGAAAGGCGTGGGGCTCCATGGCGATGGCGTCGGCCAACATCACTTCGAGGCCGCGCTCGTTCAAGAACCCCGAGAGTTCGCTGGCCCCTGACTCCGCCAACTGCGTCCGGCAGCGCTCGACGAGGGCTGCATAGGTGGATCCGTCGGGGTGGGCGAGCGGGTACTGGTCGACGTCGATGAGTTCCAGGAGCTGCGACACGCCGCCGATGCTAACCATCGGCTACTACCGTGTTGCGGTGCGCATCGGCATGATCAGTCCCTACAGCCTGACGCTGCCCGGCGGCGTCCAGGGACAGATCCTGGGCTTGGCCCGTGCCATGCGTGCCATGGGCCAAGAGGTGCGAGTCCTGGGGCCGTGCGATGGGCCGCCTCCTGATGCCGGCGTGACGCCGCTGGGCAACAGCGTTCCCACCGCGGCCAATGGGTCCGTGGCTCCGATCGCCCCGGATCCGTCGGCCCAACTGCGCACGATCCGCGCCCTGCGCGACGAGGACTTTGACGTGGTCCACCTGCACGAGCCCCTGGCCCCGGGCCCGACCCAGACGGCGATGTTCTTCAAGACGGCCCCGCTCGTGGGCACGTTTCACGCCGCGGGAGGCAGCAGCGCCTACACCTGGTTCTCGCCCGGGGTGAAGTGGCTGGCTCGGCGGTTGGATGTGCGCTGCGCCGTCAGCGAGGAGGCCGAGCAGATGGCGCGGGCGGCGCTGGGCGGCCGATACGAGCTGTCGTTCAACGGGGTCGAGGTGACGTCGTTTGCCAAGGCGACCCCCACGCCGACCGAGGGCCCGACGGTGTTCTTCATTGGCCGCCACGAACCTCGAAAAGGCCTCGACGTTCTGTTGGCGGCCATGAGCGACCTCCCGCCTAACGTGCGGCTCTGGATCGCCGGCGACGGCCCCGACACCGATCGCCTCCGGGCCCGGGTGGCCGGGGATGTCCGCATCGAGTGGCTGGGTCGGATCTCCGATGATGAGCGGGCATCGCGCATGCGCGGTGCCGACGTCTTTTGCGCCCCATCGCTGCGGGGTGAGTCCTTTGGGGTCGTGCTGCTCGAGGCGATGGCGGCGGAGACCCCGGTGGTGGCTAGCGATCTGGCCGGCTATTCGAACGTGGCCCGGGCCGGGCGCGACGCCCTGTTGGTGCCCCCCGGAGACGCCGCGGCCTTGGCCGAAGCCTTGCGGCAGGTGCTCACCGACCCGGTACGCGGTCGGGCCCTGGTCGCCTCGGGGGAGGAGCGGGCGGCACAGTTCTCCATGGAACACCTGGCCGAGGAGTACCTCGAGCGCTATCGGCGGATCGTGGCTTCTTGACGGTCGGTCGACCGGGTGGACCTGGCCCTATGATGAACGCATGATCTTTTTCATCGTGATCGCCGGGCTGGTCCTGCTGCTGATCGTCTTCCTGATTGCCACCTACAACGGTCTGGTGCAGCTGCGCAACCGCATCGAAGCGGCGTGGGCCCAGATCGATGTGCAACTCAAGCGTCGCTTCGACCTGATCCCCAACCTGGTCGAAACGGTCAAGGGGTACGCCGCTCATGAGCAGGGCACCTTCGAGAAGGTGACCCAAGCCCGGAACATGGCGATGAACGCCACGGGCCCGGCCGAGGCGGCCCAAGCCGACAACGTGCTGAGCGGCGCGCTGAAGTCGCTGTTCGCCGTGTCTGAGGCCTACCCCGACCTCAAGGCCAACCAGAACTTCCTCAATCTGCAGGAGGAACTGACCTCCACCGAGGACAAGATCTCCTACGCGCGGCAGTTCTACAACGACACGGTGTACAAGTACAACACCAAGATCCAGTCCGTCCCGGCCAATCTCATCGCCGGACCCTTCCACTTCACCGAGCGGGAGTACTTCGAGGCCGACGATGACTCACGGGGTCCCGTCAAGGTCTCGTTCTGAGTCGTAGGAGCCCCCGCTGTACGACCAGGTCAAACAGAACAAGCGCCGTTCTGCGCTGCTGATAGCGGCCTTCATCGCGCTCGTGGTGCTGGTGGCGTTCGCCTTCGACATCGTCTTTCGGTTCGGCTGGTGGGCCGTGGCCTTCGCCGCGGTGTTCGCCATCGGGGCCTCCTTCGTGTCCTACTGGAACTCGGACAAGGTCGCCCTCTCGCTCAGCCACGCGGTGCCAGCCGATCGCCAGGAATACGCCCGGCTCTACAACCTGGTGGAGGGCTTGTGCATCGCCAGCGGCCTGCCCCAACCCAACCTCTACATCGTGACCGACCCCGCCCCGAATGCCTTCGCCACGGGTCGTGACCCCAAGCACGCATCGATTGCCGTGACCTCCGGCCTGCTCGAGAAGATGAACCGCATCGAGCTCGAAGGGGTGCTGGCCCACGAGCTGAGCCACGTGAAGAACTACGACATCCTGGTGTCGTCCATCGCCGTGTGTCTCGTCGGGGTGGTCGCCGCCCTGAGCGACATTGGGATCCGGATGTTCATCTTCGGAGGGAACCGTCGCGACGACAACAACCAGGGCGGGAACCCCATCATGTTGATCCTGGCGTTCGTGGTGATCCTGCTGGCGCCGCTGATGGCGATGCTCATGCAGTTGGCGGTCAGCCGTAAGCGGGAGGCGTTGGCCGATGTGTCCGCGGTGGAGATGACGCGCTACCCGCCCGGGCTCATCTCGGCGCTCGAGAAGTTGCGAGACGACCACACCGAGGTGAGGACCTCGAGTCGGGCCACCGCCCATCTGTGGATCGAGGAGCCAATGGAACATTACGAGGGCGAGGACCAGAAGAAGTCCCGCTGGTCGCACCTCTTCGATACCCACCCGCCGTTGGAGGACCGCATCGCCGCCCTCCGCGAGATGTGAGCCTCGGGTCGACGATGCCGGCCGAGCCGTCGGAGTCGCCGTCGCGTGACCCGGTTCGGTCACTCGTCATCGGCGGCGCCATCGCCCTGGCCGTTCTGGTGACGCTCGCCGGCCTCCTGATGGCGGGGGCGGCCATCGTGGTGGCGGGGCGGCCGGGGTGAGGATCCACCACCCGGCGTGCGCCGGTTCCTACCGTGTGAGCCGGGTGGAGCCCTTGGTCTTGCCCGTCCCCGGGCACGAAGTCGGAGGTTCCCCCGTGCGCCACCCAAGCTCATCGACGCTGGTCGCTGCGTCGCTCGTCCCCTTGGCGCTTCTCGTCGCGGCCTGCGGTAGCCACAGCGCCAAGGGCGTCGAGGCGGCTGAACCGGTCTCGACGCCCCCGACGTCGCTGGTGACCACGACTGCGGCTCCGCCCGCCACCTATCCGCTCACCGGTCTGCCGATGACCGATCCGACGGTCGGCGCCCACCCGGCCATCGTCGTCAAGATGGACAACAGCCCGCAGGCTCGGCCCCAGACCGCGATCAACGAGGCCGATGTGGTCTTCGAGGAGCGGGTCGAGGGCATCACCCGTTATGCCCTGGCGTTCCACACCAACCTGCCCGACCTCGTCGGCCCGGTTCGCTCGGCGCGCAGTAGCGATATCGACCTCATTGCCGGTCTGGCCAAGCCGTTGCTGGCGTGGTCGGGCGGCAACCCGACGGTGACGGGCCAGGTGCGCGGCGCCGCCGATGCCGGCTTGTTGGTGGACGCGAGCCAAGGTGCCAACCCGCCTGAGTACTGGCGTGACAACGCTCGCCAAGCCCCGCATAACCTTTACACGAGCCTTCCGCAGCTGATGGCCAAGTTTGGCGGGGGATCGGTCACGCCGCCCCAGGCCGTGTTGCCCTACGCGGTTCTCGGAGCTCCGCTGCCCACCACGGCGGTCGACGATCCCGGTGTGCTGATCGACTTCGGCAACCACGTGCAGGCCGAGTACGTGTGGGACGTCCAGCGCAACGGGTGGGACCGTTTCCAGGTCGATGAACTCCATCCCATGGCCGACAGCGCCACCGTGGATTCCGCCGGCGTACAGGTCAGCCCCACCAACGTGGTCATCCTCTCCATCCCCTACGTCACTTCCGTCGCCGATGCCCACTCACCCCAGGCCATCACGGTGGGGACGGGCGACGGCTTCGTCTTGACCCAGGGCAAAGCCATCGCCATCAAGTGGTCCCGCGTGGCCAATACCGCCGCGTTCACCTTCACTACCCCCGACGGTCACTCTGTGGGCCTTACCCCGGGACGCACCTGGGTGGCCCTTCCCCTCATCGGAGCGGCGGTGCTGCCCCTCGACCGGGCAAGCGCCGACGGGTGGCTGGCCGTGCGCAAGTAGTCGATTCCCACTTCGGGTTCGGGGTCGTCGTGGCACTAGAATGCGGCCATGGCTGACGAAGGAATCACCGAGGCGATCCGGCGGGAGACCGGCACCACGCTGGTGAAGCGTGGACTGGCAGAGATGCTCAAGGGCGGCGTGATCATGGATGTGGTCAACGCCGACGAAGCCAAGATCGCCGAGGACGCCGGCGCCACGGCGGTGATGGCGCTGGAACGAGTGCCTTCCGACATCCGCCGAGACGGGGGAGTGGCTCGGATGAGCGACCCCGAGATGATCGAGGGCATCAAGGCGGTCGTGACGATTCCGGTCATGGCCAAAGCCCGCATCGGCCATTTCGCCGAGGCGCAGATCCTGCAGGCGCTCGGTGTCGACTACGTGGACGAGAGCGAGGTGCTCACGCCGGCCGACGAGGCGCACCACATCGACAAATGGGCGTTCACGGTGCCGTTCGTATGCGGCGCGACAAACCTGGGCGAGGCGCTCCGGCGCATCTCGGAGGGGGCGTGCATGATCCGTTCCAAGGGCGAGGCCGGGACGGGCAATGTGGTGGAGGCGGTGCGCCATCTCCGCTCGATCCTCGGCGATATCCGCAAGATCGGCACCGCCGATTCGGCCGAGTTGTTCGAGTGGGCCAAGCGGCTCCAGGCGCCTCTCTCGCTGGTGCAGGAGGTGGCCGAGACGGGGACGCTCCCGGTCCCGATGTTCTGCGCGGGGGGGATCGCGACGCCGGCCGACGCCTCGTTGGTGATGCAACTGGGAGCCGAGGCGGTGTTCGTGGGTTCGGGCATCTTCAAGAGCGAGGACCCGACCCTCATGGCCAAGGCCATCGTCGAGGCCACGACCAACTTCCGCGACCCGGAGATCCTGGCCAAGGTGAGTCGTGGTTTGGGCTCGGCCATGCCCGGTCTGGAGATCGGATCGTTGGAGACCAGACTCGCCGAGCGCGGCTGGTAGCGATGGCGGCTAAGTCGAGCGAGCCCCCGGGTGCCGGCGGTGGAACGCCCGTTGGGCTCACCGCCGGTCGTCGGCGTGTTGGCCTTGCAGGGAGCCAGCGGTCTGCATGTCGAGGTGCTGCAGGGACTCGGCGCGGTCGTCGCCGAGGTACGTACACCGGCTGACCTCGATCTCGTCGACGCCCTGGTCATCCCGGGCGGGGAGTCGACCACGATCTCCAAGCTGCTCGACCTGAACGGTCTGTTCGAACCGCTCCAGCGGCGCCTGGCGGAGGGTATGGCGGCCCTGGGCACCTGTGCCGGAATGATCTTGTTGGCGGCGTCGATTCTCGATGGGCGTGACGATCAGCGCAGCTTCGACGCCATCGACATCGATGTGCGGCGCAACGCCTTTGGTCGCCAAATCGACTCGTTCGAGGCCGATCTCCCTGTGGAGGGTCTGGATCGTCCCCTGCACGCGGTGTTCATCCGGGCCCCACTGGTCGAGCGGGTCGGTGCGGGCGTGGAGGTGTTGGCCCGCGTGGACGGGCGCGCCGTGTGCTGTCGCCAGGGAGCCGTCATGGTCTCGTCGTTTCACCCGGAGTTGTCCGCTGACACCCGCATCCACAGGATGTTCCTGGCATCGGTCAGCGCCGCGACTGATACCGAAGTTGATCGATCTGATTCGCGAACCGAAGTACGAGAGGGGAACTGATGTCCGGTCATTCCAAGTGGGCCACGATCAAGCACAAGAAGGGAGCCGCCGACGCGGCTCGGGGCAAGCTCTTCGCCAAGCTGATCCGCCAGGTCGAGGTGGCGGCGCGCACGGGAGGGGGAGACATGGACATGAACCCCACCCTGCGCACGATGTACCAGAAGGCCCGCAGTGCCTCAGTGCCGCTCGACACCATCGAGAAGGCGGTCAAGCGGGGGACGGGGGACCTCGAGGGCGTGATCTATGAACCCATCACGTATGAGGGCTATGCCCCCCACGGCGTGGCCATCCTCATCGACGTGCTCACCGACAATCGCAACCGGTCCGGCTCGGACATCCGCACCGCACTGAAGAAGAACGGGGGCTCGATCGCCGAGCCGGGAGCCGTGTCCTGGCAGTTCGAGCGCAAGGGCATCATCACGGTGGCGCGCTCGGTCGACGAGGACGACATCATGATGGCGGCGCTCGACGCCGGGGTGGAAGACATCGCCGATGAGGGCGACACCTGGCGGGTGACCTGTGCCCCCACCGATGTGCACGCGGTGGAGGCCGCCCTGGTCGAGGCGGGCATTGTCGTGGATTCGGCCGATTCCACCATGCTGCCGACGTCCACCGTGCTGCTGGACAGCCCCGAGGCGGCCAAGTCCGTCCTGCGGGTGATCGACGCGCTGGAAGAAGACGACGACGTGCAAGACGTCTACGCCAACTTCGACATCCCCGACGCCGTCATGGAGTCGATCGAGCTGTAGGCGAGCTCTGCCGCACCCTGGCCTAGCCGACCCCGATTCCCCTCCCACCGTCGCTCGCTTGAGGGAAGTTTCTCCGGTCTTGCCACATGCTGGGGGTCTGGCGCATCGTTGCCCATGTGAGCGGGAGCGATACAGCGTCGAGTCGATCGGCGGAGGGGGCGCCGGCCGACTTCAGCGCGCTGTTCGAGGCGGAGCGGCGGCCCATGGTCCGGTTGGCGGTCCTGCTGGTCGACTCCCGGGCGGTGGCCGAGGAGATCGTGCAGGACGCGTTCGCGGCGGTGGCGACTCGGTGGAACGACCTGGAGCGGCCCGGCGCCTATCTGCGGACGAGCGTGGTGAATGGCTGTCGAATGACGTTGCGGCATCGGGAGGCGCAGCGGCGGCTCGACCCTCCGCAGGTGATGATGCCGGTCGACGGCCCGGCCGAGTTGGTCGAGCTGCATGGTGCGCTGTTGAATCTGCCCGAACGACAGCGGGTGGTGCTCGTGCTGCGGTACTTCCACGACCTGCCCGATGGAGAGATCGCCGAGTTGGTGGAGTGCCGGCCGGCGACGGTTCGATCGCTGGCCTCCCGCGGACTGCGCCGCCTAAGGAAGGAACTGGCATGAACCGTGACCTCGACGCCCGCTTGCGGAGCGATCTACCCCGCCTCGCCGATGCTCTCGAAGCGGCGGCGGCGCCGGTTGAAGCCCAGCAGCAGGGTGACCCGACCCCAGCGGGCCGCGACGGGTCTCGGTCGCGTCGCTCCGTGTGGTTGGCGGTCGCCGCCTGCCTGGTCGTGTTGACGGTCGCGGCCAGTGTGGCCGCCGTCGTTGGTCATCGCCGCGCCAGCGAGTCCCCGGCCTCGGGTACCGCCAACCGGTCCGGTCCGCTCGACACCTGGACGGCCCTGCCCCCGGGACCATTGTCGCCCCGCGAGGACGCCACGTCGGTGTGGACCGGCACCGAATGGATGGTCTTCGGTGGCCGTCAAGGCCTCATGGCGATGAACGACAGCGCGGCGTACAACCCGGCCACCCACACGTGGCGGCCGCTGGCGGTGAACCCGACGATGCATCCCGGCGCCCGGGCGGTATGGACTGGACAGGTCGTGGCCGTGCTGGCCAAGGCCGGAGGTTGGATCTATGACCCGGCCGCCGACACGTGGACCGAGCTGCCTCGCCAGTCGGCCGACTCGTCGACGACCGCGGTGAGCGCCGACGCGATGTGGACCGGACACGAAGTCGTGGCCATTGGCGTGACCGAGTCCAATGGTCACGGCGCGCTCGGCGCTCGGGGACTCGATCCGACCACAATGACGTGGGGTCCGTTGGTGCCAACCGACGGGCTGGCGCCCTCCATCTCGGTGATGGGGGCGGTCGCCGGAGCCCGTTGGGACGGCGTTCGCGTACAGGTGTGGCTGACCACAGGACAGGGATGGGCCTACGACCCCGCGGCCGGGACCTGGGAAGCACTGGCGCCGCTCCAGGTGCCCGGCTCGACCTCCGAGAC
>Ga0209068_10000371_pt1 | contig 24880 bp, 20 predicted proteins | sample ColStrG_CSR_2012_FD_187200 | JGI IMG/M metagenome (GOLD analysis project Ga0209068, IMG submission 187200) | Freshwater sediment microbial communities in response to fracking from Pennsylvania, USA - Cold Stream Run_MetaG_CSR_2012 (SPAdes)... | ecosystem: Environmental > Aquatic > Freshwater >...
GGTCAGCTCCTCGTATACGGGGTTCCGGTCATCGCCGTTGACATCGACCTTCTCCATCATCGGGAAGGTGACACGGTAGGTGGCCGAGCAGAATGTGGCGATCTCCTCGGAACTGCCGGGTTCCTGGGCGCCGAATTGATTGCACGGGAAGCCGACCACCGAGAATCCCTTCTCCCCGTATGTCTTCTGCAAGCGCTCGAGTCCCTCGTACTGCGGGGTCAGACCGCATTTGGAGGCCACGTTGACGACGAGCAGGGTCGTGCCCCGAAAGTCGGCGAGGGACGTGGGTTCGCCCTGGAGGGTGTGGAGTGAGGTGTCGTAGATGCTCATAGGGGAAAGTCTAGGGGGCGTGCCCGGCGTCGGCCCAGAGCAATTCCGAATTCCGTCCAGAGGTGGTGGAGGTGACGGCACCGGAGGTGCAGCCGTCAGTGGTCCAGGTGGTTGCGGGAGGCTAAAGCAACGGGCGTGGCGGGACGATGACTACGTCAGCACCGGTCGCGGGTACGCGTCACTCGGTGCAGAAAGGTCGGATGCCGAACATGAGGGAAGCTGCAGAGAGCGAGGAACGTTCCGGATCCCCGCGTCCCGGCGTATCGGGCGCAGTGATCCAAACCCTCGTGTCCCTCATCCGAACCGAGGCCGGCGAGGCCGGCGTAGCCCAGGCCCTGGCGCTAGCCGCCGAAGAGCGGTCGTTTCCCACACTCGGGGACGCCGAAGGTTGGATGCCGGTGACCGACGCCGCCGCGCTGTTCACAGCCGGGGCACTGGTGACGGGCGACCGCGCCATTGCCCTTCACGTGGGCGAGGACCTGATGTGGACGACCGACGGCGGCAACATGGCCACTCGCTTGACTGCTCTCGGCACGCTCGAAGTCGCCGTCCACCACGTCGGTGCCCTCGTCGAGCAGTTCGAAGGAGCCACCGAAGCCGTCGCAATCGAGGTAGGGCCGGGGCACGCGCTGGTGGAGGTAGCTCCACTCGTGGACACACGTCACGCCCATCTGTGTGAGCTGACTCGAGGTCTCCTGTCTGAATTGATGGCCATGTTCGACCAAACGTCAGGCCGGATCGACGAACACGAGTGCGCGGCCCGCGGCGGGCGCTTCTGCCGCTACGCCATGACCTGGGGCCCGCTGCCAGTCCGGGTTGGCCAGCAGGAAGAGCCACACGCAGGTCCGGTTCCGGTCGGACGTCGTAGGGGGGAGGCCACTTCCAGCGGTCACGCAGGACGGTCGACCGAAGGGCGTGACCAGATCGACGGAGTGTGGATTGAGGACAGTGATCCGACCGATGACGACGGGGCCGTTGCGGATCGGCAGGACCACGAGGAGCAGCGGGCCTCCAAGGACACACGAGTCGAGCTACTGACGGAGCAATTGCGAGCCGCCCGGATGGCCCTGGTCGAGGCGACCGCCAACGCTGCCCGACGGGAAGCCGCGGAGGCTGACCGCTTCCGTCAACAGGTGGAGGCCGAGACGGCCAGGACGGTGGCCGACATCGCCCGCCTCGAGCGCTTGCTCGACGGTGCCTCCAATTCCGCCGTCGACCTCCTCGAACACGACAGCGAAGCAGTGGTGACCGAACTCGGTGAGCGGGCCGACCACGTCCTGACCACCGATCGGTTCCTCCTCATGATCCGGGTCGGTTCGGGTCTGCCGCTCCAACTCCACCATCGCGGACTCGATGTCGATGAGGCCCGTCGGCTGGCCGCCGAGCTGTGGGCCGGCAGCCCCGAGGATGTCGAGCCCATCCAGATGGTCGACATCGCCTCGTCCATCCGTCGCTACGGCCGCCTCGCCGTACTACCCGAACGGGGCACCGACTTCGCCGTCGAGGACGATCGGGTCCTTCGACTCTTCGCACGCTACGCGGCAAACACCCTCGACGTCTTCACCGTCCTGAGCGATGCCCGGCGCAGCAACTCGACGGCACGCACACTGCTGTCCTTCGGCGAGCAGCTCTCCGGCCTCACCAACCTGGCCCAGGCGCTCCAGATCCTGGCCGACACCGTCCCGACCGTCACCGGATGCGACCAGTCCACCGTCTACCTCTGGGACCGGGACCGGTCCCGCCTGGTGCTCGGTGCCTACACCACGGGAATGGTCCCTCCTGATGCCGATCTCGGTCCGTTCACCGCACGCAGGTCGGCCGCGACGGCGACCACGGAGATCCGGGTCGGTTCCGGCCCCCAACTCCCAGCCGAGGACGGCTCCCTTTCGGTCGAGTCCGACAACGCCCTCATCGAGCGAATGCTCAGCGAGCACGAGGTCATGGTCCTCGACGGCTCGACCATCGAGGACCCTCAGCTTCGGAACTTGATGGAGGCATCCGGCATTCCGGCCTCGTTGGTGGCCCCCATGTTCGCGGCCGGTGAGTTCCTCGGGGTGATCTCCGCCAACTACTCCACCGACACCTACCCCGGGGACATCCGTGACCCGGACCTCCATGAACGCCTCAGCGGACTGGCCGACCAGGCCGCTACCGCCATCCAGAACCTGGAGCTGCTGGAACGGGTATCCCACATGGCGTGGCACGATGCCCTGACCGGTCTCCCCAATCGGCGGCTGTTCGAGGACCGGGTCGAGCAAGAGCTCGTTCGGTCGAGACGGGTGGGCGAGCCGGTGTGCATGTTCTTCGTCGACATCGACAATTTCAAGACCGTCAACGATACCTACGGTCACGCCACGGGTGACGTCCTCATACAACAGGTCGGCCAGCGCCTGGTCGAAACCGTGCGCGGCCAGGACACGGTGGCCCGACTCGGTGGCGACGAGTTCGCCATTCTCCTTCCCGGGCTGGCCGACCAATTGGCCATCAACCAGCTGGCCGAGCGGACGCTGGATGCCATACATACTCCCTTCGACATCTTCGGCGATCAGGTGTCGACTTCGGCCTCCGTCGGGATCGCTATCGCTCCCGAGCACGGCGACAGCTACGACGATCTGCTCAACCGTGCCGATGAGGCCATGTTCCGGGCCAAGGACCATGGGCGAAACGCCTTCGAAATGTTCCACATCTCGCCCGACCCGTCCCACCCGGGCCGCCGTGCGGTGGACGACCGCCAGCTCTATGGCGACCTCATCCATGCCCTCGACAGTGACGAATTCTTCCTCCTCTACCAGCCCTATATCGACCTTCGCACGGCGCAGATCGTTGGCGTCGAGGCACTGATCCGTTGGGATCACCCGACTCTGGGGATCCTGGATCCGCCGCAGTTCATCCCCATGGCCGAAAAGAGCGACCTGATCGTCTCTCTCGACAACTGGGTGTTGTGGCAGGCCTGTCGCCAGCTCCGCTCGTGGCAGGACCACGACCTCGACCACCTACGGCTGTCGGTCAACCTGGCGTCGCGCGACCTGGCCAGTCCGAATTTCTACGACAACGTGGAGCGCACGCTGCGCGACACCGGTATCGATCCCACGCTGCTCGAGCTCGAGATCACCGACCGGGTGGTACTCGACAAAGGCGGCCCGGCCAAGGGAAACATCGACCAGCTGCGCAAACTCGGAGTCCGATTCACCATCGACGACTTCGGCCAGGGAAACTCATCGCTGGAACGGATCGGCTCATTTCCCGTGAGTACGCTCAAGATCGACCAGTCGTTCGTACAGGTCCTCGGACCTACCGATGAGGAGAACAGCCTGGTGTCCGCCATCATCGCCATGGCCAGTCGTCTCGGGCTGTCGTGCGTGGCCGAAGGTGTGGAGACCCTCCTCCAGAGCCGGGTACTCCTGCAGCGCGGTTGCACCACTGCCCAGGGCTACTACTTCAGTCCGCCACTTCCCCCCGAAGGCATCGAAGCGATGCTGGCCAATCTGGCTCCAGCCGAAGTGCCGGAAGCCTTCGGCAAGCCGGCGAACGGCACTCAGCCACCGGACGCCTGAAACGGCCGTCCTCCCGCCACCGGCCGTTGCGCCCGGTCGCGATGCCGCGAGCAATCGCTTGCCGGAGTTAGCAGACGGGGCTCCCATCCCCCGATCGAAGCAAAGGGGCCGATACCGTCGCTCCATCGGGTGTCCGTTCGGGCGCCACTCGGAGCAGGAGGAGGAACCATGGCTATGTACGAGGGCTACTGCGTAAAGTGCCGGGAGAAGCGGGAGTTCGACGGCGAGGTGGTCGAGATGGCCAACGGTCGCCGGTCGGCAAAGGGCAAGTGCCCGGTCTGCGGCACGGGCATGAATAGGATCCTGGGCAAGGACGCCTAGTCGGGGACACGGCGGCGGACCGGTGTCCGCCGCCTTCCCCAACCCAAATCGGCCCCAGACCGGTTCGAGCATTTCCGGGCGGGAACGAACTTCCGCGCACCTTCCCCGGTGGAGGATGGCTAGCGGCCGGGAGCGTTGAGGGCGAGTCCGTCGAGGACCGCCCCCTCCCGGAGGCCCCACTCGCTGACCACCAGACCCCGCAGTCCGAGGTGATCGACCAGAGTGGAAAGCACCAGCGCACCGATGGGCAGCAACGGCGCCCGCCTGGCCTGAATTCCGGGTAGTGCCATGCGGGCATCGAGATCGAGGGTGGCCAATCGATCTGCCAGTTCGCGGAGCTGGCCCGCCGGGAGCTCGACCTGGTTGACCGACGAGGTTCCCGATGAACTCCGCCTGGGCGTGGTCCGATGGAGTCCCATGGCCAATCGAGCCAAGGCCCGGACCGTTCCCCCGCTGGCGATGACCCGCTCCGCCGCACCCGGTGTCCGCTCCAACATGTCGGCGATCGGGCCGGACCGCTCGACGGCCAGGTCGGCGATGGCCGCCCGCTCCGTCGCTGTGAGCCGGTCGCCGGTGTCCAGTTCGCCACGAATGCGGGCCGTTCCCAACGCCACGCTGGCGACGGAGTCCACCGAGGCAATCGTTCCGATTCCTGCCTCGAGGCTCCCCCCTCCGAGGTCGAGACCGAGTACGGAGGCTGCCCCGACCCAGACACCGGCGCGCTGACCGAGGAAGCAGAGTCGCGCTTCCTCTTCGCCGGAGAGGAGCGTGATCGGACTACCGAGTATCCGTTCCATCCGGGCCAGCAGTCGGATGCCGTTCCCGGCGTCCCGCAGCGCGGCGGTGGCCAGTGCCACCACCACGTCGGCCCCGGCGTCCTCGGCTGCTCCATGGAGTCGTTTGACGGTGCGGACGGCGAGGGCCGACCGGTCGCCGGGTACGCCGCCCGTTCGTGCGACCTCGGTTCCCAGATGCAGAAACGAGCGGCGGCGCAGGACTGGCTCCAGGCGTCCATCGCGGGAGGCGTCAACCACCATCAGGTGAAAGGAGCTGCTGCCCAGGTCAAACACGGCTACACGCACGGTGGGCATCGACGTGACGCTATCCCGCGCCAGGGGTGGTCGGGGGACACATGACGCGATGGCCTACGCTGGGCGTCGTCACGCGGGCATGGGCCCGCGATGTTGCACCACGGGGCGTGGCGCAGCTTGGTAGCGCGCCTGCTTTGGGAGCAGGAGGTCGTCGGTTCGAATCCGGTCGCCCCGACCAGGCGGGAACCGTCCCTTGCGGGACGTTCCCCACCACTGGAGCCCATGATCGGCGGCACCGTCCATGCGCTGTCGCTGAGGAGACTGTTGGGTGAGGATCAACCATCTGCCAGCGACACCAGCAGACTTGCGCACGATGATCGGTTGACGATTCAGAGACCTGTTTCGGTGTTCGACCGTGTATCGAATGGAATGTACGGTTTGCCACCCGAATGAAGGAGGTGGCCGTGAGCGGTGCCGCAGGAACAAGGTCTGCCCGCCCTATCACCGCAGAGGCCGCCGCAGGAATGGTCCGATCCGGCGACTGGCTCGACTACGGCGCTGTGCTGGGACAATCCGATACGTTCGACAGGGCGCTGGCTCCCCGGATCAACACCTTGTCGAATGTGAACATTCGTGGGTGTCTGAGCACTCGGCCCAGGGCCGTCATCGAAGCCGACCCCGACCACGAGCACGTCTCCTTCTTCAATTGGCATCTCGGCGGCTACGACCGCAAACACTGTGACGTCGGTCTCCAGCACTACATCCCGTGCAACCTCGGGGAAATCCCTGACTACTACCGACGCTTCATCGACCCCGTGGACATCATGGTGGTCAAGGTGTGCCCGATCGACGCCCATGGATATTTCAACTTCAGCGCGGCAAACCTCTGGCACGGCGCGGTGGCGTCACGTGCCAAGGTCGTCATTGTCGAGGTCGATCCGGCGCTTCCCTACGTCCACGGCATCGAAAACGGGCTGCACGTCAGCCAAGTCGACTACGTCATCGAAGGTGACGGCCTACCGCTGCCGGAGCTGCCCAACATGATGCCCACCGACGCCGATCGAGCGGTCGCCCGACTCATCGCCTCGGAAATCGAGGATGGCGCATGCCTGCAGATCGGCATCGGTGCCATGCCGAACGCGGTGTGTTCGTTGCTTCTGGAAAGTGGCGTACGGAACCTCGGTGTCCATACCGAGATGCTCACCGACGGCATCATCGATCTGTATCGGGCAGGCATCGTCACCGGCTCCCTCAAGAACGTGCACCCGGGCAAGATCGTCTGCAGCTTCGCCCTTGGCTCGCAGTCGACCTACGACGCCATCCATGACAATCCTGATATCTCCTGTCAGCCCGTCGACATGACGAATCTGCCACACGTCATCGTTCAGAACGACCGGCTGACGGCCATCAACAACACCACCCAGATGGATCTCCAGGGCCAGGCCGCCAGCGAATCCAGCGGACATCGCCACATCAGTGGCAGTGGAGGTCAGCTGCAGTTCATTCGCAGTGCGTACGCATCAAATGGCGGAAAGTCGTTTCTGTGCATGTCGTCGACGTACGAGCGCGACGGCGATCGACGTAGTCGAGTCGTGCTGAACCTGACTCCTGGCAACATCGTCACCACTCCCCGTAGCGACATGATGTTCGTGGTGACCGAGTTCGGAATCGTCAACCTGAAGGGCCGGTCCGTTCCCGAACGGGCCAAGGCCATGATCTCGCTCGCCCACCCTGATTTTCGTGACGACCTCGAACGAGAGGCCCGCGCCCAAGGACTCATCCCCCGGTCATTCAACTGAGCGGATGCCCCAGAGTACCGGCGGCCCGGAACAGGTCCTCAAGCGGTAAGGCAGACTCCGTACAAGGACTGCAGCTCATTGGCCGGCACGGCCCGTGAGAAGAGAAAGCCCTGGGCGAAATCGCAATTGAGTGACCGCAGAATCTCCAGTTGCTGAATAGTTTCGACCCCCTCGGCCACCACTTCGAGGCCGAGCGCATGGGCCAAGGAGATCACGGCCGAGACAATTTCGTCGCCACCGCCGTCCTGTCCAAGGTCGTGGACGAACATCTGGTCCACCTTCAAGATGTCGAGCGGGAACCGTTGGAGGTAGCTGAGCGATGAGTACCCCGTCCCGAAGTCATCAATGGCGAGGAGCACGCCGATCTCTTTCAACGCCTGCAGAACGACGAGGGCGGCCGCGGCGTCCTTCATCAGAGCGCTCTCGGTGATCTCGAGCGTCAGGTGCTCGGGCGGCAGCCCGGTGCGGACAGGATCTCTTCAATCGTGGCCACGATCTTGGGGTCATCGATCTGGCGGGCCGAAAGATTGACCTCGACCGAGCCCTGAGGGTCGTCATGGCCCCGTTGGTGCCAGTCCCGGAGTTGCTGGCACGCCTCCTCCAGTACCCAGGCTCCGATGGGAATGATGAGCCCACTCTCCTCGGCTACCGGAATGAATCGACCGGGGGCCACCATGCCCTGGTCGGGATGCTGCCATCGGATGAGGGCCTCGACTCCCACCGTGGTCGCTCCACAGACCTCTACGACCGGTTGATAGTGCAGCGTCAACTCGCTTCGCTCGAGCGCCCGGTGGAGGGAGTGCTCGGTGGCCACCCGGTCGAGGACTTCGATCCGGAGCGATTCGCCGAACGTCTCGACCCCGAATCCGCCGCGGCGCTTGGCCTGGTACATGGCCGCTTCGGCGTGGGCCAGCAGGTCGTCGGGGTCGTCAGCTCCGAAGGTATTGAGAGCTATGCCCACGGAGGCGTCGAGGAACACCTCGGCCTGGTCGACCGGGATCGGGGCGGCGAGGGCTTCTTGAAACCGGGCTACGAAGGCGACCGCTTTCTGGGCGGCGGCCCCAGACCCGTCGGTGATCAGGGCAAGAAATTCGTCGCCGCCGAACCGGGCCAGAAGGTCGACATCTGCGCCCACACGCTCGAGCCGCCGGGCCACGGATACCAGAACACCGTCGCCGAAGGCGTGCCCCATGGAATTGTTGACGGCCTTGAATCGATCGAGGTCGAGCAGAACCACGGCAACACTGCCCGACGTGCCGGCATGCAAGGTGGTGGCGGCGGTCAACCTCTCGAGGTATGTGGGCCGGTCGGCCAGCCCGGTGAGCCCGTCGCACGAAGGTCGCCTCAGCGCCTCGGTCGGCGGTGGGGTCACCTCCACGGAGGCCCTCAGGAAGGCAGCTACCGATCGGTGCCGGCCCTGGCCCAGTACCACCAGACGGGCATCGCTCACTACTCGTCGTCCGTCACGGTGCCGTAGTTCGAGCCGTAGTTCGAGCGTGCCGTCGGTCACAGATCCCGTTACCGGCCCCGATGCTGACCCGGTGGTATCGGCCACCAGCAGCCCGAACGGGGACTTGGCGAACGGCCCGGACAGGACGGAGTCGGCCACGAACGACCCCAACATCTCTTCCTGCGTCCACCCGAATCTGACTTCAGACCCTGCATTCCACGCGAGGACGATACCGCCGCGGTCGATCTCGATGAAAGCGTCCGGGCACCCGCCCAGAAGCCGTTCGAGGCGCATGCCGTCGTCGGCACCTACACGTGTACCGGAGGCTGGCATCTCGGGTCTCACCTCATCGACCCCTTCGGGACGACCCTACGGCCCATTCGGGCCGAACGTCCGGTTCGCCAGTCATCCGAGTTCGTCGACCATGGGTGTGCGCTCCAACCCGCTTCTGCTGCACGGACCCGATGAACGGGAGGGTTTCGGGTCAATCTAGGCACGGCGGGCGGCCCGTACAAGGATTTGCGACTTGCGTTGCCGTCACACCCTCGATCGATCGCACTCGGTTCGGGCCGAGGACCCGCCGTGTGCCGTATCCGTCGTCGGCGCCCGATGGGGATACCGACGGGGCCCGGAGTGCCCGGATCGGTCTCCACCCCTTCGGTGCCGTTCAACTCGAGCCCCATACGACGACACCGACCGACTGCTCGAAGCCATGTTCCATCTGCCAATTGAATTGGGCGAATTATTGGGGTGTACTTGCAGCGCCAGTCGAACGGCGCAACCTCGGCTTACTGCGGAAGCCTCGAACTTCATGGCAGGGTGAACCGGGTCGGCAACAGCCCCGCCCACTTCATCCTGGCCGACATTGAGGAGCACCGATGCCACGACAGACGCAGCAGCAGCGGCGGATCCAGCGCAATCGCAGGCGCGCCGCCACGCTCGGCGTCCTCGCCATGGTGATTGTCCTCGTGGCCATCCTCCTCGGTTCGTCCGCAGGGTCCAAGACATCAGCCACATCCACGACGTCGACAACGGGCACGGCCACCGGAGGCGGCGCCAACTCCGTGGTCAGCTCCCGCCCATCCTCCATCGAGGCAGGTGTAGCTCCATGGCAGTTGCCCGCTCCGGTGTCCCGGCCGTCCGTCGTCACTGCGGGCACCGGATTCACTGTCCTCGGCGGTCTGGCTCCCTCGCAGGCATCGGTTGCCACCACGTACACCGTCAACCCCTCGACCGGGGCCAACGTTCCGGCCGGAACCCTTGCCGCTGCCGTTCACGACGCAGCAGCAGTTTCCCTCGGTACCTCGACTTTCGTAGTCGGCGGCGGGTCTCCCTCTACCGTCGCCACCGTCCAATCGATCTCGACCCCGCCAGCGCCGAACGGTACCCCGTCCGTCGGAGCGTCAACAGCCACTCCAGCCACTGGCACGGTCCGGGGCCAACTGCCCACCCCCCGCTCCGACTTGGCCATTGCCACAGTCGGATCCGGTAACCGTGCGACGGCCTACGTGGTGGGCGGCTATACCGGCACCACGTACCTTCCCGCCGTGCTGGCGACGACCGACGGGACCCACTTCACCTCGGTGGCCAACCTTTCGATCCCGGTCCGCTATCCGGCTGTAGTGGCTGACGGCGGCCTGATCTATGCGTTCGGGGGCGAGACGGCGTCTGCCGGAACGGCCACAGCGGCAACTGACGCGGTACAGGTGATCGATCCCGCCTCCAACCGTTCCACCATCGTGGCCCACCTTCCCCAACCGGTCTACGGAGCGTCGGCTTTCGTCATCAATGGGACTATCTATGTAGCCGGGGGTCAAGTACCCGCCGGCCGAACCCTGACCGAGATCTACGCTTTCGTGCCTTCCTCCAAGAAGATCCTGAATGCTGGCCTGCTGCCCCAGGCCGAAGCGTTCGGCGGCTACACGACCGTCGGCACCGGTAAGTCAGCCATCGGCTACATCGTCGGCGGCGAGGTGTCGGCCCAGAGTGGTCCCAATCAGGCCGGCATGGCCTCGGGCACCCTCCAGTCGGTCATGTCGCTACGACCCAGCCCCTACGGAGGTCCGGCCGGCGTGCCGGGCGCCGGCGCACCCTACGTGGGCACGCTGCTGATCGCCGACCGCGGCAACAACCGCCTGCTGGCCATGGACACTGGCCGCAACCTGACCTGGCAGTATCCGTCGACCGCCATGCCGGCGCCGGCGGGCGGCTTCTACTTTCCCGACGACGCCTTCTTCACCCATGGGGGAACCGGGATCATCTCCAATCAGGAGGACAACCACACCATCGTCCAGATCGGCTATCCGTCAGGCAAGGTGCTGTGGCAGTACGGCCACCCACTCAAATCAGGCTCGGCGGCCGGATACCTGAATCAGCCCGACGATGCCTACCTGCTCAAGAACGGGTCAATTGCGGTAGCTGACGCCTCCAACAACCGGATCCTCTTCATCTCTCCCACCGGCCAGCCCACCGGGCAGATCGGGAACGGAGCTGCCGCCCACAGTCCGCCGGTCTCGATCAACTACCCGAACGGCGACACCCCGCTCGCCAACGGCAACATCCTCGTGTCGGAGATCAACGGATCCTGGATCGACGAATACACCCTGGCCGGAAAACTGGTCTGGACGGTGCACATGACAGGAGTCAACTACCCGTCAGACCCCCAGCAGTTGGATTCGAACCTCTACCTGATGACCGACTACAACCCGCCGGGTGAAGGCAAGATCCTCACGTTCACCCGGTCCGGGTCGACACCATGGGTCTACGACGTGATGGCCGGTGACGCCATGTTGAAGAAGCCGTCGCTGGCCGAACGCCTGCCGAGCGGAATGATCATGGTGAACGACGACTACCGCCACCGGGTGGTGGCCATCGATCCGGCGACAAACTCGATCGTCTGGCAGTACGGGATCACCGACCAGTCCGGCACGACTCCGGGAATGCTCTCGATCCCAGACGGATTCGACAACCTGCTGGCCAACGGCACCACCCCTACCCACACCCAGACCGGCTGATCGTCCGCTGACCCCGACGGCTCAGGCGCCCGATTCGACGTTCGCTGGCGGTGGGCCGCTCTTTTCACCTGCTTCGGGCGACGGAGCGTCGGTGTCAATTTCGCCACCAGCATCCACGTGTCCGATGTCAGCAAACTCCGTCTCGAGCCGTTGCCGCTCCTTGCGTCGGCGCCGCACCTCGAATATGGCGACTCCGGCGACCAACAAAGCCACGACCGCCAGGGCCCAGAGTCCGATTGTGCTCAATACATGGGCGAAGGACACGCCGACCACGTACCCGAGAAGGGTGAAACCGACGCCCCAGCAGATCCCACCGAGCACGTTCCAGAACAGGAAGGTCCGGTAGCGGAGACCGCTCATACCGGCCAGTCCCGGGATCACCACTCGGGCGAAAGCGGTGAATCGGCCAAGGAATACGGCTGGGCCACCGTATTTCTCCAACATGCCGAGCGTGTATTTGACCGATGCCGACTCCTCGAGGGTCGGCCGTTCCTTGCGCCAGTAGAACGGTGGCCGGCGTTTGAGGAGCCAGGGTCCGGCCTTCTTGCCCACCTCATAGCCGACTGAGTCGCCGGCAATAGCGGACAGGACCACCACCGCGATCATCACCCCGAGGTTCACCCGTCCGAGGCCAGCGAGCACACCTCCGACGACCACGGCCGTTTCGCCAGGAAAGAAGAACCCGACCATGAACGCCGCCTCGGCAAACGCCAGGGCGCCGACTATCACGTAGGCCCAGGTCCCGTTGAAATGCAGCAGCCATCCGGTGATGCCCCCGGGGTTGGACGAATTCGACGTGGCAACCAGTAGTTGGGCGGCGTTCATGGGGTCCTCGTCACGCTGATCCAGGCACGGTGGCGGCAGGCAGGGCAGGTCATTCTGTGGTCGAATCTCCGGCCGGGCAGCCAGATGCCGGCCGGGAACTGCAAGATGAGGAACTCGATCAACCCAACCCGTTTGACCGAGCCGCACCGCGAGCACACCACCGTCAGGATCCCGCGATCGTGGACAGGATCGGTGGCGGTAACACCGGCGCGGTCCCGCTTGGACTCGTCTGCCGGCGTGGCATCGGAGAACAGCGCGTTCCGGCCCGCCGGTCGGGCGTGGCGAGGGGCCGAAGTCGGCGCTTCGCTATGGACGCCCTGGTCATCCGTAAATTTGGACGCGGCGACACCGTCGGCCTCGGGCTCGACGGGCATCCAGTACAGCGCGCTCTTCCCCAACGGGTCCAGCCTGTCGTTCCTCACTCCGGAATCCCGGCGGCGACACCTGGACGGAGCAGCTCAGCGGCAAGGGCGCGATATGCCGCGGCCCCCGGCGAGTTCGGGGCGTGCTGGAGAATTGACTTGCCTCGTGCCGGAGCCTCGGCGAATCGGATCGACTTGCGCACGGGAGGCAGGAGGATGGGAATTCCGTATCGGGTCTGTACCTCGTCGAAGATGTGTCGGGAGTGCTTTGTGCGGTCGTCGTACATGGTGGCGATGACGCCGCGGACGTTGAGCTCGCTGTTGGCGAAGGCACGGACGTCTTCAATGGTTTCCAACAATTGACCGACCCCACGATGGGAAAGCGCTTCGCATTGGAGCGGGATGAGCACGGAACGAGCGGCCGTGAGTCCATTGATGGTCAACACCCCGAGTGACGGCGGACAGTCGATGAGGATGAGGTCGTAGCGGTCGAGAACGGGCTCGAGCGCTCTGGCCAATACGTGCTCTCGGCCGGTACGGGTCAGGAGATGGACCTCAGATCCAGCCAGATCGATAGTGGCCGGCAGCAGATCGAGACCGGCAACACCGGGAACGGGCAAGGTAACGTCTGCGACGCCCATCCGGCGCACGAACACGTCGTGCAGCGAGTTGTGGAGTCCATCAGGGTCGAAGCCCAGCGAGAAAGTAAGGCAGGCTTGAGGATCCAAGTCGACGACCAACGTGCGCCGACCCATTTCAGCCGAGGCCACGCCCAGAGAGTGGACGGTTGTCGTCTTCGCCACGCCGCCTTTCTGATTTGCCACGGCAAAGACGTCGGTCACAGCTCAGAGTGTATGCCGATGGGTGGCCGCCTTTTTGGGCGCGGCCGCTGGGCCCGGGCTCTACCCCGGACCCAGCGGTGTCTGTTCAGTGCTCGGCGGGCTGCGTGTACGTAGCCTGTCCAAACCCCAGGATCGGGGCGAAGATGAACCCTAGGAACGCCAGAGCCACCCCATACAGGGCGTCCTTGCCGAATGCCTTGGCGATGTCGATTGCCACGATGATCCCCATCACGATGTTCACGAACGGGATGAAGAAGAGGATCAACCACCAACCTGGCCGACCAGCGATCTTGCACATCAGGTAGATGTTGTAGAAGGGGATGATCACACCCCATCCGGGCCGCCCAGCCTTGGAGAAGAGCAGCCACCACCCAGCTATCTCGAAGGCGATGAATGCCAAGTAGACGATGAAGAAGATGAATGCTCCACCGGAACTGGCGAGAAGTAGTGCGGACATGGTTGTACCTCACAGTGTGTAGGACGGGACGATCACGAGGCTAGGCACCGCTCGCCCCGTCATGGGTGGATACCCGGAAATCAAAGATGTGTCCGGGCGCATCAATCCCTTTGTTCGGGCACCGGAAATGAACTCGGGATGCCACAACACCCTGAGGGGTATCCACACCGCCGAAAATCACCGATGGCTCCAGATGGCCGGCATTCCGTCCGGACTGCGCAATCGTGCGGCCGGCCTCCACGGGTGATCAGCCGATTGACGGATCGGACATCCGAACTCAGGAGATATCTGCGAGACGTGTGAACGAAAAAGGATGGGCATCCGTACCCAATGGTGATGACAAATCTGAACCGAACATCTGCCCATGAAAGCACCGTTCAGTGCGATCGGACCCACCTGCGCACCCGAGGGCTCGTGGCATCGATCGTGGCATCGCTCGCCGTCCTGACGGCTGCGTGCGGCGGCTCCGAGAGTTCACCGGCGACCACGACAACCACGGCGAAAGTACCCGGCGCCACAGCATCGTCCACGGAACTACGGACGGCGACGCTTCCCAACGTCGGCGCGGTACTGGCGGGGCCGAACAGAATGACCCTCTACTATTTCGCCACTGACAAGAACGGCACCTCGATGTGCACAGGTGCGTGTGCCGTGGTTTGGCCCCCACTGGTGGTGTCGGCAGGGTCCGAGCCAGTCCTTCCATCAGGGACAACTGGGTCCCTGTCTTTGGTGACTCGCCCCGACGGCCTGCGCCAGGTCAGCTACCGGAACCATCCTCTCTACTACTACCAGGGCGATACGGCCCCGGGCCAGGACAAGGGTCAAGGCGTCGACGGTACGTGGTTCGTCGTGAGCAGCTCGCGCACCGCCCCGACAGCAACCACGACTACGACGCATCCGGGGGGAGGCGGAGGTGGAGTCGGGTTCTAGCAACGTCGTCGAACGACGGTGCGTGAAGTTGTCCGCGAACAGTCGGTTCGGAACGCACGTACCAGTGCAATTGGAACGCCCCAGAAGTGCCATCGAACCACCGAGCTCGAGCCAGGTGCGAGCTTCGCGAATGTACCTGCCCGCTCTTTCGATCGCGGTCATTCCCATCGGCCTCATAGGACTCGGCTGGTCGGACAACTGGGGCGGAGTCCGATTCTCCGACTCGATGAGCCAGATGCGCGTGGTGGTGATCGGCCCGATGACCATCTCCATTCTCTGCGTCATCCTCCTTGTCGAACGACTCCGGCCGGCACAGCTTCGACCGATCCTCGCCCGGGGATATCGACAAGATGCGCTCTACGCACTTCTCCATGCCTGCTTGGTCGTTCCTCTTGTGGTGGCCCTCTCCCTCTCGTTGACCTACACCGTCAGGCGATACCTCCCTTGGATCGTGTTTCCCCGATTCGGACTTGTTCCCCGGTGGGCAGCCATCACCCTGACCTTCGTGTTGATGGATGGATGCAATTGGTTTGCGCACCTTGCCAACCACCGATTCCGCGTTCTTTGGCGATTCCACGAACTCCACCATTCACAAGAGGACATGAGTGTGCTCACGGTCTTCCGCACTCATCCGTTGATTCACGTGTCGTATCTGATCGCGCTCATTCCCGGAATTGCGCTGGTGGCCAATGGCATCGTGCCCACGGCACTTCTTGTTGCCTACGCCGGCTTTGTGGCACTCGAACACTCGAACATCAACCTCGGATTCGGACTTCTGGAGAGGATCGTCGTGAGTCCGAACTACCATCGCATCCATCACAAATTGGATGGGCCACATGACGTAAACCTCGGTTTCGCACTCACGATCTGGGACCAGTTGTTCCACCGTGCGGTATTCCCCACCGAGCACACGATCCGGACCGATACCGGGCTACCGGGTCGGCCTCTCGTCGTCGAGCAGTCGACCGAGCGCCCTCGTCACGTTTCGGTCCTCGTCGCCCAGTTGATGGGGCCGTTCCGTCCATTCGACTATCTCGGTGATGCGATTCGTCACCAGGAGGCGATCAGTGACACCACGGCGAACGATGAAGCGGTACGGCATTGACAGCATCCAACGCTCGAACTCGTCGACCAGTGGGGGTTTCGGCAGTCGTGGGCTGGCTGGTTCGCACCAATCCTTCCGTACTGGGTACGGACGTCGCCACGGTGGCTGTGCGAGTCGCACTCGTCTGGATCTTCACCTACTACGGAGCCGGAAAGCTCTTCGGGTGGTTCGGCGGCCCAGGCATTCACCGGGCGGCGAGCTTCTTTTCGAACACCGCCCACCTGCACCCAGGGGGACTATTCGCAGCAACGGCTGGCGTCATCGAATTCGGTGCCGCTATGGCGCTCGGGTTCGGCATACTCTCGCGACTCGCCGCGCTTGCGCTGCTCGGGGACCAGATGGTGGCCATGATCACCGTCACGTGGGCACACGGACTCAATTCGCATTCGGCCACGTCTGGTTACGATTTCAACCTTGCGCTGGCCGCCATGGCCGTTGTGATCGTAGGACTCGGGGCCGGCCGCCTCAGCCTCGACGCCGTGGTCGGGCGTCACCTTTGGCCACTGTGCCGTTCGCAGGTGTTGGTGGGACCCGTTCATGGTGGCGAAGAGTGACGCCGGTCACATCATCGAGTATCTGCTCGCGGCTGGCCGTTGAAGGTACAGAGACAGGTGCGAAGTCATGGTTATCGGCGTTGGCGCCCCCGGCAGGAGTCGAACCTGCAACCTGATGGGTAGAAACCACCTGCTCTATCCATTTGAGCTACAGGGGCCATCGACCGAAGCAGATCCGTGTCCGGAACGCTGTCGGCTTGTGCCACACTAGAGGCTCCTTGGTGGCCGTAGCTCAGTTGGTCAGAGCGCCGGGTTGTGATCCCGGAGGCCGCGGGTTCGAACCCCGTCGGTCACCCTGCAGTCCCTCGGGACACGGGCCCTGCGCCTGTTCCGCCCGTGGAACTACCGTAGGTTGAAGTTCCACGCGCCTCTAGCTCAATGGCAGAGCAACGGACTCTTAATCCGCAGGTTCTGGGTTCGAATCCCAGGGGGCGCACCAGGTCAGACCAGGTTTTTTGGAGCGGGACCCGAATGGGAAACCCTCAAAAAACCCAGAATACGGTAGTCTGGCTACATGCAGGGATCCAAGCGACTGATCAGTGGACGCGGCAAGTCCGCCGTCTTCGAACTGCGCGTGGCGACGGGACGTGACCCGGCCACTGGCAAGTACGGCCAGGTAAGTCGGCGGTGGCCAGGGTACGCGTCGGACGATCCCGAGGTCACCACCGCCGCCAAAGCCCTGGCGAAGTTGGTGAAAGAATTTGAGGACAACCGAAGCGGCAGGACTGCCGGAGCCGGCATCACTGTGGACCAATTGCTCATAAAGTGGCTGAAGCAGATCACCAGCGAGGGTCGCTCCCCCACCACCCTTCGGGAGTATCGGCGCCTCATTGACAAACGCATCAGCCCGGCCTTCGGGCACATGCCAGCCCGAAAAGTCACCGCCCTCGAGTTGGACGAATTTTACCAGAGCCTCTCCGACGATGGACTTGCTCCTGCATCGGTACGACAGGTGCACGCCATCCTGCGGGCCGGATTCCGGCAAGCCGTCAAATGGAAGTACCTCGCGTCCAACCCAGCCACCGATGCCAGCCCGCCAAAGCTGGTCTCGAAGACTGTTAGCGCTCCTACGGTGGCCGAAGTGCAGGCCATGATCAAAGCCGCCGACGCCGACGATCCGGACATGGCCACGCTGATCGCCCTGGCTGCGGTGACCGGAGCCCGACGAGGCGAGTTATGCGGGCTTCGATGGGGTGACGTGGACTGGACAGGCCACACCATGACCATCGAGCGGTCAGTCGCCACGATGGGGCGAAAGCAGCTCATCACGAAGGATACGAAGACCCACGCGTCCAGGCGTCTGGCACTCGACACCTTCGGGGAGGAAACCCTAAAGCGTCATCTGAGGACTGCCAAGGACAGGGCCGCTGACCTCGGAATCTCCATCACACCTGATTCCCCCATTTTTAGCTACGACCTTCAGAGCCCGATCCCTCCAGACACCGTCAGCCACTATGTAAGGTCAATCGCAACCAAGGCCGGAGTTGATATCCACTTACATGCGCTGCGTCACTTTGCTGCGACCGAACTCATCGGAGCGGGCCACGATGTGCGTACCGTCGCCGGAAGGCTGGGCCACAGGGATGCGTCGGTAACGTTAAAGGTCTATTCCCACGCGCTGCCAGAACGGGATCGAGGCGCGGCTGCAACCCTCGGAAGAGCGCTGACCCCCGAATGAAGTGCCAACCGTTCGCGGTCGGCGTGCCGTAAGTCACTGAAAAGCTACGGTAGGCAGGCGGGTGCCGGTGAGCGCGTGACGGTGAGCGCGTGACGGAAATCGAACCCGCGTATCCAGCTTTGGTAACGAAGTAGAGCCTCAACTCTAGGTACTCGGAATCAGAAGATACCCTTTTAAAGGCGTAGATTCATTGTTCGTGCTAGTTCGTCAGAACCCGCCATTGTCCGAATAGCTGAGGTCTTCTTGCGTTCCGAAATCGGTCTCAAAACCAGTCCTACTCGATCGGCGGCGGAGTTGCCCCTCGCCTGCTTCGATGCGAACCAGTCGCTGCGGGCCGAAAGCAACATCGACCTAATTCGTCTGCAGACACGCCAGTCTCTCAAAAAGGCAATAAAACTCGGCTTCCTGCCACAAGGATCCATCCGGTCTTCTCAGGTTGGATCAGCGCATCCTTTCAGCCGCCACCAGCCCCAACCAATAACGGGCCAACCAGGAAAGTGCTTCCGCACAAATTGGGATATCCCGAGCTGATTGGAGTGGCGATTTGGACCTCCGTCTTCTCGTTTGGTGGAATGAGATGGAGCGCTCCCACCACGGTCGAACACGCTGTCCCCCCGGCGCCCCTATTTACATCGGAAAAGCCTACTACGAAGTGGATGGTGGAATACGGTGCGACTTTGAGGGTGGGCGGAGAAGTCGTACCCATTGCGTTTCGGGATTCTGAAGCAGTGATCAGAAAACCGGCAGGGTCATATGCCGAGACACCGACATATCCGCCCGTGATGCAGACAGAAGAGGACGCATTCCGAAAGTTAATCACATAGAAGAGATTTCCAGAAGCTCCATTGACTTGGCCGAACCAAGACGGATGCAACTGGCCAGCGGTGCATTGGCCACTGACTTGAGAGGTGGCGACAGTCGAGCTGGTAGACGTGGGCGGATTTTTAGCCGCCGTAGAGGTGTCGGGAGACGTAGTCGAAGACGGTGAGCCCCTCGACTTTGTCGTAGCAACGGGTGAACCGCAGCCTAGTACCACAATTCCGGCCATTGAAATCAAACCAGCTACGGCGAGTTTCTTCATATGGCGCATATCACCCTCCGGCACTTGTGCACTCACGCATGGTTCAGCAGGGCCAAATCTGTGCATCGGCTGGCGACGTCATGAAATGTTACTGCAAGAACGAGAGACTCGTAAGGCTGAAGTCGACAATCGCACCCGACTGACTCACCAAAGAGATTGTGTCACCATTGACCGAAGTGATTTTCAGCCATCCGGGAGTGACAGGGGCCAAGTATTGCTTCCACAGTCCGTCCCCCGAAACAACTCGCAATCCACCTCCCAAGACTGTCTGGGAACTGCCGGAACCCGTCACAAAAGCTTCACCAGCATAAACCTCTAGGTTCTGTCCCAGGTGAGTACCAATATATTCGTTCTGACTTGCGAAATCTGTGGCGAAGCTCCATGGTGCCTGACCAGCAGGAAAAATTCCTTCAGGTCTACAAGTGGCGGCACCACCACAGGCGGAAATGGAGTTACTCAGTGGAGGCCCAGAGTATGCCGTGGGCGGAGCAGTCAGAAGCGCTTGCTTCTCCGGAGGCAGGTTCTTAAAAACTGCCGCTGGGAATGGCCCAACGTCTGATGATGTCGAAACGGGAGATGCATTCGATGGCATAGACAAAATCCATCCGGAAATCCCTATTGTTGCAATCAACATCCCGGCTGTTGCGATCATCAGCCGTGCTCTGCGATGATGTGTGAATGAATTCACTGGACAACTCCTCAAGTCGTGGTGTGCATTTCCATCGAGTACACAGAACCGCTCAAGAAAAACTGAAGCTGATTCCAAGCGGCTGTTGGAGAGTTGGTGCTTGGGTCTAGATCATTTTCGTCTAGCGGCCCCATTGGACTAATTTGTCCAGCAAACGGGGCCCCATATGAACTAATATAGGCCCACTGAAGCGCTTGAACTGGATTGTTTGGATACACATAAATCTCAGGCGCCGCGAATGCGAGAGTCTCTCTCCAAGACAAATTGTAATAGTCTCCTTGACCCCAACCGTACGAACAACTTCCACTGGTATTTTGGGGACAACCGTCTGCGCTCCCAAAGTTCACGTAAGTCGGTCCATTTGAGGCAGCGTAGCCATTGTACCAATTATAGGTTTGAGTCGGCGATATACCGCCACCGCCCCAAGATTCAATATCGTTCGCTCCCCACACCGCAACGTGGGACGCATTGCCATTCACCCATGTTCTTATGACGTTTACGGTGTTGGCAAATGCTTGACCTTCGGCATATGTCAGCTGGCGAGAGTTATTGGTACCAATAGCAATTGTCACTCGAAAGCGGGGTCCGCAATCGGTATATCCGAGCGCAAAGTTTTCTCCTAGCTGCCCGACTTTAGCGGGAGTTTGGACCTGGCCACTAAAGTTGATCTGATCACCCGCACTGTCGTACATGGCCCCGAAGTCAAGAATGACAAAGCTGTTATGACCTACTCCGTTATCATACTGAGCTTGGTTACAACCAAGTGTATGCATATTTGCGTTACTGGACCCGTACTCGTAGAAGCTCCAGTTCACCGGCGCTTGACCCGCACCGAAAGCAGCTTCGGATTCAAGAACAGACGTCACACTCCCCGTAACGGCAATTAGGATCAAAACTGCAATGAAACGTTTCCCGCTCCGAAGCATGGGTCTGAGTGACCAGGCCAAATAGATTTTTCGGTGGATTCGAAGCTGACTCAAAGATATGTTCTGTCCAAAATCAGCCGCCACCACAATCTCCTTAACCTCTTCGCCTGTCGGAAGCCTGACATGGGTGATTCGTGATGTCAAACCTATTTGGCGGAATTTCTGCGCATCCGTAGTCCTGTCGAGGCTCGTTGAGTGAAGTGACTTTCTCCCCGATCACTGAGGCGAATCGAGGCTCAAACTCCGGGCCGATGCGTTAGGCATGTCACTTTCCACCCGGCCACTCCAAGTGGAACAAGATCGCATACAGCATGTCCAGTTTCATCATCGTGAGTATCGGTAACCACTCGTAATCCCGAGGCCTCGTAATCGCGAACTCGCAATCCTCGGCGATCGGGCGCTGACCGACTCGAGCCCGGGCTCACCGGTGATCTCCCACCTTCAGTGCGGCGTAGGTCGCCCACTCGGATCCGCCCTGCGCCGAGCGTCTGGCCGAGGCTTCGAGGGAGTACCCGGTGGCCCGGGCGACGATGGATGATGGAACCTCCGCGACGAGCCGGCTGAGGGCGCCTTGGCGTTCGAGTCGGGTGATGCCGAGTCTGTTGAGCCGCATGGTGAGCATGGCAGCCGTGAGGTGCTGGCCGGGCCGTCTTCCTGGGAACAGATAAGGGGTGTCGGTGGTCGGCCGGGCATCGATGAGCCGACGTAGAAGGACTTCGAGAGCATCGGGAACGGGGAACGGGTCGACTCCGATGCGAAGTACAAGGCCGTTTTCGTCCTCGATGACATGGCGAGTCTCAATGCTGACGATGCGTGTCACCGGTTGAGCCAGCAGCACCACGAGCAGTCCGGCCACCCGGTCGACGAGGTCGACGGTCTCGTCGGTGAGGAGACGTTGGGAGATGGTAGCCAGGCGTTCTGGTGCACAGCCCGGAGATGACCGGCGAGGATGCTCAGGGATCTTGACCTGAGGACAGCGGCGCCGTCCGATGGCGAAGGCAAGGAAGTCCCGCGCCCCTCCCGGGTTCGAGGCGAAAGCGAACCAGTCGTCGACGTCGGCCTGGGTGAGCTCGGTGAGGGAGCGTCGACGGTCGAGGCGGAGGTAGTGGAGGAACCGGACAGCGGCATCTGTCTGATCGCGGGCCGTGTTGGCGGCTTGGGCTGGGAGGGGACCGGCATTGGCCCGGATGCGCAGTACCCGCGCTTGTCGCCAGGACAGGTAGCGCTCGATCTCCCCTCGGGCTGCCGGGTCGTCGATAGTGGCGAGCCGGTGTTGCATCCAGGTCTCGAAGGCGGCCAAGTACTTGTCCCGCATCGGGAGGATGCCGGTCGCCTGCAGGAGCTCCCGGAGGTGCTCCCGGCTCTGGTCGGCCGCCATGGTGTCGATCCCCTCGTGAGTGAGCGGCACCGTTTGTCAACACCGCTCTAAAACTGACCCCCTGCCACCGGGCGGATTCGAGTGATCGTCGCAACAGCTTCCCAATCAGCATCGCAGATGTGGAGCGAGAATTGCAGCTGGGGTGGACCACCCGAGGATCTTGCGAGGCCGATTGTTGAGGCGCTCCTCGACGGCCAGGAGGCGTTCTCGAGGATGCACAGAGAGGTCAGTACCCTTCGGAAAATACTGTCGAAGGAGACCGTTGGTGTTCTCGTTCGTGCCGCGTTGCCAGGGACTGGCTGCATCGGCAAAGAAGACTCCTCCGTCAAGGAGAAGGGCGATCTCGGCGTGGCGTGCCATCTCGCCACCCTGATCCCATGTCAGCGTAAGGCGTAGGTCTTTCGGAAGTGTGAGGAGCACTTGGGTGAGCGCGCTGTGCATGTCGTCGGCGTCATGGCTGGCAGGGAGATGGACAAGGCGTGTGTAGCGGCTGTGGCGCTCGACCAGAGTGCCGATGGCCGACCGATTATGGCGCCCAACTATGAGGTCCCCTTCCCAGTGCCCGGGCACGTCGCGAATGCGGACGTGTTCCGGCCTCGAGGCAATACTGGCGGCCGCAGCAAATCGAACTCTCCGACGGTCTGGTTGACGATGGCGCTTGCGCATTGGCCGACCTGTCCGGAGGTGGCGGACCAAAGTCCTGTTCAGGCCGCTCCTTCCGGGAAGATAGAGAGCCTGGTAGAGGGTCTCGGGACAAAGATGCCACTCCGGTCGTCCCGGGTACGTAGATCGGAGGTGAGTGGCGATTTGTTCAGGACTCCAATCGAGCTCGAGCTTTTCGGCAACTACCGTTCGGAGCTCGGAATCTTTGGCGAGCCTGGACTGTCGAGGGCGCTTGGCCCGCTCGCGTGAACGCGCGTGGGCCAGATCACCGTCATAGCCGCCTCGATCATGACCTGATCGGTTGCGACGCAACTCTCGGGAGATGGTGGACGGCGATCGTTCAAGCCGTCGGGCAATTTCCCGGACTCCATGACCACGCTCTGCGAGCGCCGCGATCCGCTGCCGTTCAAAGAGCGAGAGATAGCGCCCAGAGTGATCATTCTCATTACTGTGCGAAGGAGCAAGACCGCCATTCTCTTGGCGCCATCGAAAGCCGGTCTTCCGGCCTACACCGATCTCTCTACATGCCTCCACGGTGCCCATGCCGGCGGACAGTAACCGCCAATACTCGCTTTCAACGTCCAATCGCCGTTTACGGCCACGTCTTCCCATCGCAAGACCCTCCCTCAGGTTGGTGTTGCGACGATCACTCGAATCCGCCCGGTGATATGGGGTCAGTATTCAGCCGGTGGCGACAGTGCGGATCCGAAAGTTCCAAGGGCTGTCAATATGGAATCGTGGGCGAGGCCGCCGAGTGGGCTCGAGTAATGGTGAGCCGCTACCGCCTGGGCGAGGTGGAAAACCTAACCGCCGAGGCCGAGGCGATGACGGTGGAGGAGCGGGCCGAGTTCCAAGTGGTCTTTGAGAAGCTGGCGTACCTGGAGGCGATGGCTGGCCGGGGCCGCTAGGACTCGGAGTACGCTCGACCAACAGCGGCCAGTCCCCAGCCGAGGGCGAGAAGCCCCGGCCCGCCACCGTCCAGTCGGAGCGGTCTGACTTGAGTTCGATTTCAGACCACAAACAAACCACAATTGGTCGGACAATAGTGGTTTCTGACGGTCCGCCACGGACAACCGATACACCGTCTGACCAGGTATTTTCCGATTCTTAGCACTCAGAAATTGGGCTCTGGTTCACTTCCCAAACTGGACACACTGGTCCGAGCGTTTCGAATTCACTCAAGATGAAACTTTGCGCAAGGCCAACGACGTCGCCCTGTGGATTTGGAGGATGGTAAGCCATCAAGCGGACAGGACCAGCGGGCGCATTGGTCTTCCCGTTCGATTGTGAGCTGTCAGGCGACGTCTGCACTTTGGCATGGCCGCTGGAAAGATGAAGGAGAAGATGGACGAATCTGTATCGAATGCCTGGGACGATCATGTGACAGCTGGTCTGGTTGAATCCAACCTGGATCTGGTTGTGGAGATCGCCAAAAGCTATGACGATGTAGCCAACAGCAACCGTATCGATCTGGGCTTCACCCTCGAAGAACTGGTCCTGGAAGGCGGTACTGGTCTCCGGCTGGCTGCCGAAAGGTTTGAACCGCAGAATGGCATCGTCTTCTCGACTTATGCCGCTTGGTGGATCCGCCAAGCCATCCTCAGGGGCCTATTCCAGGTTCGTGAATTCCCAATTGGACGGTCGGCATCTGGCCCTCAGGCGCGTCTTGAGCAATTTGGCACAATCCCAGAGTTCCGCGGAGATGTCGAACGATTGCTGCTGGCACTCTTCGACCAATCGGAGCGTGTATTTCTCAGTTTGTTATTTGGCACTTCGGATTTGAGCGGGGCGTAGGCACGACAACAGGATCCGCGGGCGCGTAGCGGGGGTCCACCAATCTGAGGTTGTTCAACGACCGAAGATGGAGGACCCCCGTGGAGACAGACCCTACG
>Ga0209068_10000372_pt1 | contig 24821 bp, 20 predicted proteins | sample ColStrG_CSR_2012_FD_187200 | JGI IMG/M metagenome (GOLD analysis project Ga0209068, IMG submission 187200) | Freshwater sediment microbial communities in response to fracking from Pennsylvania, USA - Cold Stream Run_MetaG_CSR_2012 (SPAdes)... | ecosystem: Environmental > Aquatic > Freshwater >...
GCCTTTCTCTCCGACATGGAGAAGCAGCAGCTCCCGGTCATTCCCCTGAGCGGAGAATTGGCAGAGCAGATCGTCGACAAGATGATGAATACGTCGCCCGAGATCCTGGCCAAGGCCAAGGCCATCTACGAGTAGTCTGCGTCGCAGCTCGGCGAGTCGCAGTCGCTAGAGCATTTTCAGGAAAAAGTCCGCCCTCGCGAAAGCGGGGGCGGAATTTTTCGTCCCAAGATGCGGCAATGCAAGATGCTGGGCCAGTTTCTATTTCTGGTCGATGTGAAACAGGTCCAGGACGGATCGAGCGCCAATCACCCGTTCCGCAGTGTCCGTTCTGTCGCCGTGCCCGCGTCAGCATCGGGCGCGAACGACCCTGCCCCCTGTGTCGCTTGCGTCGGATCGATCAGAAATCGGGCCTATCGGCCTGCGGGATCGGAAACAGGTTCTTGCCGAAAGGATCGAAGTTGTTCTCGGCGCAGGCCGTCTCCAGCATTTGGTTTTTCACCTTGCGCCAGCGCTGCACCATATGGAGGGGCTCGTTGAAGGTGTCCGGGTCCTCGACCGTCACCACGGCTTGGAGCGTCCGGCCGTCGCCGGACGCCTTGTAGCGCTCGATGACATGCTCCCTTTCCGTATGCGGGGTGCGGTACCAGTCGATATAGCTGTTCCGGGTCGATAGCCCGATGGTGTCGACCACGAACGTGCCGTCGGATTCATAGCGGCCGATCGACTCGCCGAACCAGGATGGTTTCATGCTCTCCGAATGCTGGCCGCTCATGTAAATGCGGCGCACCATGTGATCGCGCTGCCAGATCATCCACACTTCCTTCGGAGTCTGGATGAAATAGAACGGCTCGGCCGGTATCATCAGTTGCCCGGGAACGCCGCCCGGATGGCACGTCGATTGGGCCCCGAAGTGCAGGCCCCGTTTCCCGCTCAGCACCTCATCGTTGGATTCCTGCATCTGCTTGGCGGCCCAAGGCTTGAGGACCGGGTCCTTGGTGTTGCCGAGGTCCGGCGTGACCTGCCCGGGACCATCGGCATTGCCGTGGTATGCATGCGCAGGATCCTGCCGGATCGGCCCGCGGCCCAGGCCCGGCGGCGGGTCGAACCAGTGCACCCCAAAGGCAAGCCAGGCGAAGTCGATGGACGCAAGCTCGGGAATCTTGACCTTTGCGTCTTGCGCGGGCGTCCGCGTGGCGAGGGCGAGACACGCCACGCCGGCGCAGAGCGCATTCGCGGCGGCCCCGCGCAACGCTGCATTGAACCGGGACCGAGGGGCCTTGGCGTTGGATGCGCGTCTCAACATCGGAATGCTCCTTGCGCACTCGTGGTGGCGAAATTTACATGATTTTCCGGCCTTCCTGGAAGGGATATCTGGTCGGCCGCAATTCATCGACTGAGCCGTCTTTAGAAATCAGGTCGCTCGGACTGCGGGAGCGGCTCGACCTCGTAGCTGAAATAATTCGCGTTGTTCTCGGCGCAGGATTCCTCGGCCAGCGCCGCCTGCACGCGCTTCCAGCGCTTGCTCGCCGACCACGGCATGTTGAAGGCGCCCGGGTCCTCGACCGTGAAATTGACCTCCAGCGCCTTGCCGCCGTCGATGAGCTTGAAGCGCTCCACCACGTGAAGCTGGCTGGTGTGCGGCGTGCGGTAGGAATCGACGAACGATTTGTCGTTCATGCCGATCGTATCGATGACGAGCGTGTCGCCGCCCTCGTAACGGCCGACCGATTCTCCGTACCAGGTCGGCTTCGGGCCGGCCGAATGTTGCTGGTCCAGCAGAACGTGGCGCACCCGGTGGTCGGCCTCCTGGATGATCCAGACCTCCTTGAGGGTCTGGACGAAATAGAGCCGTCCGGGGTTGAGCAGCATGGCGGGAACGCCGGTCGGCCAGCAGCGCGCTTCGCGCGTGAACATGGCCTTGCCGGCCAGCGCATCCGCATTGGCTTTTTTCAACGCCTCGACCACCCAGGGCTTGAGATTGGGATTGCTGAGATCGGCCACCCGCCAGTTCGCCTTCGCGCCGGTGCGCACGGCATCGAAATTGCTGACATAGGGATGGGCGGGATCGGAGGTGACCGGACCGGGCCCGCTTTTCGGCGGCGTGAACTCGTTCTTGCCGTCGCCATCCCACCCGTTCGCGGAGAGGTTGGGCACCGATAGGCCCTCCGCGGCCAGCGCCGGCTCAAGCGCCGCGCCCACCCAAAGCAACCCGATCAGGGCGCCGGCCATAGGACATTTGAGCATCGGGATTCCTCATCGACTTGCGGGGGCGCGGTGGAAGGCACGACGGGTAGGTCGTAAAATAGCACAAATCTCTCCGGACAGGACCACTGCCCGCATCCGGCCCAGATCAGCCCGGCAAATTCCGCTTGAACCGGCGGCTCCTATTGTTCGACTACTATCGAGCGGATCCGTCTTGGGCGTGTCGTTGACATGGTGGGCCTCACGAGCCGGAAAGAGGCGTCGGCGCGCTGTTGCGGCGCGCTGGCGCTGTACTTTGCCGGAATTGCTTGCGCGCCGGCGGCTGCCGAGCCGATCGGCAGCGCATACACGGATTACGACACCAAGACGTGCTCCCATAGGTCCGGCCGCCAGGTCGAAGATTATGGCGAATGGCGGTGCAAGGGGCTCAACGGCATCGCGGTGCTGGTGAGTGCCGGCGATCAGCGCATGACCATGAGCTTCGGGCCGCACGCCCGGGATGAACCGGCCGCGGGACAGACCTTGCAGGGCTTCAACGACGTCTACAAGGCGCGCCTCGAATGGCGCTACGCGCGTGGCGCCGGCGGCCGGACGCAATCTTTCGCCGCCATCGTGCGCTGGAACACGGCCCTGCCGGACGAGCGCGCCGACACGGCCGACACGGGCCGGCCGAATACCATCGGCGGAGCGGTGCTGGTGGTGACCCGGCTCGGTCCGCATGGCGTGTGCCACGTGGGTTATGTGGATGCCCGCGCCAATCGCAACGCCGATGCGCTCGCCCGCAAGATCGCTGACGAGAAGGCCCGCTCATTCCGCTGCGACACCGACAAGCCGATCATCCTCGGCGAGACCGGTCCGGGCTTCAGCTCCTCCAGCCAAGCCGAGAAGGTTGACCGATGAATGAGCGCCGCTCGCGGACATCGTCAGCACCGGCTACTGTCTGGGGTCCGCGCCACCGAGGCGCGGTGCCGGGAGGAAACATGAGAATGCTGCTTGTTGCGGTCGCCTGCCTCGCGGCTATGGCTGGCGCCGACAGCGACGGCGCGCAGGTCTATCCCGCGCACCCGCTCACCATGGTGGTGCCGTTTGCGGCCGACGGGCCCAATGATGCGATCGCGCGAACGCTTGCGGCCCGCATGCAGGTCTCGCTCGGCCAGCCGATCGTGATCGAGAACGTGGATGGCTCGGCGGGCAGCATCGGGACCGGCCGGCTCGCGCGCGCGGCTCCCGACGGCTACACGCTCGGTATCGGCTATTGGGGCACCCATGTGGCCAATGGCGCGCTCTATGCGCTCGATTACGACGTGCTGAACGACTTCGAGCCGATCTCGCTGTTGGCGGAGAGTCCGTTGCTGATCGTCGCCAACAAAGGGGCACCGGCGAACGATCTGAAGGGTCTGGTCGGTTGGCTCAAGCAGAACCCCGACAAAACGTCGTGGGCGGTTCCGGGCTCGGGCTCGCACGTCGCCAGCGTGTTCTTCCAGAGGGAGACCGGGACACGCTTCCGCCTGGTGCCCTATCGCGGCGCCGGTCCGGCCATTCAAGATCTGGCCGCCGGGCGGATCGACATGGCCATGCTCAATGTGGGGCCGGTCCTGCCGCAGGTGCGCGCAGGCGCCATCAAAGCCTATGCGGTCACCGCCAAACGCCGCCTGGGGGCGGCGCCCGATATTCCGACCGTGGACGAGGCAGGATTTCCGGGCCTCTACTCCTCGGTTTGGTTCGGCTTCTGGGCGCCGGCCAAGACCCCCAAGGACGTCATCGCCCGGCTCAATGCCGCAACCGTCGAGGCCTTGGCGGATCCCGCCGTGCGCACGCGGCTGCGCGACCTGGCGCAGGAGATTTTTCCGCCTGAGCAACAGACCCCGGAGGCGCTTGCCGATCTGCAGAAATCCGAGATCGCCAAATGGTGGCCGATCATCAAGGCGGCGGGCATCAAGGGGGAGTAAAACCTCAAGCCGTATCAAACCTTAACATTTCGGCTGGCCCAGGTGTATGTGAGCACGAATGGATTAGGCGGCTCTCAAGGCGATTAAACTCCCTCTGGCTGGGCGAGGAAGCCGATTTGACGGGGCGAAGCAGGAAAATAGGCGCTCGCGGATCAGGTTCGCGCGCGGATTTCCACCTTATCGGAAAATTCTTTGATCCCAACGAAGAGCCGCAAGGAGAAAATGCCAATGGCTGACCTGAACGATGTGCCGGCGAAGTTGTACTGTCGGGGTCGCGGCGCCCCGCTGGTATTGCTGCATTGCCTTGGGGTCGATCACCACTTCTGGGATTTTGCCTCTGCGTTGGAGGATGAATTTGCGCTGTGCGTCTACGATTTGCCGGGACACGGTGCCACGATCGTGCCGAAAGAGCCCTATTCGATTGCCGACCTTTCAAACCACCTGGCGGATGTCCTCGAAGACAATCGGATCACGCGCGCCCATATCGCCGGAATATCCATGGGCGGTCTCATTGCCCAGCACTTCGCGGCAAATTTCCCCGAGCGGGTGGAGAAGCTGATCCTGATCGACACGACGGCGCGCTATACCGATGAAATGCGCGGCATGTGGGCGGATCGGTCCGCGACCGCGCAGACGGCCGGTGTCAAGGCACTGGTTCCGGATCTGCTCAAGATTTGGTTCTCGGCGCCGTTTCTCGATCGCAACCCTCCCGCGGTCGAATACGTCCGGGCGGTGTTGTCGCGCTGCTCCGGCAGAGGCTATGCGATGGCCTGCGACGCTCTGGCGAAGGCGGACCTGCGCGAGGATGTGACGCGCATCGAAGCGCCGACGCTCGTCATGTGCGGAAAAGACGATCTGCCGAGTCTTATCGACTCGGCACGATGGCTTGCCGAACATATCCCGCACGCGAAATTGGCGTGGCTTCCAGACGCGCGTCACGCTTCGGTGCTGGAACAGCCCGATGTTGCGCTCGGCCTGATGAGGGATTTCCTGCGGTAGAACGGATTGCCGAATCAAATCGATGCGATCAGCGGGCCCATGGCAACATCCTGGCCCGGCTGGCTAGATGGCCAGCCGATTGACGAGCATTCACGACGCCAAGCAACTCAGCCCGCCCCCGGCAGCCCGCGCACGACCAGCCGGTTCAGCCGCGCCGCAAACGCCGCCGGATCGGTGGGTACCTCGCCCTCCAGGATCTGGGCCTGATCGAACAGAAGCGCCGACAGATCGGCCACGTCGTCCTCGCGCGCTTGCGTCTTGGCCAGCCCCAGGGCCTTGACCAGGGCGTGGCGCATGTTGAGCTCGAGGATCGGCTTTCCACCGGCGCCGCGGCCGGTACGCGAGAGCAAGCGCTCGAGCTGACGATCAGGTCCGTGGCCGCCCGCCACCAGGCAGGCGGCGCTGTCGGTGAGGCGCTGCGAGGCGCGCACGTCCGATACCAGGTCCCCCAGGGCGTTCTTCACCGCTTCGATGACGGTGGCATCCAGATCCGACGCCGGCCCGGCGTCCGCATCCTGCTCGAGGCGCGGCACGAGATCGAAGCCGACCTCGCCCTGGCTCAGCGATTTCAGCGGCTTGCCCTCGAAGCCCGGCGGTGCCGCGGTCCAGAAGGCATCCACCGGATCGGTCAAGAGCAGGACCTCGATGCCGCGCGCGCGGGCGGCTTCGAGCTTCGGGTTCGCCTTGAGCCGCTCCGGGCTTTCGCCGACCAGGTAATAGATCTCGGTCTGGTTGGGCCGCAGATCCGCGACATATTGCTTGAGCGAACGCGTGCTGCCGGCGGTGGTCGCGAAGCGGGAAAGCGCCAGCAGCTGTTCGCGGCGCTCGAAATCCTCGTAGATACCTTCCTTGAGCAGGCTGCCGAAAGACTCCCAGATCTTCTCGAACGCCGGCGCGTCCTTCTCAGTGAGGGATTCGAGCTCGGTCAGGACGCGGCTGGTCAGCGCCCGGCGGATTTGCGCCACTTGCGGATCGTTCTGCAGCATCTCGCGCGAGATGTTGAGCGGCAGGTCCTCGCTGTCGACGACGCCGCGCATAAAGCGCAGATAGGGCGGCAACAGGTCGGCGTCGTCGGTGATGTAGACGCGGCGCACATACAGCTTCACGCGGCCTTTGCGGGCGGCGTCGAGCATGTCGAACGGGCGGGTCGAGGGGGCGAACAGCAGCACCGCGTAGGACAGGCGGCCCTCGGCCCTGTAATGCAGCGTCATGGCCGGCTCGTCGAACGCGCCGGTGATGGAGCGATAGGCTTGGGCATAGTCCTCGGGCTTGAGCTCGGCCTTCGGCCGCTGCCAGAGCGCGCTCGCCGCGTTGATCTGGCGTATCTCGGCCTTGTCGTCCACCAGCTCGATCGGAAATTGGACGTGGTCCGAATAGGTCTTGACCACGCGCTCGATCTCGTGGGGCTCGAGAAAATGTTTTGCGTCCGGCTTCAGGTGAAGGACGATCTCGGTGCCGCGCGCCACGCGCGCGCTCTGCTGCGCATCCGCCGGCGCGATCTCGAAGCCTTCGCCGCCGGAGGAGCGCCAGACCCAGGCCTCGCCGGCGCCGGCGCGGACGCTCGTCACCTCGATCCGATCCGCCACCATGAATGCCGAATAGAAGCCGACGCCGAACTTGCCGATCAAGCCGGCTCCCTCCTTGGCCTCGGCGAGCTGGCTGATGAAGGCGCGTGTGCCGGACCGGGCGACGGTTCCGAGATTGTCGATCAGCTCCTGGCGGTCCATGCCGATGCCGGTGTCGCCGATGGTGAGCGTTCCGGCGTCTGCATCAGGCTTGATGCGGATCGCCAGCGCGGCGCCGTCGGCGAGCAATTCGGGCTTGGCGATCGCCTCGTAGCGCAGCTTGTCGCACGCATCGGAGCCGTTGGAGATCAGCTCGCGCAGGAAGACCTCGGTCTCCGAATAGACCGCGTGCACCATCAAGTGCAGAAGCTGGGCAACCTCCGCTTGAAACGGACGGGTTTGGGCAACGGTTTCGGATTCGCTGTTCATGGCATGCTCGCGTCCAGGGAGATTTGGTCGATGGGAATTCCAACGAAAGAACGAATGCCCCGGGGTGCCGCCGGGGTCACTTCTTCGGTTGCTTGAAATAGCGCAGGTCAGGCGGCGCCTGGTCCTTCCGGGTCGGCATCAGGTAGCCGTCCGCGCTCAGCAGAAAGTCTTCCTTGCCGATGGCGACATTGTCGTTGCCCTCGGCACAATTGTTTTCGGTCCACACGACCGTCGGCAGCCGCGCGAAGTTCTTCATGACCGTCCAGGGATGCGTCAGCGCATTGTCCGTGGTGGTGATTTGGTCGTGCAGGATGTTCGGTTTGGCGCGGTCGAGGAAGATCCGTTCCTTGATGACGGCCTGGCCATCCTCGTGGAACGGTATGCCGGTTTGATCGTAGATGCGCGGCACGCGCAGATTGCGGGTCTCGACCTCCAGCACGTCGAAGCGGCCGCTGCCGCCCTCGTCGATCCATCTGCCGATGGAGTAACCCGTGAAGGTCGTTTCCTCATCTTTGGGCCAGCCGCGCCCGTCGGTATAGATGCGACGCGGCTGCTGGGTCGAGATTTCGGACAACACGAAGGTGGTCTTTTCCGTGAAGACGAACTCGAACGGAAAGGTGCCGTTCATTTGCCACGGCATGCCCATCGGGACGCACCGCACGCTGCTGCGGTAGAGGCCCTGTCCGCCGGCGAGCTGATCCGCCATGCTGGCCTCATGCATGAGCCGATAGGGCTCCTTGAGCGGCGCCTCTTGTCCGCGGCCGTTGGGCTTGCTCGGATCATAGCGGGGCGGGCCGCCGTCGGGCACCCGGCGCCATTGGCCGGACCAATCCGGATATTTCGATTCATCGAATGCCTGAGCGCCGCCGACGGCCATCAGCAGCGCGGCCGCCACGGCGATTGAGCCGATCGTGCCTTGGAAAGCCATGATCATCCTCTCGATGCGCTGAGCACGTGAACGTCGGGAGCCGGTGCCGCCGCGGCCATCGCGGACCCCAGCTATTCATCCGATTTTAACCCTATGGGCAGAGCGCCCGCTCGGCAACCAGCCAAATGAAAGGATTTTCGTGGCTCTAGTACCTTGGCACAGTGATTTTGACTGGTTGAGCGTTAACTCCTCATCCTGAGGAGGTCGGCTCTTGCCGACCGTCTCGAAGGATGCGGCCCCCGGGCGGCGCCGCACGCGCGGCCATGGTTCGAGACGCGCGGGCGTAGCCCGCGCTCCTCACCATGAGGCTGAAAGAGTCAAAATCTCTGTGCAGAGATACTGGTCGCTTGGACGTAGAGATATCCGGCCCTTGCAGTGATCCCATGAAGGTCAAGCGCATCCCGACAATCCGTTCCAGCCTGGTCTTGCTGGTCATGGCCTGCATCATTCCGGCGTCGCTGATGGTGGTGGCGCTGCTCTCCTATGACACCCGTCAGCACCGCGAGCGGCTGATCCAGGAATCGATGGCAACCGCACGGGCGATCATGTCCGCGGTCGATCGAGATATGGCCGGCATGCAAGCCGCGCTGCTTGCGCTTGCGACCTCGCCCCACCTCGCCGCCGAGGATCTTTCCGCGTTTTACGAGCAGGCCAAGGAGGTGCTCAAGACGCAAAAGGCCGACAATGTGGTCTTGCTCGATCAGACCGGTCAGCAGCTCATCAATACCCTTCGTCCCTTCGGCGGCAAGCTGCCGTCCGAGACCAACCCGGCATTGCTGCAGGTGTTCAAGACCGGGCGGCCGGTGACGGCCGACATTTTCTGGGGCCCGGTGCGACGAGAGTTCGTGCTGGTGGTTGCGGTGCCGGTCTATCATGGTGACACCATCATCTTTGCCCTGGCGGCAGCCATATGGCCCGAGCGGCTGTCCGGGTTGTTGACGCAGCAGCGGCTGACGGCGGACCAGATCGGAGCGATCTTCGACAGCAGCGGCACCATCGTGGCCCGCACCAATCAAACTGGCCGGCTGGTCGGCAAGAAGGGCTCTGCGGACGTGATCGCGCGGATGGCGCAGGTGGCAGAGGGTTCGGTGGAAACGGAAAGCGCGGAGGGCATTCCCGTCCTTTCCGTCTTCAGCCGATCCGCCGTCTCGAATTGGGCGGTGGCGATCGAAATCCCCTCGAAAGACCTGACCCATGAGCTGATCAACGCGCTCTGGTGGCTGGTGGCGTGTACCGCGATCCTGCTGTCGAGCAGCCTCGCCGTGGCGTGGGCGATCGGAAGCCGGATCGCAACGTCCATCCACGAGCTGGCGGCCCCGGCGCTGGCGCTCGGATCCGGCCAGGCGGTGACGATTCCCCCGCTGCAGCTCAAGGAAGCCGACGAGGTCGGCCGGGCGCTGGCGCGCGCTTCCGCGATGCTGATGGCAGCCCAGCACAGGGCCAATCACGATATCCTGACCGGCCTCGCCAACCGCGCGCTGTTCGACGAAATTCTCGGCCACCAGCTGGCGATCTGCCGCAGGACCAACAGGGATCTCGCCATCGTTTCTATCGATCTCGACGGGTTCAAGCCGGTCAACGACGTGCACGGGCATGCGGCCGGCGACGAGGTGCTGTGCTTGGTTGCGAGGCGCCTCAAGGGATCGATCAGGGAATCCGACTTGGCGGCCAGGCTGGGCGGCGACGAGTTCGCGCTCATTCTGGTCAATACGGGCCTGGAGGCCGCGCAGACGCTGGCGCACAAATTGATGGACAGTCTCTCGCTCCCCTATTTGGTCGGCGCGCTCAAGCTGGAGATTTCGGCGAGCATCGGCATCGCCTGCTACCCGGAATCCGGGATCGCCGGCGAAGCGCTTTCACTGCGCGCCGATGAAGCGATGTACAAAGCCAAGGCGGCGGGCAAACGACGCTACGCGATCGCGAGCTAGCGATTATCGCGGCTCAATTCGTGGGATGGGTAGAGCTGTCAGCTTTGCCGGGCGGTCACCACCGCCCGCGGCCGCGAACGAGCCTGAGGATGACCAGGAGCAGGAGGGCCCCGATCGTCGCCGAGATGATGGCGGCCACGATGCCGGCGCCGAGGTGGATGCCCAGCCGGGGAAGCAGCCAGCTGCCGATGAGAGCGCCGATAATTCCGATGCAGATATCGGCCACGATACCGAAACCGGTGCCGCGCACGATTTGGCCGGCAAGCCATCCCGCGACCAGGCCGACCAGCAAGATGACGAGAAGACTTTCCCCCGACATGGCGATACTCCCTGAGGCCAAGCTTAAGATGTTGCCCGAGCCGAGTTGCCGAAGCAATGGCAGCCGAGCGTAATGCGAACCTACTTCCTCGCCTTATTGAAATACCGCAAATCGGGCGGCGGCTGGTCCTTTTTGGCGGGCATCAGCAGGCCGTCGGCGCTGAGCATGTAGCTATCGTTGCCGATGCGGACATGCTGGTTCTCCTCGACGCAGGGCGAATCGCGCCAGAGCGGTCGATCCTCCTTGGAGCGGCGGTAGTCCTTCATCACCGTCCAGGGGCGCGTGAAGGCGTGGTCGATCACGGTGATTTCGTCATGCAGGATATTGCGATCGGCCTTGTCGCTGAAGAAGCGCTCCTTGATGATGCTTTGATTGTCCGCGTGCAACGGAATGGCGGAGCTGTCCAAGGTGCGCAGGCCCTTGAATCCGCGCGTTTCCACCTCCAAGAGGTCGTAGCGGCCGCTCCCCGCCGTATCGATCCATTGGCCGATGGAATAGCCCGCGACCGAGGGCTCGATGTCCGGCGACCAGCCGCGGCCGTCGGTAAAGATGCGACGGGTTTCGTGCAGGAAGCCCATCAGGATATGCGTGACTTCCGGCATGACGATGATCTCCATCGTGGAATACACATTCATCATGCGCGGCATGCCGGCCGCAAAGCACACATAGTCCCGGTCGAGCCCCGCCCCGCCGGCCGCCTGATCGGCGAGGCTCGCCTCCAGGATGGCCTGATATTCCGGGGTCAACGGAGCCTCCTGGGCAAGGCCCTGGAACTTGTTCGGATCGAACGAAGGATTGGGGGAGACCCGGTCCCGAAGGGTCTGGAGCCGGCTCCATTGTCCCTTCCAATCGGGATATTTCGTCTCGTCGAATGCCGCAACGCCGGCCACGGTCAGGCCCATCGCGGCTGCCAGCACGATAGCGCCGATGAAGCTTCGGTAAATCATGACCGTCATCCTCATGATCGAGCCGCGGGTGCGCGCGATTGGCACGCGGTGCTCGACAGTTGTGGTGAAGCCGTGACCAGAAGATGTCGTCAGCGCTGGAAAAAGATCGGGCTTTGTGGATGCGATGCCTGCCGACGGCATCCTGGCTGCCGGTTCGCCCTGGGATTTCGGCACGTCCCGCGGCAGCTGGCCAGCACGATACACCACGAGGCGGACTGCGTGGAAGGGGAGGGCGACCTTGACAGTTTCGCGGCGCATAAGAGATCGGTAACTGCAATGGTCCAAGTAAGTGCTTGAAGGAGTGCGAAAATGAGCCTGAGCGCGGAGCCTCTGTCTGCGGTCCGACTGGCCTGCTTCAAGCGGGTGTTGGACACGATCTTGGATCATATGATCGATGATCTCGGAATCGAGAGCGTGCCGATCGAGCCCGAGAAGGATTTCTACTGGAACGTCGACAATCCGATCATACTCCATAATGAAAATCCCGCGCTCGATGTCGGGAAGCTTACGGAGGATTGGGAGTTGTTGTCCAAAATATTGGAAGATCGCGAGCGGGTGGCGGCATTGATGCTCGTTCATGCCGCCCCATTGCTGAGGTATATCGGCGAAAAGGTTGGTAAGTAGTCAGACCCCTCCAGGCGCTCCGGGCTGATCAGGTTCGCTCGACGCACCCGTCAATGCTGCGTAACCCAGGCGCGGGCGGCGCGCTGCGCCGCGGCGATCTCACTCCCGGACATTTCGGCAGCGATTTCGTGGCGCAGCCGGGCGGCGTCCTTGGACCCGCGCATCGCGGCTATGTTGAACCACTTGTGCGCCGACACCATGTCGGCCGGCATCGATCGGCCGGTCGAATACAACATGCCCAGTTGGAAGAATTGTTCCGCGCCCAGCATCTCGCCGAGGACCGCGCTTTCCGGGGAGGTCATCGTGGGGTTCGACATCTGCTTTCTCCATCAACATCGCATGCAAGGCAACATGACCATTGGAGACTAGCGAGACTCGGCGGGCCGAGAAAATTCCGTAATTTCCCGCTACGTAATGTCCCGGTACCGGCCTCCCTCCATTGTCGTTGCCGGGCTTGGCCCGGCAATCTCGACAAGGAGGGCACTGCCCCTAAGCGAGATGGCTGGGACGAGGCCCGGCCATGACATTCTGTGCGGCGGTCTCCGCTTCCAGCGAGGCCCCATCCGCTGCTGCCAAACCCCAAATATCAACGAATTTCCATCGCTCTCCACAATGGAACTGTACAAAAATTGGAACAAATCTTGATTTTGGGATTTGACGGCCCTAGAACGAGGCAGCCACCGGGCCCCGAAAGCACCCCCATGCCCTCCACGCACGACATGTTCGCCTGCGCTCCCTTCGTGGTCGGCACGAGCGTTCCTTCGGCCGCCGAGCCCCACATCCCGGCCGAGGAGGCGCTCTGTCCGGTCGTCTCCCACGACTGGGTGAACTCCGAGTACAAGCACCTCGTCGTGCAGGCCTCCCCCAAGGCGCTCGCCGTCAAGCCGGGGCAATTCTTCAATCTCCTGTGCCCGTCGCCGGATGCGGGCGAGCTGTGGCTGCGCCGTCCGCAGAGCGTGTACCGGATCGACCGCGGGGCGGGCCGCATCGAGTTCCTCTACAAATGCGTCGGCCGCGGCACGCGCGGGCTCGCGACCCTGAAAGTCGGCGATCAGCTCAATATGGTCGGCCCCTTGGGCGTCGGCTTTTCCCTCGACCCGCGCTGGAAAAGCGTCGTCGTGCTGGGCCGCGGCGTCGGGCTCGCGACCTTGGCCCCGATCTCGCAGCTCGCACAGGAGAACGGCGTGGCGGTGACCGCGATCCTGAGCGCGCGCAGCGCCGAATTCGTGATGGCGGATGACCTGTTCGGCAAGGTCGGCGAGGTCGTCTCCGTGCTCGATACCGACGGCAGCAGCGCGGTCGAGAATGTGGCGGCGATCCTGCAACGGCTGATCGCGGCCGGGCGGGCGGATGCCTTCTACACCTGCGGCTCGAACCGTCTCATGCAATTGATGAAGCAGCTCGGCAAGCAGCACGGTATTGCGGGTCAGGTCGCCATGGAGCAGATCATGGCCTGCGGCCTTGGCCCCTGCTATGTCTGCGTCAAGACCTTCGAGGTCGCGGGCGAGAAGGTTTTACGGCGCGTTTGCATCGAAGGCCCGGTGTTCGATCTGCAGGAGGCGGTCGGATGGTAGACATGTCGGTCAAGATCGGGAGCGTCACGCTCAAGAACCCGATCATGCCTGCCTCGGGCGCGTTCTCGACCGAGCTCGCCCAGGTGATGGACATCAACCGGCTGGGCGCGCTGGTGACCAAGACGGTGTCGCGCGAGTTCCGCATCGGCAATCCGACCCCGCGCGTGGCCGAGCTCGAAGGCGGCATGATCAATTCGATCGGCCTGCCCGGCAAGGGTCTCGACTATTTCCTCGAGCACCAGCTCCCGGACTACAAGCGCTACACGCCGCCGACCGTGGCCAACATCACGGCGACGACGGCCGACGACTTCGCCGCCATGGCGCGCGCCGTGACGGTCCCCGAGGTCGACGTCATCGAAATGAACATCTCGTGTCCGACACGCGAGCCGGGCGGCGGCAATTTCGCGCTGCACGAGGACCACACCTACGGGATCGTCCGCCGGGTGCGGGAAGCGACCGACAAGCCGCTATGGGCGAAGCTGTCGCCCAATGCGGGCGAGATCGATCTGGTGGCCCGGGCCGCCGAGCGCGCCGGCGCCGATGCGCTCACCATCTCCAATACGCTGCTCGGGCTCAAGATCGACACGGAGACGTTCAAGCCGATGATCGGCAACGGCTACGGCGGAATTTCCGGGCCGGGCATCAAGCCCATCATCCTGCGGATGGTGCACCAGTGCTCGAAAGTGGTGAAGATCCCGATCATCGGCTGCGGCGGTATCGTCAAGGTCGAGGACGTGGTGGAATATATGCTGGCGGGTGCAAGCGCGGTGATGATCGGCTACCTCACGTTCCGCAATCCCTCCGGCATGATCGCGATCATCGAGGGGCTCGAAGCCTGGTGCCAGAAGCGCGGCTTCCCGCGCGTCGCCGACCTCACGGGCGCCATGAAGTTCGAAAAACCCGCCCCGACCCTGGTGGCGGCCGCCGCACCGATCGGGTAGATGATCCATGGTCCGTAGCCCGGCAAAAGGGCGCCTACGCCCGTCTTCGCGGGCTACGGAGCGCTTGCGTAATACGGGACGGTCGTTCCCGGATTTCGCAAGGGCTCCATCCGGGCTACCATAGGCAAAATCACCGGCCATCATGACTCAGCGCATCAGCATCCGAAAACCCGACGACTGGCACCTGCATGTGCGCGACGGCGCCATGCTCAAGGCGGTGCTGCCCTATACGGCGAGGAACTTCGGCCGCGCCATCCTGATGCCCAATCTGGTGCCGCCGGTGACCACCACGGACGAAGCCATCGCTTACCGGCAACGGGTCATGGCGGCGCTGCCGCCGGGCTCGAGCTTCAAGCCGCTGATGACCTGCTATCTCACCGATGCCACCGATCCGGACGACGTGGAGCGCGGCTTTCGCGAGCAGGTGTTCACGGGCGTGAAGTACTATCCGGCCCACGGCACCACCAATTCGGCCGCCGGCGTGAGCGATCTGCGCAACATCACGCGCGTGCTGGAACGCATGGAGAAGCTCGACATGCCGTTCCTGATGCATGGCGAGGACGTGGATCCGGCCGTCGACATCTTCGACCGCGAAGCCAGCTTCATCGAGCGCTACCTGCAGAAATGGACCAGGCAATTCCCCGGCCTGCGCATGATCCTCGAGCACCTCTCGTCCAAGAACGGGGTCGATTTCGTGCGCAGCGCAGCTCCGCAAGTCGCCGGCACCATAACGCCCTATCACATGATGCTCACCCGCACCGATTGGCTCGGCTGGGGCCTCAAGCCCTACATGTACTGCATGCCCGTCATCAAGACCGAGCCGGACCGGCTGGCGCTGCGCAAGGCGGCGACCTCGGGCGAGCCCTGCTATTTCCTCGGCACCGATTCCGCGCCCCATCCGATGGCCCGCAAGGTCGCGGTGAACGGCGTGCCCGGCGTGTTCAATGCACCGGTCGCGCTCGAGACCTACGCGCTGGTGTTCGAGGAAGAAGGCGCCCTCGACCGGCTCGAGGCCTTCGCGTCGCTCAACGGCCCCAGACATTACCGCCTGCCCCCCAACCAGGACACCATCACGCTCGAACGCACGCCCTGGACGGCGCCGCAGGAGATCAAGGTCGAGGGCCCGGACGAGCGGGCGCTGGTCTACCGCGGCGGCGAAACGATCGAATGGCGGGTTGTGGAGAATTGAACGCTCGGTGGTAATAGAACGCGGTCGTCACACTTGCGCAGGCGATCTCCCTCTCCCCATGGGGGAGAGGGTTGGGGTGAGGGGGCTCGGGCCTAAGAGAGTCAGTAACCCCCTCACCCCACCCTCTCCCCTTCGGGGCGAGGGAGTGCACGCGCGGAGCCAAACATCGAAGTTGCAAAGCAAAGAGAACAACAATGCAAGAGTATGATGTCATCGTCGTCGGAGCCGGCAACGCCGCGTTTTGCGCCGCTTTGGCGGCGCAGGAGCAGGGCGCCTCGGTGCTCATGCTGGAGGCGGCGCCCGAGCAGGAGTCCGGCGGCAACAGCCGGTTCACGGCGGGGTCGATCCGCGTCGTCTACAACGGCGTCGAGGACATCAAGACCCTGGTCCCCGATCTGACCGAGGCCGAGGTCGCCACCACCGATTTCGGCACCTACACGCAGGAGCAGTTCTTCGACGACATGGCGCGCGTGACGCAGCACCGGGCCGATCCCGACCTGGTCGAGCTGATGGTGACCAAGAGCTTCGACACGATGTGCTGGATGCGCGACAAGGGCGTGCGTTTCATCCCGATCTACGGCCGCCAGGCCTTCAAGATCGACGGCAAGTTCAAGTTCTGGGGCGGCCTCACCGTGGAATCGGTCGGCGGCGGGCCGGGCCTCGTCGACATGCTCACCGAGGCTGCCAAGAAGCGCGGCATCGAGGTCCGCTACCAGACCCGCGCGCTCGATCTGTTGTACAACGGCACCCGCATCGAAGGCGTGCGGGTGCGCAGCAGCGAGCAGGTGAGCGAAGTGCGCGGCAAGTCCGTGGTGCTCGCCTGCGGCGGCTTCGAGGCCAATCCGGAATGGCGCACGCGCTATCTGGGGCCGGGCTGGGACCTCGCCAAGGTGCGCGGCAGCCGCTTCAATGCCGGCGACGGCATCCGCATGGCGCTTTCGATCGGCGCCAGCCCGCGCGGTAACTGGTCGGGCTGCCATGCGGTCGGCTGGGAGATGAACGCGCCCGAGTTCGGCGATCTCGCGGTCGGCGATCAGTTCCAGAAGCACTCCTATCCGTTCGCCGTCATGGTCAATGCCACCGGCAAGCGCTTCGTCGATGAAGGCGCCGACTTCCGCAACTACACTTACGCGAAATACGGCCGCGTCATTCTCGAGCAGCCGGGCCAGTTCGCGTGGCAGATTTTCGACCAGAAGGTGAAGCACCTGCAGCGCGACGAATACCGCATCCGCCAGATCACCAAGGTGACCGCCGATACGATCGAGGAGCTGGCCAAGAAGCTCGACGGCGTCGATGCGGCGCAATTCGTCAAGACCATCGCGGAATACAATGCGGCGGTGCGCCGGGACGTTCCGTTCAATCCCAACGTCAAGGACGGCCGCTGCACGCAAGGGCTCGCCATCAACAAGAGCAACTGGGCGAACACCTTCGACCAGCCGCCTTACGAAGCCTACGGGGTGACCTGCGGCATCACCTTCACGTTCGGCGGCTTGCGCATCAATACCGATGCGGAAGTGCTGAACACGGACTATCAGCCGATCCGCGGGCTCTACGCGGCCGGCGAGCTGGTCGGCGGGATTTTCTATTTCAACTATCCGGGCGGCTCCGGCCTCATCTCCGGCGCGGTCTTCGGCAAGATCGCCGGCACCTCGGCGGGACGCGCGTTGAAGAACTGAACGCCGCCATGGCGGGCCGCCTCAACGAACTCTCGGCAGCTCAGATCGCGGGCCGTATCGCTGCCCGGGAGATCACTGCCGAGGAGGTGGTGGGCGATTGCCTTGCGCGCATCGCGGCGCGCGAGCCGGTCGTCAACGCGTTTGCCCATGTGGATCCCGAGCTGTCGCTGCGGGCGGCGCGCGCGCTCGATCGCGGACCGATCCGCGGCGCCCTGCACGGGGTTCCGATCGGGATCAAGGACGTCATCGATACCGCCGATCAGCCGACCCAGATGGGATCGCCGATCTATCGCGGCCATCGCCCGGCCTGCGACGGGGCCTGCGTGGCGCTGCTGCGCGCCGCCGGCGCCGTCATCCTGGGCAAGACCGTCACCGCGGAATTCGCCGGCATGACGGCTGGGCCGACCGCCAATCCGTACAATCCCGCCCACACGCCCGGCGGCTCCTCGAGCGGATCGGCGGCGGCCGTCGCCGACTTCATGCTGCCGGCCGCGCTCGGCACCCAGACCGGGGGCTCGGTGCTGCGGCCCGCCGCCTATTGCGGTGTGATCGGCTACAAGCCGACCTTCGGGGCCTTCAACCGGGCCGGCCTCAAGTTTGCCGCCGAAAGCCTCGATACGATCGGCCTGATGGCGCGCTCCATCGACGACGTCGCGCTCATCTCATCGGTTCTGCTCGGCGGCCAGCCGGGTGCACCAGCGGGGCCTGGCGGAGCGCCCGCGATCGGATTGTGCCGTACGCCGCTGTGGGAGACCGCGGAGCCGGCGACCAGGCATGCGGTCGAGGATGCGGCGGCGCGGCTGGCCGGCGCCGGCGCAACGCTGCGCGAGGTCGTGCTGCCCGATGATTTCGCCGGCCTCAAGACCGCGGCGCGGGAGACCATCAACAACTACGAGCGCTCGAAAAGCATGGCCGCCGAATGGGCGAGCCATCGCGATCTGATCAGCGCCAAGCTCGCGCGCTGCATCGAGCTCGGCATGGAAATGCCCTACCGGGACTATCTGGCCGCCATTGCGCTCGGCGAAAGTTGCCGCGCGCGGCTCGCCACCGTGTTCGAAGGCTGCGATGTCCTGTTGGCGCCCTGCGTGAAGGGCGAGGCGCCGGCCGGCCTCGAATCGACCGGCGACCCGAGCTTCCAGGCGATCTGGACCATCCTGCATGTGCCGACCATGAGCTTGCCCACTCACAGAGGCCCGAGCGGCCTGCCGGTCGGCATCCAGCTCGTCGGCCGCCGCCACGATGATCAGCGCCTGTTCGCCTGCGCGAGGTGGGTGTGGGAGCGGCTTGGCATGTAGCATGTAGCACGGATGGAGCCACAAGGGCGTTTGCGCACGTCTTCGACAGGCTGTGGCGCAATCCGGGACCGTCGTACCCGCATTTCGCTACGCTCCATGCGGGCTACAGATTCCGCCTACTGCAGATCGAAGGCCTGGTAGCGACCGTTCGCGTCGATTTGAGTGCCCCACACCTTGTGCAGGCCCTGGTGCTCTGCCGGGCCGAAATTGACCAGCGTTCCGAGTCCCAGGTCGAAGTTGCGCAAGCTCTCCAGATTGTCCACCAGCCGCTCGGTGTCGAGCTGCGGTCCAGTGCGTCTCAACGCCTCGATCAGCACGTTGGCGGCCACGTAGCCTTCCAGCGACACGTAGTCCGGCGCCTCACCGGGAAAGTAGGTCGCGAGCGCCGATTTGTATCCCAGAGTGACGCTCGAATAGCTGTCGACCGCCGGCACCACCTGGGTGACGATGACTCCTTCCGCATATTTCGGGCCCAGCAGCATCAGTTCCTCGGCCAACGCGGTGCTGCCCACGAAGGAGACGTTGGTGTAGATCATCCCGGGGTTCAAATCCTTGGTCTTTTCGATGAACTTCGCCGCGGCCCGGTAGGTGGCCACCATGACCACCGCTTTAACGGCCTTGCGCTGCTTATGGAGCTGCGCGACCGCATCGTCCACGTCGATGGTGTTGCGCTTGTAGTTGAGGCGCAGGATCGTGCTGTCGTTGTTGCCTGAGCGTAGCGCGCGCATGGCCTTGACGACGCCCTCGAAGCCCGCATCTCCGTAAGAATCCTGCTGGGCGAAGACGGCGATCTGCTCCGGCAGCAGTCGGCGTATTTTCACCAGATAGCGGACCACGGCGTCGGTCTCCTCGGCGTAGCTCGCCCGATAATTGAAGACGTAACGATCGGGCGGGTCACGCCTGAGCAGGCCGCTGCCGGTGAACGCTCCGTAGAACAGCATCCTGTGCTCGAGCGCATACGGCAACGCGACCGCCGCCGTGGGGGTGCCCACATTGCCGACGATGCCGAAAACCTGATCCTTCTCGTAAAGCTGCTTCATGGTTTCGGTGGTGCGGGCGGGCTCATAGCCGTCGTCCGCCGTGACGAGCCTGAGTTGCCGGCGGTTGATCCCACCGGCTTCATTGGCGCGGTTGAAGGCGGTCTCGATGCCCAGCTTCATCTGGCGGCCGAGCTCCTTGGCCGGTCCGGAAAACGGCGCCGAGAGGCCGAACCGGATCTCGCTATCGGTTATGCCCCGCGTCGGAATGTTCAGGTTGCCCTGAGCCAGCGGCGAAGCGGGAGCAGGCGCCGGGGCCGACGGGATGGCCACCGTGGTCGCGCGTGGCTGTTGCGGCGCGACGCCGACGGCAGCGGGTGCCGGCGGAGCCGCGACCGCGGCGGTCCGGGGCGCCGGCGCAGCCGACGCGGTGGGTGTCGAAGTTGCCGCGGGCGGCGCGGCGACCGTGGGATTGATGGCCTTCTCCAGATTGACGAGATTGCGATCGGCGGCGACGCAATCGATCCGCCGGCTGCTCACCGCGCTTTGGCCTTCGGTGATATTCCGGTCGTACATTTGTTTGATCGTATTGAGCTCGTCGTCGTTGGCGGTGGAAACCTTGAAGACTTCCATGACCATGTCGGTCATATCCGCGATGCGCGGGCGCGCGATGTCTCGGCACGCCATCGCGGCGCCGAGAATCTGTCCGACGCGAGCGGCAAGACCCTGCGCGGCTTGAGCCTTTTCGCTGCGCAGCGCGGCCGCATTGGCCGCTTCATTTCGCTGTGTCGCAATGCCGATTGAAACCGCGGCAATCATTGCTACGCCGACAACTAACGCGACCGATTGGGCTTTCATCAGAACCTCCACCAGGCTGAGCCGGCGCGATCGTCCGAATCTCGCCGGCGCACCTAATTCTCTGCGCACCGCAATACCCGGTCCGCCATTGTCGGTGGAAGTTTGTTATTTGTTTGTCCCAATCATGCTTCTGTATGTCGCAATGTTTGGCGATTGAACTCCGGACAAGCGCATGAGCGCGCAAAATTTCGGTACCGTATTACCTGATGTCTGCTGCATCGCAGGAGCCGGCCTGCCTGACGGGTCCGCGCGCGGGCAGCAGCGGGCACGTTGCGCACGACCTTGACGCGACGCGGATCCCGCCGTGCATCGCGGAGCGAGCATAAGGGGTGGCTGGCGGTGCTTATTTACCGGCGCTCGTTGCCGTATTCCTCGCTCAGCAGATCGAGGCGCCGCAGCACTTCGCGATCGGTCACCACGAATAATGTGGCGCTCCCGCTCTCGCAGCGGTGGCTGACCCAGTTGCCGTGCGGCATGCTGAAAATGTCCTTCGGCTGCCAGGCGAAGGTTTCATTGCCGACGCGGCTCAAGCCGGCCCCTTCGACCACCACGCCGACCGCATTGCTGGTGGTGCGATACGGAATGGTCTCGGCCCCGGCCTCGATGCTGGTCATGTAGCAATCCACCAGCGACATGACCGGGCCGCCGGTCAGCGGATTGACGTAGCGGATCTTGCGCGATCCGTCCTTGGCGAGCGGGGCGGCCTGCAGCGCCTTCACCGAGGCGGACCAGGGGTAGCGGAACACCGGTGAATAGGACGGCGCTCCCGACATTTCAGGAACGATGTTGGCAACCGCGAATGCCGCATCCTCGGTAGGCTTGGGCAGATCCTTGGGCGGCCCCGGCTCGAACACCGCGGTGCCCAGATACTGATGTAGCGGCACATCGAGCGCATCGAACCACACGATCGGAGCGGTTCCGTCGTGGGAATGCGCGTGCCAGGACATGCCGGGCGTGATGATCAGGTCGCCCTCGGCCATCGGGCAGCTCTTGCCGTCCACCACGGTGGTGGCGCCGCCGCCTTCGAGCACGAAGCGAAGCGCGTTCGGGGTATGGCGATGCGGCCGCGCCGCCTCGCCCGGCATGAGGACCTGCAGGCAGCCGTTGAGGTTGGTGGTGGTGTTGCGCCCCCCGATGGCGTCGGGATTGGTCAGCGCGAGCACGCGGCGCTCCGCGTTCTCCATGGTGGTGACCTCGATCGCCTGATCGATCAGCGGCCGCAGCACCTGCCACTTCCAATGATAGGCCCGGGGCGTACTGTCGGCCGGTTTGTGGGCGGTCGTTTCCCAAAGCGGAGTCACATTGGCATCCCGCCACGCTTGGCGGATTTCGTCGAGCCGGGACTTCGGCGTGTAGGTCGTGCCCATGGTGCTTGCCACGATCCATTCAAACGGTACCGCGAAAACATCGGACACTACAACGGCTTAAGCGACGCGGTCTAACCCTATTTGCGAGCCGCTTGATGTTGCGCAGGAAGATCAAGCCACCCGCTCATCCCCGCGCAAGCGGGCCCGGTCCCGCGCCGGTAGCGATTTGTAGTCCGGATGGAGCGCTACGCAATCCGGGGAGGCCGTTTCGCATTTCGCTCCATGCGGGCTAAAGACTGCACCAAACGCTGGAGTTCCTATTCTGCAATGAATTGATATAGGGCCGGCACCGCCTGAAAAGCAAAACCTAGAAACGCGGCGCCGAGGAACCACATCCACATGCGGACCCCGACGCTGCCCTGCCATTTCAGCCTTGTGATGGAAAACATATTCGTTTGACGAAGGTCGCGATTCTGGATCCCGACCACGAAAATGAGAGCCGGGATCAAAAAGAAAACTATTGCCGCCGCAGAAAAGAGGCTGAAACCGATCAAGGGCGTCTGTTCGAGAAACAGCAAGAGCACGCTCGTACAGGCCATGCCGAGGACGGTCCAAATCCCTGCCAGGAAGGCAGTAAGATTCGTTGCGCGCAGTCTACGAATTGAAGCAGGCAAGAAATTCCGATTTGCCTGCTGGTGCGACGGTGAGTCGAATTCCGACATTCCGCGTTTCGCAAGAATGATGTGACCGGTGAGGATGCCGAGGCCGCCACTGAAGAAGAAGCCGTAGGACACGTAGGCATCAATCACGGCGTCGGCGCGGATGGCCTGTATGAATTCCAGTATCCCAAACATGATGCAGGCGACGCCGAACAATGGCTGGAGATTGAGGTTCCGCTCAATGTCTGCGAAGAGGCTGCTGCTCGGTGGCATTGTGTTCGGCGACGGCCTTGGCTGCAAAACGGCAACTGCCGCAAAGAACACGAAAGGAATGATCAAGATGGGGGCCGCAGCCGCGGGCATGGAAGGGAGCTGCGGAACTGGAGACTTGAGCATCGAGATGAGCCCGCTTAGCCAGGCAGCGCCGGCAAGCAGTATGGCAATGGCTTTGCCGAGTTTCATCGCGCGCCACCATTGGCCGTCAGCCATTTCACCCTCCACCACGCTCGGTGCGCTCCGCCTCCAGTGCCGCCAGCATGTCGGCGACCGTTGGCGCTGCCACCTGCGTGAAGCCGGTACGCCGGATGGCGCTGCGCTTGGCGTCGTCACAGAGCTGCCGCAGCCGGGCGCCGGAGAAGCCCTCGGTCAGCGGGGTCGCGGCCTCGATGATGGATGAAATCTCCAGCCCGTCGGCCGCAGCCGCGGTGCGCAGGCAGATGCGCAGGATGTCGCGCCGCGCCGGCGCATCGGGCAGGCCGACCGCGATATGCACGCCGAAACGGCCGGGGCGCAGGATGGACGGATCGATGAGGTCGATGCGGTTGGTGGCGCCGAGCACGATCACGCCCGAGAGCTGCTCGACGCCGTCGAGCTCGGCCAGGAGCTGGCTCACCACCCGGTCGGTGGTCATCGATCCCGAATGCTGCCCGCGGATCGGCGCGATCGCCTCGAGCTGATCGAAGAAGATCACGGCTGGCGCGACCTGGCGGGCGATCCGGAACACCTGGCGCACGCCTTCCTCGGATTCGCCCAGCCATTTGGTGAAGATTTCCGGTCCATCGACGGCGATGAAGTTGACGCCGCATTCATTTGCCAATGCTTTGGCGAGCAGCGTCTTGCCGGTTCCGGGCGGTCCGTAGAGGAGCGCCCCCATATGGGGCGGCAGCCCGCTTGCGGTCAGCAATTGCGGATTGCGCAGCGGCAGCTCAACGGTTTCCTGCAGGCGCTTCTTGACCGCATCGAGCCCGCCGATGTCGCTCCAGGAGACGTCCGGAATGCTGATCAGCGTTTCGCGCAGCGCCGAGGGCCTGGTCTGCGACAGCGCCAGCTCGAAGTCCTCGCGCTCGACGCGCAGATCCTCGAGCGGAATCCGGAACGCGGCGCGATGGTCCGGCAAGTTGCCGGCGCTGCGGCGCAGCCGGCTCAGGCCGGCATCGCGGCACAGCTCCATCAGGTCGGCACCGAGGAAGCCGTGGGTGCGCTTGGCGACCTGGTCGAGGAAGGCTTGCGCGTCGTCCGAGAGCGGCATCTCGCGGGTATGGATTTCGAGAATTTCCCGCCGCCCGGGCGCATCGGGCGGGCCGATGAAGATTTCGCGATCGAACCGGCCCGGGCGCCGGAATGCCGGATCGACCGCGTCGATCCGGTTGGTGGTGCCGATCACGATGACGGCGTCGACGCGCTTGAGCCCGTCCATCAAAGCGAGCAGCTGCGTGACCGTCCTGGTGTCCGAATGGGCGCCGGTCTCGCCGCGCTTGGGCGCCATGGCGTCCAGCTCGTCGATGAAGATGATCGAGGGCGAATGATGGCCGGCTTCGTTGAACATGCGGCGCAGATTGGCCTCGGTCTCGCCCGTATAGGTGCCGATCACGTCGGGGCCGTTGATGTAATAGAAGCGCGCATCGACCTCGTTGGCGACTGCGCGAGCCAAATGCGTCTTGCCGGCGCCGGGCGGGCCATAAAGGATGATGCCGCGCGGCGGATTGATGCCGAGATGGCGATAAACGTGCGGATATTTGAGCGGCAGCTGGACCAGCTCGCGGATCAGCTTGATCTGCTTGTTTAAGCCCCCGACATCCTCGAACGTGATGTCGAAGGCGCCGTCCGGAACATGTGAATCATGATAGTCGAGCACCACCTCGGTCGATTCGTCCACGATGCCGGGCCGGTCCGCGAGTTTGTGGATTTCGTAGGTGGTGCCGGCATGGGAATGCGGGAACGGAATATACAGGACCGCGCCCACGCTGGCGGGCGTCCGGCTCTCGACCAGAACCTTCTTCAGGTGCGGAACCAGATCATGGGCCATCGAGACATCGACCGCGGGCAGCAGCTCGATGCGCTTGACCGGCGCGACCGCCGCGCTTTCGATCTCGACCATTTCGTTGAGATGGGCCTTGAGGGCCTGGCGCACGAACCGGTCGAGCCGCACGATCCCGGTTTCCAAATCCCCATTGAG
>Ga0209068_10000373_pt1 | contig 24815 bp, 7 predicted proteins | sample ColStrG_CSR_2012_FD_187200 | JGI IMG/M metagenome (GOLD analysis project Ga0209068, IMG submission 187200) | Freshwater sediment microbial communities in response to fracking from Pennsylvania, USA - Cold Stream Run_MetaG_CSR_2012 (SPAdes)... | ecosystem: Environmental > Aquatic > Freshwater >...
GCGCAACACCATGCCCGCGGCGACCGTGCCATTGGTGTCGGGGTCGATCAGGATGAACGAGCCGGTGCTGGCGTTACGCGTGTACTCGTCGAGCAGCAACGGCACCTGCGTGCGCAGCGAAATGCGTCCAAGTTCGTTGAGTTTCAATGCCGTCGCGGTCTTGTCGCGGTGCAAGGTGTTGACATCGAGCCGGTAGTCCAGGGCCGTTACCTTGGCCCGCGTGGTTCGGGTGGTGTGTTTGATGAGGTAATCGCGGCCGGGCTCCAGGGCCGCGGCATCCGCCATCCAGCACACGGTCGCATCGAAATCTTGCGCAACCCTTGGCTGGTTGTTGGTGCGGGCGATCAGGTCGCCGCGCGAGATATCAATCTCATCGGCGAGGCTCACCGAGACGGCCATCGGCGGAAACGCCTCTTCCACAGGGCCATTCGGTCCCTCGATCGAGGCGATCCGGGTGGTCTTGCCGACCGGCAGCACAACCACTTCGTCGCCCGGCCGCATCACACCGCTGGCCACGGTCCCGGCGTAGCTGCGGTGGTCCTGGTGTTCGTGGGTGTGTGGCCGGATGACGTACTGCACCGGGAAGCGCACGTCGACCAGATTGCGGTCGCCGGCGATGTAGACCTCTTCGAGATGGGACAGCAGCGCCGGCCCCTCGTACCAGGGCGCCTGGTCGGATTTGCTGACGACGTTGTCGCCGTTCAGCGCGGACATCGGGATGGTGGCGACGTCCTGCACGTCCAGACGCGCGGCGAAGGCGTGGAAGTCGTCGCGGATCGCCTCGAATTTCTCTCTGTCCCAGCCCACCAGATCCATCTTGTTGACCGCGAGCACGATGTGCTGGATGCCCAGCAGCGACGCCAGGAAAGCGTGTCGGCGGGATTGCTCGAGCAGGCCGTGGCGCGCGTCGACGAGCACGATCACCAGTTGGGCCGTCGACGCACCGGTCACCATGTTGCGGGTGTACTGGATGTGGCCCGGGGTGTCGGCAATGATGAATTTCCGCTTGGGAGTGGCGAAGTAGCGGTAGGCGACGTCGATCGTGATGCCCTGTTCGCGCTCCGCCCGCAGGCCGTCGGTGACCAGCGCCAGGTCGGTGTACTCGTGCCCGCGCTCCTCCGACGCCCGTTCCACTGACGCCCACTGGTCTTCCATCACGGCCTTGGAGTCGTACAGCAGGCGCCCGATCAGCGTCGACTTGCCGTCGTCCACAGAGCCGGCGGTCGCGAGCCGCAACAATGTCGCCATCAGAAATAACCCTGTCGTTTGCGGTCTTCCATTCCAGCCTCCGAGATCCGGTCGTCGGCCCTAGTCGCGCCGCGCTCGGTCAACCGGGACACTGCGGTCTCGGCGATGACCTCCGATACGGTGGCGGCCTCTGACTTCACGCATCCGGTGCAGGTGACGTCCCCAACCGTGCGGAAGCGCACCGTCTCTTCGAACACCGGCTCGTCGGCGCGGGGCTGCAGGTGCCGATCCACCGCCAGCAACATCCCGTCGCGGCTGAATACCTTGCGCCGGTGCGCGAAATAGATCGACGGCAACTTGATCTTCTCGGCACCGATGTAGGACCAGATGTCGAACTCGGTCCAGTTGGACAGCGGGAAGACCCGGATGTGCTCACCTTTGTGGTGCCGCCCGTTATAGAGGTTCCACAGCTCCGGGCGCTGGACTTTCGGATCCCATTGACCGAACTCGTCGCGGAAGCTGAAAACCCGTTCTTTGGCGCGCGCCTTCTCCTCGTCACGCCGCGCTCCCCCGAAGGCGGCGTCGAACTTGTTCAGCCCGATGGCGCGCAGCAGGGTCACGGTCTGTATCGGATTACGCGATGGGATGGTCTCGACGACGCGGCCGGCGTCGATGTCTTCCTGCACCGACGCGACCACGAGGCGCACCCCCGTCTCGGCGACCAGTTCGTCGCGGGCCGCGATCACTTCGTCGAAGTTGTGCCCGGTGTCGACATGCATCACCGGAAACGGGAGCCGCCCCGGGCGAAACGCCTTGAGTGCCAGGTGCAGCATCACGATGGAATCCTTGCCACCCGAGAACAGCAACACCGGCCGCTCGAACTCAGCCGCCACCTCGCGGATGATGTGGATCGCTTCCGCCTCCAGCGAGCGCAGATGGCTCAGTTCATACTGGCCGGCCGCGGGTCCGGCCTTGACGTCGGTGGCCATGGGTTCCTATTCCGATAAATATGGTTGAACTAACCAACTTTTATACCTATTGCTGATCATAGAACCAGCCCGCCTCGCCTCTGTCAATGGAAATCGATCATGCGCCCACTCAGCGCCGTGAAGCCATGCGCGGGGCGGAGCAGGTGTCAACGATCATCGCGCACCTGCTTACCGGACACGCCCCGAACTGGGTGGTTTGCTCTTCACGCGCCGCGCGACAGGTTCTTGGTACTCACGGGATGACGGGCTTGCACCTAGCGCCAATATTTGCGGCGACCACGTACGCTCTTGACGTGCGCTTATCGTGGCCGTTAGTCGGCCGCTCCGAGGAGATGCGAACAATAGATGCCGCCATCGCGGCTTCCGATGTTGCCGGGGTCGTTATTCGCGGCGCGGCGGGTGTGGGCAAAAGCCGGATCGCGCGGGAGACATTGTCGGCGGCCGTGTCACACGGATTCGAAGGCCGGTGGGCGGTCGGCACATCAGCGGCGCGGGCAATACCGCTGGGTGCATTCACCGCGTGGGCGCAGCCCGGTGTCACCGACACCCATCAGTTGCTGGGCGGGGTGTTGGAGTCGCTGACGGTCGCGCCTTCAGGCACCTCAGTGCTGCTGGGCGTCGATGACGTCCACCTGCTGGATGATCTGTCGATATTCGTTCTGCATCAGATCGTGCAACGGGGCGCGGCGAAGATGGTACTGACGATCCGCGATGGCGACCCAATTGACACCGCGGTGCAAGAGATATGGGCGTTCGGCCAATTCGAGCGGCTCGACCTGCAGCCGCTCTCGCTCGATGAAACCACCGCGCTGCTGTCGGCCACCCTAACCGGGCCGGTGGATCAGGGTGTCGCGCAGCGGCTGTGGAAGCTCACGCGCGGCAACCTTCTGTATCTGCGCAACATCGTCGAACAGGAGGTCGCTGATGGTCGAATCGTGCAACAGGATGGATATTGGCGTTGGTTAGGTGATCCCGTCGTGCCACCGGGGCTGGTTGAGCTAATCGAATCCCGCATCGGAGCCCTGCCCGCGCCGGTCAGCGATGTGGTCGATGTGGTCGCCGTTGGGGAGCCTGTCGACCTGGCGCATCTGGAGCGCATCGCTGATCCGGGGGCGGTCGAGGAGGCCGACATCCGTGGCCTCATCACGCTCGAGCCAGCAGTTGGCGGCGTGCAGGTGCGGGTGGCGCATCCGCTCTACGGTGAGGTGCGCCGACGGCGCGCGGCACCGACCCGGCTGCGACGGTTGCGTGGACTGGTCGCCGCCGAACTCGCGGCAGCCGATGACCGCGACGACTTTCAGGTCGTGGTGCGCCGCGCCACGTTGAGTCTGGATTCCGACCTCACGCCCGACGGCGACCTGCTCGTCAGGGCGGCCCACGGCGCCGTCTGGCTGGCGGATCTGCCCCTTGCGGATCGACTTGCCGAAGCGGCGGTTCGCGCAGGAGCGGGACCGGAGCCGCATTTTGTTCGTGCGCATGCACTTTCGTGGTTGGGCCGGGGCGAGGAGGCCGACGCGGTGCTGGCCGGGATGGACACGGGCCAGTTGACCGATAGTGAGCGCGCCCGGCGCGCGTTCCTGCGGGCCAGCAACATGTTGTGGGCGCTTGGCGATCCCGCGCGCGCGAAAAAAATCATCGACGAGGCGTCGCACACCACGTCACCGCAGGCCCGTAGTTATATCGACGCCTTCCTCACGGTGTACTGGTTTGCGGTGGACGAGCCGAGTGCGGCGCAGCATGCGTCGGAGGGCCTCACATTGGGTGACCTCCCCGCCGTTGTTGGCGCCGAAATAGCCTGGGTCCTGGCTGACATATCAGCGGGTGCGGGACGCACCACTGAAGCCGTGGCTGTCGCGGACGCGGGATATAGCGCTGCGGCGCGCTCTTTCGACGCTCCGCACATGAGGTTCAACATCGCTGACGCACACGTCAGCGCGCTGCTGCTGGCCGGCCGGATCGCGGAAGCCGTCGATGTGGCCGAGCGGGTGCGCCATCAGGCGGCCGACCTTCCGGGTGCGGCTCAAATGCTCGGTGGTGCCGTGGCGGGTCGTGCGGCCCTGGGTGCCGGACGCCTTCATTCCGCGGCAGCGTTGTTCGAGCAAGCGGCGGTGGGACTGTCCGCCACGCATGCTTCGGGCTGGGGATACCGGTATCAAGTCCCGCGCGCGACTGCGCTCGCGATGTGCGGTTCAACCGTCGAGGCGGCTACCGCGCTTGCCGCCCTCGACCAGCAGCGACGGCCTTTCCGGTTGCTGGACTTCGAACGGAGCGTGGCCCGGGCGTGGGTGGCCGCGGGCCAGGGCGCCGTCAGTGAGGCGATCACTGTCTTGTTGTCAGCGGCCGAAAGGGCCTCAGCCAAGGGCCAATTCGCGGCGGAAGTGCTGTGTCTGCAGACTGCCACCCAGTTCGGTGACCGCACCGGCTCCCCCCGGTTGCGCGAGCTCGAAGCGATCGTCGAGGGACCACGTGTCAACGTGGCCGCGCGGTTCGCCGAAGCCCTGCGCGACGGCGACGCCGATGAATTGGCAGCAGTGTCAGAAGAATTCGAGCGAATAGGCGACCTCGTTGCCGCCGTCGATGCCGCCGCCCAAGCCGCCCTAACGTATCGGAACCAAGGCCGACGAGGATCGGCGTTGGGAAGCGCGACACGCGCGGATGCGCTGGCCGAGCAATGTGGCGGCGTATGGACTCCGGCGCGTCGTCAGGCAACCGAACCCGTGCCGTTCACCGATCGCGAACGAGAGATCGTGATGCTGATCGGTGAGGGGCTGTCCAATCGCGCGGTCGCCGAACGACTGACTGTTTCCGTACGCACCGTCGAAAGCCACATTTACCGGGCCATGTCCAGGACCGGAACCACCAGCCGCGACGAACTGGCCGCCCTGCTACCCCGCCGCAGCGCGCAAACAAAGTGACATGGACCCTGCGGCCACGCGGTCGGGACCTCGAGTAATTTCAGCATCGCCATACTGAGTCGGCACTATGAAGCTGAATGCATGCTGCTCGGATGGCCCTTGAATTCAGCCAACGTGGGCGGGCGCCGCGAAAAGTGCCGTTGCGGTATCCACTGGCTGGAGGCCGCGCGATTGCAGTAGCGCTCTACTGCACCCGCCGCGCCGCGTTCGAGTGACGATTCCTATCGCGAAGCGCAATGCCTCGACGCCGTCGGCGGTCGTTGCGCGGGAACGTACACAGAGGACGACGATGACTAACGCGAGTGCTCGCAACGAGCCGATCGCCATTCTCGGGATGAGCTGCCGCTTTCCGGGCGGGGTCAGCACGCCAGATGATCTGTGGCAGCTGATGTCCGAGGAACGCGACGCGAACTCAGAGTTTCCCGCGGACCGCGGCTGGGATCTCGAGGCGCTCTTAGGTTCCGACCCTGAAGCGCCAGGTGCTACGTACGTCCGCCGAGGTTCGTTCGTGGACAACGTCGGTGATTTCGACGCGGCATTCTTCGGCATCGGTCCGCGCGAAGCCCGGGCCATGGACCCGCAACAGCGGCTGTTACTCGAGTTGACGTGGGAGGCGCTGGAGCGGTCGATGATCGACCCCACGTCGCTGCACGGCAGTGATACCGGCGTGTTCGTTGGTGTCGGCGCGCAGGAATACGGCCCGCGCATCTACGAGGAGACGGAGGGATTCGCCGGCTATCTGACAACGGGTAGCACGCCCAGCGTGGTGTCGGGTCGAGTGGCCTACACACTTGGGCTGCAAGGCCCGGCGGTGACGGTCGACACCTCCTGCTCGTCATCGCTGGTTGCGGTGCACCTTGCTTTGCGATCGTTGCGTTACGGCGAATGTGCGTTAGCGGTGGCCGGCGGTGCAACCGTCGTGTGCTCACCGAGCATCTACGTCGGCTTCGCCCGCCAGCGCGCGCTTTCCGATGACGGCCGATGCAAGCCGTTCGCCGCAGCGGCGGACGGATTCGGCGTCGCCGAAGGCGCCGGTGTGTTGGTGCTAACGACGCTGTCTCGCGCACGCCGCCTCGGTTACCCAGTGGTTGCGCTCATCCGGGGCAGCGCCGTGGGTCAGGACGGAGCGTCCAATGGGCTGTCCGCCCCGAGCGGTCCAGCGCAGCAGCGGGTGATACGGCAAGCTCTGGCGGATGCGGGCCTGGCCGCAGACGACGTCGACGTGGTCGAGGCGCACGGCACTGGAACAAGAATCGGCGATCCGATCGAAGCGGAAGCGTTGCGGGCAACATACGGCAATGCGCACTCGGCGGCGCGGCCACTCCTGGTCGGCTCCGTCAAGTCAAACATCGGGCATGCTCAACAAGCGGCCGGCGTCGCGGGGGTGATCAAGATCGTGGAGTCGATTCGGCACGGGATGGTGCCCGCGACGTTGAATTTGGATTCGCCTACACCGCAGATGGATTGGTCATCCAGAACGATCGAGGTGGTCGGCCGCGCGCGGCGGTGGCCCGATCAGGACGCCCGACCGCGGCGGGCAGGGGTGTCGGCGTTCGGCATCAGCGGAACGAATGCCCACTTGATAGTGGAACAAGCGCCAGCGGAGTTTGCGGCCGTGGAGCCGGCTCGCACGCGTCCGCCGGTGATGCCATGGGTGTTGTCCGCGAAGTCGGCGTCCGCGTTGGCCGAGCAAGCGGCCCGGCTGCGGCGGTTCGTCGAGGAGCACCCCGAAGTGGATCCACATGATGTGGCGTACTCGCTGGTCACGACCCGGGCATCCTTCGACCACCGCGCGGTCGCGGTCGGAGCCGACCGTACCGAGTTGTTGAGTGGGTTGGCGGCGATCGCCTCCCGCGCCCCCGCACCAAATGTGGTATGTGGAAAGGCCGCTGCCACGTGTGGAACGGTCTTCGTCTTCCCCGGCCAGGGATCGCAGTGGGCCGGCATGGCGGTCGAACTGTTGGACTCCTCGCCAGCGTTCGCCGATCAGATGCGGCTCTGCGATGCCGCCCTCGCCGAGTTCGTCGACTGGTCGCTGCTCAAGGCGGTGCGCGGTGGGGACGGTTCGGCGAGCCTGGACCGGGTCGATGTGGTGCAGCCCGTGCTGTTCGCGCTGATGGTGTCGCTGACCGCGCACTGGCGGGCGCTCGGCATCCGTCCGGACGCCGTCATCGGCCATTCGCAGGGCGAGATCGCAGCGGCCTACGTCGCTGGCGCCCTTTCGCTGCGCGACGCGGCAAAGGTTGTCGCGCTGCGTAGCAGGGCGATCGGCGCAATCGCGGGTACCGGTGGCATGGTCTCGATCCCACGCCCGGTTGAACGGGTTCACGCGCTCATCGAACCGTGGGCTCAATCAATTTCCGTTGCCGCGCAGAACGGCCCGTCTTCGACGGTCGTCACCGGGAGCGCAACGGCATTGGACGAGTTGATGGTCGTGTGCGAACGGGACGCGGTGCCGGCCACGCGGATTCCCGTCGACTACCCCTCGCATTCGGCCCATGTGGAGGCGTTGCAGGAGACATTGCGTGAGTCGCTTTCTGGGCTGCAGCCACGAACCGCTGAGATCGCATTCATCTCCACAGTCACCGGAGCCGGGCTCGACACGTCGATCCTCGACGCCGACTACTGGTTCGCCAATCTGCGGCAACCCGTGTTATTCGAACAGGCTGTGCGATGGTCGTATGAACACGGTTATCGCACGTTCGTCGAATCCAGTCCGCATCCGGTCTTGATTGCTGGCATCCAGGAATCACTGGAGGACTTTGGCGACGACCACAGCGTGGTTGGGACGCTTCGACGCAACGAAGGCGGCATGCGCCGGGTGTTGCTGTCGGCTGCCGAAGCCAACGTGCAAGGTCAAAAGGTCAACTGGGCGACCATTTTCGACCACACTGGGGCGTGTCGTATCGACTTGCCGACCTATGCCTTCGAACAGAAGCGATACTGGATGGACCCCGCGCCCGGATTCGTCGACGCGAGCAGTCTCGGCATCACCTCCACGGAGCATCCTCTGCTCGGCGCGATCGTGGCACAGGCAGATTCGGACGCGATTATTCTCACCGGCCGGTTGTCGTTCGCGGCCCATCCGTGGCTGGCTGACCATAAAGTGCACGGGGTCGTCCTCCTACCGGGTGCGGCGATGGTGGAGATGGCACTACACGCGGGTGATCGTGCGGGGTGCTCACGGCTGGACCAACTCGTGCTGCACGCCCCGTTGGTCATCGGCGAGCATGGATGTGTAGCAGTGCAAGTGGTCGTCGGCGCATGGCGCGAATCCGGCGAACGTCCAGTGCGGATCTACTCGCGGATCGACCGCGATGGCGCCGACCGGGCTTGGACACGCCACGCCGAAGGCGTACTCTCCCCGACCCCAGATGCCACACCCGAAGAGGATTTCGAACACTGGCCCCCGGAGGGCGCGGAACCGATCGACGTTTCTGACGCCTACCCGATGCTGGCCGCGCGTGGATACGAATATGGTCCGTCTTTCCGCGGCCTCCGCTCGGTCTGGCGCCGCGGCGCAGAGGTTTTCGTGGATGCGGCGTTGCCGGAGCAGACGAAGGCCGACGCGAGCCGGTTCGGTCTGCACCCGGTACTGCTTGATGCGATCCTGCATGGCATCGGTGCCGGCGGAATCCTCGCAGAATCGAAGCTTACCAAGTTGCCGTTCGAATGGGAAGGCGTGTCGTTACACGCTGTTGGCGCAACCCGGCTTCGTGCCCGGATCACGCTCGTGCGCGACGACACGGTTGCTATCACTCTTATGGATAGCTCCGGAACTCTTGTTGGTCGTGTCGATTCGCTCGCCCTGCTAAGTGTTTCACCTAGCCAGTTGCGCTTGAGCGCTTCCGCCGATGACGCACTGTACGGACTGGATTGGGTCGCGCTGGCTTCATCTAACGGCGGTGCGGCCGGCTGCACCGAAAAGGACACCGATAACATCACCGTATTACGCTGCCCGACAACATCTCCGGAAAGCGCAGCCTTCACCGCTGGCACGCGCCGCACGCTTGCGTATGTGCTGGACGGGGTAAAAGATTGGCTGTCTAGCGATAGCCGTGACGCGGACGCACGGCTGCTGGTGCTTACATGCGGGGCGATCGCGGTCGACTCATCCGAAGATGTCACCGATCTCGGTCAGTCCGCCGTGTGGGGATTGTTGCGGAGCGCGCAGACCGAGAACCCGGGGCGCATCTTGCTGGCTGATGTCGACGACTGGGCCAACGCCGGTGTCGCCGTCGCCGAAACGGCCAGCCACGACGAGTCGGAACTGGCACTGCGTGATGGCGTGTGCTTTGCCCCTCGTTTCGTGCGTACCGAACGAATCGGGGGCGCTGAACTCGTCGAAGCGGGCAGTTGGCGGCTTGCCACCCTCGGCAACGGCACCTTGGACTCGTGGAACGTTGCCCTGCGCTCGTGGCCCGATGCCATGCGCCCCCTGGAGCCCGGCCAGATACGGCTGGGTCTGCGCTGCAGTGGCGTGAACTTCCGAGATGTTCTGATCACACTAGGTCTATACCCGGACCCCACGGCCGACGTTGGCAGCGAAGGATCCGGCCTTGTGCTCGAGGTCGCCGGCAATGTAATCGGTTTCGCTCCTGGTGACCGCGTGATGGGTTTGTTCGTTGGCGTGGGACCTGTTGTCGTCGTGGATCACCGAATGATCACGCACATCCCCTCCGACTGGTCCTACGCACAGGCAGCCGCGGTACCGGCGGCATTCCTCACCGCGTATTACGCGTTGGCAGACCTCGCCCACGTCAGCGCGGGCGAGCGGGTACTGGTGCATGCCGCGACGGGCGGTGTTGGCATGGCCGCGGTGCAGCTGGCGAGGCACTGGGGCCTGGATGTGTATGCGACGGCCAGCCCTGGCAAATGGGACGTTCTGCGTGGCATGGGATTCGATGACGATCACATCGCGAATTCACGCACGGTCGAATTCGAGGAGAAGTTTTTCGCGGCTACCGACGGGGCGGGTGTGGACGTCGTACTCGATTGCCTGAAGGAAGAATTCGTCGATGCATCGCTGCGGCTCTTGCCACGAGGCGGGCGATTCATCGAGCTGGGCAAGACGGACATAAGAGATCCCGGTGAGGTAGCGGCGAGGCAACCGGGCGTTAATTATCGAGCGTTCGACCTCCTCGAAGCCGGCCCCGACCGTATGCAGGAGGTACTTGGCGAGCTGGTGACGCTTTTCGAGAAGGGCGATCTGTGTCCACTTCCGCTACGTTCGTGGGACATCAGACAGGCATCGGATGCCTATCGATTCCTGAGTCGTGCCCGCCACGTTGGCAAGTTGGTGCTTACCCTGCCCACGCCACTCAACCCCGAAGGCACAGTGCTGATCACCGGGGGTACCGGCGTGCTCGGGACGCTGTTCGCTCGCCACCTAGTGACTCGCCACGGTGCGCGCAACCTGATGCTCATCAGCCGGAAAGGCGGTGCGGCCGATGGTGCCGCCGCAATCGAAGCCGAGCTCACCGAACTCGGTGCGTCCGTACGGATCGCATCGTGCGATGCGGCGGACAGAGATGCATTGCAGATGCTCTTGGCCCGAATACCCGTCGAGCACCCTTTGACCGCCGTTATTCACGCCGCCGGCGTCCTCGACGACGCCGTCTTTGCGGCGCAGACGCCAAGGCATCTGAACGCGGTGCTGCGGCCGAAGATCGATGCAGCGTGGAACCTGCACGAACTCACCGCGTCCGCGGACCTGTCGGCGTTCGTGCTGTTTTCGTCGGCAGCCGGTGTACTCGGCTCCCCCGGCCAGGCCAACTACGCGGCTGCTAATGCATTCCTCGATGCGCTTGCACAGCACCGCCGGCAGCAGGGGCTGCCGAGTGTCTCCATGGCGTGGGGATGGTGGGCGCAAGCGACCGGGATGACGGCTCATCTGGACGAACGCGATCGCGCACGGATGATCCGTGGCGGCTTTATCCCGATGTCGTCAGCGGACGGCCTCGCGCTCTTCGATGCGGCACTCTGGCAACCGCGATCGTTCGTCGTGCCGGCACAGTTCAACCTCGCCACCATCCAGTCCCATTTGGCGGGGGGGAGCCTGCCACCTATGTTCCGTGGTCTGATCCCTGCGGCACGGCGCGCAGCCGAGTCTGATGCCGCCGTAGAGTCCTCTTCCGATCTTCGACGGCGGCTCGCGGCGATGAACACGTCCGAACGCAACGACGTACTGCTTGACATCGTCTGTTCAAACGCCGCCGCGGTGCTGGGACACGACTCCGCCGACGCCGTCGGCGCGGACCAGGAGTTCAAGCAGTTGGGGTTCGATTCACTGGGCGCGGTAGAACTGCGGAATCGGCTCAAATCAGCGACTGGTCTGAGGTTGCCCACCACTGCTGTCGTTGACCATCCGACACCCAAGGCGTTGGCCCACTACCTGGCGAGCGCGCAGGACATCGACGGGTCTTCCCCCCTCGGGGAAGAAGGATGCGTCCGAGACAAACAGAAAGACTGGCCGTTGACGGCGTACCAGCGGGACATCGTCGCGGTCAGCGCGCGCTATCCGGATCTCCCGATCGCTCAGGCAGTCGGCTATGCCCGCCTCGATGGCGTGGTGAATATGGAGCGGATGCGCGAGTGCGTGCGGCGAACATATCTGCGAAACGACGCGTTGCGATTTTGCTTCGAGCTTCGTGACGGCGAATTCTTCCAACGGGTCGGTTCCGAGCTACCCGATCTTGAGTTCGCCGACTTCCGCGGTGACGCGGACCACGAGGCGGCGTGCCGACGCTGGATCGAAGAGGCTAGTAAGCGAGTGTTTCCGCTCGACGGCCCACTGACACGTGTCGCCGTCCTCGTCGATCGGACCGATTCGTTCCTGCTGTACGGGTGTTTCCATCACGCCGTGGGGGACGCGTGGGGAATGAACCTCGCGCTGAGCCAGGTGTTGAACGAGTACGTCTCGGGAATCCACACCGGCCGTGACAACGACGTCGAGATGCCGAAATATTTGGACTTCGTACGCGCAGAGCGCGAATACCGCGGCTCAGCGGAATGGGCGGCCGATCGAGAATACTTTCTTGAGAAATACCGCGACGTCGAGCCCGCGTTGTTTGCCAGTAGCGGATCGGTGCGTAGTCGTCGTCGGCAACGTCACACCTTCCGGGTGGACCCCGATAGAGCCCGACGTGTTCGAGACACGGGTCGCTCAATGTTCGCCTTCACCGCTGCCGCCATCGGCGAGTATCTGCGCCGTATACATCGTGGCCGGGACATCATCATCGGAGTCCCGTTCCTCAACCGATCATCGGATTCCGAACTCCGCACGGTCGGCTGCATGGTCAACATGCTGCCGCTGCGAATTCCTATCGAGACCGCGTTGTCGACGGGCGAACTCGCCGACCGCATCGCCGCGCAGGTATGGGAACTACAGGCCCGACAGCGGTTTGCTTATGGCGACATCGTCACAGCGTTGCAGGACGGCACCGGGAGGTCCTCGACTCTGTTCGACGTGACCTACTCATATGCCACGATTCCTGATACCGGACATACAGAGTGGATCTGGAAGGACACCAGCCTGCTCGCGTCGGGGTACTCGCTCGATGCGGTCAACATCGTCGTTCGTGACCACCAGCGGGATGGTTCGCTTGAGGTGGATCTGTTCTACGCCGATGATGTCTTCGACGCGAACTATCAGTTCACCGACGCTTTGCGTCACGTATTGACCTTGATCGACCGAGCGCTGAAATCGCCCGATATGCCAATCAGCGGTATCGACATGCTGTCCAAAACGGATCGCGCCAAGCTGGAAACATTCGCCTCTGGAGCGCCGATTGATGCGTAATGTTTCGCAGAGCCGGACCGTCGACCGATTAGCGGCGGATGTACCTGGTGAGCGGACCGCGCTGATATCAGCGGGCGGGACTTTGCGATATTCGGAGTTCGACGCCGCCGTGAATCACATCGCGGAACTGCTGCGCACCAGGGGAATTGAGCGCGATGACTGCGTCGCGGTAATCGTGCCCCGGTCGCCGGAGCTTGTCGTTGCGATCCACGGAATCCTCCGCGCGGGAGCCGCATACGTGCCTCTTGACCCCGAATATCCCCTGCCGCGCATCCGCACGATCATTGAACACAGTGCTGCCCGTATTGTCGTGGCCGGCGACGAATACGCCGAACTGGCTGATGAACTCGGTGTTAGTCGCGTCAAGCCGAGCACTACCGGGGCAGGCCCTGTCGAGTGGGTTGCGTCGCCCCACGACTTGGCTTACGTCATTTACACGTCAGGATCGACCGGCCAACCGAAGGGTGTGGAGATCGAGCACCGGTCGGTGATAAATCGACTGCGATGGATGCAGCGGCAGTACGCACTCCGCCCAGACGACGTGATCCTGCAAAAGACGCCGGCGACATTCGATGTCTCCGTGTGGGAGTTGATGTGGTGGGCGATGGTGGGCGCGAGCGTAGCGTTGCTGGAACCGGGTGGCGAGCGCGATCCGCGCAAGATCGTCGCAGCAGTGGAGCGACATCGGGTCACGGTGATGCATTTTGTGCCGTCGATGCTTGGCTCGTTCTTGGACGAGATTGAGGTGCAACCAGATTCAATGCACCGGCTGATGTCATTGCACACGGTGTTCTGTAGCGGGGAAGCGCTCACGCCCGCGCTCGTCGAGCGGTTCAACAAGGTTTTCGGCGCCATCAGGGTGCCGCGGCTGGTGAATCTTTACGGGCCCACAGAGGCGACGGTAGACGTGAGCTACTTCGACTGCCCATCGACCGGGTCTGTCGATGTGGTCCCGATAGGAAAGCCGATCGACAACACAACTTTGCTAGTTCTCGACGAGCGTGGAAACCTCTGCCCAGTCGGAGTGTCCGGCGAATTGAACATCGCCGGTTTGGGACTTGCGCGCGGCTACCGCGGTCGTGACGACCTGACCGCGGCTGCGTTCGTCACGGACGACCGCGTGTCCGGCGGTCGGCGGTACCGAACGGGTGACCTCGCCCGCTGGCGGACGGACGGCAACCTCGAGTTCCTGGGCCGCATCGACGATGAAGTCAAAGTCCGCGGCAACCGGGTGAGCCTTAGCGAGGTTCAAGCCGCGATTGAGTCGTGCCCGGGTGTGCGATCGGCGGTCGTGATAGCCGAGCCGTCGGACACCCACGGCACCCACCTGATCGGCTATTTCTCCGGAGAGTCAGTCTCCCTCCATCAACTCGGCGGACAGCTGGCACTGCGGCTGCCCCGGTACATGATTCCCACCAGCTTCGTCGAATTGAATTCGCTCCCGCTCACGGCGAGCGGCAAGGTCGATCGTCGAGCGCTACCCCGGCCCTTCATGCCGGATCGATCCGCCGTCGCGCCGCGGACTCCGGCTGAGGCGGCACTGGTGGATGTGTTCGCCTCGGTTCTCAAGGTGGACTCCGTTGGTGTGCATGACAATTTCTTCACCGTCGGTGGAGATTCGATCCTCGCCCTCGCCGTGCGCAGCGAGGCAGAGAAGTGTGGCATTGCTTTCGATATCGAGGAACTTTTCGCTCGACCTACGGTCGCCGAATTAGCTGGGTCGACTTCGCCGATGGCACCTGAGTACCGGGGTGTCAGGGACGCGTTCGCATTGCTCCCCTCGACCGACCGCGCGGCACTGCACGACGCCGAGGATGCGTTCCCTGCGACCGCATTGCAGCTCGGCATGTTGTTCCACAGCATCGAGCGCGCCGAATCAACAATGTATAAGGACGTCTTCCGATATCACGTGGTGATGCCGTGGCACGAAAGGGAGTTTACGGACGCGTTCGATCGGCTGGTCGAGCGGCATCCCGCGCTACGTTCGTCGTTCGAACTGAACCAATACTCGGTGCCGGTGCAGCTTGTCAGGTCACGGGTGCCACGAGCGTTTGACATCATTCCCGGAGCCGACGATGCGGATGTCAAGGGCTACGTGGCCGACCGACACATGCAGCGGTACGACTTCAACTGCGCTCCGCTCTACAGCCTGCGTGCGTTTGTCCGGAATGAGGGCATTGATTTGGTCTTCGCGTTTCATCACGCAATTCTGGACGGCTGGAGTGTTGCGAACATAATGCGTGAGTTGTTGCAAGACTACTTATTCAGCCTCGGCCTCGATGTGGCGCCGATCGATACCGAGGTCCACTCAGCGACCATGCTCGCCGAGTACGTCCGCCTAGAGACAGAGGCGCGCGCAAATTCTGAGGCGAAAGAGTTCTGGCATCAAGCCTTGGACGGATCAAACGCGACGACGCTGCGATCCTATGTCGGCCATGAAGCGCCAACGACCGCCGATCCGGGCGTGACGGTCCTTATTCCGCAGTGGGTGCAGGATTCTGCCCGACAACTTGCGGTATCTCATGGCGTGTCAACCAAATCGCTGCTGCTTGCCGCGCATTGCATTACCTTACAGAGACTCTCGGGTGAGCCGGATGTCACGACTGGGCTTGTTACCCACGGTCGCCCCGGCCGGGTCGGCGCCGAGTTGGCCGCTGGGCTGTTCCTCAACGCGATTCCGATCCGGCTAAACGAAACACCAGTGACCTACCTGGATGCTGTCGAACACATTGCCCAATGGGAGCGCACGAGCCATCGCTATCGCCGTTACCCGCTGCAGGTTATGCAATCTGATAAAGGCAGCCGACTGTTCAACACGGTGTTCAATTTCGTCAACTACCACATTTTCGCTGAGTTGGCAGGTGCCACCGGAGTCGAACTGCTCGATTTCGAGGCACATGAGCAGACAAACTTCGCGCTGGGCGTGACCGCCGGGATCGACCCGCGCACTGGGCAGCTGTTCCTGCGTGTCAACGGCGATCCGCAGGGCCTCACGGCCGCGCAATCGCGTGAATACACGAATATGTTCACGCGTGTGCTGGCGGCAGTCGTACGTTCACCCACACAACGGCTCTCGTCGTTGGATCTGCTCGATGGCGGTGAGCACGCCCGGTTGGATGAGATCGGCAACCGGGCGGCGTTGAGCCGGCCCGCACCGCTAGCGTTATCGATTCCCGTGTTGTTCGCCGCGCAGGTATTGCGCACACCCGAGGCGGTGGCGGTGACTTTCGAAGGCCGCTCAATGACTTACCGTGAGCTCGATGAGGCCGCCAATCGGCTGGCGCACCTGTTAGCCGACAACGGGGTTGGCCCGGGCGAGTTTGTGGCGCTGCTGTTTTCGCGGTCGGCCGAGGCGATCGTGGCGATGCTGGCGGTGCTCAAGGCTGGGGCAGCGTATCTGCCGATCGACCCGGTGCTGCCTGCGGCCCGGATCGGGCTCATGCTCGACGATGCCGCCCCGATAGCCGCGATCACCACCAGCAGCCTGCGGTCGCGGCTGAACGGGCGCGAGCTGCTGGTCATCGATATCGAGGACCCCCGGATTCGCGGTTATCTATGCGCAAGGCTGCCAGCACCCGTAGCCGACGACCTCGCTTACATCATCTATACCTCCGGCACTACCGGTCTCCCTAAGGGCGTAGCGATCACCCACCGCAACGTCACCCAACTGATGGCCTCACTGGATATCAACCTGCCGCGCGCGGCGGTGTGGGCACATTGTCACTCGTATGCCTTCGATGCCTCAGTTGAACAGATTTGGGGTGCACTGTTGCACGGTGGACGGCTGGTGGTAGTTCCCGAATCCGTGGCGGGCTCACCGGAAGATTTCCACAGTTTGCTGGCCACAGAACAGGTCAGCGTGCTCACCCAGACACCTTCTGCGGTGGCGATGCTCTCACCAAGGGGATTGGAGTCGGCGTCGTTGCTGCTCGGCGGTGAGTCCTGTCCGGTCGAGGTGGTGGATCGGTGGGCGCCGGGGCGGGTGATGATCAACGTCTACGGTCCGACGGAGACCACGGTGTGTGCGTCCAGGAGTGCGCCGCTGACTGTGGCGTCGGGGGTGCCGCCGATCGGTTCGCCGGTGCCGGAGGCGGGTTTGTTCGTGCTGGATCGGTGGTTGCGTCGGGTGCCGGCCGGGGTGGTCGGTGAGTTGTACGTGGCCGGTGCCGGGGTGGGGTGTGGGTATTGGCGCCGGGCCGGGTTGACCACGTCGCGTTTCGTGGCTTGTCCGTTCGGGCAGTCTGGCGCGCGGATGTATCGCACCGGGGATCTGGTGCGCTGGCGACCCGATGGGCAACTGCAGTACGTGGGACGCGCCGATGAACAGGTCAAGATCCGCGGCTATCGCGTCGAACTCGGTGAAGTCCGAGCGGCCCTGACCGAGCTCGATGGGGTGCAGCAGGCGGCGGTGATCGCCCGCGAGGACCAGCTGGGCGGCAAGCGCCTGGTCGGTTACATCACGGGAACGGCAGACCCGGCGCAGATACCCGCTCAGCTGACGCAACGGCTCCCTTCCTACATGGTCCCGGCCGCGATTGTGGTAGTTGACGCGCTGCCGTTGACGGTAAACGGCAAACTAGACACCCGCGCGCTGCCGGCACCGGAGTACCAGCACGCCGCTCGGTACCGCGCCCCGGGCACTCCGGTCGAGCAGATGCTGGCTGACATGTGCGCCCAGGTACTCGGGCTGGAGCGGGTCGGGGTCGACGACTCGTTCTTCGACCTTGGCGGGGACAGCATTTCGGCGATGCGCCTGATCATGGCGATCAACTCAGCCTTCGACATCCACCTTTCGGTGAGCGTGCTATTCGACGCGCCCTCGGTGAGCAGCCTCGGCCGGCAGTTGAGCACACCTGCCAGCTCGGACAGCTTTGCGGCGGTGCATGGCCGCCAGCCCACCGAGGTGCACGCCGGTGACCTCACGTTGGACACGTTCATCGGCGCCGCGACGCTGACCGCCGCCATGGCGCTGCCCGGCCCAGGCGCCGAGGTGCGGACCGTCCTGTTGACCGGGGCGACGGGTTTCCTCGGGCGCTACCTGGCCCTGGAATGGCTTGAGCGGATGGACCTCGTCGACGGAACGCTAATCTGCCTGGTGCGGGCCACGTCCAACGAGGAGGCGCGGCACCGGGTCGAGAAGGCCTTCGACAGCGGCGACCCGGAACTGTTGCGGCACTACCGGGAACTCGCCGCCGATCATCTGGAAGTGATCGCGGGCGACAAGGGCGAAGTCAACCTGGGGGTGGATCAGCAGACCTGGCAGCGGCTGGCCGAAACCGTCGATCTGATCGTCGATACCGCAGCAGTGGTCAACGGCGCCCTGCCCTACAGCGAGCTGTTCGGGCCCAACGTCATCGGCACCGCCGAGCTGATCCGGATCGCGCTCACCACTAAGCTCAAGCCTTACACCTACGTGTCGACTGCCAACGTCGGCGACCAGATCGAGCCGTCGGCGTTCACCGAGGATGCCGACATCCGGATCATCAGCCCTACACGCACAATCGACGGCAGCTACGGCAACGGCTACGGCAACAGCAAGTGGGCCAGCGAGGTGCTGCTGCGCGAGGCCAACGACCTGTCCGGGCTGCCCGTTGCGGTGTTCCGCTGCGGCATGATCCTTGCCGACACTACGTATGCCGGGCAGCTCAACGTATCGGACATGTTCACCCGGATGGTGCTGGGGGTGTTGTCCACCGGCCTCGCGCCCGGCTCGTTCTACCAGCTCGATGCCCAAGGCAACCGGCAACGCACGCACTTTGATGGGCTGCCAGTGAAGTTCGTCGCCGACGCGATTGCCACGCTGGGGGCCCAGGTGGAAAATTCATCTTTGGGGGGTTTTCAGACCTACCACGTGATGAACCCACACGACGACGGAATCGGCGTCGACGAGTACATCGATTGGCTGATCGATGCCGGTTACCCGATCCAACGTATCGCTGACTTTGGGGAGTGGTTGCAGCGGTTTGAGAACGCCCTGCGCGCCCTGCCGGATCGGCAGCGCCAGCAGTCTGTGCTGCGGGTGTTGGAGTTGTTTTTGCGCAATTCCAGGCATTTGCTTCCCTTAGAGCCGCGCTGCGGATCTCTCGCGCCGGCCGTCCGATTTCGTGCTGCGGTACAAGAAGCAAAAATCAGCCCCGACAACGACATCCCGCACGTCTCGGCGTCGATCATCATCAAATATGTGACCGACTTGCAGCTGCTCGGACTGCTCTCCCCGCTTGAGAACTACCTACCAGAGCGAACGGATTATCCGGGTGCTGCCGAGCCACGGGCGGTGCGCAAGTCCGTGGCCGACCACATCGTTGCGGGACCGCACGCGTGACCGGGCCGGACTTTGAGCTGGCCATCATCGGTGGCGGCCCGGGCGGAATCACCACCGCACACCTGTTGCAGGAGCGGGGCATCACCGACTTCGTGATCATCGAACGCGGCAGCGACTTCGGCGGCACCTGGCGCGATAACCACTACCCCGGATTGGCAGTCGACATCCCGACTTTGTCGTACCAGTTTCCCTTCGCCCCAAACCCCAACTGGTCGCGGTTCCTCGCACCCGGACCCGAGATCCAGCAGTACCTGCGCGACACCGCGCAACGACTCGGCTTGTATCAGCACCTGCGCGCCGACTCGAATGTAATCCGGCAGACCTGGGACGACGAGACGGCGATGTGGCACCTGGACATTGAAGGGCAGCAACCCATCACGGCCCGCTTTGTGATCAGCGCGGTCGGCGGATTCGTCAACGCCAAGAGCAGGGTCGACATCGACGGTGTCGACGAGTTCGGCGGCACGATCCTGAGACCCAACGACTGGGACGACAGCTATGACATCCGCGGTAAACGGGTCGCAGTGATCGGAACCGGCTCCAGCGGCGTGCAGATCTCTGCCGCGGTGTCCGGTGTCGCCGACTGTGTCGACATCTATCAGCGGACCCCAGGATGGGTGCTACCCAAAGTCGACTTCACCCTTCCTCCCTTGTTGCGCAGGGTCTTTGGCATGCCAGGCTGCGTTCGCGCGGTCAACGCAGCAATCCGTTGGGCGGTGGATGCTGCGATCCTGATGCCGATGTTCCATCTGCTCAATCGGCTGCCGGACCGGGTGCTGATAACGGCGATGCCCTATTTCGATTCCTGGTTCCGGCTGCTGTACCGCCTCCTGTTACGTGCGGTCGTCGACGATCCCGCGACCCGGCGCGTGTTGGTGCCGCAGTACGGCATCCTGGCTAAAAGCGTCATCATCTCGAATGCGTTCCTGCCCGCCCTCAATCGGTCGTCGACCAATCTGATCGCCACCCCGATCCGGCGGATCACCCACAACGGAATCGAAACCACCGACGGTGTTGTACGCGACGTCGACCTGATCGTTGCGGCAACCGGCTATGAGATGTGGACGGACCCCGAGACATACCGACCGGGAACGATCCTGGGTCGCAACGGCTTCGACCTCGCGCAGGAATACCAGACTAGCGGTCTGCGCAGCTATGCCGGCACCTGCCGCCCAGAGCTGCCGAACCGGTGGGAGATCGTCGGACCGCTGGGATTCGTCGGGTACTCGTGGTTCGACTACGTCGAGACGATGGCCAGCCACGCGGTACGTCTGATCGACGAAGCTCGCCGCCGCGGCGCCGATGCGGTGTGGGTCACTACCGACGCGTTCGAGATCTGGGATGCCGAGATGCGACGCCGAGGACGAATCGTCCGGCTCTACGTGACGGCTTGCCCCGGCCTGAATACTTACTTCGTCAACTCGCAAGGCGAAACGGCGTACTATCGTCCCCAAACCATCACCGGTTCAAGACGATTCAGCCGCCGATCGCCCCTCACCGACTACCAATTCACCACACGTTCGGCCGATAACCGGCTCGAGAATCCGAGGTAATACCGCTAACGAACTCCTGTACTCTGTTATCCGACCGGGTCGGCCCACGTCGACGACAAAATGGAGGCGAAGGGGTCACATCGCCTCGGCCCAGGCGATGTGTCCTTCGAAGCCAAGCGATTCCGCCATGTCGCGATAGCGATTCACCAAGTCTGGGTAGGCATCGTCGTCACCGCGGGCCCGGGCTAGCAGCGCGCGCAGCCGCAGCAGCGTGATCTCTCGCATTGCCCAATCTTCGTCTGCCCGTAGATTCGCCAACCGGTCGATGAGCTCTTGGGCTTCGGCGACGTCACCCGCAGCGCCACGCTCCAGCAATGTTCCCGCCAGAACGCCGGTGGCCCATAACCTATACGCGAGCCCTCCTGCCTCATACAGCTCTTCGACGGCCTGCCGCATCACTGGTATAGCGGCATCAGCGTCGCCGCAGGCGGCCCTGTCCCGAGCGACCCACAACTCGGCGACCGGGATCAGGAAAAGAACACCATCAACCAGGCACTTGTCACGAAACTGCACCATCAACTCCACTCCGCGACTTCGATCTGCCGCGGCGGCCCGATGCAGCAGCGCAACACCCAGCGTGTACTCGGCCAAGCCCAACACGAGATTGTTGCTGGATCGCGCCGCGGTCTGCACCGCCGCCTCCATGGAGTCCACCGCGGAGTTGTCGACCCGAAGCACCCCGTACTGGATCCCTAGACCGTACTTCCAAGCGACCACAGCGGCGACGGTCGTCGGGTCGTGGCTGTCCCGGGCCATCGCGGCGGCGTCGTCGAGGTCCTGCCGCCATTCGGGACGCCCGAGCCACCACCGAGCAACGCCGCGCCACGCCAACGTCGCCGCTAACGGCGATCCCATACCGAAGCCGTCCCCCTTGGCGGGATCGCCCGCGGCCAGGTCGATGACGGTCTGCGACCACCGCAAGATCTCGCCGAGCTCGCCGGCACTGAACCACATGGCGAAGGCTGGGGCCGCCAACCCCACGGTCAAGGTGGGATCGCCGATTGACTCGAGCAGCGCCATCTGTTCGGATGCCAGCCGCGAGCCCTGCGAACGCCCAGCGTAAAGAACCTCGGTTGCCTGCCCGGTCATGCCGATGGCGAGGGAGACCTTATCCCCGGCCGCGCTGCACAACTCCTGCAATTCCGCGAAGCGGCCCCTGCCTCCTTGGACTATTTGGGTGGCGCACAGCATGGTGCGGGGGGCGATGCGCATCGACAGCTGCCCGGGGGCGTCGTCGGGTAGTCGGTCGGCGATTTGGCAGGCCCGCTCCCAACTGACCCGGGCGGCGCCGATGTCGCGGTTGGTGGACCACGCGCCGGCGCGCATGTGCCAGCCATACGCCGCGTGCAGTTCGCCGACGGCCTGCAGATGCTCGGCGATCAGCGCCGCGTTCTCCTCCACCGAGTCGGGGGCACGCTCTTGGATCGCGGCGGCCAGACGCCGGTGCCATTCGGCGCGGTCGGATTTCAGCTGCGATTCGTAGGCCACCGCACGGATCAGCGGGTGGTGAAAGGCGTACTCGGCGGAGGGGGTGAACCGCACCTGATCGATCAGCTCCGCGCTGAGCAGCTCGTCGAACACCGGATCGATCCCCAGCGCGGCGAGCAGCTCCGTCCCGAAGCGGACTCCGATCACCGACGCCGCGTTCAGCGTCTGCCGGGCCGCGGTGTTGAGGCGGTCGATGCGGGCTTCGATGGCCGCCTGCACGGTCGCCGGCACGCTCAGCTCGGCGACATCCGCGCGACAGACGTAGCCACCGCGCTGACCGACCAGCACACCGCGCTGCACCAACTCGCGCACCATCTCCTCGGCGAAAAACGGGTTCCCCGCCGCCCTCTCGGCGATGATCGCCGCCAGCTCGCCGACCGAGGGATCCGAACCCAGCAGCTCACCCAGCAGTGCCGTGGTGTCCGAATCACCCAGTGCGGCAAGCGCTATCGTCTGGGCGCCGGGAACCCGCGTCAGCGCTCCCCGGTACTCGGGGCGGGAGGTGATCAACACCATCGACGAGGTGCGCGGAATGACGGAGAGGAAGTCGGCCAGCATCGACTCGCTGACGGCATCGATCCAGTGCAGATCCTCGATGATGAAGAGCGCCGGCTCGGTGCGCGCCAGCGACGCGCCGTTGATCATCGCGGTCAACCGGCGCCGCCGCGCATCCGGGTCAATCTGGGGCAGCGGCATGCCGGGCTGGGCGATGCCGAGCAGATCATCCAGCAGCAGCAGATCCTGCGGGTCGGCATCGGGCACACGAACCCGCACCTTCTCGCGGGCTGCTTCGCCGTCCAGGTCAGCCACGCCATGCGCCACGCGCAGCAGCCGCGTCACGGCATAGAACGGGACATCATGAGCATGCGACTCGCAGAAGGCCCAAAAGACCTCGACCCCGCGAGCGGCGGCCAATGCCGCGGCCGCCCGCGCCGACCGGCTCTTGCCGATACCCGGCGGTCCCACCAAGTTCACGACACCCCCGCGGCCACCGATCGCGCGATCCACCATGGCGTCGAGGGCCGCCATCTCCCAGCGCCGACCGACCAGGGCCGCCTCGGCGCGCCCCACCAAACCGTCCCGCGAGCCGATCCCCAGCAGTCGGCGTGCAAGCACCGGTTCGGCGGCGCCTTTGATGCGCACCCACTCCGGTTCCGCCAACGTCACGGTGTGTTCGACCAGCCGCGCGGTCGACTCCGACAGCATCACCCCGCCCGGCGGCGCCACCGATTCCATCCGCTGCGCAAACCCGACCGACTCGCCGGTCGCGGCGTAGCCCAGCGACCCCGAGCCGATCTCACCGGCGATCACCCGACCCGAATTCAGGCCCACCCGAAGTTGCAGAGCCACACCATCGCGGCGCTGTACTTCGGCCGCCAACCGGCCCGCCTCCTCCTGGATGGCGAGCGCGGCAAGGCACCCTCGAAAGGCATGATCCTCCAATGCCACCGGGGCGCCGAACAGCGCCATCACCCCGTCGCCGGTGTACTCCACGGTCCCGCCGTAGCGCTGCACCACCGCCGCCGACCGCTCCACCAACTCGGTCATGACCTCGCGCAACCGCTCCATATCCACAGCGGCCGCGATGTCCATCGAGCGCACCACGTCGGCGAACAACACCGTCACCTGCTTGTACTTCGGTTTGTCCGCCGAAACCGCAGTTGGCGCGCCACACTCGTCGCAGAACTTGGCATTGACCCGCAGGCCAGTGCCGCACGACCCGCACGCCACGGATGCCGTCACCCAAGCACCACCGTTCTGGTGTCCCACTGCCCCGATTGCAAGAATAGGGCGTTCAGCAGAACGTGGACGGCGTGGCTCGCTACAGCGTGACCTCGTGCAGCTTGCCGGTTGCCACGTCGAAAACGAAGCCGCGCAGCGATACGTGCTTGGTGACGAACGGACTGTTCTCGATGCGGCGCAACGACTGGCGGACGTCTGCCTCGGGGTCAGGAAAGGCCTCGGCCGCCCACGGTGGCTTGACCCCCGTCTCGGCCTGGATGTCGCGCTTGAAGTCGTCGTCGGTGAAGGTCAGCATCCCGCAGTCGGTGTGGTGGATCAGGATGATCTCCCGGGTCCCCAGCAGCCGCTGGCTGATGGTCAGCGAGCGGATTGCGTCGTCGGTGGCGACCCCGCCCGCGTTTCGAATGACGTGCGCTTCGCCTTCGTTGAGACCGAGGACGCGATAGACGTCGAGCCGGGCATCCATGCATGCCAGGACCGCCACGTGTTTGCTCGGCGGCAGGGGCAGCGGCCCCTTGAAGGCGCTCGCATAATGAGCATTCTGGGCCAGATAGCTATCGGTAACCGTCACGCCAGCCTCCTTCGGCATCGCGGTATGGGGTTTGCTACACAGATCGTTGCCGCGGTGGATCCTAACAATCGGCCGACCGGATATCACCCCTGAGAATCAAGCCGATCGCAAGGAATCCGGCTGCCCGGCCGGGAGCGAAGCGGCCACGCTGCCCGGCCGGTTCCGGATCGGCTCGCTAACCTGTCCACATGCGACTCCGGGGCGGTTCGGCATGATCCGCTTCCTTGCGCGCCGGTTCCTCAATT
>Ga0209068_10000376_pt1 | contig 24735 bp, 20 predicted proteins | sample ColStrG_CSR_2012_FD_187200 | JGI IMG/M metagenome (GOLD analysis project Ga0209068, IMG submission 187200) | Freshwater sediment microbial communities in response to fracking from Pennsylvania, USA - Cold Stream Run_MetaG_CSR_2012 (SPAdes)... | ecosystem: Environmental > Aquatic > Freshwater >...
CTGGTCGGCACCGTCGCAGCGGTCGGCCCTTGGCGTCACCGGTAGGCCGAGGCAGAAGATCGACCTGCTGAGCGGACCCGCAGTGCCGGACTGCTGCCTCCCGTGCACCCTGGCCAGGATCCGGTGGTCCACGGCTGGCGGTGGCCGCGGCGGACGTTGACTTCCGATCGGCGTAGTTCGTTCGGTCAGGATCACGCTTGCCAGAGCCCTGAAAGGTAAGCGTTAGGTAAAGCGGTTGGACGCGGACCGGGTCGGTCGCGCACGATCGCACGTATGACCGCACTCAAATCACCCACTTTCCGCCTGATTGTCGCGTCCGTCTCGGCAGTCGCCATCGTCGCCCTTGGCAGCGCGAGCGCCTCCGCAGCGCCGCTGGTCGGGTCCACCCCGACCACAACAGTGCTGAGCGCCTCTGTCAGTACCTCGGTCACCGGTGAGGTGATCCGGTTGAAAGCGGTCGTCGCGGAGAACCCGGGTGCCGCGCTACCCACTGGTAATGTCAACTTCACCGACTCTGGCGCCCCGATCGGCACCGGCGCCCTGGTCCCGGTCAACGGTCACGCGGCGGTCAGCCTCAACGTCACCCTCACCACGACAGGCAGCCACTCGCTGCTTGCCACCTACGTCGGGGATACGGTAAACGCGGCGAGCTCGGGCGCGCTTTCGCAGCCCGTAACGGCAGCGGCCACGACGGTGGTCATCGTCGCGTCGCCGCGCACTGCCGCCGGCGCCTACCAGATCGACGCGCAGGCTAAGGTGACCAAGCCCGGTTCGGGAATCCCCACCGGGACCGCGACCTTCACGGTCGACGCAACCCCGCCGACGGCGCTGCCGCTGGGCGTCAACGGTCACGCGAAGCTCAACGCGAACTTCACTGTCGGCAGCATCCACTCGGTCCATGTCGCCTACGGCGGCGACGCCAACTTCACGTCGAGCGCAGGCGACCTCCTCAACTTCACGGTCGTGATCGGTGGCGGCTTCCACCCGCTGGCGTCGTCCCGCATTCTCGACACCAGGCACAGCCTGGGCTTCCCCGGCCCGGTCGCGCCGGTGGGCACGGCCCGCTTCACGGTGCTCGGCGCGGGTGGCGTGCCCCTTACCGGGGTGTCGGCGGTCCTGCTGACAGTGACCGCGACGGACGGCTCGTCGTCAGGCTTCCTGACCGCCTTCACCGGCGGCGGCCTTCTCCCGAGCGCGTCCACGCTCAACTTCGCCGCCGGCCAGACGGTGCCCAACGCAGTGGTCGTGCCGGTCGCATCGGACGGCACCGTGTCGATCTACAACGGCTCGGGCGGCCACACCCAGATGATCGCGGACGTGTCCGGGTACTACGACGCAGGTGCGGCGACCGTGCCCGGTGCGTACGGACCGCTCGCTGCCCCGTTCCGTGTGTTGGACACCCGCCTGGGCACCGGTGGCACGCACGGCCCGATCGCATCAAACAAGACGGTCACCTTCACGGCGACCGGTCTCGGCGGCGTCCCGGCGACCGGGGTGACCTCAGTTCTGATGAACGTCACAGTCACCTCGGCGACCAGCGACGGGTTCATCACCGCATTCGCCGGGGGCAGTCCCCAACCGGGGGCCTCGTCGCTGAACTTCGTCCACAATCAGACCGTCGCCAACCTGGTGTCGGTGCCGGTCGGCGGCGCCGGGACGGTCACGCTGTTCAACGGGTCCAACGGCAACGTCCAGCTGATCGCTGATGTGATCGGCTACGTGGTCTCGGGTTCGCCGACGGTGACCGGGGCGTTCGGGCCACTGGCCCCGACGCGGGTGCTGGACACCCGGTCGGGCCTGGGCGGGGTCAACGGCCCGGTGGCCGTGCACGGGATCGCCACGTTCACCATCTTGGGCGCCGGTGGCGTCCCAGCGACCGGGGTGTCCGCGGTCATCTTGAACGTGACTGTGACCGCACCCACCGGGGCCGGCTTCATCACCGCCTTCGCCGGCGGTGGGCCCCAGCCCAACACCTCGAACCTGAACTTCGTCTCCGGGCAGACGGTGGCCAACCTGGTTGTCGTCCCGGTCGGAGCCGGTGGAACGGTGTCGCTCTACAACGGGTCCGCCAGTGGAACCACCCAGATCCTCGCCGATGTGGCCGGGTACTACCTGTCCTAGCGCCGGTCGGGCCACCTGTCCGCCTCCACACGACGGGTAGCCCCAGCAGACCCGGGGTTAAGACACCGCACTGTCAGCTCAGCCGGAAGGCTTGACCATCGATCTGATGGTCAAGCCTTCCGGCTGTCGGCCTGGAGCCGCGGCCCGATCCCGCACGCCAGCCATCTCGAGCTGGGATGGACGTGAGGATGGGGCTGCAGATGAGGGTCGGCTCACGGACCGCAGCGACGGACCGCAGCGACGGACCGCAGCGACTGTGGCACTCGTGGAGCTCATGGGGGAGCCGGCCCGCGTCCTGTTCGTGTCCGTCGTGACGCCGGTCTTCGGATCGCATCATGCACCGGGGGACCGTTCTTGCGCGGTCCACGGCAGGTGGCACTGCTCGACACACCGCGTTCACCAGTGCGCGCCAGATTGGCACCATGAGCGAAGGCGAGAACGTGACCGGCACGGTGAGACGGCTAGTCGCCTTGGTCGCGCACGACACCATGAAGCCCGACCTGCTTCAGTGGGCGCCCCACAACCGGAAGATCCTGGCCCGGAACGACCTGGTGGCCACCGGCACGACTGGTTCGTTGTTGATCTATGAGCTTGGTCCGCCGGTGACCTCGCTGCTCAGCGGACCGGTCGGGGGCGATCTCCATCTCGACGCACGCATCGCCGAAGGAGCCATCGACCTGTTGGTGTTCTTCTGGGACCCGCTCGCGCCGCAACCTCACGACCCGGACGTGAAGGCGATGCTGCGGGTGGCCGTGGTCTGGAACACCCCCACCGCGTGCAACAGGTCGACTGCGGACCTGGTCATCTCCTCGCCGCTGTTCGAACACGGCTACGAGCCGGTGCGCCCGGAGTTCGAGCAGCGTGACCTGGCGCCCTGCAGCCGTGACGACGACGTCGGCCTGCGCGGGGATCGCGCTTCCGCGTGCCACCCCAAGCCTTGGGTGTGCGTCCGCGGCTCGTTGTGTCGCAGCTCATCGGGCAATACGTGGCCCTACTGCGACTCCCTGTTCACCTCTTGTTCATCTGGATAGGGCCGTCTGGTCATGTCGCCCTCCTAGGTTCACTGCGAGCGGGGTTGACCTCGCCCGTCCGCATCGCGTGGGAGGTTGTTTCGTGACCAGGCCTGTTCGGCTCGCCGTACTCAGTGCCCTCATGGCAGTGCCGCTGGTGCTGAGTGCCTGCTCAGCCGACAACAACGCTGCCAACTCGGCGGGCGCCTCCGGGAGCTCGACGGGCGCGATCACCTGCGCGAGCGGGACACTGAACGCGTCCGGCTCGACAGCGCAGGCCAACGCGATGTCGGCCTGGACCAAGGCCTACCAGACCGCCTGCACGGGCGCGTCCATCAACTACGCTGGCGGCGGCTCGGGCGCCGGTGTTGCCCAGTTCATCTCCAACAGCGTCGACTTCGCGGGCTCTGACTTCCCGTTGAGTGCCGCGCAGGCGCCGGACGCGAACAAGCGGTGCGGTTCGGGCAACACGGCGATCAACCTGCCGATGGTCTCCGGCGCGATCGCCGTCGGCTACAACGTGCCTGGGGTCACCTCGCTGAAGCTGGCGGCGGCCACGATCGCGAAGATCTTCTCCGGGAAGATCACCATGTGGAACGACCCGGCGATCATGACCGACAACGCGGGTGTCTCGCTGCCGTCGCTGGGCATCCAGAGCTTCCACCGCTCCGACGGCTCGGGCACCACGTACAACTTCACGAACTACCTGCAGAACGACGCCCCGACCGACTGGACGTACGGTCACAACAAGGTCTGGCCGGCCCCCGGCGGTCAGGGCGCCAAGGGCACGGCAAGCGTGGTCCAGGGTGTCAAGTCCACCCCCGGTGGCATCGGGTACATGGAGCTGTCCTACGCGACCCAGAACAACATCGCCTATGCCCAGGTGGGCAACGCGCACGGACAGCTGGTGCCGCTGACGCAGGCGAATGCGGTGACCTTCCTGTCCAAGGCGACGACCAGTGGCAGCGGCGGGGACCTGACGCTGACATTCCCCTACCAGGTGGCTGACCCCAACGCCTATCCGGCGATGCTCGTCACCTACGAGATCGTCTGCAAGAGCGGCAACACTGCCACCACGCTGCCCCTGCTGAAGGGCTTCCTCGGCTACACCTCCAGCACTACCGGCCAGGGCATACTGTCCACGAACGGGTATGTCCCGCTGCCCGCGAACCTGCAGACGCAGGTCAGCGGCGCGGTCGCCGGTCTGAGCTAGGGCACAGGCCGTGGGACTCTCGGCGTGAGCTGAGTCGCCGACAGGAGGAGCGATGACTGGCGGCGCCCTGGGGCCGACGTCCCTGGCGGAGGACGCCGCCCCTGGGGCGGGGTCCTCCAGCGGTACCCGGCCGAAGACCTCTCGCTCGGACCGGCTGTTCCGCCGGCTCTCGGTCGGATCGGCGAGCCTGGTCTGGATCCTGCTGGTCGCGATCGCCTTGTTCCTGCTGCAGCAGGCCCTTCCGGCGATTCACGCGGACAGCGTGAACTTCCTGACCACCAAGCAGTGGCTCCCGGACAACCAGCCTCCGGTATTCGGGATCGCGGCGCTGCTGTACGGGACGCTGTTCACCGCGACCCTTTCGCTCGTCATCGCGGTACCGGTCGCCGTGAGCGGGGCCGTGTGGCTCACCCAGTACGCGCCGAGGTCGCTGGGTCGGATGCTCGGCTACGTCGTGGACCTGCTGGCCGCCGTCCCGAGTGTGGTGTTCGGGCTGTGGGGCCTGATCTACCTGGTCCCCAGGATGGTCCCGGTCAGCGCGTGGCTGTCGACCTACTTCGGGTGGATCCCGATCTTCCGGTCCGATGGCATCTACGGAAAATCGATCTTCACCGCCTCGGTCCTCCTGGCGATCATGATCCTTCCGCTGATCGGCGCGGTGAGCCGGGAGGTCTTCCTCACCGTTCCCCAGGACCACCGGGAGGCGGCCCTGGCGCTGGGGAGCACCAAGTGGGAGATGATCCGGCTGACCGTGCTCTCCTACGGGCGCAGCGGCGTCATCAGCGCCTGCGTGCTGGGTTTCGGGCGTGCCCTCGGTGAGACGATCGCCGTCGCGCTGGTGCTGTCCGCCAACTACGAGATCTCCTGGCACATCCTCACCCCGGGCGGCAACACCATCGCCGCCAACATCGCCAACACCTTCGGTGAGGCAGGTCCCGTGGGCAGGGGAGCGCTGATCGCCTCCGGACTGGTGCTGTTCATCATCACCTTGGTGGTCAACTTCGGGGCCCGCGCGATCATCGCCCGGCGCAAGGACTTTCAGGTGTCGGCGTCGTGAGCGCGCCACCGCTGACGGCGGAGGCCGATCTGGGCTCGCTGGGCCATCGCACGCTGTCCAGCGCGGCGATCGCCCTGATCTGCGCCGGCTCGGTGGGTGTGGTCGCGGTCCTGTTCGCCCTGACCAGCCACAGCGTCGCCGGGTTCGTCATCGTGACTCCGGTGGCGGTTGTCGCGGCCCTGGTCGCGATGTCGTGGGTCGTCGAGGGAGGGCGGTCTGCGCGCTCGCGGCTCGCCGAAAGCCTGGCGCTGCTGGGTCTGGTCCTGGCGATCGTCCCCCTGCTCGCCGTGCTCGGGTTCACGCTGGTGAACGGCCTCAAGCGATTCGACAGCACCTTCTTGACGCACTCGATGCGCAACGTGGCCGACTCCGATCCTGGGGGCGGGGCCTACCACGCGATCGTGGGCACGTTGGAGCAGGTGCTCATCGCGACCGTGATCTCCGTCCCGCTGGGCCTGATGGTCTCGATCTACCTCGTGGAGTACGGGTCGCGGTCGCGGTACGGGCGGCTGATCAGCACGACAGTCGACGTGATGACCGGGCTCCCGTCCATCATCGCCGGCCTGTTCATCCTGTCGTTCTGGGTGCTGGCCCTGCACCAAGGATTCTCGGGCCTGGCCGGCGCCCTCGCCCTGACAGTGCTGATGATCCCGGTGGTGATCCGCACGACCGAGGAGATGCTGCGCCTGGTCCCGAACGCCTTGCGGGAGGGCTCGCTGGCGCTGGGCGCACGGCAGTGGAGGACGATCGTCTCGGTCGTCATCCCGGCCGCCCTGCCGGGGATCACCACCGGTGTCATGCTGGCCGTGGCCAGGGTGATGGGTGAGACGGCCCCCGTCCTGCTGACCGTGTTCGGCAACCCGGCAGTGAACATGAACCCGTTCAGCGGCCCCCAGGAGAGCCTGCCGCTTTACATCTTCAGCCAGGCCCAGCTCCCCAACGACACCGCTGTGGCCAGGGCCTGGTCGGGTGCTCTCACCCTGATCATCTTGGTCATCGCTCTCACCGTCGCCGCCCGCCTGCTTACCCGGCGCTGGCACGTGCCCACGGGCGGCTAGGTACGGCAGTCATTCGGCTGCCCGTGCAGCCTGGAGCGTTCACCGTCACTGACGCAGGGCCAGGATGCCGACAGCACACCCAGCCGGACCGGGCCCCGCGCCGATACCGTCCACCACCCGGTCACCTGTGACGGTCCGGGCCCCTTCTGACCCAGGCCCAGCCCCACGGACCCGCCGCTCGCGCCGGACCCGGTAGGACTGCCCGGCCCCCGCTGCCGGTGGTACGGGGCACGACGGGGCAACCTGGAGCGGACACCTGCGCCCGCCCGTTCATGTCGCTGGCGTGGGCCGCAGACACGACTGTCTCGCGGTGCGGACCGCCGGCGGCCCGGCCCGCGCGGCTCGGCTGCCCGGCGTCGGCCTCGCACAGGTGGTCGTCGGGCGATTGCCTGTTGTTCATCCACCGGACACCGCTTGTCAAGATCCGCTCGGCACAGTGGTGCCAGCGACTACGTGGTGCCAACGACTACATAGGGAGACCGGCCGTGGTTCAGAAACATCGCACGACGCGCGTTCGTCTCGCCGTCATCGCCGCGCTGGCAGGCGGGGCCGTGGTGCTCGTGGCCGGCTGCTCCAGCTCCAGCACTCCCACCGCGTCGGCGTCGGCGTCGGCGACAGCCGCGGGCAACGCCCTGCCACCCGGCGTCGGGGCACTTCCCGGCTACCAGGTGACCGTGTTCGCCAAGGGAACCTCGACGTACCAGAACCCGGACTCGATCGAGATCTCCGCGGGCAACGTCTTCGTGGGCTACCAGGACGTGACCGCCAAGGACGGGTCTGACCACAAGACCAGCACAGCGCTCGAGTACTCATCGGACGGCAAGGTCAAGGGCATGTGGCCCGTCGCGGGCCACATGGACGGCCTTCGCGTCGACCCGACCACTCACCTGCTCTGGGCGCTGGCCGACGAGGACGCCAACCCGCAGCTGACGATCATCGACACAACGTCCGGCAAGTCCACGCTGTACACGTTCGCCAAGACCGCGCATGGCGGCGGCTTCGACGACATCACCTTCTCCAACGGCGTCATCTACATGTCGGCGTCTAACCCCAGCGTGGCCAACGGCACCAACACCGCTCCCGCCGTGGACGCCGTGACGCTCGACGAGGCGTCGCACATGGTCAACGTCAAGCCGATCCTCATGGGCAACGCCTCGGCCGGCGACGGCAACGGGGGGACGACGACGATCAACATGGTCGACCCGGACTCGATGTTCATCAACCCCGCTGGCGACCTCACGGTGGACAACCAGCAGGGCACCGCGCTGGTCAGCATCCACAACCCGGGCCCGGGCCAGACCGTCACCCAGCAGCTGGTGGGCACCCAGGTGGACGACACCATCTACTCGCCGAAGTCCGCTGGGCGCCTGCTGGTCTCGGACACCGGGACCAACACGATCTACGCCATCACCGACACCACGAACTCGGGTCGGATCTACATCGCCACCCCCAACGACTCCGGTGTCGCCGGGTTCGTGGGCATCCTCGGGGCAGGCAGCCCGGCAATCATCACTCCGGCGATCATCGGGTTCGTCAGCCCGCACGGCATGGGCTTCCTGCCGGCCGGCTGACGTCGGGCACCTGGTGATGGGCAGGTCCGTTCACGCGGGCCTGCCCAGCCCGGAGCTAGAAAATGAACGTGCAGTGCGCGAGCGGCTCGTGTCGCATGGCCCGGCCCAGCGCTGCCGCCGAGCCGGGCCTGCGCTCCTGGATCTGGCCGGCGGCCACCAGTGGCGACAGCGATGTCGAGCCGAGGTACGCCGCGCCCAAGGCGCGGACATCGACAACCAGGTCCGGCTCGGCGTCGGTTCGGTCGCACCCGGCCCCGTCCGCGTGCAGCGACAGCCGCCAGCGTCCAGCGTTCCACGGCGCGAGGTCGTCGCTCACCTGGACCACCCCTTCGTAGTCCGTCGCGTAGCTGCGGGCGGCCAACGCCGCGGGCAGGTCCACCAGGCGCACATACAGGGAGTCCTGCAGGGCGGGGCGGGCCCTGCGCGGATCGTCCAGCAGCTGCATGAGCACATCATCGACCGCCATGTTCTGGTGGCTCACTGTCGCGACCAGGTCCACGTTCAGCAGGAGCCTCCACAGTTCGTGGGCCGCCGCCGCGTCCAGGCTGCCGTGCTCGCGGACGCGTATCTCCCCACGTGGGCTGCCGCCCTCCCAGGCGGACTTGGTGCAGTACAGGGCATACGCGCGTGGACCGGCCCCGTCAGCGACCACCACGGCGCCAAGCGCGCTCGCGCCGTCCCGGCGAGCCTTGGGGTCGGCGACGATCCGCTGCCACCACAGGCCCGGGCGAGCCGGCATTCCAGCCCGCACCGTGCGGATGGCCGCGTACACGTGCTCGACGGCGGCGCGTGCGTGCTCAGGGGTGACCAGGCTCGTGCGCAGGGCCGGGTCGCGGGGGCCGTGCATGGCGCTGTAGGCGCAGTCGATGGACACCTCCAGGCGCTGGCTGGCCAGGCCGAAGCCGAAGCGGGGGTAGATCGCCGGTTCGGAGGCGTACAGCGCAGCCACCGGCTCACCGCGCTCGTGGATGTCCCGGGTCTGGCGGCGCATCAGCTCGGTGAGCACCCCACGGCGCCGGTGGGTCGGCAGAACGGCCACCCAGGTGACCCCGGCGACCGGCACCTGCCCGCCGGGAACCGACATCTGGAGGGAGTAGGCGGTGGTGTGCCCGACCGGCACGCCCTCGCACCAGGCCAGCAGCGACCGGTCGAACTCCAGCAGCGCGTAATCCGGCTGGGACTGTTCGGGATCGAAGCTGTACCCGAAGGCCGCTTCGTCGACGGTCAGGATCAGCGGCCAGTCGTCCTGCGTGCAGCTGCGCACCTCGATGGGGGCGGCGGTGTTGGTCACAACCCCTTCCTAGCGGACCGGACCCCGTCGTGACGACTGGTTTGGGTGCCGCCGGGTGGGTGATCTGCGTGCCGATTGCTAGGCAAACCAACGAAGGGCGCACCGGCCGAGGGTAGGGTCGCCCGTACTCATGGCACCCGGTGGCAACCCCTCCCTACCGGTCCGGATCGGCCGTGGAGCGCGGCGGACGTGGACCAGGCTTCGGCGCGGGTTCCTGCGTTCGGACGGGTTCACCCTCCTGGTTCTGGTCGCGGTGGTCATCGCCTCGGGCATCGCCACGTCCCACGTTCCCACTTGGGTCCCCCCGGTCGCCCCGGTGGTCGCCGTCCTGGTGGGCGGGTTCACCCTGTCGGTCCGAAGCCTGGTCCTGCTGCTGGCGGTGGTCGCCGGCGAGCTCGCCTGGATGGTCGGGCACCTTGGCCTGGCCGGGGTGCGCCAAGGCAACATCGCGGTGGTGGTCATCACTGCCGGACTCGTTCTGGCCGTCGCCCGCTCGCGGGCGCGCCTCGGTGTCCAGGGCATGCGCGGTGAGTCGATGCTGGTCGACCTTCGCGACCGGCTCCGCGCGCACGGGGAGCTGCCGGAGCTGCCCGTCGGGTGGTCGGCCGACGTCGTCGTCCGCCCGGCCGGGGGCGCCTCGTTCTCCGGCGATTTCCTGGTGGCCAGCAAGGACTCCGCGGACGTGCTGGAGATCGTGCTGGTCGACGTCTCGGGCAAGGGCGTGGATGCCGGGACCCGGGCGCTGCTGCTGTCCGGCGCCTTCGGGGGCCTGCTGGGCGCGCTGCCGTCAGAGGAGTTCCTCGGCGCGGCCAACGCCTACCTGCTGCGCCAGGGCTGGGGGGAGGGCTTCGCCACCGCCGTCCACGTGGCGATAGACCTGCAGACCGGGGACTACCTGATCGGCTCGGCCGGCCACCCCCCGGCGGCCCAGTTCGGGGCGGGCTCGGGCACCTGGCGGCTGGTCGAGGCCGCCGGGACGGCACTGGGCGTCGACCCCGATGCCACCTACGAGGTGTGCCGCAGCAAGCTCGGCCACGGGGACGCTCTGCTCCTGTACACCGACGGGCTGGTGGAGCGACCCGGGCAGGACATCACCCTGGGGATCGACAAGCTGCTCGGTGAGGCGGAGCGGCTGGTCCCGCGGGGCTTCCGGCGCGGCGCTCGACGACTGATCGATGCGCTGCGAACCGGGGAGAGCGACGACCGGGCCCTGATCATGATCTGGCGGGCCTGACCGCAGCGGACGCACGCTCAACGACAGGCGGGCGCCGGGTCAGGCTCGGCAGTCATGGTGCATCAGCGACGATGGTCGACTGTCGCACCGTGGCTAGTTCCACTGACGGCATCTGGGAACCTGCGTCATCGATCCCCTTAGGCGCGTGAGTCCTCCTCACAGCCGAAACCAAGCGGCGGGCAGGAGAGCTGCGCGATGTTCATCTCCTGCTTGTTGTCGCGGATCCGGGCGACGATCGCGTCCGAGCTTGAAACTGGTGGGGCGTCCCCACGAGTGGCCGAGGTCGCGCCATGATGTGATCAGCAGTACCGGCGCCGCAGGCCCGCGGGTCGGTGCCGGTCACCGGGTGCCACGGGTGGCGCCCGCCCAGTCGTCCAGCCGGCGCCCGCGCCGCAAACCGAGGGAGCATCGGGTCCATGACCGAGAACGTCGCCGTCGATCCCATCGCGGCCGAGCGCCTGTCGCACTCCGGGCAGATCTTCACCTCGGACCTGTCGATCAACGAGTTCGCGCTGCTGCACGGCGCCGGCTTCGAGCCGATGGACCTGGTCATGGGGGTGTCGATCTACCACGTCGGCTGGCAGAACTCCGGCATCCGCCAGAGCCAGGAGCTGGTGGTGCTGACCGAGGCCATGTACCGGGCCCGCTTCAACGCCATGCACCGGATGCAGTCCGAGGCCGACACGCTGGGGGCCGACGGCATCGTCGGGGTGCGGCTGGAGTGGCGCCCGCACGGTGAGTCGGGCGAGCACCTGGAGTTCATCGCGGTGGGCACCGCGGTCCGCTACTCCCCGCAGCCCGGCGCGTACCGACGGCCGAACGGGCAGGCGTTCACCAGCCACCTGAGCGGTCAGGACCTGGTGACCTTGCTGGCCACCGGGCACTCCCCCCTGGCGTTCGTGCTGGGCAACTGCGTCTACCACGTCGCCGCACAGGGAATGATGCAGACGATGAAGCAGATGGGCCGCAACGCCGAGATGCCGCAGTGGACCCAGGGCAACTACGAGGCCCGCGAGCTCGCTATGTCGCGGATGCAGGCCGAGGCGGTCCGCGACGGAGCCAGCGGAGTGGTCGGGGTGCGGTTCACCGTGCAGAACTACGTGTGGGGCGTTCACACCCTGGAGTTCTACGTCGACGGGACGGCGATCCGCAAGCACGCCGAAGCCCAGTCGATCAGGCCCAGCTACGTGCTGCCGATGCTCTGAGCATGCCTGCGGACCCGCCCCCCGCGGACTCCTCGCCTGCCGGCTCGTCGGCTCCCGGGTCGCCCCCCGCGGAGCCCACCGCCGATGCTCGCGGCACCGCAGCTGCGTACGACCCGGTGGCGGCCGCGGCAGTGATCACCGCCGCGCTGCTGCTCGTCGGGGGCGCGGACCTCGTCCTGGGCTCGCTGGGGACTGTCCCTGGGGTGGTTCGCACGCCGGCCCGCAAAGGGGTATTCCGGTCGACTCCTCAGCGCGAGCAGATCGGCGAGTGGCGCTATGAGATGTCCGGGGACGGCCGGCTGACAGCGGCGCACGTGGTGGGCGGGATCGTGCTGGCCGAGCTGACCTTGTCACCGCAAGCGGCCGGAACGAGTGTGGCCCAGGCGCTGGCCCAGCACATCCGCGACCTCGGCGCCCAGATCATCCCCGCGGTCGAGGCGGTCCTGGAGGGGCTTGGGGTCGCCGCAGGTACCTGACCTGCTGCGACCTCCTGTCGAGACGGCCGAACCGGACTCCTGGCTCGGCTCAGATCCCGAGGTCGTGGTACTCGGGCATCAGGGTCGGGCCCACTCCGGCGAGCCGGTGGGTCGTCTCCGCGATCGTGCGCAGCGCCGCAAGGGCCGTCGGGGCGCTCTCCCCCTGGGCCGACATCCGGGCCGCCACCAACCCGGCGACGACCGGGGTGGCGAAGGACGTGCCGCTCCACTTCGCCAGCCCGTGGAAATGCCGCACCTGACCGGAGTTCGGCGGCTGGAAGCACTCGTACTGCCCGCAGGCGAAGGCGTTGACGAGGTCGGTGCCCGGCGCGTACACGTCAGCGTTGCCCCCGAAGTTGGAGTAGTCGGCGACGGCGGTCCTGGCGGCGTCCAGTGCGCCGACCCCGGTGACCCAGTCGAATGCCGCGGGCCAGAACGGCTGGGCCGAGGACTCGTTTCCCGCCGCCGAGACAAGGACGGCGTCGCCGCGTTCGAGCAAGGTGCGGATCCCGCGCAGGCTCAGTGGCGGACAGTCGTCCAGGGTGGGGCCTCCGGCGCTGACGGAGATCACCTTGCGCCCGGCGAGCAGGGCCATCCGGATGTGGTCGGGCAGGTGCAGCTCGTCGACGATGTCAGCGGAGTAGGTCGGCCAGTGGGTGAAGACCTCGCGAAGGTCGATGTCAAGGCGCCGCACATGCACGTCGGCGGCAGGGGCAATCCGCCCGATGATCCCGGCGATGAAGGTGCCGTGCCCGGCGTAAGGGTCGATGTAGCCGTCCGGGTCCTCGCGCAAGGTGGCGATGTCGAACTGGTCAAGACGGTCCGGGTCCCACTGCGAGACCCCCGCGAGCCAGTGGAAGTGGCCAGCCGCGGAACGGACGAAGCCGGTGTCCAGCACCGTCACCGCACTGCCGGCGCCGGCGCCGGCGGAGGCCATCGGCGGGTAGACCTTCTCGGTGTGTCCCACCTCGCCGGGCTCGGTCGCCGGGCACAAGGGTCCCTTGGGGGTCATGAAGAACGCATGGTGGGGGCTAGCGGGCGGGAAGCCTTCCTCGTCTAGTCCGAAGGTCTCGCGCAGCAGCCGGCTGATCTCGGGAACGCCCCTGGTGGGCTCGCACTCGGGCAGGTGCAGCACGACGGGGCGCTGGCCGGCGAACACGTCCGCACGGTCGACGTCGACCGCTGCGACGTCGGACCGTTCGGTTCGCGGGTAGGCGGTGGGCAGCGGCCTAGAGGGCACCGGATCGGCTGCCGTGCCACGCCCGGCGAGGAATCGTTGGACCTCGTCGGCTACGTCCGCACGGACCAGCAGCCGACCTTCGCGGAACACGAAACCGAAGTCCTCCCCGCGCTGCCGCGGGGACACGCCGTCGACCGCGGTGATCGCGAGGTCGGGATGGGCGGCCTGGACGAGGGCGATCTGCTGGTCCAGGATCTGGCTTCGGTAGGACCCCGTACTCGAGTCCCGCACGGCGTCATTCATGTTCGTCCTCCAGGGTTGGGCATGACGTGCTCAGGTTCTGGTTCCTCGGGTTGTCGCTTCTTGCAGACACGTCCAGTCTTGGCCCCTGACCCTCGCCGGTCCTAGGCCCAATCGGTGGTCCAACTAGCATCGTCCGCGTGGCCCCGACACATCGTGGATGGGCAACCGATCCGGATCTGGACGAGTGGGTCGCCGCCGGAGCGACCGGCGACCGGTTCGTGGACTTGTCGATGTCACGGCCACGCACGGTTCTGCGCTGGTGCGGGCACAGCCTCGACCGACTCATCGCCCTCCTCGGTGCCTCCTACGTGTGGCAGGCCCGAGCCCTGGCCGCCCGTGAAGTGGGAGACGGCAGGGTGGCCCTGAGATACATCCGCAGGTCGGTGGTCCTTGCCGACCGCGAAGGCTCGCCGGCCCGCGCCAGCGACGTCCGCGCATCCCTGGCGACGACGCTCGCCGAGATGGGACGCGGCAGGCAGGCGCTGGCCGTGCTGGAGGAGGCCGAGCAGATCGCCGGCGGGGCACCTGGCCCCAGGGTGGCGATGCGCAAGGGCGCGGTCCTGCGGGCCCTGGGGAAGAACCAGCAGGCACTGTCCGCGCTGGGCGCTGCCATCACCGAGCTGCAAGCGGCCGGCGACGACCTGTGGGAGGCGCGGGCGCTGAGCAACCGGGCCATCGTCTACCTCGACCTGGGGTCCCCGCGCCAGGCGGATCGGGACCTGTCGCGAGCCCAGGTGCTGTACGGGCGGACCGAGCAGCGGCTCGAGGCCGCGATCGCGGTGCACAACCGGGGCTGGGCAGCATTCCGGTTCGGGCAGCTGCCCGAGGCTCTGGGGCGGCTCGCTGAGGCCGAGGGTCTCTACGCTGCCGCGGGCGCGCCGCAGCCCAGCCTCGCGATCGACCAGTGCGCGGTGCTCCTGGCGGCGGGACTGTCCGGCGAGGCGTACCAACGGATCGGGGAGTGCCTGGAGTCCTTCAGCCGGTCGGAGTCCCGGACGAGCGTGCACGCTGATGCCCTGCTGATGGCCGCCAGGGCCGCGAGCGCTGCTCAGCTTCCCACCAAGGCGATCGGGCACGCAGCGCAGGCCGAGCGGATCTTCAGCCGCCATGGCAACGTGCGGGCCTGCGACCTGGCCCGGCTGGAGGGGCTACGGGCCCGCTGGGCGGCCGGTGGGTCGGCCGCGGCCTTGCAGCGCGCGGCGGGGGAGCTTGCCGACGAGCTGTCTGCTGCGGGGGCGCCTGAAGACGCCGATGCCCGGCTGCTCGCCGGGCGGCTCGCGCTGGCCGCCGGCCACCGCGAGCAGGCCCTCGACCAGCTCGCGCTGGCGGCCGCTACCCGCTCGCGGGGCCCGGCCCTGGTCCGCACCACCGGCTGGATTGCCCGGCTGATCGCCCAGGAGACCGCAGGGTCGCCCAGGGGGGTCCTGAGCGCAGCGCGCAGCGGCCTGCGGGCCCTGGACGAGCACTGCCTCACCCTCGGTGGAACCGAGCTGAGGGCGCACGCCACCGGGCACGGCACCGAGCTCGTCGCCGGGGCCCTGAGACAGGTTGCCGGCTCGGACGCCCGCCGCCTGCTGGCCTGGAGCGAACGGTGGCGTGCCGTGACCGTCGACGTGCCGCCGGCCCGCCCCCCCGACACCGCCGAGGCGCTCGCCGAGCTGGGCGAGCTGCGTGAGGTGGCCCGGGAGCTGGCCAGCGGTACGCAGGGCCCCCGGGTGGAGGCCCTGGTGCGCCGCCAACGCCATCTCGAGGCAGCCGTCGTGGCCCGGGCCAGGGCCGTCAGACCAGATACGGGCACGGTCGGCGACCGCTTCGACCTCGACCGCCTGCTCACCACCCTGGCCGGGCGGCAGCTGGTGTCCCTGGTCGAGGTGGACGGCACGTTGTTGGCGTTGCTGGCGTACGGCCGGAAGGTGCGCCGGTTCGTGGTGGGGCCGGCCGACGTCGCCGCCCGTGAGGTCGGGTACGCCAGGTTCGCACTTCGCGCCGCCGTCCTGGGGCGGGGCGGTCCCCCCGCTCGTGCCCGGTTGGAGGCCTGCGCCGCCCTGGCTCAGGGCGCCCTCCTCGGCCCGGTGGTGGACGCGCTGGTCGACGCGCCGCTGGTGCTCGTCCCGCCGACGCGGTTTCAGGCGACGCCGTGGGCGATGCTGCCGGCCCTGGCGTCCAGGCCCTTCGCGGTTGCACCGTCGGCCCGGGCCTGGGTCCGTGCGGCCGCCGTTCGGCCCCCGCCCGAGCGGCGGGTGGTCCTGGTCCGCGGGCCGGGGCTGGCCAGCGTGGGCGCGGAGGTGGAGGTCCTGGCCGGCCTGCATCTGGGCGCGACGGTGCTGGGGGACGGCACCGCGGGTGTGCAGGCGACGCTGGCTGCCCTCGACGGCGCCTGGCTCGGTCACCTGGCTGCGCACGGCACGTTCCGGGCCGACAACCCGATGTTCTCCGCCCTGCACCTGGACGACGGGCCGCTGACCATCCACGACCTGGAGGGGCTCGAACGCCCGCCGCACCGGCTGGTGCTGTCGGCCTGCGATGCCGGGCTCGGGGCCACTGTCGGCGCTGACGAGCTTCTTGGTCTGGTCAGCGCTCTGCTGTCACTAGGCTCGGCGGGCGTGCTCGCCAGCGTCCTGCCGATCGGGGACACCCCCGTGGTCGAGATGTCACTGGCCGTCCACGGACGCCTCTTCGCGGGTGACGACCTGTCCGAGGCGGCACTGGTGGCCCGGGCTGCCGCGGCGGGCGACCCGGTCGCCGCGGCGACGGCCGCCGCTTTCCTGGCATTCGGCGGCGCCTGAGCTGAACGACACCGGCGACCCGGGGCGGGCCGCCGGCTCCGGGCAGGGGGAGCCTCGCCGGACGTCGCTGAGGGCGGAAGTCCTTCGGTCGACCGTCGCTGACCGCCATCATGTGCCCATGGCAGGCACCGAACCCACCGGCGACCGCGTACGACCGGCACTGGTGACCGCCCGCGTCAAGATCCGCTGGGTCGACGAGGACGGCCTGGGCCACGTCAACAACGCCGTCTATCTGAACTATCTCGAGGAGGCTCGCGACAGGGTGGTCGAGGCACTGTTCGGCCAGTCCTCGGCGGACTTCGTGATCGCCCGGGTGGGCATCGACTACGTCGCGGAGATCACTCATCGTGACGGCGCCGTCGAGGTGGACTGCTGGGTCACCGGCCACGGCACCAGCAGCGTGCGCACCGCCGAGCAGATCCGCAAGGTCGACGGAACGGTGGCGGCGCGGGCCGAGACGGTCCTGGTGCCGCGCGCCCCCGGCGGGACCAGGTCGCGGCGGCTCACCACCGCCGAGGTGCAGGCCCTTCGGGCCGCGGGATCGGTGCGCCCCGCGCAGTGAGCCGGCGGCCGGCCTGCGGTGGCGCGCCGACCGGCGCCGACTCATGATGTGGGGAACGAGCGAGGAGAACCCGGTGACCCAGGCGCACATCCGCGTGACCGACGGCCCCTATGAGGTCTCCGGCGACGTCCGTCTCGTGCGTCGCCGCCCGGTGGTCAGTGAGCTGGGCGAGCCGCTGACCTGGCAGACCACGGCCCGCCTGGACGGCGCCGATGTCGTCTATCTGTGCCGCTGCGGCGGATCCAGAAACAAGCCGTTCTGCGACGACACCCACCTGCGCAACGGGTTCGCCGGCGACGGTGGCGCGCTGACAGCTGCGGCGTCCGGCTACGACCAGCGGGCCACCGCGATGGACGGCGCCGCGGTGGTGGTGCGCGACGACCGGTCGCTGTGCGCGCACGCCGGCTTCTGCACCAACAAGACGACCAGCGTGTGGAAGATCGCGCGCCGCGGTGGCGACAGCACGGCGCGAGCGGCGATGATCGCGGCCATCGAGCACTGCCCGTCGGGGGCCCTGACACTTCGGCAGGTCGCCGAGGGACCGGACCTCGAGCCGGATCTCGCGGTCCGGATCGCGGTGATGGACGACGGGCCGTTGCTGGTCACCGGCGCGATCCCCCTGACCCGCCCCGACGGGACCACCGACGAGGTCCGGGCCAGGATGGCCCTGTGCCGGTGCGGGCAGTCGGCGAACAAGCCGTACTGCGACGGTAGCCACGCGACGGTCGGCTTCAGCGACAGGTGAGGCGGCGGTGACCGGGGCGGGCGCGCGCGAGACCGACGAGATCGCCTCGGGACCTGCCGGCGCCCCGCGGGGGTCGCCCGGGCGGAACTTCGCGGCGTGGTCGTGGGCACGGCGGGCGGGCACTGTCGTCGCGCTGGTCGCCGCCGCGGTCTGGCTCACCCGCTCGGTGGGTGGTGCGGGGCACCCGGCGGCGCGCACGACGGCGCCGCCCACGGCCTCTGCGCCGGCCACCGCCACGTCCTCGTTCTCGCTGGACCAGGCTTTCGTGGAGGTGAGTGAGATCTGCCCGCCGGTGACCGACGGGGTGCACTCCCTGGTGGTGTCCTTCATCCTGCGCAACATCTCCGCCGTCCCGGTCGCAGTGTTGTCGGTCCAGCCGCTGCTCCCCCTTCACGGGCTTAGCGCGGTTGCCACTGACATCTCCGGCGGGAGTTGTGCGCGCACGACCGGGGCCCCGGCGGGCCTGGCGCTGGCGGTCGGCGGGCAGGTGGTGGTCAGCTTCCGGTTCGTGCTTCCCGGGACCTGTCCTCAGGCGTTGCCGATCCAGGCCCGCACGCAGATCCTGGTGGGCCCGGCGCAGTCAGCCGCGGGCCCTTCGTTGGTGCAGGACGACCTGCCCGTCCTCAACGACCTGGGCGCGATCCGGTTCGACACCTGCCCTGCGTCGACCTGAGCCGGCCCGCCGGGGTACCGCTCAGGTGCGCCCCGGACCGCCGGCCGGACCCCGCTCGCGGGCGTCTCGGCGAGCCAGCGCCGCCAGCCGGCGGTTGTAGGCGCTGAGCTCGTCCTCCGGCTGGACGCTGCCGGTTGGTGCCACAGCTGAGGCGGCGGCCTCGGCCCGGTCCGCCTGGCGGTCGAAGCGGGCCGCCTCGCGCTCGTCCGATCGCATCCACTGGACCCCGATCGCCACGACCACCATCAGCATGGGCAGCTCGCCCATCGCCCAGCCGATCCCGGCGCCCAGATGCTGGTCGGCCAGCAGGTCGGTGAAGTAGGGCCGCTGGAGCGAGCGGAAGTAGCTGCCTGCCAGCAGTGCGGTTGTGGACAAGATGGCGATGTTGAAGAAGGCGTGCAGCGGCATGACCACCAGATGGACACCCATCCGGCCCGCGTAGGGGAGCCGCCGTGGTCCGGGGTCGATCCCGATCAGTGACCAGAAGAACAGGTACCCGGTCAGCAGGAAGTGCGTCTGCATCGCCACGTGTCCCCAGTGGCCGCCCATCAACGTGTCGAAGAGCGAGGTGAAGTACAGCCCGTAGAAGCCTGCGACGAAGATCGGCCCGGCGACCATGGGGTTGGACAAGAAGCCGACCAGGCGCGACCCGAGCGCGGCGACCAGCCACTCCCGCGGTCCGGGGTCCCCGCGCCGGGCCGGCAACACCCGCAGGGCCAGCGTGCTCGGCGCCCCGAGGACTAGCAGGACCGGCACGACCATGGCCAGAACCATGTGCTGGACCATGTGGGCACTGAACAGCACTCGCGAGTACGTACCCAGGCCTCCGCTCGTCGCCCAGGTGAGTAGCAGCAGGCCGGCGAACCACGACAGCGACCGGCCGACGGGCCACTGGTCGCGACGCTGGCGCAGTCTGCGCAGCCCGGCGCCGTAGAGCACTGCCATGACCAGCCCGACGGCCAGGAACAGCGCGTCGGGCCGGATCTGGGTCACGAGCAGGCGCAGCGGGTCCGGCGCGGGCGGCAGGTCGAAGCCGAGCACGACCCGGGCCGGGCTGGCCGCGGCCAGGTCGGCCGGCGCGACGACCGGCGTCGGCGTTCGCGACAGGGCGACGGCCACACCGACGGCCATCGACATCACGGCGAGCTCGATCGCGGCCAGCCGCGCGAACGCCCGGCCCCCGCGCGGGCCGGCGAGCTGCCCGATGGTGTACGTGCGGTGCAGCCAGCCCGCGAAGCCCAGAACCGCCAGCAGGACGATCTTGGCCAGGACGAGCCGGCCGTAGCCGGTGGTGAGCAGGTCGAGCGGGGACCGCAGCCGGATCCAAGCGTTCGCCGCTCCGGACGCACCCAGCGCGACTAGGCACCACAGCGCCATCGTTGAGAACCGCGGGACGGCGGTTGCCAGGACTCGCCGGTCCAGGAATGACACGGCCATCAGGCCGGCCAGACCGCCCACCCACAGCGAGGCGGCGACCAGGTGGATCATCAGGCTGGACACCGCGATCTCGTGCTGGCTAGATGCGCCGGAGTGCCCCGACACGGCGGGCACCAGCATCGCCGCGAGGGCGGCCATCAGGGCCACGCCCGCACCGGAGGAGCTGGCGAGCAGCCGGCAGCTCACGGCGACCACCAAAGCCAGCGCCGCCTGGACGCCCAGGGCCTGGCCCTGGGTGATCTGAGTGACGAAGCTTCGCAGCTGCGCCGCGGACAAGACTGCCGTGACCGGCTCGCCGAGCTCGTCGGACAGGGTCAGGACGATCTGGGCCGCCCCGGCCAGCGCCCACGCGAACGCGACAACGGATGCCCACGTGGTGACCCGCAGGGCGGTCGCGCCCAGGCGGCCCCCCTTGCTGGGCAGCAGCACCGACGCGGTGAGCAACAGCCCGACCGTCATGATGCCCCCCAGGTCGGTGAGCAGGCGCGAGACGGGCAACGCCCAGCCCGTGCCTGCGCCGGCCGACGGCAGCCCGGCGACCGGGGCCGCCGGAGCGCCGCCCCCGGCGAGCAGCGCGACGACCAGGGCGAGCAGCCCGACAGCCAGGACCGCGCCCAGCAGGCGCGGCCGAGAGACATGCGCCGGTGTCGGGCGGGCGTTCGACGTGCCCGCGGTGGGTTGCCTGGTCTGCGCCATCAGCGACCTCGCCTCGGTGGCCTCGGTGGCCTCGGTGGCCTCGGTGGCTTCGATGTGCCATTTGTGTCCGATGTCTGCCGACGGATGATCAGGCCCGCGGCCGCAACTGCCGCCGCGAGCACCGGAAGGGCGGCCCACCAGGCACGCGTCACCGGCGTCACCGGGGTCACGGGGGTCACCGTGATGATCGTGGTGCCGGGCGACGCCGCTGCGGTCCCGGGGCGGCCTGAGGTCACCGCGAAGCCGAGAGTGGCGGTGACGGGGTGACCGTCGTCGGACACGATCCGGTAGGACACGGTGTAGTGGCCACGCAGGACCAGCGGCCGCAGGGTCACCGTCGCGGTCGCGCCGCGGATCGTGGGGGGTCCGGCGTCGACGCGGGCGGAGTCAGGGCCGGTCACGACGATGGCGTCCCCGATGGTCTGGATCGCCTCGTCGAAGGTCAGGACGACCTGCGTCGGAGCGACCTGGACCGTGGAGCCGTTCTCGGGGCTCATCCGCACGAGCTGGGCGTGAGCCCACGCGGGGACAGTGGCGATGATGACGATGGCCAGCGCGCCGACGCCGACGCCGACGCCGCTCTGCAGTCGGCGTCGCAGGACTGGCCCTCGGAGTGGTCGAGGGCGCGCGGGCATGGGACGTGGAAAGGACACGTGGACCTTTCGGGCTGGCGGTGGCAACCCCGCTTCCCGCGGTGCGGGCGGCGGGGTTCAGGCTGCGGCCGGCGCCGGAGGTCCGCGGCGGGCCAGCGACCCGGACAGGGGGTGCAGCGCCCAGGTGGCGCGTGACCCACGCGGTGCCGTGGCACTTCCCAGCAGGTCCGCGGCGGCCGCCAGGGTCGGCCACGGTGTGCGCCGGCGCAGCCGCTCGACCCCCCTGACGAACAGCTCCTCGCCGTGCCGCAGCAGCCAAGCCATGACCGCCGCGGCGCCGGCGTGCCCGGCCAGCATCACCAGGCCCGGCGCTGCTCCCGCACCGACCTGCGACCCGTGGACGGCGGCCGGCTGTCCGGTGGCGCCCCCGTGGCTCATGCCCAGGCACATCGTCAGGTGGACGAGGAGCTGGATGCCGGACAGGGCCACCATCAGGCGCGTGAAGGACCATTGACGGTCAGAGGCCACAGTGCACGCGGCGGCGGCGAGAGCGACCAGCCCCAGGAGCGCCGGCATGGCGGGGACGGGGCCGCCGCCGGCCAGGTGGCCGGCAACCCCGAGCGCCGCGCCGGTCGCCGCGACCACCAGGCCGCGAAGCAGCCGGGCACTGCGCAGCGCGCGGCGGGACATGCCCCGACTGTAGCCGTCCCGTTCAGGCCCGGGGGGAGGACGTGTGGTGACGCCGGGCGGTGACGGATGGGCCACGCGTACCGGGGTGCGCCCTGTTTCCTGACGATCTTCGGTGCCGCGTCAGGCAACGCCGTATGGAACCTCGGGCTTGGCGACTCGGACGACGTCGAGCTCGAAGCCGGTCACTCATCAGGACGGTCACGGGGTACCAGCCTCGGGGGATGGGGGGCGACGTAGGGCGGGCGGCGCACGGATCGTCAGCCGGCCCCGAGCCTGTTCCGTCTATGTCGTCCATTGCCGCCGGTGCACCTGGCGCGGACAGTGGGCCGCATGACGATCGACAGGTCCACCCTGACCTTGGCCGCAGCCAGGGCGATGCTGGCAGTTGCCACCGCTGAAGCCCACGCGGGTCTGGCCGAGGGGGGAATCCCCATCGGGGCCGCGCTATTCGGGCCGCAGGGTGACCTGCTGGGGCGCGGTCACAACCGGCGGGTCCAGGACGAGGACCCGTCGCTGCATGCCGAGACCGCGGCCTTCAAGAACGCCGGACGCCAGCGGACCTATCGCGGGACGACCATGGTCACGACCCTGTCGCCGTGCTGGTACTGCAGTGGGCTTGTCAGGCAGTTCGCCATCTCCTCGGTGGTCGTCGGTGAGGCGCGGACGTTCGTCGGCGGCCACCAGTGGCTGGCCGACCACGGTGTCACCGTCGTCGTGCTCGACGACGCCGAGCTGGTGACCCTCATGACCGACTTCATCCAGGCCCGTCCGCAGCTGTGGTTCGAGGACATCGGAAAGGACTGAGCCCATGCCGTCGGGGCACGGCGGTCGCGGCACCGGTCAGTGGCGCCTTGCCCATCCTCGGTTGTTTGTTGTCACCGGCCACGGTGTCCCACGCTGGCAGCGTGACCGGGTGCGGGCGGCAGGCCGGACGTTCTTGCGCCCTTGCTGACCCGGTCAAGCGCCTGGCTGCACTGGACTGCCGAAGTCGCGCCCCGGATGTTGATGACACCGATCGGGTGGACGCGGCGGCGGAGCCGAACACGTGAGCGTGCGCGAGATCCAGCGGTCGCCGTCCGCGGTGGCCGGGGCGGACCAACCCGCAACCACCGTGGGCTGCCGGCCCGCGCCGTGCCTGGATCGTCCGGCAGCTGAGCCCGGGGTCACCTCTGCGCCACGGCCCGGTCCGAGCTCATCTCACAGCGTTGCTGCGGTGTCTTCGGCACGCAGGGCGTCGACCCGGAAGGCGGGCCGCGGTCGCCAGGTGATGGTGGCCGCTGTCGGCGCCGCAGCCCTGGATGGCCTCGTCCTTTCAGATCGGGTTTCGCGCAGCCGATGTTCCAGGGCGTGCTGCCCGAGCCGTTCGACCTGCTCCTGGCACGAGCCCGCGACGGCGACGAGCGCGCCTTCGAGGGGCTCTATCGCGACCTGGCCCCCCGGGTGGCCCGCTACCTGCGCGTGCAGGCACCCGACTTCGCCGAGGACGCGGCCGCTGACGCGTGGTATGAGGTGGCCCGGGCGATCGGACGTTTCGAGGGGAACGAGATCGCCTTCCGGGCCTGGGTCTTCACGATCGCGCGGCACAAGGTGGTCGATCACGCCCGCCGGGAGTGGCGGACCCGACGGGTCGAGCTGTCCGACCAGCCTGTGCAGGGGCACGGTGATGACGCCGCGGAGTGTGCCGACCTCGCCGAGCAGACCCGCCAAGCCGTCGCCCTGGTCCGCACTCTTCCGCCGGACCAGGCAGAGGTAGTGATGCTGCGGGTGGTCGCAGGGCTGGACAACGCCGAGATAGCCGAGCTTCTCGACAAGTCCAGCGGGGCCGTGCGCGTGCTGGCGCACCGCGGGCTCAGGCGTCTGGCCAGGACCTTGCAGGCTGCGGCGCCGGACGGCCGGAGCGGCGCCGACCCCGAGTCCGACGGCGGCGCGGCGTCCGCCGTCCAGGGGGGTGTAACGCGATGAGCGGCGACAGCGTTTCTCCTGACGACATGTCCGCGAACCTGTTCCCCTTCCACCGCCGCGAGCCGAGCGTGTCGGCCGACGAGGCGGAGGCCCTGCTGTCCGGCGGGCCCCAGGCAGCCCCATCGTCGCCCCAGGTGGCGGCACTGGAGGCTGCCTTCGGTGCCCTGCGGTCCGGCGGCCACCCCGGCGAGCTTGCCGGTGCGGCCGAGGCCGTGTCGGCTTTCGTCGATTCGACCAGGAGCAGCCAGGTGGACCCCCAACCCGCAAGGAGACGCAACGTGCTCACTCCCCTTCTCGGTGCCAAGGTCGTCATCGCCGCCATGGCCGGCTCTCTCGCCCTAGGTGGTGCGGCAGCCGCAGCGGTGCTGGTGCTGCCTGGCTCCTCCACCGGCAGGCTCGTCACGGCCGCGGGATCGACCTCCGGTGAACCCACGGGCACGGCATCGCCGACCGCCTCGACGACGCCCAGTGCCGACCCCAGTGACACCGACGACCCCTCCGGCTCGCCCAGCCCGAGCCCGTCCGCGACGAGGACTCACGAGCAGCCCAAGCCGCTGAGCGCCGCCGCCATCTATGAGATGTGCCTGGTCTACACCAGCCAGGGCGCGTCCACCCCGACCCCAACCCCCACCTCGACCTCGCCGGGCACCGGCGCTGACGCAGACGCCGGCGAAGCGGACGGCTCGGGCTCGGCGGGGGAGCAGGCCGAGCTGCTCGCCCGGCTGCAGACGGCGGCCACCGCCAAGGGCGTGACGGTCACCCAGATGTGTGCGGCAGCGATCGCGGCAGGCAAGCCCGGGTCCACGCACAAGTCCGGCGACAACGACAACGACGGCCAGGGTGACAACGGACGAGGCTCGCAGGGCGGCCAC
>Ga0209068_10000377_pt1 | contig 24727 bp, 23 predicted proteins | sample ColStrG_CSR_2012_FD_187200 | JGI IMG/M metagenome (GOLD analysis project Ga0209068, IMG submission 187200) | Freshwater sediment microbial communities in response to fracking from Pennsylvania, USA - Cold Stream Run_MetaG_CSR_2012 (SPAdes)... | ecosystem: Environmental > Aquatic > Freshwater >...
GGTGGGCGGGACGCCCGCCAGACAACCGGCGGGCCTGTCCTGAGCGAAGTCGAAGGAACGCCGGCGCTACAGGGCTTTCCGTCGAACAGATTACAATTCCTTTCATGCTGCGCATGATGGTTGTGACCGCCCATCCGGATGACGAAGCCAGCAGCTTCGGCGGATCGCTATGCGTTTACCGGAAGCGGGGAGTGGAAACCTGCGTCATTTGCCTGACCCCCGGGCAAGCGGCCACTTACCGGGGTGGCGCGCACAACGATCAGGAACTGGGCGCCTTGCGCCGCAAGGAGTTTGCCGCCGCCTGTGAAATACTGAGAGTCTCACGCGGGATTGTACTGGACTATCCCGACGGCCAGCTGCATCGGCTGGAGATGCAGCGGGTGGTCTCCGATCTCGTTCTGCGGATTCGTGAGTTCCGTCCCCAGGTCCTACTCACGTTTGATCCCGCGGGTGGTGTGACGGGCCACACCGATCATTCCATGGCCTCGGTCTTCGCCACGCTGGCCTTCCACTGGGCGGGGCGGAGCAATCGCTTTCCGGACCAGCTCAGCGACTCCATAGCTCCCTTTCGCGTGCAGAAGCTGTATTATGCCACCGCCGACTTCGTTCTTCCGGGACGGCAGCCGGTAGCCCTCGCTCCAATCACGACTGTCATTGAAGTTGGCGACTACCTGGAAACCAAGATTGAAGCTTTCCGTGCCCATACCAGCCAGCAACCGCTGTGGCCGTTGTTCGAAGAGTATGCCCGGAAGCGCGGCCGCCGGGAAATATTCCACCTGGTGGCTGCGGCTGAAGCCGGGGACCTCGAGCGGGAGACGGATTTGTTCGCGGGGGTGAACGAGGAAAGCCTTTAACGGCAAAGTTCGCGAAGGAAAACCACAAAAGAACGCTGAAAAAATCTGGTGGTGGCATTTTGCGCCTTAGGCCAAATGCCAAGTGCCAAACTCCAGACGCTCATTTATCATTTCTGAGTGTCTTCCCACCACCATCGGGGCAGGTTCATCACATTCGAAGGACTGGACGGCTGTGGCAAGAGCACGCAACTGGAGAAACTGGCACGCGTTTCCCGAGCCCAGGGCCTGTCGGTGGTGGTGACGCGGGAACCGGGGGGGACTGCCACTGGAGAGAAAATCCGGCGGCTGCTTCTCGATACCGCGACCGCGGGCCTTTCTCCGCTGGCGGAGCTGGCCCTGATGTTTGCCTCGCGCGCGCAACACATAAAGGAAGTCATTCAGCCCGCGCTGGCGGAAGGCAGCATCGTGCTTTGCGACCGCTTCACGGATTCCACCGAAGCGTACCAGGGCGGAGGCCGGAAACTGGGCAGCGAGCCGGTGCTGGAGCTGCACCACATTTTGTGCCACGATTTGCAGCCTGACCTCACCATCCTGATGGACTCCGATGTTGCAGCCAGCGTGGAGCGTGCCCGCCGCCGCAATAAGGCGCACTCCGCCAGAAATGGTCGCGGGAAAAACGATGAAAACCGCTTCGAGCAGGAGAGCCGGGCTTTTTTCGGGCGCGTACGCAGCGCCTATCTGGCTATCGCGTCCCGTGAGACGCAGAGGGTCGTGCTGGTCGACGCGAGAGGAACCGCGAACGAAACTCACGCCAAGATTGTCGAGGTCGTACGGCGAAGGCTGAGGCTGGCGGCGAAGATTGCATAGGAAGCTTTCAGCTATCAGCTTTCAGCTATCGGCTTTCAGTTAGGCCCACAGCAATCGGCGGTTCCCCATTTAGTCTAATAAGACTCTGCTAGACTCGAAACCTGATACGGCCAAATGCCAAGTGCCAAGTGCCGGCTTTGGCTGAAAGCTGAGAGCTGAAAGCTGAGAGCTGTGTTCAAAGACTTTCACGGCAATTCCAGCGTTGTCCGTCGCCTGCGCGACATGCTGGCGCGAAACCACTTTCCCCAGGCGGTGGTCCTGGCGGGTCCCGCCGGCTCGGGAAAGTACACGCTCGCGCTCATGCTGGCCAGGGCGATGAACTGCCTTTCGTCAACCATGACAGATGGCTTGCCCGATTTCTGCGGCAAGTGCTCCAACTGCGTGCGCATTGCGCAGTCGGAAGATCTCGATGCCCGCTTTGCGGAAGCGGTCGAGGCTCGCGACAACTTGCGTGAGACGGACAAGAAGGAGACGCGCCTTTTTGTCCAAACCCATCCCGACGTGCTGGTCATCCCGCCCGATCCGCCACAGATGATGATCAAGGTAGACCAGGTACGCCGAGTGATCGAGACCATTTATTACCGGCCGGGCGAGGCCAGGGAACGGGTTTACATCTTCACCGAGTCTTCTTTTATGAAGGAGGCTGCAAACTCGCTTCTAAAGGTGCTGGAAGAGCCGCCGGAGTTTGCGACGATTTTTCTGCTGACCGAGAATGCCGGAGAACTGCTGCCCACCATCCGTTCGCGTTCCATGATCGTCACGCTGGCCGCACTGTCCGCGGAAGAAGTCGAGCAAGACCTGGCCCGGCAGCGACCGGAGTGGACCGCGAAGCAGCGGGGGCTGGCGGCCCGGCTTTCCAACGGTGCCGTTGGAGCGGCGCGCAGCTTCGACCTCGCCGGTTACACCGCTTCCCGGATGCAGGCATTGACCATCCTTAATACTGCGCTGCGCGGGGCGGAGCACAGCGAGCTGTTCAAAGTCACGGAGACGTACCGTGCAGGGGCGGAGGGGCGCGAGAAGATTGAAACCCTGCTGCGCACGCTGTATAGCCTGCTGCAAGACCTGACCTTTCTCAACGCAAAAACTCCGGAGCTGGTTCGAAATACCGACATTCAGCCCGAGCTGAAAAGGCTGGCGGAAGTGGCAGACTTCGCCTGGATTGCCTCCGCCGCCGACCGCCTCAACGAAGTCGAACGGGGAATGCGGCGCAACCTGTTGCGATCGCTGTCTCTGGATGCATTCGCGACGGCGCTGGAGCGTGCATAAACGAGGCTAAGAGCACGGATTTCAGCCGGCCAATCGGGAGCTGACGAATCTGCCTGGAGCGGGAAGAACCGATCCGGGTGCCAGCCTATCTGACTGGGACTGACAGATTCTTCTTTTCCCACTGGCTCACCTGCTGGCAAGCCTCGGTAGATCGTCGCCGCGTTCGCTCGATGAACAACTTGTTCCTCTTCCGCAGCACCACAATCATATTGGTCCGCAAAGTCTTGAACGGCTTCGCCATCAATAAGCGGATGAGGGCAAGTTCGCAGATCACCAAGGGCGGGAAGATGATGAGATTCGCACCCGTCGCAACCATCCGCAATTCCTGCACTTCAAATCCCGCAAACTCCGCGAACTGTCTGACCGCCTGCTCCGTATTGACTTTGTAGAAAGTCTGAAAAACATCCCCCGCCGCTCTCTCCTTCTCCAGCAAATTAACCAGCCCCTTTTTCGCCCGCTCTGGGATCGCTCTGGCCAGCAGAGTTGAATAGCCGTTCTTATTTGGGGTGTGGAAGATAAACAGACCTCCCGGCTTCAGAACTCGGCAGATTTCGCAGAACTGGATTGTCGGCGCATCGAGGTGCTCTACTACCATGTTTGCGGTTACCAAATCAAACGATTCGTCGCGGAAGGGAATCTGGTCGATTGCTCCTAAAACTCTGTCATGAATGCTGCGATGTTTCTGCAAGGAAGCGAAATCGCCATCCATTCCTACAACCTTATGACAGCGTGAGACCAGGCCTGCTTCCTGTTCCTCTTGCCAGAGTCTTAAGACATGATGTCCGCAACCCACGTCAAGCCAATCAGCGCCGGGAACGTGCTATCCAAGAACATCCCCATACACACAGTGGGCATTCCTCAGGTCGGGAACGATAGTGTGTTCCAAGGCACGGTAGGTGTTCAAGAGAGCCGACCTTAATGGCATGTTACGCCTCGTCAAGAACAGGCGTTCGGTCATTTGGCCCGGAGACATCGTACTACTCTTCTGGTTGCGTTCCTAGTGGGGTGCTTCAATCGGGTTGCTCGTCGCTCTTCCGCTAGGAAAGGGCCGAGATCGTCAGAAACGCACGGGATTCGTGCGATTGAATGGGTGGTCAGTCGCATCAGTTACCCTCGCACCCTTCGACCTGATGCCGGGCGATTCCTACGCTCGAATCGAATCTCACCCCGCAGTGGTTGAAAGCCCTGCCCTCCGGCGCATCCCGAGTTGCTGAATTGCTAAGTGCTTTCTCCCCCGCCACTTGAGCATTGTCAGAGTTGCGGTTGCTGTGCTAGGTTAGGAGCAACTCACGCCTTCAGTACCCACAATCACAGCAGCGTGTGTGTTGTGGTCCTCAAAAAGCGTGTCTAACGGGTGGCGCCATGAAAGATGCAATCGATTCGTTTCCAGCCGATCGGACCGTGGAAGCGGAGGGCTTCGCAAATCGTAAGTTGATTCGCCCTTCGCTGAATCGCACCGACCACAATCATGCGCAAGCCTCCATGGGAGAACATCGCGAGCGTTCCGAGCGCCCCGAACGGAATGAACGAAATGACCGGCCCAGCGGCGGCGGACGGAAACCCGCCCCACCGGAGCAGACCAACGCGGAGAATTTCTACTACCAGAAGCAGATGCAGTCGAAAACGCCCATGGTGATCGTGCTCCGCGACGGTGAGGAAATTCACGGCATGATCGAGTGGTACGACAAGAGCTGCCTCAAAGTCACCAGAAATGGCCAGACCAATCTCCTGGTTTACAAACCTGCCATAAAGTACATGTACAAAGAGGGAGAAAACAGCAGGAAGTGAGAAGCGGACGGCGGGTGTCAGACCTCGGACCTCGGCGAAACCTCCTGCCATTCTCGCCTGATTGTTTTTCTGCGATTCTTTAAAGGCCACGCATCCGGCCTGTTTCCTTCTCGTGTTTACTCGCCGATGAATTCTTTTTTTTCACACCTTGACTGAAGGTCAGCTCCGTGAGATAAGTCCTCCACCTTCGCGTCTCTTCCTCCCGGCGAAAACTTGGTGAGTCAAATTTTCGGACTGAACTATGTCCTCTGAGGAGCAAACAAATGAAGATGACGCGTGTGTTGCTGGCTGCGGTTCTGCTCTTAACTGGTTTCGCTTCGGCCCAGATCTTCTCTGTAACCGATCTCGGTCCGAACGTATTTCCTGATGGGGTCAATGACAGGGGGCAAGTAGCCGCTATGCGCAGCGGCGTTCCGGGAGGTTCGCTCTGGAGCAAGCAAGGGGGATTCAAGGATCTCATCCCCCTTCCCGGTTTCCCACTAAGCTTTACACAGGGCATCAACAACCGGGGTGACGTGGTCGGCTATTCAGAGGAGGAAGAAGCAATGAGTTTCCACGCTACCCTGTGGCCGCATTCCGATGGGGCTGCGGTCGACCTGGGGCCATCCGTCATAGACAATACCGCCGCTAACGCCATCAATGACGCGCGCCAGGTAACCGGGAATCTGGGCTGTTGCAAGTCCTTCGTATGGACCACAAGAACCGGCATGGTTGACATTGGTCCGCCGCCCGCCGGCTTCACGTTTTACGAAGCCAATGCCATCAGCGAAAACGGGACTGTGGTTGGATCGATGGGGAACGACACTTCCGGAACTTCCTTTTTCTGGACCAAGGCGACCGGAATTAAGGAAATACCCATACCGTCGAGCTTCGCTACCGGAATCAACCGGGGCTTTGTAATCGGCGCCTCAAGCTGCTTGAATCCGAGCCTGTGTGATGTCAATAATCTCCGTGGCTTCATATGGCACCGGCACTTCGGCGCAATTGACCTCGGAACGCTCCCGGGCGATAACAGCATCTTCCCTTCCAGCATCAATTCAAGCCTCCAGATTGTGGGTTCGTCGCAAAATAACGCTACCGGGGACAGCACCGCCTTCTTGTGGACACCCCGCCACAAAATGATCAATCTCAACGACCTGATCCAGGCTCCAGGTTGGGTTCTGAACTTCGCAACCGGAATTAATGACTGCGCACAAATCGTGGGCTACGGAACTTTGAATGGCGACTTGCATGGATTCTTATTGACGGTGATTCCGAGACATAAGCATCACTGAGGAAGGCGGCTCTCAGCTGTCAGCTGTCAGCTGTCAGCTCTCAACTCTCAGCCGTCAGCTCTCAGCCGGGTATTGCAAGTACTCATTGCGCTGAGTATTCACCGCATACCTCCTCTTTCGCCCCTCCGGGGCTGGACGATTCGTTCACTCTAGCCACGGCTTGCGCCGTGGGCTGCATTCTTGCGCCGCTCCGCGGCTGAGCGGCAGATGATCTTACGAATTAAATGGCGGCGGAATGCCTCAAGCGACTCAAGGTCGAATAATGACTGAATGCTGTTAGCTGAGTGCTGATGGCTGAAGGCTAATTTACTGATGGCTGATAGCTGACAGCTGACAGCTTCTACAATTTCGGCAGGACGATTCCCTTCTGGGACTGATACTTGCCCTTGCGATCGGCGTAACTGACTTCGCATACTTCATCGCCCTGGAAAAAAAGGATCTGGCACAGACCTTCGTTGGCGTAGATCTTTGCAGGCAAGGGCGTGGTGTTGGAAATCTCCAGGGTGACGAAGCCTTCCCACTCCGGCTCGAACGGGGTGACGTTTACAATGATGCCGCAGCGCGCGTAGGTGGACTTGCCCACGCAGATGGTCAGCACATCGCGGGGAATCTTGAAGTATTCGACCGAGCGCGCCAGCGCAAAGGAATTCGGCGGAACGATGGCGCACTCCGAACTTACGGTGACGAACGAGCGCTCGTCGAAATTCTTGGGATCGACTACGGTGCAATTGACGTTCGTGAAAATCTTGAACTCATCGGCCACACGCAAGTCATAGCCATAGGAAGACAGCCCGTAGGAGATCACACCCTCCCGCACCTGCTTCTCGGAAAATGGGTTAATCATGTCGTGTTCCTTGGCCATCTTGCGGATCCAGCGGTCGCTCTTCAGCATGCGGCTCCTTGGGGAAATTGAGTAATCGGGGAATTTCGTAATTTGGTAATTGGGTAGATCACGCTGCCGGAGTTTTGGGTTTAAATTGCCCAATTCCCCGATTACCAAATTACAAAATGTTGCTCGGCTGGGTGCAGTCATCTTACGGGACTTCCGCTGCCGTTGACAATCTCTCTTATGTCCCTTAGCATCAAGCACTTGGTGGGTTATTCTCAACCCGCCGGCAGGGAGCCTCCGGTGATCAAGCTCGACATCATCAATGAAGTGGTGAATAAGACCGGCATTACCAAGACCAAGGCCGAGCTCGCCGTGGAAACGGTATTCGAGAGCATGAGGCGGTCGCTGGCCAAGGGCGAACGCATTGAGCTGCGGGGCTTTGGCGTGTTCAACGTGCGGCCACGCAAGACTGGCATCGGACGCAACCCGCGCACCGGCGCCGAGGTCTCGATTCCTCCGGGCAAGGCGGTGCGTTTCAAACCGGGCAAGGAATTGCAGTCGATCGACTAGGTCGGCGCCGATGCCGCGCGCAGAGCTCCGGCCAGGAGGTCCGACGCGACAGACACCGGTACTCGTCCCCGCAGCGACATCGCAGCATCAATGTTTTCATGTCCGACTCGGTTTTCATGTCCGACCTCAATCCTCCATTCCCCGGCCCTGCCGCTGAGTATCTGACCCCGGAAGTGCACGTCATCTCGCCTCCCAGCCCGCGCTATGCCCTGCACATTCTGCTGTTTGTAGCCACGATTTTCACCACGCTCGTGGTGGGCGCGAAAATGCAATTTGATTTCCTGCACAATTTGCCGCCATTCGTCCACGGCGACGAAACTCTGCCCCTGTTTCCGGTTGGCTGGGTGCTTCACGAGCCTTCGCGCCTGCTGCTCGGGATTCCTTTTTCCGCCACGTTGCTGCTCATTCTTCTGGCGCACGAGATGGGACACTATCTGTACTGCCGCTACTACGGTGTGTATGCAACCCTTCCCTTCTTTATCCCTGCGCCGACATTAATTGGAACCCTGGGAGCGGTCATTCGGATACGCTCTCCAATCCGATCCCGCTGCGCGCTGTTTGATATTGGGATCGCAGGCCCCATCGCTGGATTTCTGGTGGCGCTGGCCGTGCTGATCATCGCGATGCCGCACTCTCGGGTAATGCCTGGTGCGATGGCGGAATCGGATATTCAAATGGGATATCCGCTGATCTTTCGCATTGTCTGGGCTGCCCTTCCGCTGGCCAACCTTCACGCTGGTGCTTCTTCCATGCGGGATATTTATTTTCATCCCACGGCGATTGCCGCATGGGTAGGAATGTTCGCGACCGCGCTGAATCTCTTGCCCGGCGGCCAGCTCGATGGTGGACACATCGTATTCGCGCTCAGTCCGCGAGCTCACGGGCCGGTGTCGCGGCTGACCATTCTGGCCCTGATTCCGATGGCGTTTTACTTCTGGGTTGGCTGGCTGATCTGGGCAATCCTGCTGCGCATCAGCGGCATGCGGCATCCCATGGTGGAGGAATGGCCGGGGGTGACCGGGGGACGCCGGTGGCTGGCGGCTTTCGGCTTGCTCATGATGATTCTGACTCTGACGCCGGCACCGTTCGCACACAGTTCCCTGCGGCAAGTGGTGCAGGAGTTTCGTTCCAGCCGTTGAAAACCGAGGGGTTAAGGAGGCCTTCAGGCCTGCTTACAAAGTCTTTTTTCTTGTGCTGCGGCGTCAGCCCCTGAGGCACCTTAGCGGCTTAAGCGGCAGCGCGCTCGCCTTTTTCTAAACATCACCGCAAAGTTCGCAAAGAAGATCCGCAAAGACCGCAAAGCATTTCAGCTTTAGTCCTCCACTACTCGCGCGGTCATCTCGACCGACGGCTCGCCGCCGGCCACTTCCTGGGCCACGATCAGGCGGCGGGCTTCCATCCGGATTTTGGGCAGGTGGAAGAAGAACAGAGCCGCCGCCCCGATGCAGGCCACTGCGCCGATGGAAACGGTGAACGGGGCCCCCAGCTTGTCCGCCAGCGCGCCAGCGAACAACGATCCGAAGGGAGCCATGCCCATAAACATCATCGTGTACATCGCCATCACACGGCCGCGCAGGTGATCGGGCACCATGGCCTGGATGAGCGTGTTGGAAGACGACATTTGCAGCATCATGCAAAAGCCCACCGGCAGCAGAAGAATGGCCGAAAGCCAGAAATTGCGCGAGAAGGAAAACAGCACCAGGCTGACGCCGAACCCGCCACAGGAGAGCGCGATCCAGCGGCCTAGTCCGGTCACACCGGCGCGGGTTGCGAGAGTGAGCGCTCCGAGCAACGCGCCCACGCCGGTCGCGCCCATCAGAATTCCCAGGCCGCGCGCTCCGCCGTGCAGAACTTTGTCGGCGAACACTGGCATGAGCACGGTGTATGGCATCGCCACCAGACTCACCAGTCCGAGCAGAAGGAGGAGCGCCCGAATGGGGGCGGTGTGGCGGGCGAAGCGGAAGCCTTCGATAATGTGCGCGAGAGCTGGACCGGACGCCGCCCGGCGCAAAGGTCGCGTCACCCTCATCATCAGCAGACCAATGATCACGGCGATGTAGCTCACCGCGTTGGCGAAGAAGCACCAGCCCTCGCCGATTTTCGCTACCAGGATTCCCGCAATGGCGGGGCCGATGATGCGCGCCCCGTTGAACATGGAAGAGTTGAGTGCGATGGCGTTCATCAGATCTTCCTTACCCACCATGTCCACCAAAAACGATTGCCGCGCCGGGATGTCAACCGCATTCACCACACCCAGAAGTGCGGCCAGGACGAAGACGTGCCACACCTGCACAGTGTGGGTAAGAGTCAAGACCGCAAGCATGAATGCCAGAATCATGGATGAAACCTGAGTGCCGATGACCACGCGCTGGCGGTTCAGTCGATCGGCGGCGATCCCACCCAAAGGCGCGACCAAAAATACTGGGATTTGGCTGGCGAATCCCACCGCTCCGAGCTGCAAGGACGAACCGGTCAGGCGATAGACCAGCCAGGACTGTGCAACACTTTGCATCCAGGTGCCGATCAAGGAAATGAGCTGACCCATGAAGAAAAGCTGGAAGTTACGGTGGCGCAAGGCTCTGAGAGTAGCTGGAAGCCAGCCAGTCTTCGCGAGCATGCGGTCGGAAATGCCTGAATCGGTCACGGTCTGCCAGTTGTTTTTGACATGGTCACAGTTCCATGGTCTTCGTGACCGCCCAAAACTGGAATCTCAATGTGCCGGTGAAAACTTCTGGCTTCCGCACGGCCACAAGCTGGAGTAGAGTATTCGATGTTCGAAGTCGGAAGGGCGGAGTTTCCGGCATGTTTTCCAGTATAGAGGCAAGGCACCCGACTCCGTAATTTCCTGCGATTCTGCAAACAGGTCCCGCGGTTGAAACGTCCCGTATCGGAGAAACCATGGACACGGATCAGGTTCACCATGAGCGTCGTTCATCGCAACGCTTCGACTTCCACCTTCCGGTTACAGTTCGTCTGGCGGGCACCGACCGCGAAAGCTGTGGTTTTACCCAGGACCTGAGCGGACGCGGCGCGTTCTTCTACACCGATTTTCAGGTCAGCGAAGGCGACGCGGTGGAACTGACGCTCGTCATGCCCGTCGAAATTACGTTGAGTGAAAATATGCGCGTCCGCTGCCGCGGCAAAGTTCTGCGAGTGCGGCAAGTGGAAAGCAAGTACGCCGTTGCGGTGCATCTGCAAGGTTACGAATTTCTTCCCAAGGCCGAGACTGCGGCTCAGGTTTCCGCCAACTTCCCCCGGATTTCGGGGGCGCACGCGGCCGCTCCAGCCGGAAAGAATCCGCCAATTCCAGGTTCGCCCGGGATTGCGGTGGAAGCGCCCGAAAGCGGACCGTTGGGCAACCGCTGATTCGGGCCTCTTCGGACCAGCCAAAAGAGCCTAACCGGAGCGCTTTTCCCGTTCCCCATAGGCACATGCCTTTCGTGGCACGGATTTTGCCCAGTTTTCCTCCTTCCCAATCCGCTTCATTTTGCATAAAATGGTTACCAAAGACGGTATACTAGGTATCGTTCCTCTTGTGGCGTTTGTCCCCCAGCTTTCACTGCAGGCGCGCAATTTCGTTCTGGCAATGAGAACTATTTCAGGCATATACAGAAGTTACGGAAGTCATTTGGCGTAACCCTTACTTCTTCAATAACATGCTGATTCTAGAGACAGAGTGAGGTCCTGGTGATGCAGGGCGTAGCGGTAACTCTTCTGACCGAAGACAGAGAACGGCTGTCGGTACTCCAGCACCGTCTGGAGGGGACCGGGATGGGACGGAACGTCTTCAGCCACGTGGGGTTTCCCACCAGCCCGACGGACCCGGTGCTGCGTCAAATGCAGGACGTTCGCACCGAGGTAGTCCTGGTTGATATTGACGCGCACAATGCGGCGCGAGCCATCACCACCATCGAACTGATCCAGGCAAATACCAGTGAGATTGCGATTTTTGCGATTGGTGAAATGAGCCATCCGCCCACCATCGTGGCCGCGATGCGCGCCGGGGCGAGCGAATTTCTGGAACGCGAAGCGACCTCAGAAGCCCTGATCGAAGCGTTCACCCGCTTTGCGGTAACCCGAGGCAAGGGCCGCACGGCGGCCGGCCGCGCGCGGATTTTCACCGTAATGAATTCCAAGGGAGGAGCGGGCGGCACTACGGTTGCCGTGAACACGGCCATCGCCCTTCAGGAATCCCAGGGCGGAGTTCTGCTGGTGGATTTTGCTCCGCTGGGACACGCTGCCCTTCATCTCAATGTACGGCCCACATTCGGAGTAGTGGACGCCCTGCAAAATCTGCATCGGCTGGACGCTTCGCTGCTGGAAGGCCTGATGACCCAGTGCAAGGGCGGCTTGCAGCTGCTGGGCGGATCGCAGCAGCCGCGAAGCCTCACCCCTACTGCAGCGGAACTGGCTCGCCTGTTTGATCTGCTGGTAACCCACTTCCGCTATGTAGTGGTGGATTGCTCCGGACGCGTCGATCAGACGGCAAAGCTGCTTTGCGATCTTTCGAATGCAGTCCTGCTGGTGGCGCAAGCGGATGTGGTTTCCCTGTGGAGCGCCAGCCGGATACGAACGTTTCTGGAAGATGGCGCCAATCGCGACCGGGTGCGAATTGTCCTGAATCGCTACAAGAAGATTCCCGGATTCACCGACGAAGACGTGGAGAAAGCCACCACCTGCAAGCTGCTTTGGAAGATTCCCAATAACTTCCAGGCCATCGCGCCGGCCATCGACAAAGGCGCTCCCGTGGCGATGGAGAACAGCGATATCGGTCGTTCTTTCCAGTCATTGGCTGCGGCCCTGGCGCATGCTTCCCCAACCAGCGAGGGCTCCCTGGACCTGGACTATAAGACTGACAAAACCGATCTTGCCAAAAAGGCAACGGGACGGCTCCTGATTTCACCTCTGCGGGCAAATCAGTAGACTTCGACCTATTTGTTGCCGGTCTTCGTATCGGCTTTCGTTTCCGTCAGGGCTTCGATCTTTTCCACTACCAGCGCATTTGAACCCCCACGCTGGAAAACTTTTCCGGTGGCCGTGACTTTCTGACCGGCAAACGGCATCAGTTTTTCGTTTTGCCCGCTGGAGGGCGTGGTGTCGGCAATGGGCCAGTAGACGGTGCCATCCGCGGCCAGAATCACCAGTGGCGACCCCGCTTTCGCGCAGGCACGGGCACAGTCCGCGCTGATCGGTTTGGTGAGACTCTTGGTGAAGGCGCACGCCGAATCCAGAACGTACCCCTTCACTGTGACTGTTTTAGGCGCAGAGTATGCGGCCGCGATATACCCGACGATGAGTAACACGCCCGCCAGAAACACGCGAATCGATTTCATGGTTTTACCTCGAGCAGAATCGACGTTCTCCAAAACCTTTAAATAAAAAAGCAGAGGTAGGCTGTCTCGCCTACCTCCTCGTGGGGTGAACTCCTCAAGGCTGCGGAGGGTAGCCGCATATGAGGACATGAAGTTGCCCTCAAGTTAACTCTTGAGATGGTGAAGCACAATACTGAAAAAGCACTAGAAGATCAGAGGCTAAGAGCCCTTGATCACAGTGACTTGATCACAGTGACTTGATCACGGTTACTGGATCTCTGCACTGTTCCGGTCCGGGTTACTCGGTTGAATCAACCTCCACGTCACTTGTGACTGAGGTTGTAAGTGTAGTCGCGATTCTTGCCAATAACTCCCCAGGGTCAGGCCCAAAGCCGAGTCTCTTGACGCAGTCTGGCGATGTCCCTAGTCGGCGCACTCCCGAAGAAGCGGCTGTATTCCCGGCTGAACTGGGAGGCACTAAGATAGCCCACGCGCTGACTGGCCGTACCGGCGTCCACCATCGTGGACAACATGAGACGCCTCGCTTCCTGGAGACGCAGCACTTTTTGATAATGCAGGGGGCTCATCGAAGTGACTGACTTGAAGTGCTCGTGGAAAGAAGAAACACTCATGTGCACCATCTCCGCCAAATCTTCGATCTTCATGGGTTGAGAGAAGTTGGCGCGTAGCCAGGAAATGGCCCTCGCAACCCGGTGGACGCTAGATTCGGCAAAGCCCATTTGAGCTACGCGAACACCAATGGGGCTGCGTAGGAGCCGGATCAAAATCTCATCCATCACAAGCGGAGCAAGTAGTTCAGCATCCCTGGGATGCGCGAGACACTCCATTAACCTTGTTGCGGCGTTGATGATACTCAGGTCAACCGGAGTGACGTAAACGGCTTTCCTCTCTTGAACTGGAGACAAACCGTGGGGATACACCTTTAAGACCAACTCGGCGATCTTGTGCGGGTCGAGGTCGAGTCTTAGAGAGAGGTAGGGCTCGGAATGGCTGGCTCGCGTGACCTGGGCAGCAACTGGTAGAGCGACGGAGAACACGATCATGCGCGATGCGTCATACTCATACACCTCGTCCCCTACGATGACGGTCTTCGCTCCTTGTGGAACGATGCACAACGAGGACACGCGGAGCGCATGCACACACTCCCTGTTTACTCGGGAAAAGCGGCTGGCGTGCAAACCAGGGATGCGCAGATCGAAACTGCCGTCGTGCGGGGCATAGGCGGCAATGAGGCGGGCTAGTTTGGCGGTGTCTGGTTCATTTGGATCCACTCCGTTACCTACCTGCCGCAGAGACACCACTTTGCGGTTGACCTTCACGCCTTCGAGAATATCCCTTTTATGAATCATTATGGTGCTCATTGCGTCTGAGCGAGAACGGCAACGTCGAGCTTTGAATAATACTTCTTCACATCGTTAGTCCCGTATTTTTCACGGAATTTCTCGATCACCGAGGAGACTCTTGCCGCTTCAGTGATGGGAACAGCCTGAAACTCACCTTGTGCGCCACCCGCATTGATCCGAATCGATGGGTTCTTCAGCGCGTTCTTGTACCACTGGGTATCCGATCCGGCCACCGGCAACAGATATAGCTTCTCGACGTCCAACACGAACCATACCGGGTTTGAAATGGCGCGCCCTGACTTTCTTCCGGTCACAGTGAGGTTAATTTCACGAGATCGGGAAAGGCGGTCTTTCAGAGCACCGTTCGGCTTTGGCTTATTGCTCATCCAAATGTCCCTCATTTCCGGTGCGGTATTGTTCGTCCCTGACCTGCTCCCTCCAGCCGACAACCTTACCGTCGAGCTTTTCCCGAAAAGCGATGTGCGTCATAGCGGTGGTCGCCTTAGCTCCATGCCAGTGCTTCTCGCAGGGCGAGAACAGACCACATCACCCGACCGGCGGCCTAGTAATGTTCCCAGGCAACTCTCCAGTGTTCATTCGGGCTAGACGACCTCACGATGAGCTGTTTGCCCGAAAAGTCGTATACGCGCGTCAGGTCTTTGCCGATAAGGGTCCGCACCAGTGCGCCCTCAACGTGAAAGGTGAAGCTGTGAGCGCGTTCGTCGATCTCATATGTGCCAAAAGAGGCCTCGTAGCCGCCCTGCGCGTATTGTACCGGCGCAGTGTTGGTGGTTGCCTGCGAGTTGGCCGGCGGGTTCCGATACATCACCTGGACCGACATGTGACCGTCGCGCGTGTAGACAAGCAGCCCGGTGCAGTCAGCCCGGTAAATCTTCCCGTCTGCGCCTTCCTCTTCGAGCCGGGCCAGCCGCCACGCTCCGACAAACCGGTCCCGGATGCCCTCATTTCCACTGTGATCTTCTCCGGTGCGATCCTGGCTGCCGGACAGCGTCGTGGTCATAACGAGTAGCAAGGACATTACGCAAAGTAAAAACAGTTTTTTCAAGTTCGGCTCCTCGCCACTCATGTCACCCTTCGTGGTCGGTTTCTTGGACTCCTCGCAGGCCCAGGAGATAAAGGCAATCAGCTTCTGGTCGTAAAGTCAGCGGCCTACCAATTTTTGCAGCTCTTCGGGATACCGAGCACCTTGCACCGCGACCTTTGAGGCTGCGATCCCCAGGTCGCGGAGATCGGCGGGTGAAAGTTGGACGTCGACCGCTCCGATGTTTTCTTCGAGCCGATGGAGCTTGGTGGTGCCTGGGATCGGCACGATCCACGGCTTCTGTGCCAGCAGCCACGCAAGCGCGATTTGGGCAGGTGTCGCCTTCTTCTGTTCCGCGAACTTGCCCAGCACATCAACCATCCCCTGATTCGCTTTTCGATTCTCTTCGCTAAAGCGAGGGACGATGTTGCGGAAATCGCTTTTGTCAAACTTCGTATCTTCGCTGATCTTGCCGGCGAGAAAGCCTTTACCCAGGGGACTAAACGGAACGAATCCGATCCCGAGTTCTTCCAGCGTCGGTATCACTTCCGCTTCAGGCTCTCTCCACCACAATGAATATTCGCTCTGCAGCGCGGTGACGGGCTGAACTTTGTGGGCACGCCGGATGGTCTGAACGCCCGCTTCGGAGAGTCCGAAGTACTTCACTTTGCCTTGCTGAATCAGTTCTTTTATGGCTCCGGCAACGTCCTCAATCGGCACGTTCGGATCCACACGGTGCTGATAGAACAGGTCGATAACATTGGTCTTGAGGCGTTTCAGTGAGGCCTCGGCGACTTGCTTGATGTGCTCAGGCCTGCTGTCCAATCCGGCCTGTTTGCCGGTGTTCGGATCCAACTTGAACCCAAACTTGGTTGCGATTGCCACTTTTCCACGAAACGGAGCCAGGGCTTCGCCCACGAGTTCTTCATTTGTAAACGGTCCGTAGACTTCAGCTGTGTCGAAGAAGGTGACGCCGCGTTCCACAGCTGCCCGGATGACCGAGATCATTTCCTGCTTGTCTCCGGCCGGTCCGTAGCCAAAGCTCATCCCCATGCAGCCGAGCCCGAGTGCCGAAACTTCCAGATTGCTTTTTCCAAGTTTGCGCTTTTGCATTGTTTCTCCTATGCTGCGAAATTCCGTCTGCTTAAACCCACCGCAGCCTAAGCATAGTTTCCTGGACCTTGGGGCTCTTGCCTATTTCGATGAAGTTCTTGCCAGATTCTCCGAAGCCCCCACCAGGTTAGCGATGCCGAATTGGCTTCCGCCTGGATTGTTGGTATGACATCGCCACCATCAATAACCGGGTGAACCGCCCCATAAGCGCTAACTTAAGGATCTATTGTTTCCGAGTGGCCCGTGACGCGACCAGAATCCAACCGTGGTCAGCGTCTTCATCATCAATTGCGGTGGTCTTCCCCGAATGTGACGACGCTGTGATCCAGTGGCAACTCTTGAGTGTGGAGTTTCGCGGGCCCGTCACTCGTGCTCTTACAACGGTACCGGTCGATGAGATAGGGCACGCCTTCACCAGCCAGCAGCTTCGACGAAGTGGTGACTTCGAAATGCAGATGCGGCTCGCGAGCGTCTCCGGAATCGCCAACTCGCGCCAGCACCTCTCCGCGCCGCACGTGATCCCCTGCCTTCACCCGCAAACTTCCGGGTTGCAGATGCATGTAATATGCGAACTGGCCACCACCCAGGTCGAGCGTGATTGTATTTCCCGCCACTGTTTCCAACGTAATCGGCACTGCCGGGTGGAACGCGTCGCCGTGTCCGGGGACGTTATCGGGAAGGCCATCTCTCGCGGTGACGATGCGGCCGTCAGCAACCGCCAACACTGCTTTCCCGTAGGTGTAATAGGAGCGGACGTCGCGCGCATCGCCAGAAAATGAGGCTCCGCCCCTTGTCTGCATCCAGTCGATCGCGTACCGGCGCGAGTCCACCGGCTGCCCATCAAGGATGACAACGCCACGCCGATGATGATTATCCTGATCGTTGCTGGGCCCATCGTCTGCAAGCCAGTCTGCCCCTTCTACCGGCGGCCCGAGCACATGCAACTCAGTGTGATGTGTGGAAATGACCGCGCCTTCTTCTGGAGCGTAAGCCGTGGTCACGCGATGGAGCAGTCTGTTTGGGATATGCGAGCCCCGGTCAAACGCTATTGACATAAAGGCGATGGCGCCCTGGCCATCGGCGATAACCAGCCTGTCTTTGGGGTCAGAAACCGCCTTGCCACCTAAGGGCTGCAACATGGTTTCCAGTTGCGCCGTCTCAAAGGTCGCAATCGATTTGGACATTTCCGCATCTGCGTCGAGCACCTCAATGCGACTCAGCGAGATGGGCATTGGCATGAAGTTCGTCAAATGCAACTCGTACATCAGATAGACGTGCGGCCCGCTCGGGAATGCCGTAGGGTCGAACGGCACCTGCATTTCGAGCTGTAGTGGCCACGGAGGCCGATTGGCCGCTGTTTTGATGTCGGACGGCTGATTTTGGGTTTGAGCGACAGCAGGATATGAGAAAAGGCACGCAGCTGCGAGGAGGATGAACGGGCGCATGCTCGTGGTACGCATTTGGCGACCGCAAGGTTCCTTATTCTGGTTGGATGGTCGGCAATCCAGAAGAAATTCTGCTTAAGTTAACGCTCATGTGGAGCTCCCCCGACTCCCGCTGATCCATCCCGGCGATTGCACCCCTTCCCCTAACACCATTTGCCAGACCAGTTCTAGTAGCCAGGGAGCGGCTTGATGCCTTTGGCTTCCACGCATTCGTAGGCGCGGCCAGGTTTGAGATCCTTGTATTCCTCGGTGCCGCCGTTTGGCCAATCGATCACCACCCGGTCGATCCTGTCTCGCATTCCTACACCGAATGTTACGGGCAGTTCGGATTGCGACAGGTAGCTCGATCCACCTTTCACCAAACGCGACTGACCTGATCCTCCGTGAAAAATACGTACTCTGGCGCCAATCGCATCGCGGTTCGATCTTGTACCGATCAGACGGAACCGAACGCTGCGGTTTCCAGCGAGCTGGTCATTACGATAAAGATAGGCAGGGCCGTTATTGGTGGTCAGCAGCAGGTCGAGATCGCCGTCGCGGTCAAAATCAGCATAAGCCAGTCCCCGCCCGACCTTGGGTTGACTGAAGCCACCGCCAACATCGTCGGCCACATCGTGAAATTGTCCCTGCCCGCTGTTAAGAAACAATTGCGGCGGCTGCGCGTAGCCGACCCCGCGAACATTGCGGACCGTGTCATCGATGTGCCCGTTCACCACCGCCAGGTCGAGCCAGCCATCGAGGTTGGCGTCCAGAAACACGCAGCCGAATCCCAATCTGTCTTTCGAGGCCAGCCCGACTCCGCTCGGGGTGGCTACGTCAGCGTAATCTCCACCGCTCGCCAGGTACAGTCCTATCATTTCGTTGTCGAAATTGGTGATGGCCACGCCCGAACTTCCCGAGTTGTTGAAGTCGGCCACGTCCACGCCCATGCCGGCGCGAGCCTTTCCCTCGGCGCTGAAAGCGATGCCAGCATCCACGGCAACATCTTTGAAAGTCCCGTTGTGCTGGTTCCGGTAAAGCTTGTTCGGCTGGGTGTCGTTGGCCACCAGCAGATCAGGCCAGCCATCCTGATCGTAGTCGAGCATGGCCACGCCCAGCGACTTGGAGCTGCTGTCGAAAATTCCGCTGGTTGGCGTGACGTCCTCAAACTTTCCATTGCCCAGGTTACGAAACAGCCAGCAGGTTTCTCCGCGATAGGCTTCAGGAGTGCAATAGGATTTGCGCTTTCCATCGAGACTGCAAAACACATCGTGCTCGGGAGACCACTTCACATAATTGCAGACGAATAAATCCAGCAACCCGTCACGATCGAAATCGAACCACAGCGCGGAGGTGCTAAAGGCTTGCCGGCTGCCCAGTCCGCTGGCGGCGGTGACGTCCAGGAACGTGCCCTTGCCAGTGTTTTTGAACAAGTGATTTTGTCCTACACAAGTGACCAGGATGTCGGGATAACCATCGTTGTTGTAATCCCCGATGGCCACACCCATGCCGTACATTTCGACGTCAAGCCCGGCGCTACGGGTCACATCCGAGAATGTGCCGTTCCGATTGTTGCGATAGAGCTTCAGCGTGCTGCGTTCCCGCCTGTGTCCGGGCCAATCCATACCATTGATCAGGATGATATCCTGCCATCCGTCGCCGTCGTAGTCGAGAAACGCGCACCCCGCGCCGAGAGTCTCAGGAAGCAGCTTCCCGCCCTGAGCGCCGCTGTTGTGGCGGAATTGAAGGCCGGAAGCCGCGGTCACGTCGACAAGTTTGAAGTCAGGCGAGGACGCAGGAGCAGCAAACGCATCCAGCAGCAAAGCTGAAGAGGACACAAGGCCCGCCATTCCACAGAGAAAATGACGCCGGTTCACGGAAGATTTACCAGCCCGTTGCGGATGGCGTAAACGACGAGTTCGGCGGTCTTGTGGATTCCCAGGGCGTCCATGATATTGGCCCGATGGACCGCGACGGTGTTCGCGCTCAGCTCGAGCACGGTCGCAATTTCCTTGTTGGATTTCCCATCCACGATCATTTGGAGGATTTCCAGTTCGCGCGGGGTGAGATGTTCGTCGCGATCGCCCTTGAGCGTGGCCGGGCGGCGAAGTTGCGAATCCAGCACGGTTTCTCCAGCCACCACCCGCCGGATGGCCGCTCCTAATTCCAGGTCCACGGCATTCTTGAGAACGTATCCGCGCGCGCCCGCATCCAGGGCCTGGCGCACCAGGGTTTCCTCCGGATGCATACTGAGCATCAGGACCAGAGTTTGCGGCTGCTTGTCGAGAATCTGCCGCGTGGCCTCGAGACCGTTCATTTTCGGCATCGCGCAGTCCATCACCACTACCTGCGGGTGAAGCTCCTGCGCCAACCGAACCGCCTCCGCGCCATCGCCCGCTTCACCGGTCACAGCAATGTCCGGTTCGTCTTCCAGGATGCGCCGGAATCCGCGTCGCACCAGGCTATGGTCGTCAACCAGCAAGACAGAAATCTTATCCGCCATGGGTATGCAGTTTTTCTCCTAAATTTTCCCTGGGAACGGTCAGTCGAACCAGGGTGCCGCCCTGCGCCGGCTTGGCAAATGCGATGGCGCCACCCAACAACTCGGCGCGTTCCCGCATCGCTACCAGCCCGATTCCCTGCTTCCCCGCCTGCGGAGTGAATCCGCGGCCGTGATCTTCTACTTCCAGCTCCAGCATGCTGGGCAAAAATCGCAAACGTACCCAAGCTTCCTTTGCTCCCGAATGCCGGGTCACATTGTTGAGCGCTTCCTGCAGCACGCGATACACGTGAATGGCAGCGTTGCCGTCCACCGGAAAGGCTGCCCCCGATTTCTCATAGGATATGTGAATGCCTGCCTGGCGTTCCACCACCGGCAGGTACCAGTCGAGAGTACTCTCCAGGCCGGACTCGTCAAGCATCACCGGATGCAGCGCCTGGGAAAGGCTGCGAACCTTGTCGAGTGTGCTTTGCGCGATTTCGGCAACTTCGCGCAGATCGGCGCGCAATGGCGAACCCTCCGGCGCCTGGTTTCCGGCGCGGGCCAGCATGGCGCCGACCGCGGTCAGAATCTGTCCGAACTCGTCATGCAGTTCCCGGGAAATGTGGCGCAGGGTGGACTCCTGGGTGGAAATCAGTTTTTGGGCCAACTCGCTGCGTTGCGCGGAAAGCGCCGCCAGTTGCGCAAACAACAGGCGGTTGGAGCGGATGGAATATAGGCCAGTCAGCAGGATCGCGACCAGGGTGAGGGCAAGAAACAGATATACCTGCCGCTGCACCCGGTCGTAAATTTGGCCGATGCGCAGCGCCGCTTGCTCCTCACTTTCATTGTTCTGCACCAGCAGCCGCGCTACGGCCGTGCTCAGTGCCGCCTGCCGGGCTTGCAGCGAGAGTTGAATCTGGCTGCGTGCTTCATCGGGCTTGCCGTTGGCTGCCAGCGCAAAGGTGCGATCGACCGCGTCCCAGAATTGTGCCATGGAGTTGCCCAGATACTGGCGTTGCTCGGGAGTGCGGTCGGTTACCGCGACCTGCTCTTCCTTGCGCAAGGCGTCGTCCAGATCGGCCCGGATGCGCTGGAACTGCGCCGACCAGGCGGTCAGCGGATAAGGCTCATTGTTGTCCAGCATGTCGCGCATGGCCAGCGCCAGGCTGTTGAGATCATTTTGAATGCGCAGCAACTGCAGGGAGTCCTTGCGGTTGCGGTCCACCAGGTTGTTCTGTAATTCGCGCAGCCCGGAGATCTGCCAGGTGATGTATCCGGAGCAGGCTACGACGGCGGCCAAGGTAATGATCAGCCCCAAGAAAAGTCCCGGAGTGGGAGACCGCTGAGGCACATGCGAGCGCGGCACGCCCCGAGGATACAACGCGATGGCCGCAACTTCCAAAGTCCCGGTGTCATCCTGAGTGGAAGCCATCCATTCGCTCGCGAATGGATGGCCGGAGTCGAAGGACCCCTACCTTGGCAATGACCTCGTTTCGGGCGTGTGGGAAAAAGCCCCGAGGGACGAAGCCCCTGCTGCTGTAGGGGTCCTTCGACTCACGAGCTCCTTCGCTAGCGAAGGAGCTGGATCGCTCAGGATGACAAGAGAGAATGGCCGCCACCGCCGCGCATTTATACTTTGGAGCGCAGTGGGGAGATCCGATGAGAAAGCTCCGGATGATCGCGGGCTTGCTGATATGTCTGGCTTCAGCGAGCGCGCTGGCCATGAACTCCGCCTCCGATGCAGTGGCCGCGGCAGAGAATACCTACGCCGACGTTCTGGATTCATATGGCGCCTTTAGCACCATCGATTCCGGTCTAATGACGACTTACGAGGGGAAGGACCGCACGGCGTGGGAGCGGGTTTACCGGGAAAAGCGCAAAACATTTGTCGAGCAGTTGTCGAAGCTGCCTGAAAACGGGCTTTCGAAAAGCGATGCCCGTGCGATCAAGCTCATGCGCGCCAGCCTGTCTGATTTTCCGGAAGACGCCTCCACGCTCTCTCCTACCCACAAATGCAGGGACGCTCAGCGGACCGATCTTGATTACGACGCGCTGCACGCGGCGCTCTATGCGTGCTTCGATGAGTTGGGGAACAATCTGCAGTTCGAGGGCACTACGGTCAATCGCGTGTCCGCATTCAGTTTGCTGGAACAGATAAACGAGCCAGAGCGACGGAAGAACTTGTTTCTTGCCTTCAGTCCGTTGTGGGACGCCGTGAACTCGAAGGATCAGCCGGATAGCCCATACCGGCGCTTGATCCGGATGGCCGCGGCCGAGTCCGCAAGGAAGCATAGCTCCTCAATCACCGAGGCAGCCGACAGCCTGGGGGTTCAGCCGGGGGACGTCGAAAGCTGGCTCGAGCAGATTCTCGACACCTGGCGGCAGGTGAGCGGTGATACGCCCGTCGAGCCCTGGGACTATCACTATGTCGCAGGCGAGGCGGGACGCCGGCTGGATAAGGCCATTCCGCGCGAGTCCCTGCAGAAAATCAGCCAGCGTTACTACCATGATCTGGGAGCCGATCTTGAAGGTCTTGGAGTCCTGTATGATCTCGATCCTCGCCCCGGCAAGGCACCGCTCGCCTACACCGATCTGCTCAGAGGTGGCCGGATGGTTAACAGAATGTGGCGGCCGGCGATCGCACGGATTTCGGCGAGCTACGGACGTGGCGGCCTTGCCAATATGCTGGAGCTGGTGCATGAAGAAGGCCACGCCGTTCATTTTGTTGCGGTCAGGGCGCGGCCCGCCTTCACTTACAACGATAGCCTTCTGTTCATCGAAGCCTTCGCCGATGTTCCGTCTTGGAGCGTCTACGCGCCAGCCTGGCAGCAACGTTATTTGGGAACTTCGGCGTCAGAATCCGCCTCAGCACGCGATCTTTATTCCGGAGTGATGCTCGATGTTGCCTGGGCGCTGTTTGAGATCCGAATGCTGCACAATCCGGCGGGGGATCCGAACGCAGTATGGACCGACATCACCAGTCGCTACCTGCACATTGTCCCGCATCCCGAGTATTCGTGGTGGGCAGTGCGCGTACAGTTAGTGGATTCTCCCGGCTACATGGTGAATTATGGTTTGGGTTCGGTGATTACGGCTGACATTCGACAACGTATCCGCCAGTCACTCGGGCCATTTGAGGCGGGCGATCCCCGCTGGTATCCCTGGATTTCGGAGCACTTGCTCAAGGTCGGTGGAGAATTTGAGACGGCAGAGCTTCTGCGCCAGTTTCTCGGGCGTCCGGTATCGCCGCAAGCCTTGATCGACGACATGCGGAGGCTTGCTCCGCCGGAAAAGATTAAGGGAGCGGTACTATCGTCGGAATGATGAATGATGGGTGCCGGTGATCAGTTCTGCTTTTCGGGTCCCGTTCCCAGATCCTGCGGGAACGACTTGAGGGATACTTCGCGTGATTTCGCCAAATTCTTCTTGTCCGCATCTGTGCTGTGCTGGATCAGGGTGCCCTTTAGCAGGTAGTAAGCCTCGTCTCCGGGATTTTTCCCTGGTCCCCGTTCAACGGTGCCAGTGAATTCGTACCACACACCATGCACAGTCTCGGTGGTGAAGGTCAATTTCTTGCCGTCAAGTTTTCCCGGCTTGAAAAAATGATCGAGGAACGCGCCGCGATCGCTTTCCAGATCGCCGTAGCGGGAGATAAATCCGGTCACGCGGCCGGCATCTTCGACAGTTAGCTGCACGAATTCGCCATCCTGCAAAAAGGAGTACATGCCGGAGTAGTCGTCGGCCGGCTTCGCAGGGGGATTTGGAGTTGCAGTCTGCGCAAGCGATAGCGTGCACGCCAGCAGCAACATGGCGGGAAGCATCCTATCGAGTCTGCCCATATGTGTATTAAAACATGGTCGGTGTAACCCTGAAATGATCATGTAGAGGCGGGTGTCCTCACCCGCCTGGCGGAGCGAAGCTCCGCAGTTCCTGCAGGCGTTCGAGACTCTGGTTTCTGGTTTCTGGTTTTTGGTTTTTGGTTTTTGGGGCCTGTGCTCCCCTGAGAACCACCCGCTGGAAACGAGAAACTGGAAACTGCACTTTTTCCTCGACCTCGGCGAGCTTCGCTCGCCCGCTCAGACGGGGACGTCTGGGCCTACGTGGGTCGCGCTGGGCCTACGTGTTCGTACTGCGTATAATTGAGGTTCTGGCCGCTGTGGCTTAATTGATGAAACCAGTCTCCGTACTTTTGGAACCCACCTCAGAACCAGCGCCAGAAGCGGCGTCCGCGCCGGTGTTCCTGGTAAGCTTGCCGGCCTGGCACACGGTCTTCTTCCACAATCTACTGGACCTGTTCCGGCCGCGACCGAACTCCTCTTCTTCATTGTTTCAGCCATCCTCCCGGCCGGGCTCGTTTTGGCCGGACGTTTTTGTCAAGTCAGGTTTGCCCTGGGGCCGGTTTGCGCAGTCGGCGATCTGTCATTTCGCGGTGTTGGCGGCTCTCGTGGGATCGGCCCGGCTGTGGCCGCAGCGGCCTCAGGTTTTGGACACTCCGGTTTTCAATCGTGCCGACGTGATTTACTACGCTCCCTCAGAATACTTGCCACCACTCGATACCGGAGGGACGCGCAAGCCGCTGCCGCAAAAAGGAGAGCCGGAATA
>Ga0209068_10000379_pt1 | contig 24654 bp, 20 predicted proteins | sample ColStrG_CSR_2012_FD_187200 | JGI IMG/M metagenome (GOLD analysis project Ga0209068, IMG submission 187200) | Freshwater sediment microbial communities in response to fracking from Pennsylvania, USA - Cold Stream Run_MetaG_CSR_2012 (SPAdes)... | ecosystem: Environmental > Aquatic > Freshwater >...
GTCACGGACATCTCGATCGAGATCGCCAGCGGCGAGTTCTTCGGGATCGTCGGGCGCAACGGCAGCGGCAAGAGCACGCTGCTGAAGTGCATCGCCGGTATCTACGGCGTCGATCGCGGCCGGATCGCGGTTGCAGGACGGCTGTCGCCGTTTATCGAGCTCGGCGTCGGCTTCAACATGGACCTTACGGCGCGCGACAACGTGATCATCAACGCGATCATGCTCGGCCTCAGCCGTCGCGAGGCCCGCGCGCGCTTCGACGAGGTGATCGCGTTCGCCGAACTCGAGGAGTTCATCGACCTGAAGCTCAAGAACTACTCGTCCGGCATGATGGTCCGCCTCGCGTTTGCCACCTCGATTCAGGTGCAGGCGGAAATCCTGCTGATCGACGAGGTGCTCGCCGTCGGCGACGCCGCCTTCCAGCAGAAGTGTTACGAGGAGTTCTTCCGCCTCAAGCGTGAAGGCAAGACGATCGTGTTCGTCTCACACGACATGTACTCGGTCGAGCGCTTCTGCGACCGCGCGATGCTGATGGAGCGCGGCAACATGGTGCAGATCGGCGACCCGCGCACGATCGGCCGCGCCTACCACAAGCTCAACTTCGGCCACCTCCCCCACGCGGCGCCGGCCGAGGCCGACGCGAGCGCCGCCAGCGGCACCACGATCAGCGAGGCGTGGTTCGAGGACTCCTCGGGCGCGCGCGTGACCAGCATCTCCCAGGAGGAGAGCCTGAACATGTGCTTCGAGGCGAAGCTCGGCGAGGAGCTGCACGACCCCGTGTTCGCGGCCACGCTACGCACCGAGCTGGGTCATACGATCGTGATCGCGCGCAGCGACCAGCACGGCGCTGTGAGCGGCGCGTTCCGTAGCGGCGAGACGGTGATCGCCCGCTTCGAGCTGCCGAGCTGGCTGACGCCGAGCCGCTACCTGCTGACCCCTTCGCTCGCACGCGAGGGCACCGGCGAGAACGCGATGGCGCTCGTCGAGGACATGGCCTCGATTGTGATCCACGGCAACTCCAGCGGCGGCATCCTCGAGCTTCCGATCGACGTCAGGATCGAGCGGCAATGAGCACCAGCCAGGGCATCCGCCTACCGATCCCCGGCCCACCCGTCGCCGCGCACCGTGTGCACGGCCCCTCCGCGCTGAGCGGCGACTTCCGGCGCTTCTGGTCGCTCACATTTACGCTCGCACGGACCGAATTCAAGCTGCGCTTCTTCGGCTCGATGCTCGGCTACCTGTGGACGCTGGTGAGGCCATTGCTGCTGTTTGGGGTGCTGTGGATCTTCTTCACGAAGATCGCCCACGTGAACAGCTCGACCAACCCGGGCGAAAAGTACTACGGCGCGCAGCTGCTCGGGTCGATCGTCCTGTTCACCTTCTTCGCCGAAGCGACCGGGGTGGCCGTACGCAGTGTCGTCGACCGCGAGAACCTCGTGCGCCGAATCCACTTCCCGCGGCTCGTGATTCCGGTCTCGGTCGTCCTGCTGGCGCTGTTCAACCTCACGCTGAACCTGATCGTGGTGATGATCTTCGCGCTCGGCGCGGGCGTCGAACCGATGCTCAGCTGGCTCGAGCTCCCGTTGATCGTCGCGATGCTCGCGATCTTCGCGGTCGGCCTCGCGATGCTCCTTTCGGCGATGTTCGTGCACTTCCGCGACATCTCGCCGATCTGGGAAGTGATCTCGCAGATCCTCTTCTACGCCTCGCCCGTGATCATCTCGATCCAGACCGTCAAAGCGAAGCTCAGCACAGAGCTGTTCCACGTGTACATGCTCAACCCGCTCGCCGCCGTCTTCCAGCAGTTCCGCCATGCGATGATCACGCACGCGACGCCGAGCGCCGGACAGGCTCTCGGCAGCTGGGCGGGGCTGCTCGCACCGCTGGCGATCGTGGTCGCGATCTTCGTGATCGGCTTCGCCGTCTTCAACCGCGCGGCCGCGAAGATCGCCGAGAACCTCTGACATGCCCCCGACGAGCACTGGAGCGAGCGAGATGGCCGACGAGACCGAGATCGAGCAGCTGCGTTCGCGCGTGGCGGCGCTCGAAGCCGAGCTCGTCGAGGTGCAGGCGCGCGCCAACGCCGCCGTCGCCGAGTGGCAGGAGCGCGCCTACTGGCTCGACCGCTGGCACCTCGATCTGAACGCCGCGATGCGCCGGCCGGGAGCGTCGGAGTTCCGCACGGTCGTGCGCGCGCTGCGCTCGGTGCTCTGGACGCTGCGACGGATCAAGCGGGGCCTGAGCGCGTCGTGAACACGGTCAGCGTCGTGATCCCCGTCAAGGACGGGGAGCGCTACCTGCGGGAGCTGCTCGACGCCCTCGCGCGCGAGGGCGTCGATGAGACCCTCGTGATCGACTCCGGCTCGAGCGATCGCTCGTGCGAGATCGCGCGCGCGGCCGGCGTCGAGCTGCTCGAGATCGCACCGGATGAGTTCGGCCACGGTCGCACCCGGAACCTCGGCGCCGAACGCGCGTCCGGTGAGCTGATCTGCTTCTTGACGCAGGACGCCACTCCCTGCCCGGGCTGGCTCGCCGCCTACCGCGAGGCGTTTGCGCTCGATCAGCGAGTCGGCGCCGCCTACGGCCCGCACCTGGCTCGCGCCGGAACGAGTCCGATGATCGCGCGTGAGCTGGGCGAGTTCTTCGCCGGCTTCTCGCCCGACGGCGGTCCGGCGCTCCAGCGGGAGGGCGACGCGAGCTTCCTCTCGAACGTCAACGCCTGCTACTCGCGCGCCTGCTGGGAGGAGATTCGCTTCCGCGACGTCGGCTACTCCGAGGACCAGGCGTTCGGCGCCGACATGCTCGCGGCCGGCTGGATCAAGGTCTACCAGCCTGCGGCCGCGGTGCTCCACGCCCATGACTACGGCCCCGTCGAGTTCATGCGCCGCTACTTCGACGAGTACCGCGGGCTGCGTGAGAGCACCGGCCACGTGGAGCCGTTCGCGGTCAGCGAGACGGCTCGCCAGGTGCTGCGCGAGCTCGGCGCCGACCGGCGCTGGATGGCCGAGCACGGCATGAGCGGCGCGGAGCGCACGCTCTGGAGCGCACGCTCACTCACCCACCACGCCGGGCGGCGGGTCTTCTCGGCGGCGGGCTCGCGCGCTGAGAGAATCCCGGCGCCGGTGCGCGGACGGCTCTCGCTCGAGCGCCGCGACGGCGTCGCGGCGGACCCTGGCTCGAACGGGGCCTCACCGGTGCCGCCGGCCAAGCACATCGTCAAAATGCTCGACGCCGAGGTCTACGACCCCGTCCTACGCCTCTGGCGCAACCGGCCCGCGCCGCTGCTCGAGCCGGTGCCGGGGATGGCCGAGCGCGAGCGGCTGCGCCTGGCGATGGTGATCCCGCCTTTCAGCCGCGGCTCGGGCGGGCACAACACGCTGTTTCAGATCTTCTCGCGCCTCGAGCAACGCGGCCACGCGTGCAGCGTCTGGCTGGCCGACTACCACGGCTATGCGCGCGACGTGTGGCCGGCGGTGCTGCGCCGCGAAATCAACGAATACTTCGCCCCGTTCCAGGGGCCCGTCTACAAGGGCTTCGAGCACTGGCAGGGCGCCGACGTCGCGATCGCGACCGGCTGGCAGACCGTGCACGCGATGCTCGAGCTCGACCAGTGCCGCGCGCGCGCCTACGTCGTCAATGACCACGAGCCCGAGTTCTACCCGTCCGCGACCGAGCGCGAGCTCGCCGCCGACACCTACCGCTACGACCTCCACTGCATCGCCGCGAGCCCGTGGCTGCGCGACCGGCTGGTCGAGCTCTACGACACGAGCGCCGAGGCGTTCCAGCTCGGCGTCGACCACGATGTCTACCGACCGCGCCCCGTCGAGCGGCGGCCCGACACCGTCATCTACTACGCCCGCCACGCGACGCCACGACGCGCCGTCCCGATCGGGCTGATGGCGCTGGCCGAGCTCAAGCGCCGCCGCCCGGACGTGCGGATCGTCCTGTTCGGCACCGGCGACGGGTTGCATGCCTCGTTCCCCTACGAGCACATCGACGTGCTCAGCCCCGAGCAGCTCTCCTGGCTCTACTCCGAAGCGACCGTCGGACTGTGCCTGTCGTTGACCAACTTCTCGCTGATGCCGCAGGAGATGCTCGCCTGCGGACTGCCGTGCGTCGAGCTCGCAGGAGTCAGCGCCGAGTCGATCTTCGGCTCAGACGGGCCGCTCGAGCTCGCCCAGCTCGACCCCGACCGGATCGCCGATGCGATGGAGCGGCTGCTGACCGACAGCGCCGAGTGGGAGCGGCGCTCGCGAGAGGGCATCGACGCCGTCGCCGCGCACACGTGGGACCGCGCCACCGACGAGGTCGAAGCCGGGCTGCGGCACGCGCTGCGCGAGCGCGAACTGGCACTGCGCGCGTGAGAAACACGCCTTTCGCAGGCGTCGCATCTGCGTCAACGTAGGAACCGGCTGGCCGGCCGGCCGCAACGAATCCTCGACGAGCCGGCTCACGCGACGGGAGCCACGATCGACAGCGACACGGATCCGGACGACTCGCCTGCCCGCGCCTGCGGCGACGGACCGGCGCGCGCGAACGCTGCCAACCGGGTCACGGTCCTCATAGGTCGCCTCGAGCCCCTGCTGGCGATCGGGATGTCGGCGTGCCTGCGCGCCGATCGGAGCGTGGACGTGCTCGCTGCCGATGTCGCAAGCGATGACGTCGAGAGCGCCGTCGGACATCTGCGCCCGCAGGTCGTGGTTCTCGGCGACGCACCCGCCGAAACACCGCTGCGGCCGCCGGCGCGCGCCCGACCGGCGCCCGGCACGGTCGTGCTCGCCCACGATCCGTCACCTCCGTACGGGTCACTCCTCCTGGCCCTCGGCGCGAGCTGCCTGGCTGCGAACGCCACGCCGCGCGAGATCGTCGCCGCGATCCACTTCGCCAGCTCGGGCGGGCGCCGCTTCGTCCGCTCGGACGGTCGCCGCGTCGAACGCGCGCGGCACACGAGCGACTCGCTCTTGACGGTCCGGGAGCTCGCCGTCCTGTCGCTCCTCAGCGGGGAGCGCTCCTACGGCGAGATCGCGCTGTCGCTCGGCATCGAGGTCGAAACGGTGCGCTCTCACACGGTTGCGCTTCGCAGAAAGCTCGAGGTCCGCGGCCGGCGCGATCTGATTGGGCTCCGCGTCCCCCTCTTGCCGGGCGCGGCGCCGTGATCGTCTGACCGCCGCCGCGCTCGCTCGCCTCACGCGCGGCAGCGACGTGGCCCCCTCGGACCGCCCGCCGCCGACCCTTCCCGCGGCCGCCGCGCGAGCGCGACGCTCGCCAACTTGGCGGCACCCACACAGCTCGTCTTCTGATCGTCATGCCCGGAAGTGGGCGCTTTAGGGGATTGAAACCCCTCCTCACGTGCATACACTTGTCTGAGTTGATGCATACAACTGTCTGCATCATCGGCTCCGTGCCTGCCGCGTCCGGCTGCGGTCAACCGCGTCGCTAAACGGCGCCCCAGGCGCTGATCGAAGACGAGCACCTCCGCGTGCGCAGGTAGCCCAGGGCCCGGCATGCGTGGGGCCCAGGCACGACCAGCGCGGCCGTGCATACACGACCACGAAAGGACCACGACGCCCATGCTCACACGAAGCACCCACACACGGATCACAGCGTGCCTCTCGGCCGCGACTGCAGCGATGGCAGCGACGCTCATCCTCACGGCGACGTCGAACGCGGCACCGCTCGGGGGCGCCGTATCGGCACCGCGGTCCGCGTACGGCAATCTCATGAAGCAGATGGCGGCCGTGCAGGCCGGCGAAGCCGCTCCGACGACCAACGGCGTTCCCGTCGCCGCCTCCGCGACCGGCGTGTTCAACGCGAGCGGCACCGAATGCGGCGCGCCGGGCTACATCCAGACGAAATACGGCGGCCTGTACGTCTCGACCGAGCTCGGCTTCGGCGGCAATCTGTACGCGATGCTCCGCGCGCGCGCCACGGCGATCGGGGCCTGGGAGTACTACCAGCTCTGTTACAACCGCGCGACCGGCCACTGGGCGATCTGGGCCGACGCGAACAGCAGGTGGGTGTCGGCCGAACTCGGCGACGTCGGCGGCCAGTACGGGATGCTGCGAGCGCGGTCAGGAAGCGTGGGGCCGTGGGAGCTGTTCGTGCCTTACAGCGCCAACGGCCTGTTCGAGTTCAAGTCCGCTGCCAACCAGAAATGGGTCTCGACCGAGTTCGGGGACGGCGGCAACGAATTCGGCATGCTGCGCGCGCGCTCGAACGAAATCGGGGAATGGGAGCTGTACTGGAGCACGATCCTCTAGCCGACGTCCGCGACCGGTCCGGCCTCCCAGGCGTGGGGGGCCGGACCGCCCCGTGTCTCGATCGCCACGAGAGGCGCTTGCACGCGAGAGACACGGTGGTGCCGATAGACATATTGTGGTTTCGATAGACCTCGTCAGACCCGATCTGCGCCTGCGGGCGACGAACCGAGCGATCAAGGCGCTCACGCGTCTCATGCGGCTGCTGGGAATCCGCGATCCGCTGGTCAGCTGGGGCGTCGCGCGTCGTCGCAGCCGGCGGATCGCCGCCGAGGCCCGCGGCGAAGACCGACTCTCACGACCGGCCCTCCATGGTATGGACGCTCAGCTCGATGCGATCATCGATCGACAGGGCGGCTACTTCGTCGAGGCGGGCGCCCACGACGGGTTCACCCAGTCCAACACCTACTGGCTCGAACGGTTCCGGGGCTGGCGTGGACTTCTCGTCGAGCCGATGCCCGAGCTCGCGGCCGAGGCCAGGCTGTCACGACCGGGTTCAACCGTCGTCGAGTGCGCGCTCGTCGCGAGCGACGATCCCCGGACGCGACTGCGCATGCGCTTCGGCGATCTCCTGTCGGTCGTCGACGGCGCGCGACAGTCGAGCTGGGCGGATCTCGGAACGCAACGCGGATGGCGCGACCCCCACGACGTCGACGTCGACGCTCGCACGTTGTCGTCATTGCTGGACGACGCCTCGGCGCCCGAAGTCGACCTGCTGTCATTGGATGTGGAGGGATTCGAGGGCCCGGCGCTACGAGGCCTCGATCTCGATCGTCACGCGCCGAGGTACGTGCTCGTTGAGATCCACAATCGCGAACGAGACCAACCTCCGGTGGACGCGGTGCTGACGGAGCGCTACGTCGAGTACGGGTGGCTTTCGCCGCTCGACCTCCTCTACGTCCGCCGAGATGTCGAAGCTGCTCCGAGCCGACCGCCTCAGCCGTAGTAGCGCGAGATCGTGAGCGTCTCCGCGAACAGCCCGTGGAGCATCGCGATCACGACCAGCGCGGCGCCGAGCGCGGGGGCCCAGCGGCGGCCCACCCCTCGCGCAGCGGCGACGAGGAACAGGGCGTAGAAGGCGACGAGCGGGAACAGGTAGCGGCCCTGCTGGAACTGGGTGCCGTTGCTGAGTTGGTAGCGGATGCCCGCATAGCCGATCGCGCCGAGCAGCCCGATCGCCATCGTGGCGAAGCAAACGAGGATCGGCAGCAGCGGCCGGATCGCGGCGCGCAGCCGCACGGCGGCGATCAGCGCCAGGACGATCAGCGCGACCGCGAGATCGCGGAACGCGGTGTAGACCCAGAGCGGGAACGTGTAGTCGAGCCAGCCAAAGTGCCCGACGACCCCGGGCAGCCAGATGGTTTCGAGCGGTGACGAGTTGAAGTAGCTGTGGTGCATGAACCACAGCCGCGGCAGGTACAGCTCCCAGGTGTAGTCGAGCGTCTGGCGCAGCGTGATGACGCCACCGCCTGGCAGTGCGCTGTTGGTCGCGCCGGCGACGCCGCCCGCGGTCGGGCTGCCGCGGTGCCAGACGGTGACGTTCAACAGCGCGTACAACAGCACCGGCGCGGCAGCCACGACGACGGCGATCGCGAACGCCTTGAGCGCCCTTGCTCTCCCGTCCGGCATCGCCCGCCACGCGAGCAGCACGATTGCGAGCGCGATCCCCGGCAGCAGCGCGATAAACGTCAGCTTCGAGAGCGTGCCCGCAGCGACGACCGCGCCTATGCCGACGGCGCGGCCTGTGGTCAGCCCGCGCCGGTACGCGCGCGTGAGCAGCAGGATCGTGAGGCTCGCCGTGAGGAACAGGAGGTTGTCACCCTGCACCCCGGCCGCGATGAAGTCGAAGGTCGGCTGGAAGGCCACGGCCAGCGCCCCGACCGTCCACGCCCAGCGCCAGTTGGGCAACAGCTCCCGCAGGAACATGAACACGCAGAGCACCGTCAACGCGGCCATCAGCGCCGACAGCAGTCGCATCAGGGCAAGGCGCGTGAGGATTTCATGCGACGGCGAGAGCCAGTAGGGGATCGCCTCCAGCGCGTAGTAGAGCGGTGGCTGGTCGGTCACCGAGCTCGCCCCACCCTGGCCGATCGGGCTCTGCCCGGTCGCGAGCGTCTGTCGGAGGGCGCGGTCTTCGGCGCCAGTCAGGATGCCGCGCATCTGGGGACGTCCGATCACGCTGAAGAAGTAGAGGCTTTCGAGCGCCGACTGCTCCTGTGGCGAATACTGCGCGACCGGGCCCTGCGGTGGCGGCTTGCCCGTCTCGGCTACGTACTGCGCGTAGCCGAAGTGGGCGATCTCGTCGGGCACCTGGAACGGTGGCACGACGATGCCCCAGATCGCGACGTTGACGAACGCGATCACGAAGCACGCGCGCCCCGCGCGCGGGATGCGGCGGACCGCTTCGAGCGTGCGACGCCAGAGCGAGCCGGCGCCTGCTCGGGCGCCGGCGAGCGCGGACTGCCCAGCGGCCGCGCCGGCGCCGCCGGTCTCATCGACGGCGCTCACGTGAGCTCCCGCAGCAGCAGGCGCACCGCGCCGACCCAGACGGCGGCCAGCGCGAGTGCAGCCGCCAGCAGCGCCCAGTCGCCGAGCACTGAGGCCTTGCCGAGCCCGAAGCGGCCAGCGAGCGTGGGCAGCAGTTCCCACCACGATTCTGAGCCGGCGCGCTGGTAGACGATGCTCACGAGGCCGGGCTGCTGCTTGCCGTTGACGTACTCCGATCCGGCGTTGATCGCCCCCGCTTCCCCACCGAGCGCGATCTTCGACACCGAGCCACCGACGCGCAGGCAGGCACGCGTTGCGGAGCCGGCGGCGACCCGGTGCAGCGGCACCGAGACGACACCCTGGGGGACCCCGGCGGTGAGCTGGCCGGAGGCGACGATCGCGCCGGAGGCATCGAGGTAGCGCAGCGAGAGCGCCGGCACGGGCGGGCCGTAGGTGCCGATCAGCAGCTGCGCGCGGGCCGCGTCGCTCGGCAACGGCGGGAGCGGCTCGCACAGTTCCCCGCGCGCTGGGACGACTGCCGCGAACACGGCCGGGCTGACGTGGTTGCTGCCCGCCGTTCGCGGCGCGGCGCGGGACATGTCGAGTGCGAGCGCGCCCAGACCGACCGCAAGCGCCACCGCCAGGACGACGCGCACGGGCACCTCAGCGACGGCGCAGGCCCAGGATGCTCAGCAGGAACGACGAGAAGAAGATCTGGATGCCGACGACGAGCAGCGCGGCGGCGATGATCGCGAGCCGTTCATCGGCGAGCGAACCGAGGCCGTGCGCGATCCAGGTCGCGATGATCACCCCGCCGATGACGGTGCCCACGAGCATGAAGGCCCCGCCGAGCAGCAGGCCGTGCTCGAGGCGGAAGCGGGCGCGCATGCGGTCGAACCACGGGTCGCGCTCGCCCATGAAGTAGGTGCCGTAGGCGTGCGCGCAGAGCCCGAGCGTCAGCACCTGCGTGCCGACGATCATCAGCAGCGTGCCGCCGATCAGCGTGTGCAGGCCCCAGGCGCGGCCGAAGAAGCTGAGCCCCGACTCTGCGAACAGGACGATCAGCGTGCCGAAGCCGGCGAGGAGGGCGCCGGGGACGATGAACAGGTGGTTCGGGCTGTGGACGAGCAGGAAGCGCAGGTGCCGCCAGCCGTCGCGGAAGCTCGAGAGCTTGCTCTCGCCGCCGCGCGGGTGGTATTCGATCGGGAACTCGGAGATCCTGAGGTTCTCCTTCGACGCGCGGATGACCATCTCGGAGGCGAACTCCATCCCGGTCGTGCGCAGGTCCAGGCGCGGTAGCACGTCGCGGCGGACCGCGCGCATGCCGCAGTGGGCGTCGCTGATGCCGGTGCGGAAGAAGAGGTTGAGCAGGCCCGTGAGGATCGGGTTGCCGACGTATCTGTGCAGCCACGGCATCGCCCCGGGCTGGATGTTGTCCATGCGGTCGCCGATGACCATCTCGGCGCCGTCCTCGAGCGCGTCAACGAAGCGCGGGATCTCGTCGAAGTCATAGGTCAAATCGGCGTCGGCCATCACGATGTAGCGCCCGCGCGAGGCGGCGAACCCGGCGAGGTAGGCGCTGCCGTAGCCGCGCCTGCGTTCGACGACCACGCGTGCGCCGGCCACCTCGGCGAGGTGCGCCGAGTCGTCCTCGGAGTCATTATCGGCGACGATCACCTCGCCGACGACGCCCATCCGGATGATCGCTTCCAGCGCGGCGTTCACACACGCCTCGATGTTCTCGGCCTCGTTGAGGCACGGGATCACGACCGAGACCAGGGGCGCATCATCCTCCCGCGATCCGGAAGTGGAGGGTGCGACGGTTGTGGGGACGATCGTGCTCATCGGCGGACCTCTCGGGAGCCGGATTGCGCGCGGCGGGCGTCGAGTTCTCCGGTTATAACGCCTGAGAGGGCGGAAAGTAACGCGCCGATGTCGGCGCTGCAACTAGATGGGATGCTAGCGGGATGCGCGTGTGCGTCGTCTACGACTGCCTATTCCCGCACACGGTCGGCGGCGCTGAGCGCTGGTACCGCAACCTCGCTGAGCGCCTCGCGCATGAGGGACACGAGGTGACGTATCTGACCATGCGCCAGTGGGAGCGGGGCGAGAGCGCGCAGATCGACAACCGCGTGCGCGTCGTGAGCGCAGGGCCACGGATGTCGTTGTACACGGCCGGCGGGCGCCGCAGCACGGTGCCGCCGCTCGTGTTCGGCTTGGGCGTTCTCTTGCACCTGCTGCGCCACGGGCGCCGCTATGACGTGGTGCACACCGCGTCGTTCCCCTACTTCTCGCTGCTCGCCGCCGGCGCCGCGCGCGGTCGTGGCCGCTTCGTGCTGTTCGTCGACTGGCACGAGGTGTGGAGCCGGGCCTACTGGCGTGAGTATCTCGGCCCGATCGGCGGCGCGATCGGCTATGCCGTGCAGCTGGCGGGCGCGAGGATCGCCCAACGGGCCTTCTGCTTCTCGCGGCTGCACGCCGAGCGGCTGCGCAGCGAGGGCCTGCGTGGCGACGTCACGGTGCTCGAGGGCGAGTACGCCGGTGCGCCGCAAGCCGCCGCGCCGCAGGCCTCGGAGCAGGTCGTGGTGTTCGCCGGGCGCATGATCCCTGAGAAGCGAGCCCCTGCCGGCGTCGCCGGCGTGGCGGCGGCCGCGGAGCTGATTCCGGGCCTGCGGGGCGTCTTCTACGGCGACGGGCCCGAGCGCGGCGCGGTGCTCGCGACGATCACAGCGCACGGCGCCGGGGACTCGATCCAAGCTCCCGGGTTCGTCGCCGCCGAGGAGGTCGAGACGGCGCTGCGAACCGCGCTGTGCATGCTGCTCCCGTCGCGACGCGAGGGCTACGGGATGGTCGTCGTCGAGGCGGCGGCACTCGGCACGCCCAGCATCGTGGTCGCCGCTGAGGACAACGCGGCGACCGAGTTGATCGAGGAGGGAATCAACGGCTTCGTCGCCGCGAGCGCAGACCCGCTGGCGATCGCGGAGGCGATCCTCGACGTCGCCGACGGCGGCATCGAGCTGCGCCGCCGCACCGCGGAGTGGTTCGACGCAAACGCCCGACGGCTGTCGCTGGAGGCCTCGCTCGAGACGGTGCTCGCCGGCTATCGCACAGGGGACGGACGACGCGAACTGCATAGGATCACCGGCGAATGAGCTCGACCGCACGCTCGCGAGCGCTGGACGTGAACCTCAAATCGGGCCCGCAGATGCTCGAGTACGTCGCGATCGCGGATCGCATCGCCGGCGAGCGCCCGGGACGCGTCCTGGACTGGGGTTGCGGGCACGGACAGGTCAGCCACCTTCTGCTCGAGCGGGCAGTCGACACGCTCGCCTACGACTACCGGCCCGACAGCGCGGACGTGCTGGTGCAGCTCGAGCAGTACCCCGATGTGGTGGCGCACATCGGCGGCGACCCGGTCCTGCTGCCGTTCGCCGACGGCGAGTTCGACACGGTGCTCTCGTGCGGGGTGCTCGAGCATGTCGCACGACCGGCCGAGTCGCTGCGCGAAGTCCACAGGATCCTTCGCCCGGGCGGGCGCCTGCTCGTCTACAAGCTCCCCAACCGCTTCTCCTACCTCGAGGCCATCGCTCGACGGCTCGGCCTCTACTACCACGGCGCCCTTCCCGACGACCGCGTGTACGGCCGCACGAACGCGGTCGAGCTGCTCGCCGCCAGCGGCTTCCGAGTCGACGCCTTCCGCCGCACGAACATGCTGCCGCTTACCGTCGAGCATCCGCTCGCCCAGCGCTACGACCGGCAGATCTGGAGACTCAACGTGGCGCTCGGCCACGTGCCCGGACTGTCGCTGCTCGCTACGAACCTCGAGTTGGACGCGACCAGGACGTGAGCGCGCGCTCGTAGCTCGCGAGCGTGAGGCTCGCGGTGCGCCCCCAGGTGAACTCGCGGGCGCGCGCCAGACCGGCCTCTCGGAGCCGCTCGGCCTCGCGGGCGTCGCCGAGCAGCCGCTCGATCGCGGCCGCGATCGCGGCCTCATCGAGCGGGTCGAACAGCAGCGCCGCATCGCCCGCCACCTCGGGTAGCGAGGAGGCATTCGAGCAGGCGACGGGCACGCCGCGCGCCATCGCCTCGAGCACCGGCAGCCCGAAGCCCTCATACAGCGACGGGAACACGAACGCGTCGGCGAGCAGCCACAGACCCTCGATCTCGGCGCCCTGCAGCCAGCCGAGGAAGCGCACGTCGCCGGCCACGCCCGCCGCGGCGGCGGCCTCGCGCAGCTCGCGCTCGTGCCAGGTCGGGTAGCCGGGGAGCACGAGCAGCGGACGGCGCTCGGGCGCCACCAGTGCGAGCGCGCCGATCAGCGCCGCGAGGTTCTTGTGCGGACGCTTGGCCGACAGGCTCAGCACGATCCTGCGCTCTCCGAGCCCGTGCCTGGCGCGCAGCTCGTACGCGGTCGTCGGGTCCTCGCGCGGCAGCGCCCCGAGGCCGAGCGGTACGACATCGATGCGCTCGCCGGCCAGCCCGACGATCGCCGTCAGGTCATCGCGCGTGCTCGCCGAGTCGGCGATCACACGCGCCGAGCGCCGCGCGGCGGCGGGGACCAGCACCCTCATGCCGCGGTCGCGCAGTCCCGAGTGCGCGTCGGGAAAGCGCGCGTAGATCAGATCGTGCACGGTCGTGATGCGGCGGAAGCGGCCCCACAGCGGTGCGGTCGAGGCGAGGCTGTGCACGAGGTCGACGCGCGCGCGCATCGCCAGCGCCGGCAGCAGCGTCTGCTCGCCCAGTACCCACTGAACGCGGCTGCGCGCGCTGACAGGCACGGTCACGGCGGGCAGGATCTCGCCCCACGGGCCGCCCCCGGCGGCCGCGGCCTCGCGGTTGATGAATGCCGTGAAGCGCGTTCCGGCGGGCGCGCGCTCGATCAGCTCGGGAATCAGCTCGCGCGCATATACCTCCATGCCGCCGGTCTCGCCGGGGACAAGGAAGATCAGGTTCAGGCCGACGTGCACGGCGGTGAGGCTAGCCTTCCGGTGGCATGCACGCCGCCCCAGCGCTCACGATCGGCATCGACGCACGCGCCGCGGTGGAGGTGCCAGCGGGGCGGGGCCGGTTCGTGCGCGAGCTGCTGCGCGCGCTCGCCCAACGGGAGGACCACCATCGTTACGTGCTGTATGCGCGCGAGCGATGGGCGGAGCCGGACCTGGACGGGCGTTTTCGCTGGCAGCTGATAGGAGCCCGCGATCCATGGTGGCACGTGCTCGCGGCGCGCAGAGCGAGCCGTGAATGCGACGTGTTCCTTTCGTCGAACTCCTACCTGACGCTGTGGTTCCTGCGCGTGCCCGGCGTCGCCGTGGTCTACGACATGACGACGTTCGAGTCGGAGATGCGCCCGAACCGGCGCTCGACCGTGATCGAGCGGGCGACGCTCGGGCCCGCGATCCGCCGCGCGAAGGGGCTCATCGCCATCTCGCAGGCGACCGCCGACGCCCTGGCCGCGCGCTTTCCGCGCGCGCGGGCGCTCACGACCGTTGCGCTCCTCGGCGTGGCGCCGACGCTGACGGCGGTAGCGACGCCGGGCGAGTGCGGCGAGGAGTTCGAGTCGCTGCCGGCGCCCGGGTTCGTACTCGCCGTGGGGACGCTCGAGCCGCGCAAGAATCTTCCCCGTCTGGTGGCCGGCTACCAGCGCCTGCCGATCGCGCTCCAGGCCAAGCACCCGCTGGTCGCGGTCGGCGCGCTCGGCTGGGAGACGGGCGAGACGCTCGAATCTCTTCGCTCGCTGGGTGAGCGCGGTGTGCGTCTCGGGTACGTCTCCGACGCCGCGCTGGCGGAGCTATACCGGCGCTGCGCGCTGTTCTGCTACCCGTCGCTCGGCGAGGGTTTCGGCCTGCCCGTACTCGAGGCGATGGCCGCCGGAGCGCCTGTGCTGACGTCCAACATCTCGTCGCTGCCTGAGGTCGGAGCGGACGCGGTCGATTACGTCGATCCACTGGACGTGTCGAGTATCGCGTCGGGTTTGCAGCACCTGCTCGAATCGCCGCAGCACGCGGACGAGCTCCGCGAGCGCGGGCGCCGGCGAGCGCTGCAGTTCTCGTGGGCGCGAACCGCCGAGCAGGTGCTGGCGGCGCTGGAGCGTGCCGTCGCTCGCTGAGCGCTCGACGTTCATCACCGCAGCACGCGTTCGTACGCCCCGGCGAGGCGCTCCGCGGCGGCGCGCGCCGAGTAGCGTTCGACCAGCGCGGGCGGATATTCGACGCGTGTGCCGGGCGCACGCGCGAGCGGGCCCGCGGCGAGCGCGCGAGCGATCCCGATCCAGTCGCCCGCGGCGACGAGGTCGACACCCGCTCCCGCAACGACCTCGGGGATCGCTCCGCTCGACGTCGTGACGATCGACAGCCCCGATGCCATCGCCTCCGCGAGCACCATCCCGAACTGCTCCTCCCAGAACACGCGGGGGATGCCAAGCGGGTGGTAGGCCGCTCCGGCGGACGCCTGGCTGGCGAGCACCATCGCCGACGCGTCCGCGAACACGCTCGGCATCTGCTCGTATCCGACGCTCACGATCTCGACGGCCTCTGCGACGCCGAGCTCGAGCGCGTGCGCGCGCAGCCTCTCCTGCTCCGGCCCGGCGCCCACGATCAGCAGCCGTGGCCGCGCGAGCGTGCCGTCGGCTAACGTGACGATCCCGCGATGCAGCGCAGCGAGCGCGCGCAGCACGTCGTGATGACCCTTCTCCCACACGAGCCTGCCCGGGGCAACGATCACGTGCTCCCGCGGCGTAGGCGGACGCGTCACCGGGGCCGCCGCAGCGGCGAAGCGATCGACGTCGATCCCGGGGGGACACACCATCACGCGCTCGTCCTCGACGCCCTCCAGCCGTAGCGCGTCCGCCGCGCGCTCGGTGGCCGCCAGGAACAGGTCCGTCTCGGCGAGAACGAGCTCGCGATGGCGACGCGCCTGGCGGTTGCGGTAGGCGCTCAGCAGCGGGAGTGTCTCCCAGATCGTCTGCACGAGCTTGAAGTGGTGACGGTGCTTGGCCCTGGCCGCGTCGGCGGCGAACCAGTACGACAACTCCTCGGCGTGCACGATGTCGGCCTCGGCAAACGCTCGGTCGACGCCCACATAGCGGTCACCGAGCACCGCCGCGCCGGCGTCGCCGAGCGCGCCCGGCGGCATCAGCTCCCGCAGCGCGTGCACCCGCACCGGGCGCAGGCCGGCCGGTGGCTCGAAGCGGTTAGACCTGGTGAGCAGGTATGAGACCTCGAAGCGATCGCCGAGGTCGCACCACGGCCTCAACTCCCACGGCGTCGCCTGGTGGCCGCGGACGATCAGGACACGAGACACGACGGAGCAGGCTAGCGAGAAGCCAACGGCAACCTGAGTCGGCGGCGGCCCTGGCGATGCTCGATCGCACGGCGGTAGCCCGCGAGGCTGCTCTCGCCGGTGCGCGCCCATGTGAACTCCGCCGCGCGCGCACGACCGCGTTCGACGAGCCGCTCGGCGTATGCGCGATCGTCGAGCAGTCGGCGAATCGCCGCCGTTATCTCCTCCTGACGCTCGGGATCGAACAGCAGGGCGGCGTCGCCGGCGACCTCCGGCAGCGATGAGCTGGCCGAACACGCGACCGGCACGTCACGCAGCATCGCCTCGAGCACCGGCAGCCCGAATCCCTCGACGAACGACGGCAGCACGAATGCGCTGCTCAGCGCGTAGAGCCCGGCGAGCGACGAGTCGGAGAGCCAATCCGGCAAGCGCAAGCGCTCCGCGACCCCCAGCTCCCGCGCCAGCTCGCGCAGCTGCTGCTCGTGCGCCGTCGAGAAGCCGGGCAGCACGAGCATCACGTCGGCGTCGAGATCGGGAAGCGCGCGGACGAGTGACTGCAGGTTCTTGTATGGGTGCTTCTGTGCGACGGAGAGGATCACGCGGGCGCTACCCAGCTCGAGCTCGGCACGTACGGCCTGCTCCTGGGCCGGCACGGCCGTCGGCGGCCGCACCCCGAGCGGTGTCACATGGATGCGCTCGCCGGCGACGCCGAGCGAGCGTGTGATGTCTCGAGCGCCCGCCTCGGAGATCGCGAAGATCTGATCGGCGTGGCGCGTGTCGTGCTCGACGATGCGACGCAGCGAGCGCTGCCCTGACGCACTACCACCCCAGTCGCTCGGCGGGCGCATCCAGATGACGTCGAGCAGCGAGACGACGCTGGCGAGACCCGGGGTGATCGCAGGCCCGAGGTTCGCGAGGCTGTGGAGCACGTCCAGGCGGCGGGCGGCAGCCAGCATCGGCAGCACCGTGAACTGGAAGAGGAGGTGAGCGCGCCCGCCATTCATGTCTACCGGGCAGCGCACGAAGCGCACCGAGTCCGCCCACGGCTCGGCGAGGAGATCGGCTGGCGCTTCTCGCGACAGGAAGACGTGGATCTCGCTGTCGGGCTCGTTCGCGAGCAGCGCCCCCGGAAGCTCGCGCGCGTAGCGTCCGGCGCCGCCGGACCCGGGGCGCAGAAAGACGAAGTTCAGGCCCACGCGCAGCGGGCCGGCCGGGTCACGACTCACCGCGGGCAGGCTACCGAAGGGCCCGTGTATAGGCTGCGGGCCGATGACGGGACCCCTGCGCAGGGCACTGCACCATCCGCGCGTCGAACCTCACGTCTCGGCCGCGCTGCGCGGACGCCTCGTGCGCGAGACCGCTCGCTTCACCTTGCGTGAGCTGCGCGGCTCCATCGCGACCCACGTCTACCGGCTGCGCGCCAGCGGCATGCACGTCCAGATCGCTCACGGCACGCCCGACGTGCTGACGCTCGACCAGGCGTATTACCAGGACGTCTACGAGCCTCCGACCGTCGTCGCGCAGGCGCTTGCGCAGCGGCAGCCGCTGAACGCCGTCGACCTGGGCGCGAACATCGGCATGTGGGGCCTGTGGCTGCACGGGCGCTTCCGTGTCGGCCGACTCGTTGCGCTCGAGCCGGACCCGGAGAACGCCGCCAAGCACCGCGCGCAGATCGCATTGAACGATCTCGAGAGCTCGTGGCAGCTCCTGCGGGCGGCGGCCACGTGCGTCGACGCCCCCGTAGCGTTCGCCACCGGGCGCGCGACGACTGGGCGCATCGGCGATGTCGGCGAGCCCGGCTCGGTCGAGGTCGACGGTCGCGACAGCTTCGCGCTGCTCGACGGCGTCGATCTGCTGAAGATCGACATCGAGGGCGCCGAGTGGCCGCTCCTGGCCGATCCGCGCTTCTCGCAACTCGAGGTTCCGGTGGTGATGCTCGAGTACCACCCCCACGGTGCGCCGTCGCAGGACCCCGAAGCCGACGCCGTTCGGGCCCTCGCCGGCGCCGGCTACCACACGCGCACGGCGCACGCCGCGCCGGATCGCACGGGGATCGTGTGGGCGTGGCGCACGTAGCCTCTACACCGGCTCGCGGCGCCTGAGCGCGAGATGCACGCTCGTCCACCAGCGCTCGCCCTGGCGCAGGACGATGTGCGGATAGCTGCGCCAGCGCAGCGTGTGAAGCGCCAGGTGCTTTTCGCGCTTGACGTGCGAGCGCACGTCCGCGGCGGCCTTGTCGAACGCCTGCGCGCCGGCTAGCGTCGCCTCCGAGACAGTGGTGTCGAGCTCGTCGAGCGGCGCCCACAGGCCCTGCTCGGAGACCAGCCGGTCGAGTTCCTCCGGGTCGAACATCAGGACGCCCGGCAGCCCCGGGCCCGGTCCCCTGATGCGCATCTCGGTGGACAGGCACAACAGGCCGCCCGGACGCAGCACGCGGTGCATCTCGGCGAGCGCCCGCTGGACGTCGTCCCAGTCGCCGAAGTGCTCGAGTGAGCTCGACGAGAAGATCGCGTCGAAGCTGTCAGCCTCGTAGTGCAGGTCGAGCGCGTCCATGTGCTGCACGACCAGGCGCCGGGGGCGCCACGCGAACGGCCAGTGCGCCTCGGGCTGCACAAGCATCGACGAGTTCGCCGACTCCTTCCACTGTCCGCGCGCCAGATACAGATCGGTTGCGAACACGCGGCGCACGTGGTTGGTGAGCCAGAACAGCGTGGGCTCGTTGCCGGCCCCCACGCCGAGCACCTCAGCGTTGGCGTCGAGGAGTCCGCAGCGCGAGAAGGCCATCGCCGTCATCGCGACCTCCCAGTGCTTGCGATACTCGACGCCCTCGGGAAAGGCATCGCCGAAGCGCGCGACGTCGTGGCTGAAGATCTTGCGAATCCAGCCACGGAGCTCGGGATCCGAGAAGTCGGCGATCTCGCAGGCCTTGTTCAAGGGAAGCGGCATCGGGCCGGAAACATACCCGTAGGGGCACGCCGCGACGTGCACCCCTGGCGTGCCTAGGACGCGCGCCTGCGCAGGCCGGGCGGCAACAGCTCGTGCAACTCGTCGGGGACCGCGCCCAGCGCCACGATCAGCAGCGTGAACACCCCCAGCGAAGCCAGCGGCTGCACGACGCCCGGCAGGCTCGGCACGAACGCGACCACGGCTGCGGGCACCGCGGCCAGCAGCACCTTCGCGGGCACCGCCAACTCGGGCCGCAGGGCCGGGTCGCAGCGGACGAGCGCAACGAGATACGCGATCGCCAGAGCGCTCTCGCCACAGACCGACGCGACCGCAGCGCCGCTCGCTCCGTGGGCGTTGACGAACACGACCGTGAGGCTCGCGCTCACGGCCAACGCGATCAGGTTCGCGAGGAGCATCGCGCGGTGGCGATGCAGAGCGAGCAGGCCGAAGCCCCAGTTGGCAAGCACGAACGACGCCACCAGCGCGAGGCCCTCGATCTGGAGCACGCCTACGGCCTGCGTGAATTTTGGCCCGGCGACAACGGCGATGATCACCCGCGCCCCGGCGATGACTCCGAGCGCGGCGGCGACTCCGAGGATCAAGGTCGCCTCGAACGTTCTTTGCAAGGCATAGCCGAGCCGCGCGCGATCGTCACGCGCCGCCCGCGCGAGCATCGGCAGCGCTGTCGCCACGAGCATCCCTGGAACGGCGGCGATCACGATGAAGATGCGAAACGCCGCCGCGAACAGGCCGCTCTGATGGTCGCTTGCGATCAGGCTCGTGAGGATCTGCGCGATATACAGGTAGACGGTGCTCGCGGCGGCAGCCAGCGAGAAGTAGACCGTCAGGCGCAGAAGCGCGGCCCATCTCCGCAGGTGCAGAGCCGGGCGCATCGAGATCTCCCCGCGGACGAACCTCGCCGTCACGGGAACGAGTGCGACGTTGACGACGAGCGAGACTGCCAGCAGCGCGAACAGTTCCGCGCCGGCGAGAATGAGCACGACGAGCAGCGCGACGCTCGCCGCCTGCCGTGCGAGATCGAGCGCCGAGAGAGTGCCAACTCGGAGGGCCGTCGTGATCGGGATCGACAGCGTGTGCTGGACGACGAGCGCGACGACGGCCAGCGACGCTGCCAGCGTGCCGGCCACCAGCGCCGCATCCCACCCGACGGCCAGCGCGAACGTCAGCGCCAGGACGACGCCGGCCATCGTCAGCGTCACCCTCAGCCCGAGCAGGTCCCGCATCAGCTCGCGTCGCTCGGCTCCCTTGCGCACCGCATATTCACGAGTGCCGAGGCCCGACATTCCGGCGTCGGTGACTGACGCGACGATGCTGACGAGCGAGATGACGGTCGTGTAGGCGCCGAATCGGGCGACCCCGAGATAGCGCGTCAGCAGCGCCGCAGAGATCACCGACAGGCCGACAACGCCGAGGTACGCGCCGAAGCGCAGAGCGCCGCCGCGTACGATCAGCCCACCCGCGGCGGTGGTGTCGAGCACGTCCGGTTCCGGCTGGGTGGCGTCGGCCGGCACCGGGCCCGGCGCGTCGACGGACGCCGGTGTGCGCGCTCGACCGATGCTCACCGCCGCACCGCCCACGCCCGCGCGTAGCTGTCGAGCGTTCCCCGCGCGGTCGCCTGCCACGTGAACCCTCGCTCGCGCTCGCGACCCAGCTGAGACAGGCGCTCAGCGAGCGCCCGATCGCCGAGTAGCTCAACTAACGCCGCGGCGATGTCGGAGACGTCGTAGGGATCGAAGTAGCGCGCCGCGTCCCCCGCGACCTCGGGCAGTGCGGACGCGCGCGAGCATGCGACAGGAACCCCGCGGCGCATCGCCTCCAGAAGAGGTATGCCGAAGCCCTCGTTGATCGACGCGAACACAAAGCAGCTCGCGAGCGAATACAACCCTTCGAGATCGCACGCGTCAACGTAGTCCGGGAAGACGACGCTCCCGCTCAGCCCCAGCTCTGCCACCAGCGCGCGCAGCTCCCGCTCGTGCGGAGTCGGGTTGCCCGGCATGACCAGCACGGCGTCCGGCCAGCGCTCGAGCACCCCGTCCATAGCGCGGATCGTGCGGACGAGGTTTTTGTTGGAGCGCTTCGCGGAGACGGTCAGCACGACCGGTCCGTCGCCCAGGCCCAGTCGCGCGCGCAGCTCGCGCTCGGGCGTCGGCGTGAGCAGCTCGGTCCCGCCCGATGCGAGCGGCACAACGTCGATCCGCTCGCGAGAAACTCGCAGGTGCTCGACGATGTGATCGGCGCCGGCCTGCGACAGCGCGAGGACGCGATCGGCGCGCCGCGCGATCGGGGGCACGATCGCTCGCCACAGGCGCATCGTCGCCGCTTCGCCGGGCTCCGGCGCGACGATCCATGTGACGTCGGCCAGCGTCACCACGTTAACGGCGTGTGTGCGCAACGGCGCCGTCATGGCGACGCTGTGGAGCAGGTCGACCCGCCCATCGGCGAGCTTCCCGAGCAGCGTCAGCTCGGACACCGCCTTCAGCCCGCGGAGCCCAAGCAGCGGGTGGGTGATCAGCTGGACGGACGACCCCCAGCCCTCCTGTTGCAGGTAGGCACGCCCACGCGCGTTGCAGAAGAGGCTGAACGTCGCGTCGGGAGCGAGCCGCACCAGCTCCGGCACGAGCTCGCGCACGTACGTATCGAGACCGCCCATCCGCGGCTCGAGAAATGTGGCGTTGATGCCGATGCGCGCCGGCAGCGCCGCGGGAGTCCATGAATCGTCGGGCCCCAGCAGCATCCTCTCGCCCGCCGCCAGGCGGCCGTTGGCATCATCGGCCATCGCCGCAATCGTCGCACGCCGGTGAGACTCCAGCGGGACCCGGCACCGCTAGCTACCCAACGGGACGATCTCCTAGCGCTCCGTGACCGCCAGCACCCGCGAGGAGCCCGCCGCGTATGGGTAGTCCGACTCGGGTTCCGAGACGACGCGAAACTGGTAGACGGCCGGCCCGGCGAACCGGAAGCGGTAGCTCGCGTGGTAGCGGCCGTTTCGGTCCGTGCGCACCACCTTGAACTGGATCCACGCGCCGCCCGGAGAGCGCGCCTCCAGGACGAGCTGCTTGCCCGCTCCGGGAATCGGGCGCCCGAGAACTCGCCCGCTGAAGCGGATACCTCGCCCGACCGCCGATGTGCGCGGCTCGACGTCGAGAGCGATGCCCGCGCGCACGCTCAACACCAGCGCGCGGCTCGCCACCGGCGCCGGGTCGCCGATGCGGACCCGGTAGGAGAAGCGCAGCGTTCGCGAGCACACGCCACGCGCGAGCCGCAGCGTGAAGCTGCCGTCCGGTCCCGTGCGAACCTCGCTCAGCGCCACCGCGTGGCCCCCGCCGGCCGGCCTCGATTCGACGTCGATCTGCGCCGCTGAGATCGGCCCGCCGCCCGCCGCCGTGAGCCTGCCGAGAGCAATCTGCGGGCGGCCGTATGCGCTGGTGAGGCGCACACCGCGCGCGTGCCGCCAGCGAACGGTCAGTGTCGCCGCTGACGTGGCGCCGTTGCCGTTCGGCGGGCCGGGTACGCCCGGCGGCGGCGGGTTGTACACGCTCACCATTCGGTCGAGCACCGCCGCGGCGTTTCCCGCAGCGTCGATCACGCTCACCAGCAGATGGTGCTGTCCGTTCGCGAGCCTTGTCGTGTCGAGGCCGACGTGCGCGCCGACCGCGGCCGGACACGGCTGCACGTACAGAAACGCCGCCACCCCGTCCGTCGTCTGCCCCACGTCCCGGCATCGCCCGCCCGCTTCGTCGGGCACCGTCCGCTGCACCACCTGCCCATCGACCGCGAAGAGTGCCTCGTAGACGCCCGCTCCCGAGTCGGTCGCGTTGAACGACACATCACTCATTCCCGTGACCGTCGGCGCCGTCGCCAGTTCGCCGCCGACGTTCGCCACCGTTGGGCCGGCGCGCTGTTCGAGCGTGAGGTCCGCCGCGTAGAGGTAGATGACTGCCGCGTAGCCGTTGGGGTCACCTTTGCCTTGGGGACAGGGGTAGCCCGCAACGCCACCGCACGTCGCGGTCATGGATAGAGACGCGCCCAGACTCGACGCGGGAACTGTGACCGCGTTGGCGGCCGCAAGCGGTTCACCGACGCTGCCCTTGGCGACGCATTCCCCAAGGAACGAGCATTGGTCGAAGTACGGCTTTCCACCGTTGCCGGCGAACGTGAACTGAAAGCTCGCGTTGGGGGCTGCGCCGCCAACGACGTCCCCTGCGCGCCAAAGCGTCGCGCCGGCAAGCATGTCGCCGGCGGGTAGTCCAAGCGTCCATTCGCTGAAGTCCGAGTCTGCCGTCCGCGACGCCTCGTCCCCGAGCGCGGCCACGAGCGCTCCGTTCGGCTGACCGCACGTGTCGAGCGCAAACGACGCCGCGCCCGAGACCGACCCCACCCACCCATCGACCGGCGCGCTCCCGCCATCCGGTGTCCGGCACGAGTACACGTGGAAGCGACCGGCGTGGCTGAGGGGCGGGCTAGCCGCGAGGACCCCGAGCACGAGCAGCGACGCGACGGCGCACGAGATAGGGCGGCTGGATTTCGGTGCGGGAATTCGGAGCATCTACAGCCATGTCGCCGGGGAGCCGTGCTCGACCCCCCTGCGAATGATTCTATCTATTGGCAACGCCGCACGAGCAGCCGTCGGCGGCGGCGGCGCGACTGACGGCGCCCTCCGCGCTCTGGCCGCCGGCCGGCTCGACCTCGGCGCGGGCGCTGGCGCCGCTAGACCGTGAAGCGGATCGGCAGCTCGGCCAGGCCGTAGATGCCGGAGACGCCCTCGAACTGCGGCTCGCCGTCGAGGCGCAGGTCACGAACGCTGCGGGCGAGGAACTCGAGACCCTCCTGCAGCTCGGCGCGGGCGAGGTTGGCGCCGAGGCAGTAGTGGATGCCGGCACCGAACGTCAGCGGCCGCGCGCGGTCGCGGTCGGCGGCGATGTCGAAGGTGTCGGCCCCGCCCTCGCCGGAGGCGTCCTCGCCGAGGTCGCGGTTGCCGGTGAAGGCGCACACCATCACGACGGTCCCCTCCGGGAAGCTGACGTCGCGATAGACGACATCCTCGGTGAGGATCCGTGCGGTGAACGGCGTGATCGGCTCGTAGCGGAGCGCCTCCTCGACGGCGTTGCCCGCCAGCGTCGGGTCCTCGACGAGCAGCTCCCACTGGCGCGGGTGTTCGGCGAGCAGCCTGACGGCGTGCGCGAGCTGGCTCTGGCTCGTGTCGACGCCGCCGACGAGCACGTTGAAGACGAGGTTGATGCACTCGACGTCGCTCAATCGATCGCCTTCCCCCTCGGCGGCGATCAGCTTCGAGATCAGGTCGTCGGCGGGGCTCGCCCTGCGCTCGCGGACCAGCTCCTGGGCGTAGTCGTAGAACTCGTCGACGGCGACCTCGATCTGCTCGCGCTCGGTGGCCATGCTGACAGCGTCGAACTGGCGCTGGATCAGGTTCGACCAGTGATGCAGGCGCGGCGCGTCCTCGAGCGGCGCGCCCATCACCTCGGCGATGACCTGCGACGGATAGGGCTTGGCGAACGCCTGCACGAACTCGCAGCGGACCTCGACGCCGCCGCCGGCGGGCCCGGCCCCCTGCGCCTCGCCGGCCTCGGTGGCGGCGAGCGCGTCGGCGAGCAGCCGCTCGAGGAACGCGCGCATCGCCGGCCGGTAGCGCTCGACTGCGCGCGGC
>Ga0209068_10000380_pt1 | contig 24607 bp, 20 predicted proteins | sample ColStrG_CSR_2012_FD_187200 | JGI IMG/M metagenome (GOLD analysis project Ga0209068, IMG submission 187200) | Freshwater sediment microbial communities in response to fracking from Pennsylvania, USA - Cold Stream Run_MetaG_CSR_2012 (SPAdes)... | ecosystem: Environmental > Aquatic > Freshwater >...
CAAGGGGGAGGGGAGAACTCCGCGGCACCGCCCTGCCTCAGCTTGGCGTTTGGAAAAATCTGAACGCCGAAATCGCGCAGAAAGCTCAGGTATCGCTTGTCCATCCCGGCATCCGCATCGATTGGAGCGCGATCGAGCGCGTGGCCTTTCCGGCGCTTCGTGCCCCGCCTGGAGCCGCTGTTTCTGGTTCATGTGGCGGTCATCCTCATTTTATGCGTTCTCGTCCTCTATCCGATCGGCATCATTCTCAATCAATCGATCCGCAACGAGGACGGCGCCCTGTCCATCGATTCCTACCTCCAGGCCTACAGCAATCTCCGGAATTACCAGGCGATCCTCAACACCCTCATCATTGCATCGGGGTCTGCGCTGTTCGCCATCGGGGTCGGGACGTTCCTGGCCTGGGCGGTGGTGCGAACCGACATGCCGGGCCGCAATCTGATCGAGCTCGCCTCCATCATCCCCTTCATCTCAACCCCCTTGGTGGGGGCTCTGGCATGGATCCTTCTGGCGAGCCCGCAGACCGGCCTCATCAACCAGGCTTGGCGCTACCTTCATGGGGCCGGCAGCATGGTCGATATCTACTCGATCTGGGGGATCATCTTCGTCGAAGCGGTGTATGAAACGCCGCTCGTCTTCCTGCTGGTCAGCGGGGCGTTGCGCTCCATGGACCCGACCCTGGAAGAGGCCGCGCGCTCCGCCGGTGCCGGCACGTTGCGCACTGCCATGCGGATCACGCTGCCGCTGGTGCTGCCCGCGATCCTGGCCGGCGGCTTGCTCGTCTTCATCCTGGCTGCGGAGCAGTTCGCGGTGCCGGCCGTGCTCGGCACGCCAGGCAAGATTCGCGTCCTCACCACCAGCATTTTCGAAGCCCAATCGGTCTATCCGGCGCGCGACGGGCTCGCAGCGGCGCTGAGCGGGATCCTCATGGTGATCGCGCTCGGCGGGCTGTGGCTGCACAAGCGCCTGCTCGCCGGCCGCTCCTTTGTCACCGTCAGGGGCAAGAGCGCGCAAACCAGACGCATCCGGCTCGGCGCATTTCGTTACGTGTTGCTCGGCATCTGCTGCCTCTATCTCGTGCTGGCGGTCGCGTTGCCGCTCTCGACAATTTTTCTGAGCTCGATCCGCAAGATTTGGACCGCCGAATTCCACTGGGAGCAATTCACGCTCGACAATTACCGGGTCGTTCTGTTCTCCTACCCGGCGGCCCAGCGCGCCATCGTCAACAGCCTGCTGCTGGCGGTTTTCGGCGCGCTCGCCACCATCCTGTTCTGCGCCCTGATCTCGTTCCTGTCGCTGCGAACCCGCCATCCGGGCCACCGGCTGCTCGACGTGCTCGCCATGATCCCGTCCGGCTTTCCCGGCATCGTGCTCGCGGTCGGGCTCCTGCACGCCTGGATATCGCCGCCGCTCGTCCTCTATGGGACGATCTGGATCCTGTACGTCGCTTATCTCACCCGCTATCTGCCGGTCGGGGTGCGCGCGGTATCGGCCACGCTCATGCAAATTCATCCGGAGCTGGAGGAATCCGCGGCCATGTCGGGGGCGAGCTGGTTGCAGACTTTCCGCCATATCGTGCTGCCGCTGCTGCGGCCCGGCCTTGCGGCCGGCTGGGCCCTGCTGTTCGTGGCCTTCACCCGCGAGCTCAGCGCCTCGATCCTGCTCTATTCGCCCAAGCTGGAAGTCCTTTCAGTCGTCATCTACACCATGTACCAGGAGGGCGGGTTCCGCACGCTCTCGGCCCTGACCATGCTGCAGGTGGCGATCGCGGTCGTGGTTCTGGTCGTCGCCAAGCGGGTGACACGCCTCGACACGACTGCCGAAGGGCATGCAATGTAACGATGGCCAAGACCGCTCGCTGAATACAAGCGAGCCAACAATAGGGTGCTGCTGCAAATGAAGAATATGCTCAACGGGGCTCAGGTCATCGTCGATTATCTCATCCGCGAGAAGGTGCCGCAGGTCTTCGGCCTGTGCGGCCACGGCAATATTCAATTCATCGATGCGCTGTATGAGCGGTCCCACGACATCAAGACGCTTTCCGTCCACCACGAGACGGTCGCCGGCTTCATGGCCGATGTCTACTATCGCGTATCCGGCCGGCCGACCGCGACCTTTACGTCCTGCGGCCCCGGCTCGGCCAATCTGCCCATCGCGCTCGGCAACGCCTTTCTGGACTCGGTGCCGTTTCTGGCGGTGACCGGCAACGTGCCGACCAGCCAATTCAATCGCGGCGCGTTCCAGGAGCTATATCGGCATTATCAAGCCGATTTTCCCTCGACCGTGCGGGCCTATTGCAAGCGCGTGTTCCAGCCGACCCGCGGCGAGATGGTGCCGCTCGCCATCCGGCAAGCCTGGAAAACCATGACGACCGGACGTCCCGGGCCGGTCGTGCTCGACGTGCCGTTCGATGTCTTTCTCGAAGCGGCCGCCGAGGAAACGCCGCGGCCGGAGGATTGGAACGACAACATCTCCTGCCGCTGCGGGGCCGATCCCGACGGCGTGAAGAAGGCCGTGGACATGCTGCTGGCGGCGAGCCGACCGGTCATCCTGGTGGGGCAGGGGATGCGTTACGGCCGCGCCGGCGCCGATCTGCTCGCGGTCGCCGAGCGTCTGCAGATTCCGATCGCGTCTTCGTCGAGCGGGCTAGGCGCAGTGAGCAGCGAGCATCCGCTCGCCTTGGGGCTGGTTGCCCGCAACGGCCCCTATCAGGCCAACCATGCCACCCGGCAGGCCGATGTCCTGCTGGCCTTGGGGGTGCGGTTCGACGATCGCACCTCGAGCTCCTGGCTGCCCGGCTACTCCTTCACCATTCCGCCCACCAAGCTGATCCATGTGGACATCGATCCGGAGGAGATCGGCCGCAACTATCCGGTCGCGCTCGGCCTGATGGCGGACGTGCGCACGTTCCTGCGGCAGGTGCTGGCCGAGCTCGAAACGCGCCGCAACCTCGACGCGGTGGCGCAATCCAACAAGAAATGGCTCGCGGAAATCGATGGCTATCGCCAGCAATGGAACGCTTATATCGCGCCCGGCTTCACCGACGACAGCACCCCGATCCACCCGCAGCGCGCCGCCGCCGTCATCGATCAAGCGCTGCCCAAGGATGCCATCGTGGTCAGCGATATCGGGGTGCACCACAACTGGCTGATCGAATTCTGCAAGCCGACGCGTCCCGACTCGCTCATCGGATCCATGGGCTTTGGGCCGATGGGTTTCGGGGTCGCCGGCGTTCTCGGTGCCAAGGTGGCGGCGCCCGATCGGCCCTGCGTCTCGGTGTGCGGCGATGGCGCCTTCATGATGCATGCAAGCGTATTGGCGACCGCGGTCGAATGCGACCTGCCGGTGGTGTGGGTGGTCTGGAACAATTACGCCTACGCGTCGATCCGCGGATTGCAGCGCGGCTATCTGGGCGGGCGCGAGCTGGCGACGGATTTCCACGATCCCAAGACCGGCGAGCGCTACAATCCGGATTTCGCCGCCATGGCGCGCTCGGCCGGCGTCGAGGGCGTGCGGGTCGATCGGGCGGGCGATCTGGGCGATGCCATCAAGACGGCGGTCGCCGCCAACCGGCCGTTCTTGATCGACGCCGACATCGGCGCCGACAAGAACCCGGGTGGTAGCGGTGTTTGGGAGCTTCCCGGATTGGGGCAGAGCCAACCGGCCTTCGGCGGCAGATATCAGCCATGATCAGCGTGCGCAATGTAGCGTGGGAATAGGCCACTTTTCCCGCGCGCAGTGCAGCGCTTCTTAGCGGTGTACTGCAGACCCGGGATCGTTTCACGCTCAGAGCTTGGAACGATCCCGGATCAGCAGAGCAGCGCTTCGCGCTGCGCTGCGTCCGGGAAAAGGACGAATGTCTCACGTCGGCCACGGCTTGGGCGGGGCAAATGACGTGGCGGTGAACGAAATCTCCGTGATCGCCTTCAGGCTGCGCGCGCCGTAGCGGAACGGAACGATCAGGCGAAGCGGCGCGCCGTGTTGCGGCGGGATGGGCTCGTCGTTGAGCAGCCACGCCAATATGACCTGCGGGTGCATGAGGGTCTTCATGTCCTCGTCGATGAAGTAGCCGTCCGAGCCCACCAGCCGGCCGTAATAGGCGAAGCTCTGCGCGCCCATCGCCTGGGCAAAATCGGAGAAGCGCACACCCGTCCACTTCACGATGCCATGGGGCGTCGGCGCGCCGCACTGCAGCAGCGTCACGTAAGAATGTCGCGGCAGCTTTTCGATATCCCCGAAGGTCAGCGTGCCGGAGAGCCTGGCGGTGCCGCGTGCATCGAGCTTGATCTTCATTTTGCGGTAATCGAACTCGATGTCGGGCGTCTGGTTCTTGGTGCGCCACAGCACGCCTGTAATGGTTCCCGCCTCCTGCGGCGTGTATTCGACCGCCGAGCCGTCGGGCATGAGCGGCAGTTGAGCCGCGCCCCGCAATTTAGTGTCGACCAGGCCTTCAGGTTGCGGCGGCGCGGCTTGGGCCGCGGCCTCGCCGGGCTCGAGGGCGCCGAAGGACAATCCGGCGAGCGCCGCCGTGGAAAGCTGCATGGCCTCGCGTCGAGAGATTTTCATCGCGTCTATCGGGTTCGATGTGTTCATCGCGCGCCTCCGAATCTGGCTGACATTCCCCAACGGAGCTTGATGGCGGAGTCAGGCTAGCCCTTCCGCGGCCCCGCTTCCAGAGCGTGCCGGCCCTTCGTCGAGCGAGTTTTGAGTAGGGGCGGAGGCCAAAACGGCCTATCCTGGCGGGATGCCGCGACCATGTGGGTTCACACCGGGAGCCGGACATGATCAACAGCCGTACCTTCGTTGGAATTGCCGCCGCATCTGTCATTGCTTGTGCCGCGGCTGGCGATCCTGCCTCGGCCCAAAGCTGGCCGAGCCGGCCCATGACCATGGTGGTACCGTTTGCGGCTGGCGGCGGGGCCGACATCATGGGCCGGATCCTCGCGGCGCGGCTGTCCGAAACTTTAGGCCAGCAGGTGATCGTCGAGAACGCGGGCGGCGCCGGCGGCATGACCGGGGCCTACCGGATCGTGAAGGCAGCGCCTGACGGCTATCAGTTCGTGCTCGGCACCAACGGCACTCACGCCCAGAACCAGTCGCTCTACAAGAATCCGCTCTACAACGCGGCGACCGACTTCGCGCCGGTCGCGCTGATCGCCGAGCAGCCGATCGGCCTGCTGGCGCGCCCGGATTTCCCTGCTGGCAATCTCAAGGAGTTCATCACCTACGCGAAGTCCAACCAGGCGACGATGAAATACGGCTCGGCCGGGACCGGTTCTGCCGTCCAGCTTTCCTGCGTGCTGCTCAATGCCGCCAATGGGCTCACCATCACCCATGTTCCGTACCGCGGCAGCGCGCCCGCCATGCAGGACCTGATCGCCGGCCGCATCGACTATCAGTGCGCCAATGTGGCGCCTGCGCTCGGCCAAATCGAGGGCAAGCAGGTGAAGGCGCTCGCGATCCTGGGCCGCCGCCGCACCGCGCTCATGCCGGATTTGCCGACCGCCGATGAGCAGGGCCTGACCGGCTTCGACGCCGTCCTCTGGTACGGTTTGTTCCTGCCCAAGGGCACGCCCCCGGAGATTGTCGAGAAGCTCAACGCCGCCACCATCGCCACCATGGATACACCGTCCGTGCAGGAGCGCATGAAGCAGATCGGCGCAGAATTGGCCGCGCCCGAGCAGCGCTCGAGCGAATATCTCGGCAAGCTGGTCGAGAGCGAGATCGTGAAATGGGCCGGCCCGATCAAGGCGAGCGGCGTGACGGCGGATTGAGATGATGTGGGCGAAAGAGCCACTGTGTTCGAACGCCTCTCCGCGAGTCGTCCCTGCGCAAAGCAGGGACCCAACATCAGGGCGGTTACGCCCGTCTTCGACGGGCTATGCAGCCGTGTCCTCTCGATAGGCTGCGGAGTATGGGTCCCGGCTCTTACGGCCGGGACAAGAGGGCCTACATCACCCCATGCCCCTTGGCCTTGAGCCTACGCATGCTCGGAGACACGACCTGATCGGAGATCGGAATGTTCCAAATCTCCGCGGTGCCTTGCGCGTCGTAGCTCTTCATCAGCGATCCGAGCTGATCGAGATCCGCGATCGTGCTCCCGCGCAGCCCGAAGCCGCGGGAAATCGAGCCGAAATCGGTGCGGCCGAAGACGGCGCCGCTTTCATCGAGGCCGTCCTGGCGCAGCTTGTGAAGCTCCGCCCCGTAGGCGCCGTCGTTGAGCACGCAGATCAAGAGCCGCAAGCCGTGCCGCTTGATGGTTTCGAGCTCCTGGATATGCATGATCAGGCTGCCGTCGCCTTCGAGCAGCACCACCTTGCCGTTTTTCTTCGCCGCCGCGACGCCGATCGCGATCGAGATGGAATTGCCGATGGCGCCGAACTCGCGCAGGGCATGGAATTGCTCGGGCCTGCGGCCACGCATGTGGGTCTGGAAATAGGCCGAATGCCCGGAGCCGCTCACCATCTCCCAGTCCTTCGGGATCACCCGGTCGAGCTCGGCGATGGCGTGGCGCGGATCGAACGTGCCGGGCGCGATCGAGAACTCGGCGCTGTCGGGCGGCGTCTGCGCAATGCGTTGCGCCAGCGCCGGCGAGCGGACATTTGATTGGCTCGGCCCTTGCGCCCGCAGCGCGCGGGTGACGGCTTCCACGCCGGCTTTGGCATCGGCTTTCATGAACAGGTCGGCGGCCCGCGATCCGTCCTTGAGGCCGAGCGGCCATTCATCGATCTGCGCCACGGTGGCCTTGGGAAAGAGCGCACCGCCATCGACCGTGTAGTAGGTGAGGCTGGCGCCGACCGCGATCACCAGATCGGCCTGCGCGAACAGCTCGCGCGCGACATCGCTTGCGAATCCGCCCGCCACCCCGATGGAGAATCGATTGTGGTCGAACATGCCGCGCGCCGGCAGCGTGGTGGCGAGCAGCGCGCCGCTCGTCTCCGCCAGCTCCTCGATGGCGGCGTGTGCGCCCGACGACACCGCACCGCGGCCCGCGATGATGATCGGCCGTTGCGCCGCCGCGAGCTTCTCGACCAGCAGCGCGACGGAGTCAGGATGGGGCGGCGTGCGGCCGGTCTGTGGTATGTAGGCGGACGACGCCACATAGCCGGGCCCGCCTCCGAACGGCAGCTTCTGCAGATCATAGGGCACGCCCAGGACCACGGGCCGGCGTTCGTAGCGCGCCACGTAGAACGCCTCCCGCACATGGTCGAGCATGCGCGCCGTGCTGTGCGCCCTGACGTAATGCGCTCCGGTGGCATGGACGATCGGGCCTTGATCGATGGCTTGATTGTAGAACTTGGCGTTGATCGGCGTTTCGCCGGCGAACACCACCATCGGCACGTTCGCCCGCACGGCGGTCGCGAGCGCGGTCGAGATTTGCGTCACGCCCGGACCGCAGGTCACCGAGGCCACGCCGGTGTTTCCGGTGGCGCAGTAGTAGCCCATCGCCATGGCGCAAGCGCAGTGCTCATGGCGGGCATGAATCATCTGCACGCCATCGATCTTCGACATGGCGGTGGCCCAATGCATGTTGCCGTCGCCCATCAGGTTGAAAACCGTGTCGACGCCCTCGCTGGCGAAGGCCTTGGCCAGCATCTCGTACATCGGCAGGTTGCTCATTCTTGTCCCATTGTCTTGGCGCTGGATTTTGTAGCCGGCTGGGATTAGGGCTTCGCCATGGCGTCCACGAGCGATCCGACGTCGGCAAGCTCCTCGATCGCCCATAGTCGACGAGCCAGGTCGGCCGCAACCACGGCCCCGAGGACGGGCTCGACGAGCGCGTGGAACTTGGCTTGCAGCCCTCCGTCGTCGAGCGGGACCAGCCGCGAGCCGAGCGCTTCGTCGGCCTGGCGCGTGAAGGTGCCGCGCACCGTGGTGAGCGTGACCCTGGCCGGGCGCAAGCCGGGATAGAGCCGATCGATCGCAGGCGGCGCCGTGACGTGAACCTTTGCGGCCAGTGCGGCGAGCGCCGGATCGCGGCGCTGCTGCTCGCCGAAATGCTCCAGCTTGATGGCGCGGAATTTGAGCGCGAGCGCCATCAGGTAGGGGAAGCTGAGCTGGGCGCTGGCGAAATCATCCCATCCGGTCTCGGCGTGCTCGGCGGCGATCCGATAGGTCTCGGTGTCGACCCGGGTCACCTCGGCGGTGGCGATGTTCTCGTCCGTGAGCAGGCCGATCAGCGCCTCCACGGCCGGTTGGATGTGGCGGCAACACGGATAGGGCTTGATGTAGCAATCGGTGATGCCGAACGGCACCGCGGGCGGCAGCGCGATGCCGTGCGCCCGCCCGGCGCGGCCGAACGCGAACGCTTGCATAAAGCCGTCGCGCGCCTCGATGACATGGGGGGGCCCTTCGATGCCTTGCTCCGCCAGCAGCGCCGCTTGCAGCCCCTCGCGGGATGCGTGGCCGGCGTGCAGACGCTTGATGTCGGCGCCGCCATTGACGAAGGCAAACAGTCCAGCCGCACCGCTTGCCGCCAGCCCGAGCGCGTCGGCGAGTTGCGGGGCGGACAGGCCGCGCAGCTTGCCGGCCGCCATGGCGGCGCCCAGGACCGCGACCGCCCCGGTCGGATGGAAGCCACGCTGGCGCAGATCAGGATGGCAGGCGCCGCCGATGGCGGTCACGGTCTCATAGCCGGCCACCAGCGCTGCGATGAGGGCCGCGCCGGATGTCTTGCGAGCACTATTAGGACCTTGGGCCAGCGCCAGCAGTGCCGGGACCACCGCGCAGCCCGGATGCACCGAGCCCTGCCGGTAGCCGTCGTCGAGCTCGATGCCGTGGGCGGCGGTACCGCCCAGGAAGGCGGCATCCAGGAGATCGGCCCGCCGCGCGCGTCCCGGCACCGCCACGTTGCCGGCCGGCCGCACCGAGGCCAGCATCGCTTCGGCGCGGGTGGCCACATCGCCGCCGGCGCCCGCGATCATCACCCCGACGGTGTCCATGAGGTGTCGCCTGGCGTAGTGACGGACCTCGTCGCCGAGGGCGTCAAAGCGCAGCTCGCTCACGAACCGAATCAGCGCGTCGGTCGCGCCGGCCGCGCCCGCTCCCATTGCCTCGCCCGCGAGCGGGGGAGGATTGGGGTGGGGGGCTCCGGCGAACGACATGGAATTCTCCAATCAACACACGCCTCTGGGGCGATGCTTGAAGCTTACACCATAAGCTTCACCAGCGCGTCGACCGCGACCACGCCGTGCGGCGCCGGCCGAACGATCAGCGGGTTGACCTCGGCCTCCAGGACCGCAGGGCCATCCAGCACGGATAGCCGCGACAGCGCGACGATCGCTTGCGCCAGTGCTGCGAGATCGCCCGCCGGCAGGCCGCGATAGCCTGCGAGCTGTATGAGGCCGCGCACCTGCGCGATCATCTCGTGGGCGGTGGCGAGGTCGACCGGCGCGAGGCGCAGGCTGCGGTCGCGATAGATTTCGGTGAAGACGCCGCCGGCCGCCACCATGACGAGGGGCCCGACTTCGCGATCCACCCGATAGCCGATCAGGACCTCGGCGAGGCCGGAGACCATAGGCTGAACCAGCACCCGCTCCACGGTGGTGCCGGGCCTGCGTTCCGCAACGCTCGCGCGGATCTGCCGGATTGCCGCCTTGAGCCCGTCGCCATCCGGGACGCCGAGCACGACGCCGCCGATATCGGTCTTGTGGGCGATCCCGGCCGCCAGCGCCTTGACGGCCACCGGATAAGGGAAGGGCAGGGCCGGGGCGCGCGTTACACGAGCATCGATCGCGAGCGCCGGTGCACGCCCGATCCCGAGGCGATCGAGCAGCGCATAGGTTTCGAGCTCGTCGAGCCAGCCGCCGCCGTCGCTCGCGGGCTGCGCCCGTGTCGGGAGCACCCGCGGCAGGCGCCGCCCGAGTGCGGCCGCGATGGCGTCGGCACAGGCCTCAGGGGTGCGGAAATTCGGCACGCCGGCCTGGCTCAGCGCTGCCAGCGCGCCCGGCGCATCCGGGACGAGATAAGCGGCAATCGGCTTGGCGGTGCCCGCGCAATCGATGATGGGCTTGACGGCGAGGTCGGGGTGGAACCGCGCCGAGGAGCCGACCACCGCCAGGACGAGATCGAATTCCGGCGCCGTCACAAGGACATCGAGAGCGGCCTTCATGCTTTCGTAGCGCGTTCCGGCGAGCGTGAGATCGATGAGCCGCGCCGGCTTTACCGCGATGCCGGCGGCGGCAAGACGCGCGAGCGTGGCGGCGCTCGGCGGCTCGATCCCCACGCCCCGCACCGCCAACGGGTCCACCACCATGGTGGCGCCGCCGGCCGTGGTGGTGACGACGCCCACCCGCGGGTGCCGCGCGCCGGCTGCCGACGTGGGCACCCGCGCCGGCACGCGCGCCAGCAGGGGCAAACCCTCGATCAGCCCGTCCAGGGTATCGACCCGGGCAATGCCGCAATCGGCCAGGAACGCCTGCGCCACGTCGTCCTCGCCGGCGAGCGCTCCCGTATGGGAGACGGCGAGCTCGCGCGCCTCGGACGAACGCCCGAGCTTGTAGGCCAGGATCGGCTTGTTGCGTTGCGCAGCGGCGAGCGCGAAGGCGCGCAGCGCATCGGCATGGCGCAGCGATTCGAGAAACAGCATGTAGCCCTCGATCGCCGGATCATCGAGGGTCGCCGCGCAGATCTCGCCGAGCGAAAGATCGACCTCGTTGCCGACCGAGACCAGCCCCGCAAAGCCGATGCCGCGCGCGCCGCCGCGCGAGAGCAGCGCCCCGATCATGCCGCCGCTGTGGGAGGCGGCGAAGATGCGGCCGACCGGCAGCGGGTGCTCATCGAAGGCGGCGTTTGCGGTCAGCATCACCTTGGCGGCCAAGTTCACCACGCCGAGGCTCGATGGCCCGACGATGCGAAGCCCGGTGCGGGCCACGACGTCACGCAGCTGCGCCACGCGCGCCAGGCCCTCGGTGCCCGCCTCGCCGAAGCCGTCGGCGAGCACGGTCGCGACCTTCACGCCGAGCCGGCCGCATTCCTGCACGGCTTCGATCGCGCCTTGCGTCCCGGTCACGATATAGGCGTGCTCCGGCACTTCGGGCAGCGCCGCGAGCGACGGCCAGGCGCGTTCGCCCAGCACCGTGTCGCGCCGTTCGTTGACCGGATAGATGCGCCCCGCATAGCCGGCCTGCCGCAGAAATTTGAGCGGCCGGCCCGCGGTCTTGGCTGTGTCGTTCGATTGGCCGACGATCGCGACCGAGCGCGGCGCGAGCAGCGCTTGTGCAAGCAGCGCCGGCGTGCCGGCTGCTGCGGTGTCACCCGGCGGGTTCATTCGGCGGCGTCGGCGTGGCGTTTGCGCTGATCGAAACGGCGATCGAAGACGTGCTCGGCGATGCGGTTTTTCAAAATCTCGATCGAACCGCCGGCGATCATCCAGCCGCGGGTGCGCCGCATGCAGTACTCGACCAGCGACTCGCGGCTATAGCCGAACGCGCCCATGACCTGGATGGAATCGTTCGCCACCTCGAAGCCGGTCTGGTTGCAGGCCGCCTTGGCGAGCGCGGTCTCGTAGGCCGAAGGCAGGCCGCGGTCGGCGTTGACGGCCGCCCGATAGAGCAGCAGCTGCGCGCTTTCGAGCTTGATCGCCATCTCGGCGAACTTCCACTGCAAGCCCTGGAACTCGCACAGCGGCCGGCCGAATTGCTCGCGGGTGGTCGCGTAGGCGCGCGCCGTATCGTAGGCGTAGCGGCCGAGCGCGAGCGCCCGCGTGGCGTTGCCGAGGCGCTCGACGTTGAAGCTCGCCATCTGCTTCTTGAAGCCGCCCGGCCCGAGCAGGACGTTCTCGGCCGGCACCTGGCAATTCTCGAAATGCAGCTCGCACCATTGCTCCCCGCTCATGAAGCTCGACGGCTGGCCGATCGAGAAGCCCGGCGTGCCGCGCTCGACGATCAGCGAGCCGATGCCGCCCAGACCCGGTCCGTAGCGCACATAGACGAGAAAGATCGCCGCATCCGGGCTGAAGGTGGAGAACACTTTGGTGCCGTGGACGAGATAGCTCGCACCGTCCGGCCGCGCGCTGGTGGTGAGGTCGGTCACGGCAGAGCCGGCGTCGGGCTCGGTCATGCCGAGGCTCAGAACCATCCGGCCGGCCAGGAGATCAGGCAGCCAGCGCGCCTTCTGGGCGGGAGTGCCGTATTCCGCGAAGGTGCGGATCGGGCCGAAATTGCCGAACTGGACGACGTCGGCGCTGCGCGGGCACACCGCGGCGACCTGCTCGATGGCGATGATGGCGTCCATGAGCGTGCCGCCCTGGCCGCCGTCGGCTTGCGCAAGCGTGATGCCCATGAGGCCCTGCGCGCTCATCAGCTTGGCGACGTCGAACGGGAAGCCGGGTTCATGCGCGCGCGCGAGCGCATCCTGCGCGAGCCGCGCCAGCGCAAAGCGGCGCACCTGCTCGGCAAACAGTTTCTGCTCTTCGGAGAATTCGAAATTCATGCGGCCGTCCTAACCCGTGTACTATTCGCTATCACATCCCCGTCGTCCCGGCCGAAGAGCAGGGACCCATACGCCGCAGCCGATCGATAGGGCACGGCGTATAGGTCCCTGCTTTCGCAGGGACGACCTCGGAGGAATCATAGAGGCACAGCGGGCCTCTGCGAAGGCGCGTCAGCTCATTCAGCCTTGGCGCCCGATTTCCTCACGATCGCCGACCATTTGGTCTCTTCGCGATCGATGTCGGCTGCGTATTCGTCGGGCGTGCTGGGCAGCGGCTCGGTGCCGTCGGTGGCCATGCGCTCCTTGGTGTCGGCTGCGTTGAGCGCGTCGCGCATCGCCGCGTTGAGCTTGTCGATGATCGGCCGCGGTGTGCCGGCGGGCGCCACGATCCCGTAATGCAGCACCGATTCATAGCCCGGCAGGCCTGCTTCCGCGACCGGGGGCAGGTCCGGCAGCACGTCCGAGCGCTTCGTTCCTGTCACCGCCAAGGCCCGCACCTTGCCGTCGCGGGCGAGCCCGATCGCGGGCGGCAGCGAGCTGAAATAGATCGCCACATGCCCGCCCATCAGATCGGTGAGGGCGGGGGCGCTGCCCCGGTAGGGCACATGGGTGAGCTTGATGTCGGCCATCTGCTCGAACAGCACGGTGCCGAGATGGATGCCGCTGCCGACGCCCGCGGAGGCATAGTTGAGCTTGCCCGGCTCGCGCTTGGCGAGCGCGATCAATTCGCCGATGGAGCGCACCGGCAGGCCCGGATGGACCAGCACCACCAGCGCGCCGGCTCCGATCAGGCCGACCGGAGCGAAATCCTTGCGCGGGTCGTAGCCGACATTGGTGTAGAGCGTCGGGTTGACGCCGAGCGTCCCGGTTCCGCCGATCACGAGCGTGTAGCCGTCGGGCGCGCTTCTGGCCACCTGGCGGGTCGCGTTGCTGCCGCCGGCGCCGGCCCGGTTCTCGATGACGATCTGCTGGCCGAGCGTGCGGCTCATCTTCTCGGCCACGACGCGCGCCATCACGTCATTGCCGCCGCCGGCCGCATAGGGAACGACCAGCGTGATGGGCCGGCTCGGATAGTCTTGCGCGCTCGCTGAAACGGCAGCGACTACCGCCAGCCCCGCCAGCAGAGGCATTCCGAACCCGACGTGCCGCCACATCGCCATGCGGCTTCACTCGCCCTTCAAGCCGAGCGCGTTCACCAGCTTCGACCAGGTCGCCTCCTCCCGATCGATGTCGGCGGCATATTCCTCCGGTGTGCTCGGCAATGTTTCGGCGCCGTCGGCCGCGAGCCGTTGGCGCACATCTTCCGCCGCGAGCGCCAGGCGCAGCTCCTTGTTCAGCCGGTCGATCACGGCCCGTGGCGTCCCGGCGGGCGCCACCAGCCCGTAGCGCAACCCCGCCTCGTAGCCGGGCAGGCCGGATTCCGCGACCGTCGGCAAATCGGGCAGCAGGCTCGAGCGCTGCGCACTGGTCACCGCCAGTGCCCGCAGCAACCCGCTCTCGACTTGGCCGTGGGCGGTCGGGATCGGGGTGAACATCAGCGGGATGTGGCCGCCCAGGAGATCGGTGAGGGCCGGGCCGGTGCCTTTGTAGGGAACGTGGGTGAGCTTGAGCCCCGCCATGGTGGCGAGCAGCTCTCCGGCCAGTTGGCCGACGGTGCCGATGCCGGCCGATCCATAGTTGATCTTGCCCGGATTCTGCTTCGCATAGGCGATGAACTCGGCGACCGAATGCACCGGGAGGCTCGGATGCACCACCATCATGGTGGGCGCCGATCCGATGCGGCCAATGGCCGCGAAGTCCTTGCGCGGATCGAAGCCCGCATTGGCATAGAGGCTCGGCCCGATCGCCAGTGTTCCGGTATAGCCGAGCAGCAGCGTGTAGCCGTCGGCCGGGCTCTTGGCCACGAGCCGCGCCCCGATCGTGCCGCCGGCGCCGCCGCGATTTTCCACCACGATCGATTGGCCGAGCGTCTCGCTCATCTTCTCCGCCACGATGCGTGCGACCAGCGAGACGCTGCCGCCCGGCGGGAATGGCGAGACCAGCACGATCGGACGGGTCGGATAAACCTGCGCGGATGCGGCGGCGGGAGCCGCGAACGCCATTAGGACGGCCAAACAGGGAACTCGCCACTTTCGCATCGTAACGCCCTCAATTCGTATCGGCATCGAACGCGCTCGCTCTTGGGAAGTTGGGGTCGTCGGCCTTCATCATCATCGGTGATGACATTTTCGGGAGCCGGCTCATAACGCGAAGGGCCTATGCTAGCGTTCTTCGGCGCGCAAGGTAAGGGACGCCGGCCGTCGGATGGTCACCGTGGTCAATTGCCGCATTTCCGACCGCCCGCACTTCCGACGCCCAACGATGGGGATGACGAAGATTGCAGCTTGACCCGGTTGTTCTATCGCGCATCCAATTCGCCTGGGTCATCGGCTGGCACATCCTGTTGCCCGCGTTCACGGTCGGTCTGGCATCGTTCATCGCCTTTCTCGAAGGCGGCTACGCGCTGACCAAGCGCCCCGTCTTCCTCGACCTCTCCCAATTTTGGTTGCGGATCTTCGCCATCTCCTTCGGCATGGGGGTGGTGACCGGCATCGTCATGCCGTTTCAGTTCGGCACCAACTGGAGCCGCTTCGCCGACGACGCCGGCAATGTGATCTCTCCGCTGCTGGCCTACGAGGGTTTGACTGCATTCTTCCTCGAGGCAACCTTCCTCGGGGTGCTGCTGTTCGGCCGCAAGCTGGTGCCGCCGAGCATGCATTTCGTCGCCGCGCTGCTTGTGGCGGTGGGCACGCTGTCATCGTCATTCTGGATTCTCGCCACCAACAGCTGGATGCAGACTCCGGTCGGGCACGAGATCATCGACGGCCGATTCTTCCCGAAGGATTGGCTGGAGATCATTTTCAGTCCCTCGTTTCCCTACCGCTTGGCGCACACGGTCAGCGCCTTCTTCGTGACCACCGCCTTCGTGGTGCTGGGAGTCGGCGCCTACACGCTGCGGCGCCGCCGTTCGGTCGAGCATGGGCGCGTGATGCTGCGGCTCGCTTTGTGGTTTCTCGCCATTTTTGTGCCCGCCCAAATCGTCATCGGCGATCTGCACGGCCTCAATACGCTCGAGCATCAGCCGGCCAAGCTCGCCGCCATCGAAGGCCTGTGGGACGGCGGCAGCGGAGTTGCCGCCTCCATCATCGGCTGGCCCGACCAAACCGCGGAACGCAACCTCGGCGAGATCGCGATCCCGCGGCTGGGCAGCCTTTATCTCACCCATTCCTGGGATGGCGCGGTCAAAGGCCTCAAGGACTTCCCGGCCGATCAGCGCCCGCCCGTTGCGATCGTCTATTTCACGTTCCGGATCATGGTCGGGATCGCGCTCCTGATGCTGACGGTGGTGGCGGCCGGCTTCGTGCTGATGGCACGCGGCACGCTCGATCGGACGGGCTGGTATCTGAGGCTGTGCCAGCTCACCACGTGTCTCGGATTCATCGCCGTCATCGCCGGCTGGACCACAACGGAAGTCGGTCGCCAGCCCTGGACCGTCTACGGCCTGTTGCGAACCGCGGACTCGGTGTCGCCATCGCTCGCCGGCTCCGATGTGGTGCTTTCGCTCGCGCTGTATGTCGCGGTCTATCTGGTCATCTATCCAGTGGGGCTCCTTGCCATGCTGCGGATCGTCTGGCGTGGTCCGGCGTCGCGCGAAGCGAGCGAACCCATCGCGGGCGGCCGACCCATGGCACCCATCGCGGCCCTGTCGCCGGCAGCCCCGGGGGCGGAGCGATGATACCGACCCTCAGCCTAGTCCCGGTCTGGACGGTCATTCTCGCGCTGGCGGTCTTCTTCTATGTCGCTCTCGACGGCTTCGATCTCGGTGTCGGCATGCTCTACAATTTTGCGCCCGATCGCCGGGCCCGAGACTTGCTGATGAACTCGATCGCGCCGATCTGGGACGGCAACGAGACGTGGCTGGTGCTCGGAAGCCTGGGCCTGTTGGCGGCCTTTCCGCTCGCCTTCGCCATCATCATCCCGGCGGTCTACTTCCCGATCCTGCTGATGCTGCTCGCGCTCATCTTTCGCGGGCTCGCCTTCGAGTTTCGCTATCGGGATGCCGAGCACCGGACCTTCTGGGACCATGGCTTCGCCTACGGCTCCGCGCTCGCGGCCTTTGCGCAAGGTGTGGTGCTGGGTGCCTTCATCCAGGGCTTCCATGTCGAGGGCCGGCATTTCGCCGGCGGCTCGTTTGATTGCTTCACGCTCTTTTCGGCCTTCACCGGCGTCGCGTTGATGTTCGGCTATGGGTTGCTCGGCGCCTGTTGGCTTGTGATCAAGACCGACGGCGCGCTGCAGGATTGGGCGCGCGCGTTCGGCCGGCGCTCACTGATCGGCACGGTGCTGGCCATTGCGGTGGTCAGCCTGTGGACGCCGTTCATCGATGCCCATATCGCGGCGCGCTGGTTTTCCTGGCCGAACATCGCGATTCTTGCGCCGGTGCCGCTCATCACCGCCGGCCTCGTCTGTTACGAATGGTGGTCGCTCGACCACGGATCCGACTACGGGCCGTTCTTGGGCGCGCTCGGCCTGTTCGTGATGTCCTATGTGGGCATCGCCATCAGTCTGTGGCCGATGATCGTGCCTGGACATTACACGCTCGATGAGGCCGCGGCCTCGGAAAGCACCCAGGCCTTTCTGCTGGTCGGCACGCTCATTCTCCTGCCGGTGATCCTGTTCTACACGGGCTGGTCGTACTGGGTATTTCGCGGCAAGGTGCGAGCCGATAGCGGCTATCACTGACGGGAGAACGAGATGCGCAGCCTTCGCACGGCACGTTTCATGGGACTTGCGCTCGCTCTGTCCGCCGGCTTTGCGGACGCGGCGGAGCTTCGTGTGCTCAGCCTCGGGTCGGTGCAGATCGCCGCCAAGGCGCTGGCCGCGGATTTCACCAAGGCGACCGGCGATCAGGTGATGCTCACGATCACGGCGCCGTCCGAGATCAGCAAAAAGCTCGCCGACGCGAGCTACGATATGGTGATCTGCTCGGTGCCCGCCATGGAGGCGCTGGACAAGGCCGGAGCGCTGCGCCCGGGCTCGCGTTCGCCGCTCGCGCGCGTCGGCATCGGGGTGATGGTGCGCGAGGGCGCCGCGCTGCCCGACGTATCGACCCCCGAGGCGTTCAAGAAAACCCTGCTGGCGGCACGCTCGATCGTCCATGGCGATCCGGCGATACCCAATCAAAGCGGCGTGGTGACCATGAAGATTTTGGCCAATGCGGGCGTGCTCGAGGCCATCAAGGGCAAGGCGCGCGCCGCGGGCCTCGCCGAAGGGTTTGCCATGGTGGCGAAGGGCGAAGTGGAGCTGGCGCTGTTCAATCTGGTCGAGCTGCCGCCGGGCGTGCGGCTGGTCGGCCCTGTTCCGGCGCCGCTGCAGGACTACACGTTCTACGAGACGGCCGTGCTGGCCAAGGGCGCTACGCCAGAGGTGGCGCAAGCCTTCATCAAGCTGATGACGAGCGCGCCCGCCCGCACGACCTGGGAGGCGGCTTCGCTGGAGGTCTATCCGTATCGGTGATGCCTCAATCGTATTTGATGTCGACGTCAGCCAGGACCTTGGACCAGCGGCCGGCTTCCTTGCGGATGAAGGCCTCGAATTCCTCGGGCGTGCTGCTGACCGCGAAGTTGCCGGATTGGTCGAACTTCTGGCGCACGGCGGGATCGGCCAGGATGCGCACCACTTCGCGATTGATCTTGTCGATGACGGGCTTGGGTGTTCCCTTCGGCGCCACCAGTCCCAACCAGATCGAGACATCGTCGAAATCGCGCAGGGCGGCCGCGTCCGCGAGGGTGGGGAGCTCGGGATAGGGCGTGCGGCGGCTGTCGAGCTTGGCGAGCGCGCGGATCTGGCCGCTCGCGATCATCGGCCCCACCACCACGGTGGCGGCATAGATGAGGTCGGCGCTGCCGGTCAGCAGTCCCTGCACGGTCTCGGCCGTTCCCTTGAACGGCACATGGACAATGTCGAGCCCGGCTGCCTTGTGGAACAGGAGGCCCATGAGCTGCGATGTGATGGTTCCGGAGCCGTAGTTGAGCTTGCCGGGCGATGCCTTGGCGCGCGCGATCAGCTCCTGCACCGTCTTGGGTCCGGTTGCGGACGGGACCGCCAGCAGCGACATGGATTTGACGGTCGGCGTGATCGGCGCGAAATCGTTGAGTGGATCGTAGGGAAGGGTGCGATACAAGTATTGGTTCATGGTCAACGTCGAGTCGATGACCATGAGCAAAGTGTAACCATCGGGCGCCGCCCTCGCCACCAACTGGGCACCGATGATGGTGTTGGCGCCGGGCCGGTTGTCGACCACGACCGGCGATCCCCAATCCTCGCTCATCTTCTGTCCGATGAGGCGTGCCGCGATATCGGCTGGCCCGCCCGCCGGGAACGGGATGACGATGTGGATCGCCCGGCTGGGAAACGCCTGGGCGTTCGATATCTCTTGCGCGGCGGCGGGGGCAAGTCCGAGCGCGCCGAGAACCGTCAAAACTATGGTTCGCGCAGCACGAACCATGGTGTCCTCCGCGCCCTTGCGCTTGGCGCCGATGTTGCGGCCTTATGGTTTTCCCTGGCAACTGGTTTTTGAGCGATCCCGGCTATCGACGGCTTTCTGAAGAAGGAGGCCTGGATAACCCCTGATTCCCGCTCGAATTGCTGCAAGAGGCGCAAATTCGGCCGCATTCGCCGTCCTCGCCTCGAATCGCCGCGACCAGGTGGCTGCGGATTGGCCATGGTGTTCATTTTTATACAGACTTAATTCGCCAATTGGCGCATAGTGCAAACAAGTGGGCGCAATTCCGCGCGGCCACGTCTTCAAGACAATCGATCGACCGGAGCCCAACCGGGTCTCCGCCGCCCTCGCTCCGAACGATGTCGGGCGAAAGGAAACACCATGGAATTGCCCTCGATCCTGCAAGGCGAGTCGCTCACGCGACTGTTGCAGGGAGCGGTTGCCGGCTTTCTGGCGACCGCTATTATAGGCTTCAATTGGGGCGGATGGATGCTGGAAAGCACCGCCAAGCAAATGGCCGAGAAGAGCGCCAATAGCGCCGTCGTGACGGTTCTCGCCCCGATGTGCGCCGACAAGTTCCGGCAGGCTTCGGATTCCACGCTGAACATGGTCGAGCTGAAAAAGGTCAGCTCGTGGATGCAGGATTCCTACATTGAGAAGGGCGGCTGGGCGACCTTCCCGGGCGGGGCCGCGCCCGAGCGCGGCGTGGCGCAGGCCTGCGCGAACCTGCTCACGGCCCTGAAATAAGATTCGATACGAATGCCAGCGGGCTGCTCCTCGACGATGGCGAGGTGCGGCCCGTTCTTGCTGTTGCGATTCAACCCCACGGATTGAGAAACATTGATGCTCGGACCGAATTCCACTGCCGTCCCCACTGCCGTCCCCACTGTCGTCCCCGCCGTCGTCGCCACTGCGTCGGATGCCCGCGGCTTGACGCAGCTTCTGGCCCGCTATCGCGCTCCAAGCATGGCGCGCAGCGTGACCGAGCTCGCCATCACGGCCGTCCCCCTCGTCCTGATCTGGATGCTGATGTGGGCGACGCTGGGCATCGGCTACTGGCTTTGCCTGCTGCTGGCGATCCCGGCCGCCGGTCTGCTCGTGCGGCTGTTCATGATCCAGCATGATTGCGGCCATGGCGCGTTCTTCCGTCATCGTCTCGCCAACGACTGGGTCGGGCGGGTGATCGGGGTGCTGACGCTCACGCCCTACGACTTCTGGCGCAGCACGCACGCCATTCATCATTCGACCTCGGGCAATCTCGATCGGCGCGGGACCGGCGACATCGACACCCTGACTGTGCGCGAATACATGGAGCGGTCGCGCCTGGGGCGGCTGCGCTATCGGATCTATCGTCACCCCCTCATCATGTTCGGTTTCGGTCCGGCCTATCTGTTCCTCATTCAGCACCGGCTGCCGGTCGGCCTCATGCGTCAGGGTTGGTTGCCCTGGCTCAGCACGATGGCCACCAACCTCGCCATCGCGGTCCTCGCTGCGGTCATGATATGGCTGGTGGGCGTCGGTCCGTTCCTGCTCGTGCATCTTCCAATCACGCTGCTCGCGGCCTCGATCGGGGTCTGGCTGTTTTATGTCCAGCACCAGTTCGAGAACACGACATGGGCCGATGACGGAACCTGGAATCTGCACGAAGTGGCGCTCCACGGCAGTTCCTACTACGACCTGCCGATCGTCCTGCGCTGGTTCACCGCCAATATCGGCATGCACCACATCCATCATTTGTGCAGCCGCATCCCGTACTACCGGCTGCCGCTGGTGCTGCGCCATCACCCCGACCTCGGCGGCATCGGCCGGCTTACTTTGGCGGAGAGCCTCGGTTGCGTTCGGCTGGCGCTGTGGGACGAAAATCAGCAACGACTTGTTTCCTTCAACGACGCGCGCCGGCGGCATGCCGGCATGTGAACGCCGGGCGTGGTGCCGCTCCGGCATGCAATGTCACTCGGGGAAAAACACGTGGCCGCGCAGGAGTTGCCGCCCGAACCGGAAGTTTCGGCAACCTGCACTGAATGCGGAACGGAATTGGCCATTGTCCGGATCACCCCGGTGTTGTTCGGCAGCGAGTTCGAAGAGTTGACGCTCGCATGCAAGACGTGCGGCTTCACGAAGAAAATCAAGATCAAACGAAGCTGACCGGCAGAGCTCCGCGGCTGCCATGCACGGCCGGCCTTCCGCCGATGCTCGCGTCGGCCCGATCGGCCGGCAAGCGATTTGGTGAATTGGAGGCGGCGGTGGGTATCGTGTTTGACGATCAAGTCACGTGGGACGGCGGCGTTCTGCAGCTGCGGGCCATTCGTGGGACGGAGCGCATTCGCTGCAGAGCCGGCCGCGAAACGATCGCCGAGCTCACCGGGTTTGCTCATGCCTCGAGCCAAGAGATTGGCGAGCGGAAAGTGCAAGCCGCAGAGCTGTTGAAGCCGAGCATCGTGCATAAGATCGAGATCGGCGGGTTTGATCACGGGCCGATCAGGACGGTGACGGTTTTCCGCTACGACCTGCTGCAGCGGTGAGCTGTCAAATCCATCGCGGCGCGGTTGACTTTTTGTTCCGGATAGTTTGTTTCAATCGTCGTGTAGAAGGATTCGTGTATCTCGATAAGTGAAACGAGCTGCACGCGACCATAAACAACGAACTGATTTAGCTTGGCAGATGAATTCGGAAGGTGCTAGAACCGCGCCTTCATTGGAGGGAGCTTGAAATGGCGAAGAAAATCAAACGTCGTGCTTGGACCAAATCGGATGTTCGTGAGCTCAAGACCCATGCACGGCAGAAGACCCCGGCACCCAAGATTGCACGCGCGATGAAAAGAACGCTCGGGGCGACGAGACAAAAGGCATTTCAGCTGGGTGTGTCCCTGGATTCGCGCTGATAAGAGGCAAGCCTTTGAATGAGCGCGTAGATCCATCGAGGAGCAGACGCGCCATAGCGTGCGACGTGCCGAAGCGTGCGACATAGTGGGCGCGCATCATGCTGAATTTTCTGCTTGCTCATAAAATAGCCGTCGGCCGGATGCTCAGCGTGGTCGGCGCGACCGCCACGGTCGTGATCTTCGAATATTTCTTCGCGTTGGCCTGGTATATATCGGTGCCGGTTGGCGCTTTGGCTTACGTGACGATGCCTGTGCTGTGGACCGGGTTGCTTGATTCGCTCGTGCTCCGATCCCGGCGCTGACCGGGAATTGGCTTGAAGATGTAGTCCGACATGGGGACCGGTCTCCCGGTCCCCGTTACGCCGACAAGAGCCGGAACGCCGGCAAGGGCCGCCGGCGAGTGCGCCGGAACGCCGGCAACAGAGCCGGATCGGATATCCACTGATTTGGCGGGCAGGCGGCTTGTGGCGGCCGGCCCCACATTGGACGTAAATATGCTGCGCTTTGGCGCAAATATGCTCCGGATTGGTGAAAACGTCGCGAGCCCGCCGGGCGAAATGATCGAGCGCCCGCGCTCCGCAATCGCGTGTGCCTCTGCGCTCTAGTGCGCGGGCTCCCTTTAGGCTATCGGCTAGGTGGCAGGCTCGCGATCCGACTCGGAGCCTGGTGCGGCTGTAGAGAGGCCCATGGCAAGCAGGATCAAGGTAACGGCGCAAAAGGAAGGCGTGCCGGAGACGGAGGGTCAAGGCACCCCGCCGGACAGCCCGTTGCTCGACTTGGCGGATGGCGCCGTCAAAAAGCTGATTCGCAGCGCCAAGAAGCGCGGCTACGTTACCCACGAGCAGATCAACGCGGTGCTGCCCTCCGACGAGGTCAATTCCGAGCAGATCGAGGATCTGCTGACGATGTTCAACGAGATGGGCGTCAACGTGGTCGAGAACGAGGAGGCTGAAGCAAAAGACGAGGGCGCGCAGGAGGAGCGGGAGGCGGAACCGGAGGAGGAGCCGGAGGGCGAGAACGAACTTGTCCCGATCCAGCCGAAGTTGCCGGCCAAGACCGACGCCAAGGTGCCGGCCGACCGCACCGATGATCCGGTGCGCATGTATCTGCGCGAGATGGGCACGGTGGATCTGCTTTCGCGGGAAGGTGAGATCGCCATCGCCAAGCGCATCGAGGCTGGTCGCGAGGCGATGATCGCGGGCCTGTGCGAAAGCCCGCTGACATTCCAGGCGATCATCATCTGGCGCGACGAGCTCAACGAGGGCAAGATCCTGCTGCGCGACATCATCGATCTCGAGGCGAGCCATGCCGGGCCCGACGCCAAGCTCGCGCTGGCGCCGGCGATCGGACCCGACGGAGCGCCGCTCGTCGGCGTGGTGCCGCCGCAGATGCCGCCGGCCGCTCCGGCCGCCGTCCAATTCAAGCCCGCCGGCGCGCGCCCGGAAGGCGCCGAGGTGCCGTCCGAAGAGACGCCCGGCGAGAACGATCTCGATGAAGACGAGATGGAGATTTCGCTCTCGCTCGCGGCGATCGAGGCCGAGCTCAAGCCCAAAGTGCTCGAAACCTTCGACAACGTCGCCGACACCTACAAACGGCTGCGCCGTCTGCAGGAGCAGGACATCCAGTTCCGGCTCCACAGCGCTTCGCTCTCGCCCGCGCAGGAGCGCAAGTACAAGAAGCTCAAGCAAGAGATCGTCGCGGAAGTGAAGTCGCTGCGGCTCAATCAGGCGCGCATCGACTCGCTGGTCGAGCAGCTCTACGACATCAACAAGCGGCTGGTCGGCTACGAGGGCCGCCTGATGCGGCTGTCCGAAAGCCACGGCGTCGCGCGCGAGGATTTCCTCAAGAACTATTGGGGCTCCGAGCTCGACCCGCACTGGCTCAACCGGGTGTCGAAGCTCGCGGCCAAAGGCTGGAAGAACCTGGTCGCCAAGGACACGGACCGGATCCACCAGCACCGCCGCGAAATCCACGCGCTCGCCAGCGAAACCGGTCTCGAGATCGGCGAGTTCCGCAAGCTCGTGCAGATGGTGCAGAAGGGCGAGCGCGAAGCGCGCCAGGCCAAGAAGGAGATGGTTGAGGCCAATCTGCGCCTCGTCATCTCGATCGCCAAGAAATACACCAATCGCGGTCTGCAGTTTCTCGACCTGATCCAGGAAGGCAATATCGGCCTGATGAAGGCGGTCGACAAATTCGAGTACCGGCGCGGCTACAAATTCGCGACCTATGCGACCTGGTGGATCAGGCAGGCGGTCAGTCGCTCGATCGCCGATCAGGCTCACACCATCCGCATTCCGGTCCATATGACCGATGCCATCACCAAGGTGGTGCGCACGAGCCGGCAGCTGTTCAATGAGATCGGCCGCGAGCCGACCCCCGAGGAACTCGCCGTCAAGCTCGGCATGCCGCTCGAGAAAGTGCGCAAGACCCTCAAGATCGCCAAGGAACCGCTCTCCATGGAGACGCCGGTCGGCGACGAGGAGGACAGCCATCTCGGCGATTTCATCGAGGACAAGAACGCGATCCTGCCGATCGACGCCGCCATCCAATCGAACTTGCGCGATACCATGACGCGGGCGCTCGCCTCGCTGACCGCGCGCGAGGAGCGCGTGCTGCGCATGCGATTCGGCATCGGCATGAACGCCGACCACACGCTGGAAGAGGTCGGCCAGCAATTCTCGGTGACGCGCGAGCGCATCCGCCAGATCGAGGCCAAGGCGCTGCGCAAGCTCAAGCACCCGTCGCGGTCA
>Ga0209068_10000382_pt1 | contig 24500 bp, 25 predicted proteins | sample ColStrG_CSR_2012_FD_187200 | JGI IMG/M metagenome (GOLD analysis project Ga0209068, IMG submission 187200) | Freshwater sediment microbial communities in response to fracking from Pennsylvania, USA - Cold Stream Run_MetaG_CSR_2012 (SPAdes)... | ecosystem: Environmental > Aquatic > Freshwater >...
ATCGTGGATTACTACGGCAGAGTCTGGCGTGTCGACTTCGCGTGGCCGGGCGCGATGGTCGTCGCTGAATACGACAGCATCGAATGGCACGTAGGCCGCGATGCATTGCTCCACGACCGGCTGAAAACCGCCCGGCTGCAAGAATGCGGATGGACAACGATTCCCATGACCGTCGGCGACATCCGACTTGATCCGATCGGACTTGTCGCACGCATCAACAGCCACCTTTAGTTGGCGAGCAGCCGCAAAAGCCCCCGCACGCGCGGCGTGTCGGGGGCTTTTATGTCTGCTCGCCATGACTAGGCGACCCACTAGACTGGGTCGCGTGCTTATCGGCTCACATGTCAGCCCGCAGGATCCACTCGGCGCAGCGCAGGCCGAGGGTGCCGACGTGGTGCAGATCTTCCTCGGCAACCCGCAGAGCTGGAAGGCGCCCAAGCCGCGCGACGACGCGGAGCGCCTGAAAGCGGCAGCCCTGCCGATATACGTGCACGCCCCCTACCTGATAAACGTTGCGTCCGCGAACAATCGGGTGCGCATCCCGTCGCGCAAGATCCTGCAGCAGACCTGTGACGCGGCAGCCGACATCGGCGCCGCGGCGGTGATCGTCCACGGCGGTCACGTCGCTGACGACGACAAACTCGACGAGGGCTTTCAACGCTGGCGCAAGGCGCTCGACCAGCTGGAGACCAATGTCCCTGTCTACCTGGAAAATACGGCTGGCGGGGACCACGCGATAGCGCGGCATTTCGACACCATCGCCCGGCTTTGGGACGTCATCGGCTACACCGGCATCGGCTTCTGCCTGGACACCTGCCACGCCTGGGCGGCGGGGGAGGCCTTGGTGGACGCCGTCGACCGCGTCAAGGGCATCACCGGGCGGATCGACCTGGTGCACTGCAACGATTCCAAGGACGCGGCGGGCTCGGGCCGGGACCGGCACGCCAACCTCGGCGCCGGCGAGATCGGCACCGAGCTGCTGGTCGCTGCGGTCAAGGCCGCCGACGCGCCGGTCATCTGTGAAACGGCCGACGACGGCCGCAAGGATGACATCGCGTTCCTGCGGGAAAAGACCAGCAGCTGACGCCAGAGCGGCGCGCGCCGCGTAGCTTAGGCACCATGCTCCGTCGAGTCGCCGCGCTCATCGGGGCAGTCCTGGTGGTCGCGGGTTGCTCGCCGGCCGACGACAAGCCGCTGCCTTCCGGGTTCGTTACCGGCACCAGCATCCACACCATCAACGTCGGCGGGCGTGACCGCAGCTATCGGCTCTACCAACCCGCGGGATTGCCCGCATCGGCCCCGCTGGTCGTCATGTTGCACGGCATAACTGGAAGCGCCGAACAGGCCGAAAGTTCCTACGGCTGGAATGGTTTAGCCGATTCGCAGCACTTCGTGGTCGCCTATCCGGACGGCGTCAACCGGGCTTGGAACGTCAACGGTGGCGGCTGCTGCGGGCGGCCTCAACGCGAAGGCGTCGATGACGTCGCCTTCATCGGCGCGGCCGTCGCCGACATAGTGCGCAACGTCAGCATCAACGGCTCGCGGATCTATGCCACCGGGATGAGTAACGGCGGCATCATGTCGTACACCCTGGCGTGCAACACCGGCATCTTCGCCGCAATCGGTGCGGTTGCGGGCACGCAACTGGACTCGTGCCGGGCGCCGCACCCAGCCTCCGTCATGGAGATTCACGGCACCTCGGACGAGCTCGTCCCCTACCAGGGTGGGCAGGGCGCCAGCATCATCAACGGTCCCTCGGCGCCGGACGTGAATGCGTTCTGGCGCAATGTCGATCAGTGCAGCGCCCCATCCGTCACGACCACTGATGGGGTCACCACATCAACCGCGGGATGCGCCGACAACCACGGCGTCGTGCTCATCACCATCGACGGCGGCGGCCACAAATGGCCTGGCTTCGCCACCCAGACGCTATGGCAGTTCTTCGACGCGCAGCCACACTAGCATTACGACTCTTGTGCGATTGTCGAAAAAATGTAACATTGGTGGCATGTCAGTAACGCATGTCGTCACCAATCAGGTTGCTCCACTGGAGAACTACAACCCCGCGACATCGCCGGTGCTCGTCGAGGCGCTGATCCGCGAGGGCGGCCAATGGGGGCTGGACGAGGTGAACGAGCTCGGCGCGATTTCCGCCAGCCGCGAAGCCAACCGGTGGGGTGAACTTGCGGACCGCAATCAGCCGATCCTGCATACCCACGACCGCAACGGGTACCGCATCGACGAGGTGGAATACGACCCCGCCTACCACGAGCTGATGCGGGTGGCGATCCGCCACGGACTGCACGCCGCACCGTGGGCCGACGAGCGGCCTGGTGCGCACGTGGTGCGTGCGGCCAAGACCTCGGTGTGGACGGTAGAGCCAGGCCACATCTGCCCGATCTCGATGACGTACGCCGTCGTACCCGCGCTGCGGTACAACTCCGAGCTCGCGGCGGTCTACGAGCCGCTGCTAACCAGCCGCGAGTACGACCCGGACCTCAAGCTGGCCACTACCAAGTCCGGCATCACCGCCGGCATGTCGATGACCGAGAAGCAGGGCGGCTCCGACGTGCGCGCCGGCACTACCCAAGCGACCCCGAACGGCGACGGCACCTACAGCCTGACCGGTCACAAGTGGTTCACCTCGGCGCCGATGTGTGACATCTTCCTGGTGCTCGCGCAGGCCTCAAGTGGGCTGTCCTGCTTCATGTTGCCGCGGGTGCTCCCCGACGGTTCCCGCAACCGGATGTACTTGCAGCGGCTTAAGGACAAGCTCGGTAACCACGCCAACGCCTCGAGCGAGGTCGAATACGACCATGCCACCGCGTGGTTGGTGGGCGAAGAGGGCCGCGGCGTCCCAACCATCATTGAGATGGTGAACCTGACCCGCCTGGACTGCACACTGGGCAGTGCCACCAGCATGCGTACCGGGCTGACCCGCGCCATCTACCATGCTCAGCACCGAAAGGCGTTCGGCGCCTATCTTATTGACCAGCCGCTGATGCGCAACGTCCTGGCCGACTTGGCCGTGGAGGCCGAGGCAGCCACGATGGTGGCGATGCGGATGGCAGGCGCAACCGATAGCGTTGTTCGCGGGGACCAAACAGAGGCGATGCTGCGCCGCATCGGATTGGCGGCAAGCAAGTACTGGGTGTGTAAGCGCGCCACCCCACATGCCGCCGAAGCGCTGGAATGCCTGGGCGGTAACGGCTACGTCGAGGAATCCGGCATGCCACGGTTGTACCGCGAGGCGCCGTTGATGGGCATTTGGGAAGGTTCGGGAAATGTCAGCGCGCTGGACACATTGCGCGCCATGGCAACTCGTCCTGAATGCGTCGAGGTGCTGTTTACCGAACTGGCCGAGAGTGCGGGTTCCGATACCCGGCTGGACGGCCACGTCGAGAACCTGCGACCGCAACTGGCCGATCTTGACAGCATCCAGTACCGCGCCCGCAAGGTCGCCGAGGACATCTGCCTGGCGCTGCAGGGGTCGTTGCTGGTACGGCACGGGCACCCGGCGGTGGCCGAGGCATTCCTGGCTACCCGGCTCGACCGGCAGTGGGGTGGGGCGTTCGGCACCATGCCGGCCGGTCTGGACCTCGCTCCCATCCTCGAGCGTGCCCTGGTAAAGGGCTGAACCACAACATGACTCGCGCCGGCGACGATGCAGAGCGTAGCGATGTGGGGGTACCCCCAGCCGCGAAGCGGCGAGGGGGCGTGGGGGCACCTCCCGCTTGCGGGGAAGAGCGGCGCCAATGACCCATGCCATCAGGCCGGTCGACTTCAACAACCTGAAAACGATGACCTACGAGGTCACCGACCGGGTTGCCCGGATCACTTTCAATCGGCCGGAGAAAGGCAACGCGATCGTCGCTGACACTCCCCTCGAGCTGTCGGCATTGGTGGAGCGCGCCGACATTGACCCCAATGTGCACGTCATTCTGGTGTCCGGTCGCGGCGCGGGTTTCTGCGCCGGCTTCGACCTTTCCGCCTACGCCGACCGGACCGGCTCGGCCGGCGGTACCGGCGCCTACAACGGCACCGTGCTGGACGGTAAGACTCAGGCCATCAATCATTTTGCGAATCAGCCGTGGGACCCGATGATCGACTATCAGATGATGAGTCGCTTCGTGCGCGGGTTCTCCAGCCTGATGCACGCCGACAAGCCGACCGTAGTCAAGATCCACGGCTACTGCGTGGCCGGCGGCACCGACATCGCTTTGCACGCCGACCAGGTGATCGCTGCCGCCGATGCCAAGATCGGTTATCCACCGACACGGGTGTGGGGGGTGCCGGCGGCGGGCCTGTGGGCGCATCGGCTTGGCGACCAGCGCGCCAAACGCCTTCTTCTCACCGGCGATAGCATCACCGGTGCGCAGGCCGCCGAGTGGGGCCTGGCGATCGAGGCGCCAGAGCCGCAAGATCTCGACGGGCGCACCGAGCGACTGGTGGCTCGCATCGCGGCGATGCCGATCAACCAGCTGATCATGGTCAAGCTCGCGCTCAATTCTGCTCTGTTGCAACAGGGTATCGCCACCAGCAGGATGGTCAGCACCGTGTTCGATGGTGTCGCCCGGCACACGCCCGAGGGGCACGCATTCGTCGCCGACTCGGTTGAGCACGGTTTCCGCGACGCCGTGCGGCACCGTGACGAGCCGTTCGGCGACTACGGCCGCCAGACGTCGTCGGTGTAGCCAGGTGTTGAACATGCCCAACATGACTGCCCGATCAGTGGTGCTTAGCGTGCTGCTCGGTGCCCATCCGGCGTGCGCCAGCTCCAGTGAATTAGTGCGACTGACAGCCGATTTCGGAATCAAGGAGCCGACGCTGCGAGTGGCGCTCACCCGGATGGTCAGCGCAGGCGACTTGATCCGGTCCGCTGACGGCTACCGGCTCGCCGATCGCTTGCTCGCCCGCCAGCGTCGCCAAGACGGTGCCATGCGGCCACCGGTGCGGGCTTGGCGCGGGGATTGGGTGGTGCTGGTCGTCACCAGCGTGGGTACCGACGCCCGTACCCGGGCGGCGTTGCGAACTGCCATGCACGATCAGCGCTTTGGCGAATTGCGTGAGGGAGTTTGGATGCGTCCCGATAACCTCGATCTGGACCTGGATTCCGATTCGCACGCCCGGTTGCGAATACTGAAGGCGCGCGACGACGCACCGGCGCAGCTGGCCGGCCAGCTGTGGGACTTGCCCGGCTGGGCTTCGGCCGGCCATCGGCTGCTCGACGAGATGGCGGCCGCCGCCGACGTTCCCAGTCGATTTGTGGTTGCCGCGGCGATAGTGCGGCACTTGCGCACCGACCCGATGCTGCCTGCCGAACTGCTGCCCGCCGATTGGCCGGGTGCGCGACTGCGCACCGCCTATCACGAATTCGCTACTGAATTGGTCCAGCGACGTGAACCAACCCAACTCGTGGAGGCGACATGAGCGATCCGGTGCGAGTGGAGCGTAGGGGCCCGGTGACGACGGTGATCATCGACCGGCCGGCTGCCCGCAATGCCGTCAACGGCCCGACGGCAGCCGCGCTGTGTGCGGCATTCGAGGAATTTGACCGCGACGCCACCGCGTCGGTGGCCGTACTGTGGGGTGATAACGGAACATTCTGCGCAGGAGCAGATTTGAAGGCATTCGGCACTCCAGAGGCCAATGCCGTGCACCCGACCGGCCCTGGGCCGATGGGGCCGACGCGAATGGTGTTGTCCAAACCGGTGATCGCCGCGGTCAGCGGCTATGCCGTTGCGGGTGGTCTGGAGTTAGCCCTCTGGTGCGACCTCCGGGTGGCTGACCAAGACGCTGTGTTCGGGGTGTTCTGCCGGCGGTGGGGGGTACCGCTCATCGACGGCGGTACGGTGCGGTTGCCCCGGTTGATCGGGCAAAGCCGCGCGATGGACATGATCCTGACCGGCCGCGTTGTGGCCGCCGATGAAGCGCTCGCGATGGGGTTGGCCAATCGAGTCGTGCCCAAAGGTCAAGCGCGCCAGGCGGCAGAGGATCTGGCGGCGCAACTGGCAGCGCTGCCGCAGCAGTGCTTGCGGTCAGATCGACTGTCGGCGCTGCATCAGTGGGGTATGCCAGAAGCAGCGGCGCTCGACGCCGAGTTCGCCAGCTTGCAGCGGGTCGCCGCCGAGGCAGTGGAGGGAGCCGGACGATTCGCCGCGGGCGCGGGCCGACACGGTGCGCCCGCGGGCCACGACGGACAGCGACGCTAAGGAGTCAGCCCTTGTTGACGGTGTTGCCCGAGCCGAGGTTGTCCACCTTCGGGCTGCCGTCTTTGTAGGTGACGGTGTTATTGAGTCCCAGCACCGTGAGGTGGCTGCTGATTTTGTCGAAGTTGACGTTGTTGGTCATGCCGGTGATGGTCACCGTCTCGCACGTTCCGGTGATGGTGAGCGTGTTGCTGGAGCCGCCGATATTCAGCGATTTGCCGTCGGCGCAGTCAAGTGTGGCTGTGGTCCCCAGCGAGCCGTAATTGATGGTGTTTCCGATCTCGACCGAAGCGGTTGTGCTTGGGGCGCTCGACGCGGTGCTCGGCGCCGCGCCTGCGCTTGTCGTCGCGGTCGTATGGGTCGTCGATGTCGTTCCGCCCGGGGGGTTGGCGGTCGAACTGCAGGCGGTCAGCGCGAAAGCCGCTACGGCGACCGGCGCCAGGGCGCGTGCGACGAGTCTAGGTGAGTGCCGAGTCATATTGGCGCGCATTGTTTCTCGATTCCCTCGGGTTGAGCTTGGCTCGAAATGGCTGGCAGACATGCCCGGTGCGTCAGCCGGGCACCTGCTGTAGCCGGTTGGTCATGCCCAGCTCACGGCCGCGGTCCCAAACGAACGGCGCACCGTTGTGGTAGAACACCGTCTCGTCCCAGCCGTACACGGTGATGTCATGCGTGACCCCGTCGGCGACGACGGTGTTCGACGAACCCATCACCGTGATCGCCCAGCAGTTTCCCATCGCGTTGATGGTGTTCCGGGTGCCATTGACGATCAGAGTGGAATCGTTGCAGTCCAGCGTTTGCTCGATTCCTTGGCCGGTGACGTGCGTGTCGCCGTTCTTGGCGTGCGCGGCCGGGGCCGGAGCGGCCGGTGTGGCGGCGATGGTGATGACACACGTGGCAAGCGACCCGGCGACGGTAGTCCAATTCACTTCGGGCCCCCTTAAAGACGGGTGAATCCAGCTGGACTGAGGCTTGAATCAGACTACGTGCATACACCTGCTCAACGGCACACTAATTACGCATTTATCCGGCAGCACGCCGAGTTAATTTCGCCGCCCGGTCAACTAGAGTCATTAGTTAACCGTTTCGTCGGCAGAGAAGCGGGGTGACCCAACCCGGTCATCGCAAATTGAAGGGCGATCGCCATGGCAGCTCACCCGGAACCGCCGCCAGTCGGTGGGCGCCGGCGCGCTCCGAGATCGGGTGCGCGTCCGGCCAAGCTGAGCCGCGACGGCATCGTCGACGGCGCATTGGCGTTTCTGGACCGGGAGGGCTGGGACTCGCTGACCATCAATGCGCTTGCGATGCAGCTCGGGACCAAGGGGCCGTCGCTGTACAACCACGTCAACAGCCTCGAAGACCTGCGCCGAGCGGTGCGGATCCGGGTCATCGACGACATCATCACGATGCTGAACAGGGTCGGCGAGGGTCGCGCACGCGATGACGCGGTGCTAGTCATGGCTGGTGCTTACCGCAGCTACGCCCACCACCACCCCGGCAGATACTCGGCGTTCACTCGGATGCCGCTGGGCGGCGATGACCCCGAGTACACCGCCGCGACCAGGTGCGCGGCCGCACCGGTGATCGCCGTCCTGGGCTCGTACGGTCTCGACGGCGACGAGGCCTTCCATGCGGCGCTCGAATTCTGGTCGGCGCTGCACGGCTTCGTGTTGCTGGAGATGACGGGCGTGATGGACGATATCGACACTGACTTGGTGTTCTCCGACATGGTGCTGCGGTTGGCGGCGGGCTTGGATAGGCGCACTGCGGCCGGTGGCGCGAGTGTGAATTAGAGGTGCAACTAGGGCCTCGGCCCGAGCGCCAGGCGCCGCTTTGACCTGCCAGACCGGCGACGGGTATTGTTGTTGCTCGTGCCTGGCGGCTTACGGCGCCTGACGTAAGGAAGTGGATGCCGGGCTAATTCTCATGTCCCCAACGCGACGGAGAAAATCCGGCGCTGAGCGCATGCGACACACCCGGCCGCGGGGTATAGCGCCGGGGCATAACTGCAGTACAGAGACTTGCAAAACTTAGCCAGAACGTAAACAGCAACACAGAAAGCCGGTAGATGCCAACCATCCAGCAGCTGGTCCGCAAGGGTCGTCGGGACAAGATCGCGAAGGTCAAAACCGCGGCTCTGAAGGGCAGCCCGCAGCGCCGTGGCGTATGCACCCGCGTGTACACCACCACTCCGAAGAAGCCGAACTCGGCACTTCGGAAGGTTGCGCGCGTGAAGCTGACGAGTCAGGTCGAGGTCACCGCCTACATTCCTGGTGAGGGCCACAACCTGCAGGAGCACTCGATGGTGCTGGTGCGTGGTGGCCGGGTCAAGGATCTGCCCGGTGTGCGGTACAAGATCATCCGCGGTTCGCTTGACACCCAGGGAGTCAAGAACCGCAAGCAGGCTCGTAGCCGTTACGGCGCCAAGAAGGAGAAGAGCTAATGCCGCGCAAGGGGCCCGCGCCCAAGCGTCCGTTGGTCAACGACCCCGTCTACGGATCGCAACTGGTCACCCAGCTGGTGAACAAGGTTTTGATGGCGGGGAAGAAATCCCTCGCCGAGCGCATTGTTTATGCAGCGCTTGAACAGGCTCGCGACAAGACCGGCACCGATCCGGTGATCACGCTCAAGCGGGCGCTGGACAATGTCAAGCCGGCTCTGGAGGTGCGTAGCCGCCGCGTGGGTGGCGCGACCTACCAGGTGCCTGTCGAGGTGCGTCCGGAACGGTCCACCACGCTGGCGCTGCGCTGGCTGGTCAGCTTCTCGCGGCAACGCCGGGAGAAGACGATGACCGAACGCCTGGCCAACGAGATCCTGGATGCCAGCAATGGCCTCGGGGCCGCCGTCAAGCGACGTGAAGACACCCACAAGATGGCCGAGGCAAACCGCGCCTTCGCGCATTACCGCTGGTAGGAGCCGCTGGGCGACATCTGGCAGCGGCGCCGGAGGAAAGAACGACAGCTAACTAAGCAATCGAAAGAGTGGGAAGACTTCTGTGGCACAGAAGGACGTGCTGACCGACCTGACGAAGGTCCGAAACATCGGCATCATGGCGCACATCGATGCTGGCAAGACCACGACCACCGAGCGCATCCTCTACTACACCGGCATCAGCTACAAGATCGGTGAGGTGCACGACGGGGCCGCCACCATGGACTGGATGGAGCAGGAGCAGGAGCGGGGGATCACCATCACCTCCGCTGCTACCACCTGCTTCTGGAACGACAACCAGATCAACATCATCGACACACCGGGCCATGTCGACTTCACCGTCGAGGTGGAGCGCTCGCTGCGCGTCCTTGATGGTGCCGTCGCAGTGTTCGACGGCAAAGAGGGCGTCGAGCCGCAGTCTGAGCAGGTTTGGCGGCAGGCCGACAAGTACGACGTCCCGCGTATCTGCTTCGTCAACAAGATGGACAAGATCGGCGCCGACTTCTATTTCTCGGTGCGCACGATGGAGGAGCGCCTCGGCGCCAATGTCATCCCGATCCAGCTGCCAGTCGGCTCTGAGGGTGACTTCGAGGGTGTCATCGACCTGGTCGAGATGAATGCCAAGGTGTGGCGGGGCGAAACCCAGCTCGGTGAGACCTACGAGACCATCGACATCCCACCGGAACTTCAGGAGAAGGCCGACGAGTACCGCACCAAGCTGCTCGAGGCGGTCGCCGAGACCGACGAGGCGCTTCTGGAGAGGTACTTCGGGGGCGAGGCATTGTCGGTCGAGGAGATTAAGGGCGCGCTGCGTAAGCTCACCGTGAATTCCGAGGCCTACCTGGTGTTGTGCGGTAGCGCGTTCAAGAACAAGGGCGTGCAGCCCATGCTCGACGCCGTGATCGACTACCTGCCTTCACCGCTTGATGTTCCGGCTGCCGTCGGCCACGCCCCCAACAAGGAGGACGTGGAGGTCATCCGGAAGCCGTCGACCGACGAGCCCTTCTCAGCGCTGGCGTTCAAGGTCGCCACACACCCTTTCTTCGGCAAGCTCACTTACGTGCGGGTGTATTCGGGCAAGGTCGATTCCGGGACACAGGTCATCAACTCGACCAAGGGCAAGAAGGAGCGGCTGGGCAAGCTGTTCCAGATGCACGCCAACAAGGAAAACCCAGTCGAGACGGCCAGTGCCGGCCACATCTACGCGGTGATCGGGCTGAAGGACACCACAACGGGTGACACCCTGTGCGACCCGAACAACCAGGTCGTGCTGGAGTCGATGACCTTCCCCGATCCGGTGATCGAGGTGGCCATCGAGCCCAAGACCAAGAGCGACCAGGAGAAGCTGAGCCTGTCGATCCAGAAGCTCGCCGAGGAGGATCCCACCTTCAAGGTGCACCAGGACAACGAGACCGGCCAGACCGTGATCGGCGGCATGGGCGAGCTGCACCTGGACATCCTGGTGGATCGCATGCGCCGTGAGTTCAAGGTCGAGGCCAATGTCGGCAAGCCCCAGGTGGCCTACAAGGAGACCATCAAGCGCAAGGTCGAAAAGGTCGAGTTCACGCACAAGAAGCAGACGGGCGGCTCCGGCCAATTCGCGAAGGTGCTCATCTCCATCGAGCCGTTCACCGGCGAAGACGGTGCGACCTACGAGTTCGAGAACAAGGTCAGCGGTGGACGCATCCCGCGCGAGTACATCCCTTCGGTGGACGCCGGTGCGCAGGACGCCATGCAGTACGGCATCTTGGCGGGCTACCCGCTGGTCAACCTGAAGGTCACCCTGCTCGACGGTGCCTACCACGAGGTCGACTCGTCGGAAATGGCATTCAAGATCGCCGGTTCACAGGTGCTGAAAAAGGCTGCGGCGCAAGCGCAGCCAGTCATCCTGGAACCGATCATGGCCGTTGAGGTCACCACACCCGAGGACTACATGGGCGAAGTGATCGGCGACCTGAACTCCCGCCGTGGCCAGATCCAGGCTATGGAGGAGCGGTCAGGTGCGCGCATCGTTCGCGCACATGTGCCGCTGTCAGAGATGTTCGGCTACGTCGGCGACCTGCGGTCCAAGACGCAAGGCCGGGCGAACTACTCCATGGTGTTCGACTCGTACGCCGAAGTACCGGCGAACGTGTCGAAGGAGATCATCGCGAAGGCGACGGGCGAGTGAGTGCCAACTCACGAGTACGCAGCCGAGCAATGGACGTAGCGAAGGCGACGGGCGAGTGAGTGCCAACTCACGAGTACGCAGCCGAGCAATGGACGTAGCGAAGGCGACGGGCGAGTGAGTATCAACTCACGAGTAAGCTGACGCGGTTAACACCGCGGCATAACTGAAAACAATCAACACACTGCTTTTTTAAGCACCAAGAGTCCAGGAGGACACAGAAGTGGCGAAGGCGAAGTTCGAGCGGACGAAGCCGCACGTCAACATCGGGACCATCGGTCACGTTGACCACGGCAAGACCACCCTCACCGCTGCGATCACCAAGGTTCTGCATGACAAGTTCCCCACCCTGAACGAGTCGCGGGCCTTCGACCAGATCGACAACGCCCCTGAGGAGCGTCAGCGCGGCATCACGATCAACATCTCCCACGTGGAGTACCAGACGGAGAAGCGGCACTACGCCCACGTCGACGCTCCTGGCCACGCGGACTACATCAAGAACATGATCACCGGTGCCGCCCAGATGGACGGCGCGATCCTGGTGGTCGCCGCGACCGACGGCCCGATGCCGCAGACCCGTGAGCACGTGCTGCTCGCCCGTCAGGTCGGGGTGCCCTACATCCTGGTCGCGCTGAACAAAGCCGACGCGGTGGACGACGAGGAGCTGCTCGAGCTCGTCGAGCTGGAGGTCCGCGAGCTGCTGGCGGCCCAGGAGTTCGACGAGGACGCGCCGGTCGTGCGGGTCTCGGCGTTGAAGGCGCTCGAGGGCGACGAGAAGTGGGTCGAGTCGGTCGCCGAGCTGATGAATGCGGTCGACGAGTCGATTCCGGACCCGGTCCGTGACATCGCGAAGCCGTTCCTGATGCCTGTCGAGGACGTCTTCACCATCACCGGGCGTGGCACGGTGGTCACCGGCCGTGTTGAGCGCGGTGTGGTCAATGTGAACGAGGAAGTCGAGATCGTCGGCATCAAGCCGACCAGCACCAAGACCACGGTCACCGGTGTGGAAATGTTTCGCAAGCTGCTCGACCAGGGCCAGGCCGGCGACAACGTCGGTTTGCTGCTGCGTGGTATCAAGCGGGAGGACGTCGAGCGCGGTCAGGTCGTCGTCAAGCCCGGCACCACGACGCCGCACACCGACTTCGAGGGTCAGGTCTACATCCTGTCCAAGGACGAGGGCGGCCGGCACACGCCGTTCTTCAACAACTACCGCCCGCAGTTCTACTTCCGCACCACCGACGTGACCGGTGTGGTGACGCTGCCGGAGGGCACCGAAATGGTGATGCCCGGTGACAACACCAACATCTCGGTGAAGCTGATCCAGCCCGTCGCCATGGAGGACGGTCTGCGCTTCGCGATCCGCGAAGGTGGCCGCACCGTCGGCGCCGGCCGGGTCGTCAAGATCATCAAGTAGGTCTCTGGACCACGAAGCCCGGATCGCCCGATTATCGGCGGACCGGGCTTCGTGCTGCCTGGATGAATGAGGCCGGGGGAATTGCCCCCGACACCGCGTTTGCCGCGTGCGGTTCTCGCGAAAGCCGGTCCAGCGCTAATCTGACACGAATCTTCCCTGCGAGGTGAGGAGCACACGTGTTAGCGCGCTACCTGAAAGCACAGTTAACGGTTCTGTTGTTCGGCGGTCTGGTCGGCCCGATCTTTCTGGTCATCTACTTCGCAATAGGGCAGCAAAGCCTGCTGCAGTGGATGTTCTACGTCGGCCTGTTCATCACTGTGGCCGACGTGCTGATCGCACTTTGGTTGACCAACTACGGCGCAACGTCGGCCGCTAAATCAGCCGAACTCGAGCAACAGGGGGTGTTGGCGCTCGCTCAGATCACTGGCCTCACCGAAACGGGTACTCGGATCAACGAGCAACCTCTGGTGAAGGTGAATCTGCACATCTCCGGACCGGGGCTGGTACCGTTCGACAGCCAAGACCGGGTCATCGCCAGCATTACCCGGCTCGGCAACCTCACCGCGCGCAAGCTTGTGGTTCTCGTGAACCGCACCACTCAGGAATACCAAATCGACTGGGAGCGTAGCGCCCTGGTTAACGGCCTGATGCCGGCCCAGTTCACCTTGTCCGAGGACAACAAGACCTACGACCTGAGTGGTCAGGCGGGTCCGCTGATGGAGATCCTGCAGCTCCTCAAGGCCAACAACATCCCGTTGAACCGGATGGTCGACATGAGGTCGAACCCGGCGCTGCGCGAGCAGGTGCAAGCCGTGGTCCGACGTGCGGCCGCACAACAGGCGCCCCCTCAGACGGCACCCGCCCAGCCGGCGCCAGCTGCCACGCCACCGCAACAGTCGATCGCCCAGCGGCTCCAAGAGCTGGAGAATCTACGGGCCAGCGGTGCGCTGACCGACGCGGAGTACAACAGCCGACGGGTCCAGATCATCTCCGAAATCTGACCACGCGCGGTGGGCCGCCTCCACGTGCCGAGCAGACGCAAAATCCCCCGACACGCCGCACCGTCGGGGGATTTTGCGTCTGCTCGGCAGAAGTTAGGCGAGTTAGAACACGTTTCAGTTCCGCTGCTAGCCTGACTTCGTCTCTAATGGCGAAGGAGGGGATAGCTCGTGGCCGGAACGGCTGGACCACTGCAAGGGCGCGTGGCATTTATTACTGGCGCGGCCCGGGCCCAAGGGCGGGCGCATGCCGTGCGGCTCGCCCGGGAAGGCGCGGACGTCATTGCCCTGGACATCTGCGCACCGGCGTCCAGCAGTCTGACTTATGCGCCGGCCACCCCGGAAGATCTCGCTGAGACCGTCCGCTTGGTAGAGGCTGAGGGTCGTAACGTCTTGGCCCGCGAGGTGGACGTCCGCGATGACGCTGCGCTGAAGCAACTGGTCGCCGACGGTGTGGAACAGTTCGGCCGGCTCGACGTCGTGGTAGCCAACGCCGGAGTGCTGGGCTGGGGCCGGCTTTGGGAACTCACCGATGAGCAGTGGGACACTGTGATTGGAGTCAACCTCACGGGTGCCTGGCGAACCGTGCGCGCCACAGTGCCGGCGATGATCGAGGCAGGCAACGGAGGCTCCATCGTGATGGTCAGCTCGTCAGCAGGGCTGAAGGCGACACCGGGCAACGGCCACTACTCAGCCAGTAAGCACGGAGTCACCGCGCTGACCAACTCGTTGGCCATCGAGGTTGGCGAATACGGCATCCGGGTCAACTCCATTCACCCGTATTCGATCGACACCCCGATGGTCGAGCCGGAAGTGATGATGAAGATATTTGCCGAGCATCCCGGCTTCCTGCATAGCTTTCCACCAATGCCGTTGCAACCCAAAGGCTTCATGACGGCCGATGAGGTAGCCGATGTCGTGGTCTGGCTCGCGGGCGATGGTTCCGCTGCTTTGACAGGTACGCAGGTCCACGTAGACAAGGGCGCCTTGAAGTACTGACGCGCGATCGTGTATGAACTCCACGTGAGCAGTAGCCAAGGAGTACACCACAGCGATATCGGAATTGTGATCGTCGGCGGGGGGCTCGCCGCTGCCCGGACCGCCGAACAATTGCGCCGCTCCGAGTTCTCCGGTCGCATCACGATCGTCAGCGACGAGACGCATCTGCCGTACGATCGGCCGCCGCTATCCAAGGAGGTGCTGCGCAAAGAAGTCGACGATGTGGCCCTCAAACCGCGTGAGTTCTATGACGAGAACAACATCGTCCTGAGGCTGGGTTCTGCCGCCACCAGCCTGGATACCGCAGCACAGGCGGTAACTCTCGCCGACGGAACGGTGCTCGGCTACGACGAACTGGTCATCGCGACCGGCCTGATTCCCCGGCGCATTCCTGCGATCCCGGACCTCGAGGGCATCCGGGTGTTGCGCTCGTTCGACGAGAGCATGGCCCTACGCCAGCATGCAACCGAGGCGAAGCGCGCCGTGGTCATCGGAGCCGGCTTCATCGGCTGCGAGGTGGCGGCCAGCCTGCGCAGCCTGGGAGTAGACGTGGTGCTGGTTGAGCCGCTGCCAACCCCATTGGCGGCGGTGCTCGGCGAACAGATCGGCGCCCTGGTGGCGCGGCTACACCGCGACGAGGGCGTCGACGTGCGCACCGGAGTCAGCGTCGCGGAGGTACGCGGCCAGGGTCACGTCGACTCCGTGGTGTTAAGCGACGGCACCGAGCTGGCGGCCGACCTGGTGGTCGTCGGGATCGGATCGCGACCCGCAACGGAGTGGCTACACGGCAGCGACGTCGCGGTCGACAACGGCGTGATCTGCGACGAAGCCGGCCGCACCACCGCTCCGAAGGTGTGGGCGCTCGGAGACGTCGCCTCGTGGCGTGATGCGACGGGACACCAAGCACGCGTCGAACATTGGAGCAACGTCGCCGATCAGGCCCGGGTTGTGGTGCCTGCGATGCTCGGGCAGGACGTGCCGTCTGCTGTGGTGGTCCCGTACTTCTGGAGCGACCAATACGACGTCAAGATCCAGTGTCTGGGCGAACCGGAAGCAACCGACATCGTGCACCTGGTCGAGGACGACGGACGTAAGTTCCTGGCCTACTACGAGCGGGACGGCGTCGTCGTCGGCGTAGTTGGGGGTGGGATGGCCGGCAAGGTCATGAAGGTCCGCGCCAAGATCGCCGCTGCCGCCCCGATCGCCGAATTGCTGGGCTGACTTAACGCCGGCGAGCAGACGCAGAATCGCACCCGACTGGCCGGCTCGATGCGATTCTGCGTCTGCTCGGCGTCATTCCGCGGCTATTGCCAGTTCACCGGCGGCCCGTGCGGATGGCACTCGCCCAGAATCTGTTGGTCGCCACCCGGCCAGCTACGAGCACGCACCAGGAACCTGATCGGAGCATCCGGCCCATCGATTGCCGGCTCGAGAGTCAGATGTGCAAACGGCGATCGCGCAGTGGCTTGTGCGCCCAGTGCATCGGCCCCATCGAGGATCTGCTCGCGTTCGTCGACCGACAGATACTGCCAGGTAATCGAATGCCACAGCACGGTTAACGCTCCGTCTTGTAAAGCCAGGCCGGCCACCGCGTCGGCGCCCCGCTGTCGATCTAGGCGCGCGGGAATCTTCCGCGCGACAGCGATGGCGCCGCGCAGTCGGTCCAGCCGCGTGCCGTGGTCAGGCCAGACGTAGCTCAACAAGGTCATTTCCCCGTCGGCGCCGATAACGTCGATGGGCGCGATGTCGTAGCCCTGCCGTTCGACGATCCGTACGGCGCCCTGTGGCGGCAGCGCACCGCGCCAGGCGTCGTCGATGGTCACCGGCGAGTCGGCCGGCCCCCACTGGCTGTCGGCATAACGGTATCGATAGTGGTCTGCCCGCAGGTTCAGCCCGGCGCTCGAACCTATTTCGAAAAGCCTTATGGGAAAATCGAATCCACGATTGATGTAGAGCAACCCGCCGATCAGCGCAGCAGATCGGCCCACCTCGTTGGTCTGCGGTGGCTGGACCAGAGCCGCGTGTAGCGAGTCGGAGTGGTTGGCCGCGGCCGACACGATTTCGGGCCACGCACGCTCGCCGTCCCAGGTACCACCGGTACTGGGATACCAGCGCCGCAGTGCCGCCGCCCGGCCGTCGAGCACCAACCGGTGCAGGCCGCCGAGCAGTCGAAGCGGCACCGCATGACGCGCCGAATCATCTTCGTGGCCGCTCAAGATCGTCGCGAAGACTCCGCCCGCCTCGACGTCTTTGGCGATGAGCTCAAAGAGCTCGTGGTACATCGGGGAGCCGGAGGAGCCACAGAACCGTCCTTGCGAACGCAGGGTGTGCACCAGGTGATCGGCAGCCGGCTTGGCTTTCATGCGTCGAAGCTCTCAAGCCCGGCGCCGACCACGTCGAAGGCGTTTCCGAGTGCCTCGGGCAACGTGACGCATTCGTCGCTCAGCCAGTGCTCATAGGCCGATAGCGCGACTCCCAACATTGTCCAGCCGACGGTCTGCGGCAGCAGATCGGTTGTCTTGACGCCCAGTCGGCGGGCTACGAAGCCAGCAATCACCTCGCGCCAGCCGGCGTACATCGTCATCGAATAGTCCTGCAGCTCGGCGGATTGCAGGATGACCCGCATCCGTTTGCGGTGCCGCGCGGTCTCGCACTCGTCGAACGTGTTGAACGCCAGCAGTGCCGCACGCAGCGCTTCGCCTAACCGGACCCGTGGGCCGACGTTGTCGAGCAGATCCCGCAGGTGTGCGAGGTGGGTGTCGAAATCGCCCCAGAGGATCGCGTTCTTGGATCCGTAATAGCGAAACAGTGTGCGGCGCGCGATGCCGGCCGCTTGCGCGACGTCGTCGACGCTCACTCTGGCGAATCCCCGGGCAGTGAACAACTCGATGGCAACGTCGGTGATCTGCTCCGGTGTCGTCGAGCGGCGCCGGCCGACCCGCGGCTGCGACAACATCAGACCCGACCTTCCATTGCGGCACTCGATGCCATATTGTGTCCAGAACGATTCATCAATGTCGAGTCCTAGCGAGAGGCAGATTCAGATGGACCACGAGAACGAGACTGAGACCGAGCTTGTCACCGAAATCCTGGTGGAAGAAGTGTCCATCGACGGTATGTGCGGGGTCTACTGACCGTGCCTGCCCCCGCGCAGGCTCGTCCGGCTGACCGCAGCCTGTTCGACCCTGATCGCGGCTGGCGGTTGCACCCACAGGTAGCGGTTCGACCGGAGCCCTTCGGCGCACTTCTCTATCACTTCGGTACCCGCAAGCTGTCGTTTCTGAAGAATCGCACCATCCTCGTGGTGGTGCGGTCGCTAACCGACTACCCGGATATCCGGTCCGCATGCCGCGCCGCGGGCGTTGACGATGCCGAGCAGGGCCCCTACCTGCACGCGCTGGGTGTGCTGGTCGACTCAAACATGCTGGTACCACAGGAGGCTCATCAATGACTGTGCCAGTCACAAGCAGGGTCCCGGCTCTTATCGAGCAATTCGAACACGGCTTGGACGCCCCCATCTGCCTCACCTGGGAGCTCACCTACGCGTGCAACCTGGCGTGTGTGCACTGCCTGTCATCCTCAGGCAAGCGCGACCCGCGCGAATTAACCACCCGCCAGTGCAAGGACATCATCGACGAGCTCGAGCGCATGCAGGTGTTCTACGTGAACATCGGCGGTGGTGAACCCACAGTGCGTCCGGATTTTTGGGAGCTGGTCGACTACGCCACCGCGCACCACGTCGGGGTGAAGTTCTCCACCAACGGGGTACGAATCACACCAGAGGTGGCCGCGCGGCTGGCGGCCAGCGACTACGTTGACGTGCAGATTTCGCTGGACGGCGCGACCGCGGAGGTCAACGACGCCGTTCGCGGCACCGGGTCATTCGACATGGCGGTGCGCGCGCTGGAAAACCTGGCTAAGGCGGGCTTCAATGACACCGGAGCTGCCAAGATCTCGGTTGTGGTGACCCGGCACAACGTCGACCAACTCGACGAATTCGCCTCGTTGGCAGGCCGTTACGGTGCCACACTGCGGATCACCAGGCTGCGCCCCTCGGGGCGGGGCGCAGACGTCTGGGAAGAGCTGCACCCCACCGCCGACCAACAGGTTCAGCTCTACAACTGGCTGGTCGCCAAGGGCGAGCGGGTTCTCACGGGCGACTCGTTCTTCCACCTGGCGCCACTCGGTCAACCCGGCGCCTTGGCCGGCCTGAACATGTGCGGGGCTGGCCGGGTGGTCTGCCTGATCGACCCTGTCGGCGACGTGTACGCGTGCCCATTCGCCATCCACGACCGCTTCTTGGCCGGGAACGTGTTGGCGGTCAACGGTTTTGGGTCTGGATTCTCCAACGTCTGGAAGAACGCACCGCTGTTCCGGGAACTGCGCCAGCCGCAGTCTGCGGGCGCCTGCGGCAGCTGCGGGCACTTCGATGCCTGCCGGGGCGGGTGCATGGCGGCAAAATTCTTCACCGGCCTGCCGCTAGACGGGCCGGACCCCGAGTGCGTGCAAGGACACAGTGTCTCGGCACTGGCCGGCGAACGCGAAACTCCGCGGCCCCGGGCCGACCACTCCCGGGGGCAGCAGGCCCGCCAACCGGTGCCGCTGACGCTGTCGGTAAGGCCGCCGGCAGTACCGCCGGCACGCCTGTGCAGCGAAAGCCCCGTGTAGTCGTGGCCGACCAATGGTTTGAGACGGTCGCCGTCGCCCAGCAACGCGCCAAGCGGCGGCTGCCGAAATCGGTTTATTCGGCTTTGATTTCGGCCAGTGAAAAGGGAATCACGGTCGCCGACAACGTCGAAGCCTTTGGCGAACTCGGCTTTGCGCCCCATGTCATCGGTGCGCAGGAAAAGCGCGACTTATCGACCACTGTTATGGGGCAAGATATTTCGCTGCCGGTAGTCATTTCGCCAACCGGTGTCCAAGCGGTCGACCCAGACGGCGAGGTCGCCGTGGCGCGGGCCGCCGCGGCGCGCGGAACGGCGATGGGGCTGTCCTCGTTCGCCAGCAAGCCAATCGAAGAAGTCATCGCCGCCAATCCCAAGGTTTTCTTCCAGGTTTATTGGCTCGGGGGACGCGACGCGATCGCCGAGCGCGTCGAGCGGGCGCGGCAGGCCGGTGCGGCCGGACTGATCGTGACCACGGACTGGACGTTCTCGCATGGGCGCGACTGGGGCAGTCCAAAGATCCCCGAGGAGATGAACCTCCGGACCATCCTGCGGCTTTCTCCCGAGGCGATCACCAAGCCGCGGTGGTTGTGGAAGTTCGGCAAGACGCTGCGGCCACCGGACCTGCGAGTGCCGAATCAGGGCCGCCGAGGCGAGCCAGGACCTCCGTTCTTCGCCGCCTACGGGGAGTGGATGGGAACACGGCCGCCGACCTGGGACGACATCGCCTGGCTGCGCGAATTGTGGGGCGGCCCGTTCATGCTCAAGGGCGTGATGCGCGTTGACGATGCCAAAAAGGCTGTGGATGCTGGGGTTTCGGCGATATCGGTGTCCAACCACGGCGGCAACAATTTGGATGGCACGCCCGCTTCGATCCGAGCGCTGCCCGCTGTGGCTGCGGCTGTCGGTGATCAGGTCGAGGTGTTGCTGGACGGCGGCATCCGCCGCGGCAGCGACGTCGTCAAGGCGGTGGCGCTGGGCGCGCGCGCGGTGATGATTGGCCGCGCCTACCTGTGGGGCCTAGCCGCGTGCGGTCAACCCGGCGTGGAAAACGTCCTCGACATCTTGCGTGGGGGTATCGACTCGGCACTGATGGGCCTGGGGCATGCGTCGGTCCACGACCTCAGTCCGGCCGACATTCTGGTTCCGGCGGGTTTCGGCCGGGCGATCGGTGTGCCTCCCACTCGGGGATGACTAGCTGAGATTCGAGCCGGAATTGTCCGAATTCGGGTCAAGTTTTAGTACTTTCTCGAGAAACTGTCCGGCGGTCCCGACGTTTACGCAAAATGGTTGGTACGCGCGTTGCAACCGTGACGGGCGAGTCGAATTTGGGCCTGTCGATGAACAACCCAGAAAAAATTTTATATTGATGGCTCAACGACTGATGCACACCAGGTGAATTCGTCCTACCATCACCGAGTGCCCTTACTCGGCGAACTAGGAACTGCGACGTCGAGTCAGCTATCAAACACCTCGCCATCGATAATGATCCCGCTGGGATCAACCGAACAGCACGGTCCGCACCTGCCACTAGACACCGATACAAGGATCGCAACCGCCGTCGCCCGGGGGGCTCAGGCCAGTCTCAAGGCCCGCCTCGACCACGAGTGGCTGGTGGCGCCCGTCATCGCCTACGGCGCCAGCGGCGAGCACCAAAGCTTCCCCGGAACGATCTCCATCGGCGCCGAGGCTTTAGCGACGCTGTTGGTGGAGTACGGCAGGTCCGCCGCCTGCTGGGCCCAGCGCCTGGTTTTCATCAACGGCCATGGCGGTAACGTCGTCGCATTGAACAGTGCGGTGTCCAGGCTTCGCGCCGAAGGTCGTGATGTCGGATGGTGCCCATGTGCGGCGACCGTTGGCGACGCACACGCCGGCCACACGGAAACCTCAGTGTTGCTGCATATTTCGCCGGCCGAAGTGCTGACCGACCGGTGGCTCGCCGGGAACTGTGCGCCGTTACCCGAACTGCTCCCGTCGATGCGCCGCGGGGGCGTGGCGGCGGTAAGCCCGGTGGGCGTGCTGGGCGACCCGACCACCGCGACGGCCTCCGAGGGCAAGCGCATCTTCGCGGAGATGGTCGACGGATGTGCACGTCGCGTCGCTCGTTGGTCGCCCGGGCCCGACGGGATGCTGGCATGAGTCAAACTCGGCTACCCGACGGATTCGCCGTCCAGGTCGATCGTCGCGTGCGGGTGCTCGGCGACGGCTCCGCCCTGCTTGGTGGATCACCGACCCGGCTGCTGAAGTTGGCACCCGCAGCCCAAAGCATGCTGTCGGATGGTCGGCTGAAGGTACGCGACGAGGTCAGTGCGCAACTGGCTCGTACCCTGCTGGACGCGACCGTGGCGCACCCCCGGCCCGCGGGGGGCCCGTCGCACCGCGACGTGACCGTGGTAATTCCGGTGCAGAACAACGTATCTGGAGTACGACGTTTGGTGACCGAATTGCGTGGACTGCGCGTGATCGTGGTGGACGACGGCTCGTCGCCGCCGATCGGGCCGGACGATTTCGCCGGCGCACACTGTGACATCGAAGTGCTGAGCCACTCGCGCAACCGGGGCCCGGCGGCGGCACGCAACACGGGGCTGGCCGCCTGCACGACCGACTTTGTCGCATTCCTGGATTCCGATGTTGCGCCCCGCCGCGGCTGGCTGGAAGCCCTGCTCGGTCACTTCTGCGATCCCACCGTCGCTCTGGTTGCACCACGCATCGTCGGCCTGGCGCACAGCGAGAATGTGGTCGCGCGATATGAGGCGGTGCACTCGTCACTAGACCTGGGCCAGCGCGAAGCGCCGGTCTTGCCGCACAGCACGGTGTCGTACGTTCCCAGCGCGGCGATCATCTGCCGCCGTTCCGCGATTCTGGACGTGGGCGGCTTCGACGAGACCATGCAGTCCGGCGAGGACGTCGACCTGTGCTGGCGGCTCATCGAAACAGGGGCCCGGTTGCGTTACGAGCCGATCGCGCTCGTCGCCCACGATCACCGGAGCGAACTGCGGGATTGGCTGGCGCGCAAGGCCTTTTATGGCGGTTCGGCGGCTCCGCTGTCCGTGCGGCACCCGGACAAGACGGCCCCTGTGGTGATCAGCGGCTGGGCGCTGACGGCCTGGATCCTGATGGCGCTCGGGACGAGCCTTAGTCAACTGGCGTCGATCGTGGTCGCCATCCTGACCGGCCGCAGGATCGCCAGGGCCATGCGCAGCGCCGACAGTTCCCTGTCGGAGGTTGTAGCGATCGCGAGCCGCGGTCTGTGGTCGGCGGCGCTACAACTGGCGTCAGCCATGTGCCGGCACTACTGGCCCCTGGCCCTGCTCGCGGCCATAGTGTCGCGCCACTGTCGACGGGTCATCCTGGTCGCGGCCGTGATGGACGGCGTGGTGGACTGGCTTGGCCGCCGGGATTCCAGAGCTGAGGACGCCGAGCCGATCGGGCTGCTGACTTATCTGTTGCTCAAGCGTGTCGACGATCTGGCCTACGGCTTGGGGCTGTGGCGGGGTGTCGTGCGCGAACGCAACCTAGGCGCGCTCAAACCGCAAATCCGAACTTAGTCGCCTTGACTCGCGCGGCCGGAGCGCACTCTGATGTGCTGATCATCGGCGCCGGTAGTGCTGGATCAGTTGTTGCCGAACGCCTTTCCGCCGATCCCGGACGCAGCGTGACCGTCCTCGAGGCGGGGCCGGCGCTGTCCGATCCCGGCCTGCTGGCGCGCACGAGCGACGGGCTGCAACTGCCGATCGGAGCCGGCAGCCCACTGGTCCAGCGCTATCAGACCCGCCTCACCGACCGGCCCGAGCGCCAGCTGCCGATTGTGCGTGGGTCGACGGTCGGTGGATCCGGCGCGGTCAACGGCGGCTACTTCTGCCGCGGATTGCCGAGCGATTTCGATCGCGCCGCGGTGCCCGGTTGGGCATGGTCGGACGTCCTCGACCGCTTCCGCGCGATCGAGACGGATCTGGATTTCGGCGGTCCCGCGCATGGCGAGGCTGGACCTATCCTGGTTCGTCGAACTCACGAAATGACTGGCACCACTGAGCGTTTCCTTGCTGCCGCGGAGCAAGCCGGATTTCCCTGGATCGCGGACCTTAACGATTGCGGACCGGAGATGACTTCGGGAGTAGGCGCTGTCCCGCTCAACATCATCGACGGCGTGCGTGTTGGATCGGGTGCGGGATTTCTGATGCCGGCTCTGGAACGCTCGAACTTGACGTTGCTGGCGCAGACGCGGGCGGTGCGGCTGCGTTTCTCCGGAACCGCGGTAGTCGGCGTTGACGCGATCGGCCCACCAGGTCCGATGACACTAACGGCTGAGAATTGTTCTGTGTGTGCCGGTGCTATTCAATCGGCGCACCTGCTGATGCTATCCGGGTTAGGGGACGAAGCCGTGTTGCGGGCCGCCGGTGTCCCGGTGCTGGCGCCGTTACCGGTTGGGATGTGGTGCATCGACCACCCGGAATTGGTATTGCCTACGACGTGGACCGTGGCTGCCGGCGGACCGGTACTGGAGGTTGTGCTGACCACCCTCGATGGCATCGAGATCAGGCCGTACACAGGTGGCTTCGTCGCGATGACCGGCGACGGCACGGCGGGTCATCCCGACTGGCCGCATATCGGGGTGGCACTGATGCAACCGCGGGCGCGCGGGCGAATCACACTGGTTTCGCCGGATCCCGAGGTGGCGCCGCGAATCGAGCACCGGTACGACAGCGAGCCTGAGGACGTTGCCGAGCTGTATAGGGGCAGTGAGTTGGCCCGTGAGTTGGTCAGTGCGGCAACGCAAGTCGGCGAGCCGGTCTGGTCGACGTCGCAACACCTTTGTGGCACAGCCCCGATGGGCACCGACGGCGATCCGCGCGCCGTCGTCGATCCTCGGTGTCGGGTGCGGGGCATCGATAACCTGTGGGTGATCGACGGTTCTATCCTGCCGGTGATCACCAGCCGCGGCCCGCACGCAACGATCGTGATGCTCGGGCACCGGGCCGCGGAGTTCGTTGTGTGAGACGGGCTCAGCGCGGCCGGCCAGGCGTAGCGCTGACGGTCAATAAGCCCGGTGGCGAGCAACCCCGGGTTCGTAATTTGCCGCCGACTCTTCGTCATATCCCGATGCCGCGGGAGAATACG
>Ga0209068_10000383_pt1 | contig 24459 bp, 22 predicted proteins | sample ColStrG_CSR_2012_FD_187200 | JGI IMG/M metagenome (GOLD analysis project Ga0209068, IMG submission 187200) | Freshwater sediment microbial communities in response to fracking from Pennsylvania, USA - Cold Stream Run_MetaG_CSR_2012 (SPAdes)... | ecosystem: Environmental > Aquatic > Freshwater >...
CCCGGTGGTCGAGGCCGTGCTTGCCGGGCTGCCGGATCCGGTGGTGGCGCTCGATCGTCATGGTGATGTGGTCGCCCTCAATGCGCGCGCAAGCGCGATGGCGCCGGCGCTTCGGCGCGGCGAGCCGGTCTCGCTGGCGCTACGTGTCCCCGAGGTTTTGGATTCGATCCGCCGTGCGGTCGCCAGCGGCAGCTCCCAACGCGTCGAGTTCTTCGAGCGCGTCCCGCTGGACCGCTGGTACGAGGCGATCGTGACGCCGATCGCACTCGCCGGAACCGCGTCGCCCGGTCTTGTGCTCATGGCCTTTCACGATCTCACGCCCTTGCGGCGTGTCGAGGAAATGCGCGCCGACTTCATCGCCAACGCGAGTCACGAGCTGCGCACGCCGCTCGCCGCGCTCTCCGGCTTCATCGAAACCTTGCAGGGTTCGGCGCGTGACGATACGGCGGCGCGTTTGCGCTTCCTGCCCATCATGCAGGCGCAGGCGACCCGCATGGCGCGGCTCATCGACGACCTGCTTTCGCTTTCTCGCATCGAGCTCAACGCGCATCTGCGCCCCGACAAGCAGGTCGATCTCGTCGGGATCATGCGCCAAGTGGCCGACAGCCTGCAGACGCTGGCGCGCGATCGGGGCGTGGAGATCAGCGTCAAGGCGGTTGCCGACCGGCTGCTGGTGCTCGGCGACCGTGACGAATTGATGCGCGTCTTCGAGAATCTCATCGAGAACGCGCTGAAATACGCCGCATCGGGCAAGAAGATCGATATCGGGCTCTCGATCGGCGACGGGACGAAGAGTGCGCGTGAAGCCGCGGTCAGGGTGCGCGATTACGGCCCCGGCATCGCACCCGAGCACCTGCCGCGGCTGACCGAGCGCTTCTATCGGGTCGACGTGACTGAGAGCCGCGCGCAGGGTGGCACCGGCTTGGGCCTCGCGCTGGTCAAGCACATCCTCAACCGGCACGGCGGGCGCCTGACGATAGACAGCGTCGCCGGTCAGGGCGCCACCTTCACCGCCCATCTGCCGGTGGCAGGACCTGCGGAAAACGTTAATTTCCAAGCATCTGTAAGTAGTTAGAGTGTCATTTAACTGTCATCAAACGATCATACAACGATGACATGCGACGCGTAGATATCCTGACGGCCTCGGAATCGACCAGGGGACGGAAGAGTCCCAGACAGTCGCCGGAGGCATGTCGATACCGCGTGGCAATGAATCACCAACCGGAGCCGGAAGACGGCGGCCGCGGGTCCCGTGCCCGCGACGGCTGAGCTTTTTTGGCCGCTACAACAGGAGAGAGCATTGAAACTGTTTCATTCCCTGACGGCAGCCGGCCTGCTCGCCATGGCCGCTACCGCACCCGCCGCGGCCCTCGATATTTCCGGCGCCGGGGCGACCTTTCCGTATCCGATCTATGCGAAATGGGCGGATGCCTACAAGAAAGAGACCGGTGTCGGAATGAACTATCAATCGATCGGCTCCGGCGGCGGCATCAAGCAGATCGAGGCCAAGACCGTCACCTTCGGTGCCACCGACGCGCCGCTCTCGGGAGAGGATCTCGACAAGAACGGGCTGGTGCAGTTCCCGATGGTCATGGGCGGCATCGTGCCGGTCGTGAACATCGACGGCGTCAAGCCTGGTGATCTCGTCATCGACGGCGCCACGCTCGCCAAGATTTTCCTGGGCGAGGTGAAGACGTGGGATGATGCCGCGATCAAGAAGCTCAATCCCACCGCCAAACTGCCGGCGCAGGCGATCGCGGTCGTCCACCGCTCGGACGGTTCAGGCACCACGTTCAACTTCACCGATTACCTGTCGAAGGTGAGCCCGGACTGGAAGTCGAAGGTCGGCTCCAACACGGCGGTGGAATGGCCGGTCGGCATCGGCGCCAAGGGCAATGAGGGCGTCTCCGCCAATCTCGCCCAGACCAAAGGCGCCATCGGCTATGTGGAATATGCCTATGCCAAGCAGAACAAGCTAATCTTCACCAAGATGCTGAACAAGGACGGCAAGACCGTTGCTCCGACAATGGACGCCTTCCAGGCGGCGGCGGCCAATGCCGACTGGAATTCCGTGCCTGGTTATGGCGTGATTCTCGACAATCAGCCGGGTGCAGCGTCTTGGCCGATGACGGCCGCGACCTTCATCCTCATCCACAAGCAGCCGCAGGATCCGGCCGCCGCCACCGAGGCGCTCAAGTTCTTCTCCTGGGCCTATTCCAAGGGCTCCAAGATGGCTGAGGACCTCGACTATGTGCCGATGCCTGCGTCCGTCACCGCCTCGGTGGAGAAGGTGTGGACCGCGCAGATCAAGGATGCCTCGGGCAAGCCGCTCTATGCTCATTGAACGGCATTCGCCGTCGAGAGAAGGCGCCGGTCGCCGGCGCCTTCTCTGTTGCTCGCCACGACCCGATCTGAAGTCCACCAGAGTCCTTATCCACCGCTGCCCTTGAGAGTAGCCTTGTGCGGTGGCTGGGGCTCGGCTTGAGTCGGCTCTTCCAAGCGTCCCGCAGGGAGAGAGCCACAATGCAATCCGCCGGGAGGCAAACCGTGGTCGACGTTGCGTTGAATGGCGATGCCACCGCAGCTAGTGCGATATCGACACGGGCCAAGATGCTCGATCGGCTGCGCTTAGGAGATGCGCTCTTTCACCAGCTCACGCGCGCCGCCGCGGTCGGGGTCCTGATCCTTCTCAGCGGCGTGATCATCTCCCTGATCCACGGCTCGATTCCGGCGTTGCGCGCATTCGGCTTCAGCTTTCTCATCGACGATCGCTGGAATCCAGTCACCGACAAGTTCGGTGCAATGGCGGCGATCTACGGCACGGTCGTCACCGCGTTCCTGGCGATGCTGATCGCGGTGCCGGTCGGGTTGCTGATCTCGGTCTTCCTCACCGAGCTTTGCCCGCTGTGGCTGCGCCGCCCGATCGGGATCGCGATCGAGTTGTTGGCGGGCATTCCGAGCATCATCTACGGAATCTGGGGCCTGTTCGTGTTTGCCCCTTTCCTGCAGCAGACCTTGCAGCCGTTCCTGATCGATGTCTTCGGCTACGTCCCGGGGCTGTCGCTGGTGTTCGCCGGGCCGCCTTACGGCATCGGCGTCCTCACCGCCGGCCTGATCCTGGCCATCATGGTGCTTCCCTTCATCACCTCGATCTCGCGGGAAGTGTTCGAAGCCGTGCCGCCGGTGCTGAAGGAGGCCGCCTATGGGGTCGGCTGCACCACCTGGGAGGTAGTGCGCTACGTGGTACTGCCCTATACGCGGGTCGGCGTGATCGGCGGCGTCATGCTGGGTCTCGGGCGCGCACTGGGCGAGACCATGGCGGTGACCTTCGTGATCGGCAATGCGCACCGGATATCGATGTCGATCCTCGCTCCCGGCACCACCATCTCGGCGACCATCGCCAACGAATTCACCGAGGCGGTCGGCGACCTCTACACCTCGGCGCTGATCGAGCTGGGTCTCATTCTCTTCGGCATCACCTTCATCGTGCTCGCCATCGCGCGCTATCTGCTGCTGCGCATCGAGCGACGGATCGGTTAGCGCCATGGATCGCCCCGTGAACAGCATCTACGCCGCCCGCCGCCGCCGCAATGGCGTGGCGATGGTTCTGTCGGTGGCCGCCACGGTGTTTGGAATGGGATGGCTGGTCCTGGTCCTCGGCGTGTTGCTGTGGGAAGGGGTGAGCGGGCTTTCGCTGAGCGTGTTCACCGAAATGACGCCGCCGCCCGGCGCCGCTGGCGGGCTGCTCAATCCGATCATGGGAAGCCTGATCCTGACGGTTCTGGCGGTGCTGATCGGGACTCCGATCGGCATTCTGGCCGGCACCTACATGGCGGAATATGGCCGCTATTCTCCGCTGACGTCGATCGTGCGCTTCATCAACGACATCCTTTTGAGCGCTCCTTCGATCGTTGTCGGGCTGTTCATCTACGAGATCATGGTCGCGCCCATGGGGCATTTTTCCGGGCTCGCGGGCGCGGTGGCGCTCGCCGTCATCGTCATTCCGGTCGTGGTGCGGACCACCGAGGATATGCTGCTGTTGGTTCCCAACCCGCTGCGGGAAGCGGCGGCCGCGCTCGGCCTGCCGCGGGTCGTGGTGATCCGCCACGTCTGCTACCGCGCCGCCAAGGCCGGCATGGTCACCGGCGTGCTGCTGGGGATCGCGCGCATCAGCGGCGAGACGGCTCCGCTCCTCTTCACCGGGCTGAACAACCAGTTCTGGAGCCTCGATCTCAACGCGCCGATGGCGAGCCTGCCGGTCGTCATCTTCCAGTTCGCGCTGAGCCCATACAAGGAATGGCAGCAGCTCGCCTGGACCGGCGCGCTGATCATCACCTTCACCGTACTCGCGCTCAGCATCATTGCGCGCACGCTTTCTGCATCGAGAAAACAGTCATGAATGTTGCATCGGTTGCCACGCCCACCGTCACCCATGCCGCGGTCGACACCTCGAACCTGGCGACGAAGATCACGATTCGGGGACTCAACTTCTATTATGGGGATCAGCGGGCCCTCAAGGACATCGGTTTGCCGCTCTACCAGGGCAAGGTCACGGCGTTCATCGGGCCGTCGGGCTGCGGAAAATCGACCCTGCTGCGCATTCTCAACCGAATGTACGACCTGTATCCCAACCAGCGCGCCGAGGGCGAGGTCCTGTTCGATGGCGAGGACATTCTTTCGCCCCGGCAGGATCTCAACCTGCTGCGGGCCCGCATCGGCATGGTGTTCCAGAAACCGACGCCGTTTCCCATGTCGATCTACGAGAATATCGCGTTCGGCCTTCGCCTCTATGAAAAGCTGCCCAAGTCGGAGCTCGATGGGCGCGTCGAGACGTCGCTGCGTCGCGCCGCACTCTGGGACGAGGTGAAGGGAAAGCTCAACGCGAACGGCTTGAGCCTCTCCGGCGGACAGCAACAACGGCTGTGCATCGCGCGTACCGTCGCGATAAAGCCGGAAGTGATCTTGTTCGACGAGCCCTGCTCGGCGCTCGATCCGATTTCGACCGCCAAGATCGAAGAGTTGATCGATGAGCTGAAGGAAGACTATACGATCGCGATCGTCACCCACAATATGCAGCAGGCGGCCCGCGTTTCCGATCTGACCGCCTTCATGTATCTCGGCGAGCTGGTCGAGTTCGACACGACCAGCCGGATGTTCACCGCGCCGCACGACCGGCGGACGCAAGACTACATCACCGGTCGCTTCGGCTGAGGCCGCGCGCCTCTGCGACGGCGAGGACAACAGCAATGATGATGAACGAGCATACGACCAAGGCCTTCGACGTCGATCTCCAGGAACTCGCCCGCATGGTGGCGGAGATGGGCGGTCTGGCCGAGAAGCAGATCGCGGATTCGGTCGACGCGCTCGCCAAGCGCGACATCGATCGGGCTGGGCGCGTGGTGGCGGTCGATGCCAGCATCGACGCCCTGCTGCGCGAGATCGAGGACAAGGCCGTGCTCACCATCGCGCGCCGGCAGCCCATGGCGGTCGATCTGCGCGAGATCGTGGGTGCGCTGCGTCTGGCCAATGACCTGGAGCGGATCGGCGACCTGGCCAAGAACATCGCCAAGCGCGTGGCCGCGATCACCGGCGACTTCCATCCGCAGAAGCTTCTGCGCGGCGTGCAGCACATGGCGGCCTTGGTGCTGGGACAGCTCAAGCAGGTGCTCGACAGCTACGCCAGTCATGACCTGAACAAGGCGCTCGCGGTATGGCGGGGCGACGAAGAAGTCGACGCCATGTGTACCTCGCTGTTCCGCGAGCTCTTGACCTACATGATGGAAGATCCGCGCAACATCACCTTCTGCATCCATCTCATGTTCTGCGCCAAGAACATCGAGCGAATGGGCGACCACGCGACCAACATCGCCGAGACGGTGCATTTCATGATCGAAGGCCGGGCGATCGCAGATGAGCGCCCGAAGGGCGACACCACATCGGTTTTTTCGTCCGCCGAGAAGTAGCAGGAGCCCGAGCGGATGAACGCCAGCATTCTGATCGTAGAGGACGAGGAGGCACTGACGTTGCTGCTGCGCTACAACCTCGAGACGCAAGGCTACGAGGTCGAGACCATCGCGCGCGGCGACGAGGCCGACACCAGGCTCAAGGAAGGCACCCCCGATCTCGTCATTCTCGATTGGATGCTGCCGGGCCTGTCGGGAATCGAGCTCTGCCGCCGGCTGCGCGCACGGCCGGAAACACGGCAGCTGCCGATCATCATGCTCACCGCGCGCGGGGAAGAAAGCGAGCGGGTGCGGGGACTGGCGACCGGCGCCGACGACTACATCGTCAAGCCGTTCTCGGTTCCGGAACTTCTGGCCCGCGTCAACGCGCTGTTGCGCCGTGCTTCACCCGAGCGCGTGGCCGACGTGCTCAGCTTCGGCGACATCGCGATCGACCGGGAAAAAAAGCGGGTCTCACGCTCCGGCCATGCGATCGATCTCGGGCCGACCGAATATCGCCTGCTTGAATTCCTGATGGAGCGGCCCGGCCGGGTCTTTTCCCGCGAGCAGCTTCTCGACGGTGTCTGGGGCAGCGACATCTACATCGACGAGCGCACCGTCGACGTTCATGTCGGCCGCCTGCGCAAGGCGCTCAACCGCGGCCATAACAATGACCCGATCCGCACCGTACGCGGCGCCGGCTACGCGCTTGACGATCGTTTCGGCAAGACCGCTTAGAGCAGGAAAAGGCCCGCCGGCGCGCAGCCCGGGATCGACCCCGGTTTTCCGTTGCAGGCACAATTCCGCAGGGATCAAAATTCGGCCCCGGATCAAATCCGGGACAGGCTTTGTCCTAAATGCGCGCGGGCATGACTCAGCCGCGGAGCGGGCGGCGATCCCGGCGGCGGTCGCCCGCCGGCTGATAGGCGACGCGCGAGTGGAAGGTGCAGTAGGGCGCACCCGTGCCGGCTTGACCGCCGCAGAAGAAGAAGTCGGTACTGCCCGGATCCCCGATCGGCCAGCGGCAGGTATCTTCGGTAAGCTCCAGGATCGTGCGTCGCTGACCGAGCGGAATGACATTGTCGACCAGCTCCGGCTCCGCCTCCTGCTCGAAATCATAGGCATGCGCGAGCGCGGTATTTCCGCGAATGGAGGGGCGCGAGACGCGCATCAGATGCGTGTGGGCGCGGGGCTTGCGGGGACGCGGCGCCGACGAGGACGGGCTCTTGGCGCGTCCCGACAGCCCGAGGCGGTGAACTTTGCCGATCACGGCATTGCGGGTGATGCCGCCAAGCTCGGCGGCGATCTGGCTTGCCGACAGCCCCTCGCCCCACAATCTTTTCAGACTCTCGACGCGCTCATCGGTCCAGGTCATGCGTCTTCCCTCAGCGGTGAGGCGGCGAATAGGTTTCGACAGAATCCATCCTCAGCTCCGGGCAGCCCTACGGCCGACCAGATGCTTACTCCCCGCTACTGATGAACTCAGAAACCTGTCCGCCGCACGAAATGTCGTACCTGACGATGAAGAAGCTACAATATGGCGGGAGTCGGGCGCAAGAGTCCGTATTGCCGCGTCCACACCTTCCGATTCGGAATCCGCCGACATCCACACCTATCTGCACGAATAGGGAGGCCGTCGCCTCGCCGCGTAGCCCTGGAAAGCGCGCTTCGTCGATGTTGACAGGCAGGCGGGCCGCAATAGAATATACCCTTAGTGCCGCCCGGAGAGGCGGCACATTTCATTTCGGACAATTGCCGGCATTTGTATGAGCGGGGCTCAAAATTCGCACTTATTGCCGACCTACGCGCGCGTCGATCTCACGTTCGAGCGCGGCGAGGGCGTATGGCTGGTGGCGACCGATGGCGAACGCTATCTCGACTTCACCTCCGGCGTGGCGGTGAATGCTCTCGGCCACGCCCATCCGCATCTTGTCGCCGCGATCACCGAGCAGGCCAACAAGGTCTGGCACGTCTCAAATCTCTTCCGGATTCCGGAGGCCGAACGGCTGGCGGCGCGGCTTTGCGAAGCGAGCTTCGCGGATACGGTGTTCTTCACCAATTCCGGCGCCGAGGCGATGGAATGCGCGATCAAGATGGCGCGCAAATACCAGTCCGCCAGCGGCAAGCCCGATCGCTTTCGCATCATTACGTTCGAGGGCGCGTTCCATGGACGCACGCTGGCCACGCTCGCGGCCGGCGGTCAAAGGAAATATCTCGAAGGCTTTGGCCCGGTGGTCGAAGGCTTCGAGCAGGTGCCGTTCTGCGATCTCGCGGCGACCAAGCGGGCGATCGGGCCGGCCACCGCCGCGATCCTGATCGAGCCGATCATGGGCGAGGGCGGGGTGCGGGTGGTGCCGCCGGAATTCCTCAAGGCATTGCGCCGCCTCTGCGACGAGAACGGGCTGCTTCTGATGTTCGACGAAGTGCAGACCGGGATGGGACGGACCGGCGATCTCTTCGCCTATCAGCGCTATGGTGTCGCTCCCGACATCATGGCGCTGGCCAAGGCGCTGGGCGGCGGTTTTCCGCTCGGCGCTTGCCTCGCCACGGCCGAGGCCGCCAAGGGCATGACGGCCGGCACGCACGGCTCGACCTTCGGCGGAAACCCGCTCGCCATGGCGGCCGGCAACGCCGTGCTCGACGTGATGCTCGCGCCCGACTTTTTGGACCGCGTGCGCCGAACCGGGCTGGTGTTCAAGCAGAAGCTCGCCGAGATCAAGGACCTCTACCCCTCCGTCGTCGCCGAGGTGCGCGGCGAAGGGCTGCTGGTCGGTCTGCGCGCGGTCGTGCCGAACGCAGAGCTGGTCGATGAATTGCGCGTCGAGAAGATGATCACGGCCGCGGCCGGCGACAATGTGGTTAGGCTCCTGCCGCCCCTGATCGTGAGTGAGGATGAGATCGCCGAGGCGGTCCGGCGGATCGAGCGCGCCTGCGGCCGCTTGGCCAAGGCGCACAAGGGAGTGCGCCCGGAGGCGGTCGGATGAGCGCGAACGGCATCCGCCACTTCCTGGACCTCACGGACATTTCCAAGTCCGCGTTGCGCGGGATGATCGACGCAAGTCGTGCCATGAAGGCCAAGCGCAAACGTGCGGTCGAGCGCAAAAGCGCGGCCGAGCGACCGCTCGCCGGCAAGACTCTCGCCATGATCTTCGACAAGCCTTCGACCCGCACCCGCGTTTCTTTCGAGGTCGCGATGCGTCAGCTCGGCGGCGACGCCATCATGCTCACCGGCCAGGAGATGCAGTTCGGCCGCGGCGAGTCGCTCGCCGATACGGCGCGCGTGCTCTCACGCTACGTCGACGTCATCGTGATCCGCATCCTCGACCACGAGGCGCTCGGCGAGCTGGCCCACCACGCCACCGTCCCGGTCATCAACGGTCTCACCCGCCGCTCGCACCCGTGCCAGGTGCTCGCCGACGTCATGACCTTCGAGGAGCACCGCGGCTTGATCAGGGGCAAGACCGTGGCTTGGACCGGCGACTCCAACAATGTGCTGGCGTCCTGGATGCATGCCGCTCAGCGCTTCGATTTCCGTCTGCGGGTCGCAACGCCGCCGGAGCTCGCGCCCAAGAAGTGGCTGGCCGACTGGGCCAAGGGGTCCGGCGCCGAAATCTTCATCGGCACCGATCCGGACGAGGCCGTGAAGGGCGCGGATTGCGTCGTCACCGACACCTGGGTATCGATGGGCGACAAGAACGGGCAGCGCCGTCACAATCTGCTCAAGCGCTACCAGGTCAATGCGCGCATCATGGGGCGAGCGAAGCCCGATGCACTGTTCATGCATTGTCTGCCCGCGCATCGCGGTGAAGAGGTCACCGACGAGGTGATCGATGGGCCGCAATCGGTCGTGTTCGACGAGGCGGAAAACCGCCTGCATGCCCAGAAGGGCATTTTGGCGTGGTGCCTGGACGCCGGTTCGCCGTAACGGCAGGCGCCTTTTTTGCGGAAACCAGCTCAGGGGTCGCCGTTGAGCCGACCAGCGCAATAGATCAGGGCAGGATGACCGATCCCAGCGTCGATATTCCCATCCGCGCGCCGGCGGCCACTTCAGCGGACGACACCATCCTGCCGTTCGAGGTCGCCGCCCTCGACCTGCGCGGCCGGGTGGCTCGCCTGGGTCCTGCGGTCGACGAGATCCTGAACGCCCACGACTATCCGGCGCCGGTCGCCAAGCTTCTCGGTGAAGCGATTGTGCTCACGGTGCTGCTCGGATCGGCGCTGAAGATGGAAGGCCGCTTCATCCTGCAGACTCAGAGCGACGGGCCGGTGCGGATGCTCGTGGTCGATTTTACGACGCCCGGCAAGGTACGGGCCTGCGCCCGCTTCGATGCGGCGCGCGTTGCTGCCGCCGTGGCGTCCGGCCGCGATGCCGCCGGAGCGCTGCTCGGCCGCGGGCATCTCGCCATGACCATCGACCAGGGACCGGACATGAGCCGCTACCAGGGTCTGGTCGCGCTCGAAGGCCGGGACCTCGAGCACGCGGCGCATGAATATTTCACGCGCTCGGAGCAAATCCCGACGCGCATACGCATGGCGGTCGGCGAGGAATTCTCCGCCGGCCGCGACGGCGCCCGCCATCGTTGGCGGGCCGGCGGCATCCTGCTGCAATTCCTGCCCAAGGCGCCGGAGCGGGCACGCCAGGCGGATCTCGACCCGGGCGATGCGCCCGAGGGAGCGGCGCCCCATCAGGTGCCCGAGGACGATGCCTGGGTGGAGGGGCGTTCCTTGTTCGCGACCGTCGAGGACGTCGAGCTGATCGATCCCGCAGTCTCGGCCGAGCGCCTAGTCTATCGCCTTTTCCATGAGCGCGGCGTGCGCGTTTTTCGCAGCACGCCGGTGATCGCCCAGTGTTCCTGCTCGCGCGACGGCGTCGCCGACATGCTGCGAAGCTTTTCGCAAGACGATCGCGACCACATGATCGAGAACGGGGTCATCACGGTCACCTGCGAGTTTTGCAATTCAAGCTATGTGTTCGAGCCGGCCGCAGTGGCGGATGCGGGTTAATTGATCGTACGGCCGCCCTGCGGGGTATCGAGCGAAAAGGCCGGTATATCGATGTCGAACGGCTCGCCCGCCTCGGTCACCATGCCGTAGGTTCCGGTCATGAATCCTGACGGAGTCGGCAGCGGCACCCCGCTGGTATACTCGAAATCCTCGCCCGGCCGCAGCACCGGCTCCTTGCCGATGACGCCGGCGCCGCGCACCTCCTGCAGCCGCCCGAGCGCGTCGGTGATGCGCCAATGGCGCGTCTTGAGCTGGACCGTCTCGCCACCCAGATTGGTGAGGGTGATGGTGTAGGCCCAGAAGTAGTAGCCGTTCTCCGGGGACGACCGGTCGGGCAGGAAGCGCGGCGTCACTTTGACCTCGATTCCGCGGGATACGGTGCGATACATGATTGAGCTTTCAGCCTAATTGTGGGCACTTTGACGCGTGATGATCCACCCGGGGAACGGCCTCCGTGGCGGCTTGAATTTGTCGTGATGACCGATTTCCAGGCTGCCGCGGGCCCTAGCCACAATTTATGCTGGTCCGTGGTCGCAAGAAAGATCGCCAGGAATGCATGCCCCCGTGGTGACGACCGGACGCGATTTGCGGCTCGACCTGTTCCGCGGGATCGCTCTCTGGCTCATTTTTCTCGACCATATTCCCTCCAACGTCGTGAGCTGGATCACGATCCGCAACTACGGCTTTAGCGACGCGACCGAAATTTTCATCTTCATCTCCGGCTACACCGCGGCCTTCGTGTACGGCAGGGCCATGCGCGAGCGCGGCTTCGTGGTCTCCGGCGCCCGTATCCTGCGCCGGGCGTGGCAGATCTACGTGGCCCACATCTTTCTGTTCGCCATCTATATGGCTGAAATCTCCTACGTTGCCACCAGCTTCGACAATCCGCTCTATGCCGAGGAAATGAATATTCTCGATTTTCTGAAGCAGCCCGACATGACCATCGTTCAGGCGCTGCTGCTCAAGTTCAAGCCGGTGAATATGGACATATTGCCCCTCTATATCATCCTTCTGCTCCTGTTTCCGCCGATCCTGTGGCTCCTGCAACGTTGGCCGACGCTGGCGCTCGGCGCTTCGTTCGCGCTCTACGTGCTGGCCTGGCAATTCGGGTGGAATCTCCCCGCCTATCCGGACGGCACCTGGTACTTCAATCCATTCGCTTGGCAGCTTCTGTTCGTGTTCGGCGCATGGTGCGCGATCGGCGGGGCAAAGCGGCTCGCGCCCATCTTGCAATCGCCGGTCACGATGGCCATTGCGATCCTCTATCTGGGCTTCGCCTTCGTGATTGCCTTGTCGTGGCATTTGCCGGAGCAGACCAGTATCGTTCCGCATTGGCTCGAGGACCTGATCTACCCCATCGACAAGACCAATCTCGACGTCCTGCGCTTCGCGCATTTTCTGGCGCTCGCGGTATTGACGGTGAGGTTCGTGCCGCGCACTTGGCCGATGTTGAACGCGTGGATACTCTACCCGGCGATCCTGTGCGGGCAGCATTCGCTCGAAATTTTCTGTCTGGGCGTGTTTTTGGCCTTCGCCGGGCATTTTGCCCTGGTGGAGATTTCCGGGGCCTTCTGGATGCAGGTGGTGATCAGCCTGTCGGGGATCGTTGCTATGATTGCGACGGCGGCCCTGGTAACGTGGTACAAGGAGCTAGAAGGACGAAGTCCCGGGTCGCGTTCGAAACCTCCGGATGCTGATCTCGCGGGAGGGGAGGCATGAGGGCGTTCATCGCGGTAGTGCTGGCGGCGGCGGCGGTTGCCGGGCAGGCCTTCGCCGTTGATCCGCCCTCTTGTGCGGTTCCTGACAATTTATTATTTGTTGACAATACCTTAAACAAGGTCACCACCGCGGTTGGCAAGCAGCACCAGCTCGCGATTTCGGTGTTCGGCACCGGGTCGTCGACGCTCGCGGGCGCAGAGGGTCCGAGTCTGGCCTATCCGGCGAGGCTCGAAGCGGCGCTCAACCAGAGGCTGTCGAAAGTCACGGTCAGGGTCACGAGTCGGACCAAAAATGGCCTGACCGCCGACGGAATGCGGCGCACCATAAAGGACATGTTACTCGACGACAGGCCCAACCTGGTAATATGGCAGACTGGAACCGTGGACGCCATTCGCAGGGTCGAGCTCGATGAGTTCAGGGCCGCGCTCGAGGACGGCGTGGAGACCTTGCAGGCGGCCGGTACCGACGTCATGCTGATGAACATGCAATACAGCCCTCGAACCGAATCCATGATCTCCGTCGGCCCCTACGTGGACGAGATGCGCGCCGTGGCTCAGCAGCGGGATATCCCGCTGTTCGATCGCTTCGCGATCATGCGTTACTGGTCCGACGAGGGTGCCTTCGATTTCTATGCGGCCGGCAAGGACAACGGCCTGGCGCGGCGCGTCCATGATTGCCTCGGCCGGGCGATCGGAGCCCTGGTGATCGAGGACGGCCATCTCCAGCCGTTCGTGAACAAAGCCACCCAATAGATTCAGTCGTTTGTAAGCAAAATGAGTCAAAAAATAGGGAAATGGAAACGCATCCAGAGGGGCTATCGCGGACCATGAGTCACGATCGATTTCGACGGCTGACCGCCCTGATCTCCGCGGCGGCGGTAGCGGCGGCTGTCGCGCTCGCCGCCACGTCGCTGCCGGCTCCGGCGCAGATACTGTCGGCCGCCGCGGCACCTGCTGTTCCGAAGGGCGCCGCCGCCGTGGCCGCCCTGTCGGATCCGCACCCCGCCTGCAAGGTCGCCGCCGGCCAGGACCGCTTGGACTATCCGCTCCAGCGCGTGGCGCGCCACCTCGAGACCGATCGGTCGATCAAGATCGTGGCCATCGGTTCCTCGTCGACGGCAGGAGCCGGCGCCAGCTCGCCTGACGCCGCCTATCCGAGCCGTCTGGAGGCCGAGCTGAGCCAACATTTCCTGTGGAACGACATCACGGTCCTGAACCGCGGCGCCAACGGCGAAGAGGCGCCCGACATGCTGGCCCGCTTCGATACCAGCGTGATCGCCGAAAAGCCCGATCTGGTCATCTGGCAAATAGGGACCAACTCGGTGCTGCGCGACCGCCCGCTCGATCCCAAAGCGACGGTGCTGCACCAAGGCTTGGCGCGCCTGAAGGCCATTCGCGCCGACGTGATCCTGCTCGATCCGCAATTCGCCCCCAAGGTCATCGCCAAGCCTGACGCCGAAGGCATGGTGGCGCAGATCGCGGCCACCGCCAAAGAGCAGACTGTCGACCTGTTTCGCCGCTTTGCCTTGATGAAGCGCTGGCATCAGACCGATCACATGCCGTTCGATGCATTCGTGTCGCCGGACGGTGTGCACATGAACGATTGGAGCTATGCCTGTCTCGCCAAATGGCTCGGCGCCGCAATCGTAGAGGCCGCCACCCGCCCGACCACGACGGCGAGCCGCCCGCTGCATTAGAGGCGAATAGCCTGTTGGTCGCCGGATCAAAGACGCCCGGACGCGTCCGCGGTCTCGCCATCTCCGTGCAGCCGACATCCGTTGGCGAGCCTTGCCAACAATGTTTGACCAGCCTACGAGCTAAGGATCGGTCTCCGGCGAGCATGCGGGGAACATTGATGCGCGGAACTTTCCGATCACTTGCGCGCGCGGCTCTTGCCGGGCTGGCCGGCCTCTCCGTTCTGGCTCTCGCCGATATTCGACCCGCCGCGGCCCAAAGCCCCGCTTCCGATTCTGCGCCATCCCTCTCTCCATCCGCCGCTCCATCTCTCTCTTGGGCCGATCCCGAGCTGGTGCGGGCCGCGCGTGCCGAGGCCGGCACCCTGACGGTCTATTCCTCGGTGAATGAGCAGGAGGCATTGCCCTTCTGGAAGCTGTTCGAGGACGCGACCGGCATCAAGGTCGAATATGTGCGAGCCGGCGATGTGGTCCTGGTCGGGCGCATCGCCATCGAGCAGCGGGCGCGCCTGCGTTCGTGGGACCTGCTGTTGAGCCCGGCGGTCGGTCGCTTGCCGCGTGATTTCATGCAGCCGATCGATCTTTCGGAGGCCGCGAATCTCATGCCCCAGGCGCGCGACCCCGGCCGTCGCTGGTACGGGGTCTACGCCAACTACGACGTTCCCTCGTACAACAGCAAGCTCGTCAATCGGTCCGATCTGCCGACCAGCTACGAGGAATTCCTCGATCACAAGGAGTGGGCCGGCCGGATCGCCGTCGAGCAAACCGACGTGCAGTGGCTCAGCGCGCTGTTCACGCATTATGGCGAAGCGCGCGCCCGCAAGCTCGTCGGCGACATCGTGGCGACGCTCAAGCCGGTCGTCATCGACGGCCATCTGGCGCTGGCACGCGCGGTCGCTGCCGGGGAATACGCGGTGACGTTGAACAACTATCTCAATCTGACCGTGAACATGCGGCTCACCGGCGCGCCCACCGACTATTGGGGGCTCGACCCGGTCGCGGTCTTCTTCGGTTCGGTCGCCGTCAATCCGCTGGCGCCGCATCCCAAGACGGCGGCGCTCGCCGCCAATTTCGTGCTCAGCCGGGAAGCGCAGCGCATGCTGACCACGGCCGGGCGGCTGCCGGTGCGTCCGGATGTGACACCAAACCCGCCCGATGCGATCACCAGGCTCGGACAAAGGAAGATCATCGTGGTGGACTTCCCCGGCGATGAAGAGAAGAAATGGCAGCGGACCTTCCAGGAACTGTTTCGGCCGCGTTAAGACGCCGCCGCCAAAGCGGTTTTGCATCGGCACCGGATCGAATCCGCTCCAGCATCGGGCGTTGTCGCCTTATTTTGACGGAAAACCGGGTTCCACTCGTCCTGAAAATACTCTAACCAACCCATTCAGTCACAACGGGGATACGTAGATGAAGCTTTGTCGATTCAACGAGGACCGGCTCGGTGTCGTAATCGGTGACAGGGTCCATGACGTCACCGAGGCGCAAAGCCAGATCAGGGCGAGCGCGCGCTACGACATGAAGGGCGACGCCGTGATCGCGGCGCTGCCGGCCTGGCGCAAGCGCATCGAGGACATGGCCGGCAAGGCGCCCGCGATACCGCTTGCGCAAGTCAAGCTGATCTCGCCGGTGGCCCGGCCCTCCAAGACCATGGCGGCGCCTACCAACTACGGCAAGCATATCGAGGAAATGACGGCGCGCCGCGATATCTCGGACGCGGCCAAGGCGCATTCGCCCAAGATCGGCCAAGCCGGCATCTTTCTCAAGGCGAACTCGGCGATCGTCGGCCCCTCGGAGGGAATTCCGCTCCGGTTTCTCGATCGGCTCAACGAGCACGAGGTGGAGCTCGTGGTCGTCATCGGCAAGCAGGGCAGCGACATTCCGCGCGACAAGGCCAAGGACTATATCGCCGGATATACGCTCGGCCTCGACATGACGGTGCGCGGTCCGGAAGACCGCAGCTTCCGCAAATCGGTCGACGGCTATGCGGTGCTCGGCCCCTGGATGGTGACCGCCGACGAAATCCCGAATCCTGACGATGTTTTGATCACGCTTCACCTCAACGACGAGCTCAAGCAAACCGCCGACACCAAGGACCTGATCTACGACGTCGGCCGGCTGATCGAGTTCGCCTCGTCGTTCTACACGCTCTATCCGGGCGACGTGTACTATACCGGCACGCCGCATGGGGTCAGCCCGGTGAAACCCGGCGACGTGCTGCGGATCGACTCGGAGCCGATCGGCGGGTTCGAGATCAAGGTCAGGGCGCACCAGATCGGTGGCTGATCAAAGCGATGCGCAGAATACTTCAACGCCCATGGCCATGAGCGGGGACGTCATCATCGTCGGAGCCGGGCAGGCTGCCGCCCAGCTGTGCCTGAGTTTGCGCGCAGGCGGCTTCCGCGACCGCATCATGGTGATCGGCGCCGAGCGGTTTGCGCCCTATCAGCGCCCGCCGCTGTCGAAGAAATTCTTGACCGAGCGCCGCCCGCCCGAGACGCTGTTGCTGCGGCCGGAGACGCTCTGGCGCGACCAAGGGGTCGAGCTCATGCTCGGCACGACGGTGGCTGGGCTCGACTTGCAGCGGCGAACCGTATCGGCCGTGGACGGGCAGGGGCGGGCCCGGGAGCTGGCCTACGGCACGCTCGTGCTCGCGACCGGGACGCGCGCGCGCGATCTGGCCATTCCGGGCGCGGCGCTCGCGGGCGTATTTTCGCTGCGCTCGATCGACGACGTCCACCGCCTGCGGCCCGCTCTCGACGCGGCCGGCCACATCGTCATCGTCGGCGGCGGATATATCGGCCTCGAGGTCGCTGCCGTCATGCGCCAGGAGGGCCGTGAGGTGATGGTGCTCGAGGCCGAGGACCGCCTCTTGAAGCGAGTGACCGGTCCGGAAATGTCGGCGTTCTTCGAGACCCTGCACCGCGAGCGGGGCGTCGATATGCGCCTGGGTGCGAGGCTGGCGACCGTGACCGGGGACCGCGCGGTTTCCGGGGTCCGGCTTGCGGACGGAACCGTCATTGCGGCCGATGTCGTCCTGCTCGCGGTCGGAGCGCAGGCCAACGATGATCTCGGCCGCAACGCCGGGATCCCGTGCCGCGACGGCATCCTGGTCGACGCGCTTGCGCGCACCCCGGTGCCCGGCGTCTATGCGATCGGGGATTGCACGCGGTTCCCGAGCGAGCGCTTCGGCCGGCAGATTCGTTTGGAAAGCGTGCAGAACGCGATCGATCAGGCCAAGACCGCCGCCGGTGCCATCCTGGGCACGCCGCGGCCCTATGACCCGGTGCCCTGGTTCTGGTCGGATCAGTACGAGATCAAGTTGCAGATGGCCGGCCTCTCCGACGGCTATGACAGCGTCGAGGTGGTCGGCGACCGCGCCGCGCCGCGGTTTTCGGTGGAGTATCGGGCGCACGGACGATTGATCGCCGTCGACGCGGTGAACGATGCCCGTGCCCACATGATGGCACGCCGCCGCATCGCCGATGCGGGCACATCGGCCGGAGCGCCGGAGCAAGCGCCGCCCACGTAGGTCGCGGCGGCGGCACGGCTTGCCCTTATTTCTCTGATGGCCGCTTGCAGCGGGATGTGCAAGACTCTGCTCCCGGCGGCGGCCGTGCGAGCCAGCGGTTCAATCGTGCGATTTAATCATGTGGCTCAATCATGATGGGTGCGGTCATGCTTTTGCGGAGCTCGATCGGTTCAATCGTGTTGGCGGCGGCGGCGATGCTCGCTACGATCGTGGGCGCGCGGGCGTTGGAGGAACCCAAATATCCCGACTGGAGGGGCCAGTGGTCCCGCATCCCCATCGCCAGCGGCCCGGCCTCGTTCGATCCGACCAAGACCGTCGGCCTCGGACAGCACGCGCCGCTGACGCCCGAGTATCAGTCCATCCTGGAGGCCAGCGTGGCCGACATGGCGGCCGGCGGATTCGGAAACGATCGGACCAATTCCTGCTTCTCGCCCGGCATGCCGCGCATCATGAACGTGTATACCGCGATGGAGATCTTGATCACGCCGGAGGCCACCCATATTCTGATCAACAACATCCGGGACAATCGTCGAATCTACACCGACGGTCGCGACTGGCCGGACGAGATCGATCCATCCTTCGCGGGCTATTCGATCGGCAAGTGGATCGATACGAGCCGGGAGGGCCGCTACGACGCGCTCGAGATCGAGACCCGGGGCTTCAAGGGTCCACGCGCCTTCGACGATACCGGCCTGCCGCTGCACAAGGACAATCAGACGATCGTCAGGGAACGGATCTACGGCGATCCGGCCGATCGCAACATTCTGCACGACGATATCACCGTCATCGACCATGCGTTGACGCGGCCTTGGTCGGCGACCAAGAACTACCGCCGCAACCAGCTGGCGCGCCCGCTCTGGCCGGAGAACAGCTGCGTCGAGGCAAACCAGCACGTCCGCATCGGCCCGGAGACCTACATGCTGAGCGCGGAGGGCCTGCTGATGCCGGTCAAGAAGGACCAGGCGCCGCCGGATTTGCGCTATTTCAAGCCGTCCAGATGATGCTTGCGGATCTTGAACTGCGCTCATAAGAAGCCCGCGAAGGAAGAGCAGGAGCGCCACATGATCAAAGTCAGACGGCTTGGCCACGCGACGCTGGCAACGCCCGACCTCGAGCCGCAGGTCGACTACTACAACCGAATTCTCGGGTTGAGCATCATCGAGAGGACCAAGGACAGGGTGTTTCTCGGCAGCAAGCAGGGCTTCGAGGCCATCGAGCTGGTGCGCGGCGAGGCGGGCGCCCTCAAGCGGCTCTCGTTCCAGATCGCGCCTGGCAGCGACCTCGGCGAGGTCGTCAAGCAGCTGCAGGCGGATGGGATCAAGTGCGAGCGCCGCAAGGGCGTTTCGCCGGGTATCGCCGAGGCGGTGACGTTCGAGGACCCCAAAGGGACGCCGATCGACCTCTACGCCGAGTACCAGTTCGCCAAGCCGGACGGGATCCCGAGCGTCTTCAACATCCTCAAGCTCGGCCACGTCGCCTACCGGGTTCTCGACGTGCAGGAGATCGTCAAGTTCTACTGCGACGTCCTGGGCTTCCGGGTGTCCGACTGGCGCGGCGACTTCTTCGTGTTCCTGCGCTGCAATTCCGATCATCACACGCTCAATTTCATCATCGACGAGCAACCGCAGCTGCACCACATCGCTTTCGAGGTCCTCGATTGGTCGGAGATCCACAAGGCGGTCGACTATCTGGCCCTCAACAAGGTCCATCTGGTGTGGGGCCCGGGCCGCCACGTCATCGGCCACAACGTGGCGACTTATCACCGCAATGCGGATCTGGTGCGGGTCGAGATCTTCACCGAGATGGATCAGATGAAGGACGAGGCCTTGGGCTATTTCGATCCGCGGCCGTGGCACCAGGAGTTCCCGCTCTACCCGAAAATGCATGGTCCGGAGACCTTGCGGAACTATTGGGGCTTCGGATCGGAGCGGGTCATTCGCGGCTACCAGACCAACGAGATACCGAGCTACGAGGCGATCCGGTCGTAGCCGATTTTCGTCTCTGCCTCCTACCGAGCCAGCGCGCCCGGCGTCCGCTGCGCATGTCCTCCGAGCCCGCGCAGCAGATCGGGCAGGCCCAAGAGAGCCACAAATGTCTCGACCGCATCGGCGGACAGGTTCCTTCGAAGATGGCTGCTGTCGCGAAACAGGAACTCGCCGTCGATCGACGTGATGCAATCTGGGTTGCACATTTTGTCGGTCGGGAAGAATGCAAAGACATTGGGGTGAGCTGCCGCGATGGACCTCAGAATGTCGTTCGTGGCAGCTTGTCTTTCTGCGAAACTGCTCGACGGAATTGACGCCGTCATCATTTGGCAACGCGAGAGCTCGCTCTGATCGCGCCACAGGTGTGTGTTTTGCAGAATGACGCAGGGAATCGGATCGAATCCCATCTGCGGCATTTCGCCAAGCAGAATGATCCTTCGCCCGAGCGGCGCGATCTCGGCGATAAATTCCTCCAATCCCTCCTTGAGCAATTCCAAGCCGCGCGGCACCGACCGAACATCGTCCTCGTTCCTGTAGGTGACCGACAGATAAGCGGACCAGCGCGCCGCCAGAATGACGAATTCGATCTCGGGCGCCGCTGTGAGCACATCGATATAGTGGGCTCGATCCGAGCACGACGCGTCATATTCGGGGCTTGCCGGTATGTAGCGCTTCAGCCCCTTGTCGTAGAAGATTGGCGGGCAGTCGCCAAAGAGCGCAATCGAGCGCGCCGTCTTTCGCCCTGCGACATCGAATAAAGGCAGAAGATGCTCGGCGTGGCTGTCTCCCCAGATGACACCGATGCCGGCGGCCGTTCCCCAGTCGGCGCCGACGGAACAATCGATATTTGCAGGTCTGGATGTCTGAGGACAGCTCCAGTCCCACATCGTCTTGAGGCTGCTCAACGCCTCCAGTCTTGGATTGATGCGCTCGGGAAACCCGTTCTCTTCCGCGACGCCGAATGTCAACGCGGCCACCGCCGCTGCGGCGGTCAGGCCCAGAGGCAAGGTTGCCTTGACCGAGAAGGGTTTTCTAAAGGGCTGCTCGACCCATTTCCATGATGCAAAAGCGACGAGCACCGAAGCGCCCGCCAGAAGCATCGCGTCCATCATCGTCAGCGCCGCACCGCTGCGGTACTGGCGCCAAAAGACGATGAGGGGCCAATGCCAGAGGTACAGTGAATAGGAAATCGTGCCCATGAACCGCAATGGTTGGAAGGATAACAGACGGGCGACGGAAGACGACCCACTCGCGGGATTGATGATGAGGGCAGCCCCGATGATGGCGGGCAACGCATTCCAGCCCGGGAATAGCCACTCGGGGGAAAGAAAGAAGACTGACCAAAGGATCAGTCCGAGCCCTCCTGCGGGCAACAGCTCGTTGAGCCGTCGACTCCCTAGCTGCGGGACAAAAACCAGGACACCCCCGGCGGCAAGTTCCCAAAGGCGCGCGTGCAGCAGATAGAACGCCGCCTTTGGATTGGTGAGAACGCCGTAAACGCTGACGAGAAAACCGGCGGCAACGATGCCGAGCAGGAGCCAGGCCATGGATTCCCGACGGCCCTTGGCTAGCGACAGAAGACCGATCATGACGGGGGGCCAGATCAGATAGAATTGCTCCTCTACTCCCAGAGACCATGTGTGCAGCAGGCCCTTCGTCTCGGACGGGATGTCGAAATAGCCGGTAGAAAAATAGAAGAAGACATTACCGAGTGAGAGCGCCGCGTATAGGCCGCTCTGAGCGAACTCCTTGTAATCACCCGGAAACAGCAGGAAGTATCCCAGCCCGGTGGTCGTCAAGATCATGACCAGCAGCGCGGGAAAGATGCGCCTAATTCTGCGGCTGTAGAATTGTCCGAACGAGAAAGACCCGCCTCCGATGAATTCCTCCGAAATGAGCCCGGTCATCAGAAAACCGGAGATCACGAAAAAAACGTCCACGCCGATGAACCCCCCGGGGAGCCCGACGGCCAGGTGAAAGACAACGACCGCGAGGACCGAGATGCCCCGCAATCCCTGAATGTGAGGTCTATATATCAAGCGGCTTCAGCCATAATCCGTGGTGCGCCGGCAATATGCCGGTCACCGATCAATCGAAAAACAACGCCGGATGCATCGCGGGCCGCCGGCTATTGCGTGTCCGCAACCGATGCCGTGGATGACCGGCACACGCGATGCCGGCCGCCGTCGTTGTCACTGATCCAAAGTCGGGTCGAGCACGATCTTGCCCGCGACCTCGCCCGATTCGACTAGCCGGTGGGCTTCCGCCGCGCGCGACAGCGGCAACAGCTTCTCGATCTGGGCTTTGATCTTGCCTTCCACCGCGGCCGCAAAGCACTTGTCCCGGTCGGGCGGATGGTAGCCGGGCTGTCCCTTGATGGTGATCTGCTGGTGGTAGAGGTGGGAGAAGTCGATGGTCACGTTCGGGCCGGCGTGGGCGCCGGCGGTGACCAGGCGTCCGCCGAAGCCGATGGCGGTGAACGCCTTGGGCAGCACCTTGGGATTGGCGATATTGTCATAGAGCACGTCGACGCCTTTGCCGCCGGTGAATTTCATCACTTCCGCGCGGATGTCGTGGGTGTTGTAGTTGATGCCGAAGTCCGCGCCGAGCGCGAGCCCGTGCCGGACCCGCTCATCCGACCCGGCAGCGGCGATGACTTTCGCGCCGATCACGTTCTTGGCGATCTGGATGCCGGTCGTGCCGAGGTTGCCGCCGGCTCCCATGATGAGAACGGTCTCGCCACGCTTCAATTCCGCGGTATTGACCAGCAGGTTCCAGGCGGTCGGAACGTGGCGCATGATCACGGCGGCGTCGCTGAAGGCAAGTCCGGCGGGAACCGCGACCGCCATGCAGGCCGGCACCGCCACCAGTTGCGCAAAGCCGCCCGGTCGCTTGATGCCCATCATGCCGGTCGGCCCTGCATAGTCGTCGCAGTCCTCGGGGCAGGGGTCGAGCGGCATGTTTCCGGCGACCGCGACCCTGGCGCCGGCGTGCCAGCGGGTGACGCCGGGTCCCACCGCATCCACGATGCCGGCGCAATCGACGCCCGGAATCAACGGCAGCACCGGCTCCCGGCGCGCTTCCTTGCCGGCGCGCAGGCTCACGTCGAGGACGCGGTTGACGGTCGCGGCGTGAATTCTGACGCGGATCTCGCCCAGCCGGGGAATGGGATCTGGGACATCCTCGTATTTGAGAACCTCAGGCGGCCCAAAATTGTGGATTACGATCGCCTTCATGCGAACCTGTCCCCGCTCGAATCTTCGTCGCGGGCATCACTCCATTGAAAGTTTTGGTAAGTCAATGCATGAGCCTGCTCTCAAATATCGCAGCTTGATATCTTGAGCCGACCGCGCAGTGCGTTAGACTTGCCCGCCCCCGTTCACCCTCCGGCCAGGATCCGTTCCATGACGATTTCCATGTACAAGGTGTCGGTTCCGATCTTCGTACAACTGCTGACGGCGCTTTCAGGTGTGCTCGACAAGGCCGCCGCCCATGCGGAAGCCAAGCAGATCGAACCTGCTTTCCTGCTCGGCATGCGGCTTTTTCCCGACATGTATCCGCTGGTGCGGCAGGTGCAGCAGGCGACCGCCCATCCGATCCGGGCCTGCAGCGCGCTCGCCGGCACCGAACCGCTCAACCTGCCGAACACGGAAACGAGCTTCCCGGAGCTCAAGTCCCGCTTGGCCAACACCATCGACTACGTCAAGGGCTTCAAGCCGGATCAGATCGACGGCACCGAGGACAAGGAGATCATCCTCAAGTTCGGCGCCAACGAGCGCAAGTTCAGCGGGCAGGGGCTGTTGCTGAATCATGTGCTGCCGAATTTCTATTTCCATTGCACCACCGCCTACGACATCCTGCGCCACTGCGGGATCGAGATCGGCAAGCGGGATTTCATGGGAACGCCGGTGAATTTGTAGGTCGTCGGGGCACCGCGCCTACTGCAGCCCGGCGGCCTCGAGATACTGCAGGTCGACGAAGCGCTCGGCGGCCGGCAGCGGAGGCTTGAGCTCCCCGGAGCGGCCCAGGAGTTCGATCACCTTGGCGATCCCCGCCATGTCGATCTCGCCCTGCTTTGGCATCACGCCGCGGTCGGGCTCGTAATAGAAGGCGAGCACCGCCTGCATCACGTCGATCGGTGCGCCGCTTATCTCGGCCGCCAGCTTGGCGACCTCGTCCCGATTGGCCCTGTCGCGCATGAACTCGTAGGCGCCGCCGATCGCGCGGGCGAGCCGCACGACCGCGTCGCGGTTCGCCTGCGCCCAATCGCGGCGTGCCGCGATGACGCTGAATTGCAGGACCGGGATCACCTCGAGCGAGTCTCCGAGCTTGTTGTAGCCCTTGCGCGTGAACAGGATGTCGTCAGGTTGGCCGAGCGGAACCGCGTCGCATTCGCCCTTGCTCAGGCATTCGGCGCGCACCGGGGTGCCGACCAGCTCCCGGGTGCGATAGGCCGATTCCTGCAGGCCGTGCTTCTCGAGCAGCATGCGGGATGCGATCGAGATGGTGTCGACCGCGAGCGACATCCCGACCGTCTTGCCCCTGAGATCGTCGAACGATTTGATCTCCGGCTTGGCGATCAGG
>Ga0209068_10000384_pt1 | contig 24438 bp, 19 predicted proteins | sample ColStrG_CSR_2012_FD_187200 | JGI IMG/M metagenome (GOLD analysis project Ga0209068, IMG submission 187200) | Freshwater sediment microbial communities in response to fracking from Pennsylvania, USA - Cold Stream Run_MetaG_CSR_2012 (SPAdes)... | ecosystem: Environmental > Aquatic > Freshwater >...
GTATACGCACTGTACATCCAGTCATACAGAATGTCTCTTTACCAAACGTTCTGTTTGATACAGTGCACGGCATGTCTGAGCTGTCGAAGGTATACGTCGTCGGCGCGGGCCCGTCGGGGCTGGCGGCGGCCTGGCGGCTGCAAGAGGCCGGCCGCGACGTCGTGGTGATGGAATCCCGGGATCGCGTCGGTGGACAACTGCTGTCGATCAAGCGCGATGGCTATCTGATGGAAGCCGGGACGACGATCCTGCCTGCTGCCTACGACAGCGTGATGCAGCTGGTCCACGACATCGGCATGACCGATGAGTTGATACCGGCGAACTCGTTGATGGGTTTCATGCGCGGCAATCAGATGCATTACCTACGATCGAACCGGCTCGTCTTCGATGCGGCGCGTACAAAGCTGCTGTCGCTGCGCTCCAAGTTGAAGGTTGCCAGGCTCGCCGCAGACTCATTCAAGATGCGCAAATTGCTCAGCTACGAAGACTTGTCCATCGCCGGCGCATTCGACACCGAGACGCCCGAGCAGTACTGCCGTCGGCGCGGTCTGGATGGCGAGCTGTACGACTATCTGATCGAGCCCACCGTGCGCGGTGGAGCCGGTGTGCCGGCCAGTGTGATCTCGGTGGTCGAGTTCTTCTTTCTGTGGCAGAAGGTGCTCGGCAGCAAGCTGTTTGCGTTCCGAGACGGGTATTCTTCGTTCCCCGAGCGGCTGGCCGCAGCCATACCCGACGTGCGCCTCAACACCGAAGTGGTCGAAGTCTTCGAAGACGCCGACGGCGTGACGATCACCTGCGTCGGGCCCGATGGTAACCAGTACACAGAACGCGGTGCTGGAGCCATTGTCAGTTCCATGGGAAACAGAGTCGCCGACATCGTGCCGCAGCTGGATCCCGAGCGCGCGAAGTTCTTACGGGAGTTGAATTACACCTCGACGATGTCGATCAACCTGGCGCTGAACCACGTTCCAGAATGCCCGGCGTCCTTCATCGTTGTTCCCCGCCCGGTGTCGGAGGGGCTGTTCGCGATCATTCTGGAACACAACAAGGCACCGGGGCGCGCGCCGGCAGGCAAAGGCTTGGTGTCGCTATTCATGATGAACCAATGGGCCGTCGACCACATGGATGCCACTGACGACGAAATCCTGGCTGACGTGTTGCCCGACGCAGAAAAGGCGATCCCCGGCTTGGGAGAGGCGATCGAGTTCGCACGAGTCAACCGATGGTACCCAGTTCTCGTCTACAGCCACCCGGGCTTGTACCGCGAACTAGGCCGTTTTCATGCCGCTCGAAATCTGAAAAGCCGTATCCACCTGGCTGGCTCCTACAATTCATCGGGCAACGTCAATACGGCCACCACGGCCGGCGAGCGAGCCGCTCGTGAGCTGTTGCAAGCACTTTCACCCGTCGCTTCCTTCACCGGGTGATCATCATGGCCCAATTCAACATCCCGGCACCGCCGCAGATGGTATTCCCGCGCACACCGCAGACCGTCGCCGAGGTGGTCCTGTGGGTAGTGGTAGTGGCGTTCGTGGTTTTCGCCTTGCGCCAGTGGCGGCGGACCGGGTCGCCGCTGGGGTTGGTGCTGCTGGCGGGTGGTGGGATCGCACTGTTCAACGAACCGCTCGACGATATCTTGGGGCTGGTGCACCACCCCAGGCCGGGCCAGGACGTGGTCTTCGAGACGATGGGCCCGATACCACACTGGGGGTTGCCCACCTACATCATCTTCTTCGGCGGCATCGCCTACGTATTACTGTTAGAACTGCGCAGGCTGACCTTCACCCCACGCGCATTCTGGATTGGGATCGCGCTCACGTTCGTCGCCGATCTGCTGATCGAGTTGCCGCTGCTGCACTTTCGGCTCTACACATACTTCGGCTACGACGAGGTGCCAATGAGCATCGGCGGATTTCCGTTGTACTGGCTGTTCATCAATACCACGGGTCCAATTCTGTGCGCGGCCATCCTATTTGCGGCGCCGGGCTACTTCACCGGTTGGCGGGCCGCTCTGGTGCTGTTCCTGCCGCTGGTCACCGACGCCGGCTGCAGCGCTGCGGTGGGCTTGCCTGTCTACAACGCCCTGCACGTGCCCGGCGCCTCGGCGTGGGTGCTCTGGTTCGGTGCAATCGTCTCCTGTGCAATCGGTTTGGTGATACTCGACGCATCGGCACGCTGGATCTATTCCCACACTCTGAAGATGAAAAAGGCCGTGGAATCGGCACATCAACTGCAGGAGCAGGCATGAATTGGGTCCGTGGGCATTTCGATTTGCCGGTAACTCCAGATGGCACGCAGATGCCGCAAGCCGCTCAGCTCGCGGTGACCATGGCCATGGCCGTGCTGGTGGCCGGCTTCGCCGCGTACGCGGTGCGAGAGATCGCCCGATCGCGATCGTTCACGCTGGCGTTGCTGCTTATCGGGGGAGCGGTGTCGTACTTCAACGAACCGATCGACGACGTGCTTGGACTAGTCTGGCATCCGGTCGTCGGCCAATGGACCGCACTGGACACCTTCTCACGGGTTCCGTTGTGGGGCTTGGGTATCTACATCGTTTTCTTCGGCGGGATGCCGTATCTGATACTGCAGAATCTGCGCCGCGGTATGACTCGTCGCCAACTGTGGGGCTGGGTGGGTGTGCTGGCGGTGGTCGACGTCGCCGTAGAACTGCCAGTCTTGGCCGGCGGCATCTATAGCTACTACGGCGATGCGCCGTTGCAGATCGGCGGCTTCCCGGTGTATTGGATCGTCATCAACGCGGTGGGACCGCTGGCCCTTGCTGTGTTGCTCTTGGCCACGGGGGACACCTTTACCGGTTGGCGTGCGCTGTATCTACTCTTCCTGCCGATGATGTGCGACGCGGCGGGCAGTGTCGCGGTGGGATGGCCTATCTTCAGCGCGCTCAATGCTCAAGCGTCCGCTCCGGTGCGATGGCTTGCTACGGCACTGACCATTGCGATCGGCCTTGCTGCGCTGGACCTACTGATCGCTTATGCGGCGCGGAAGTCGGCGGCGCTGGTGAGCACCAGAGCCGTCGGCGCTGCGGGAATCACCTAAATGGGTACTGCGCAGGTAGCTTGGTATTCGGCGGAACGACGGCCTTGCCGTCAGGTGTGATGTAGGCAGAGCCCTTGCCGGAGTCACCGTTGTCGTTGCGGCTCAACGGGACGCCTGGGCCGGGGCATGCGCGGTCAGTGCCCTGCCCGCACAATCCATCGGTTAAGTATGACCGGTCGACAAGGTCGCGCTGCCATTCCTTGGAGTGTGTTCCGATCCAATAGTTCGGCACGTTGTAGGTCATGAACAATGCCACGTGGACACCGGCGAACACCGCTAGTGCGCGCACGACCATCTGCGTGCGGTCGGACAACCGAAGATGTTCGGCGCCGCGTTCGACCAGCGTCTGACCTCTATCGTTGCGGAAGTAACGCAGGCAACAGATCGCAGTGAATGTCACCGAGACGGTGACGACTTCATTCAGGGGATACGCATGGTAGGTCCCGCTGAAGATAGCGAGGCCGCGTCCGCCTGGATATTCCCAAATACCGAGGGGCATGAAGATGACGCCCTCGAGGATGATGTCGAAACCGACCATAGCGACAAAGCAGACGGCGATCAGTCCGACCGGGCCGATTTGTGGCCACTTCGCCTTAGCTCGTCGCATGACCCCGCAACCGAGGAACATGGTGATGACGAAAACGTAGACGTACAAGCCCGGCATGATCAGGATCGGCTCGACCAGCATCGCGCCCGGCTTCCCATTGGATAGCCAGCCCGGAACGCTGTGCACCCATGAGCCGTAATTGACAGCCCACGAATTGTAGGTGAACCAGTGCCCACCGTATGCGGACAACGGATCTTGGAACCACAGGGTCGAAAAAGCAATCACCAGCATGCCGTCGAGAGTCAACCGGCGTTGCCGGATGATCGGGCGCACCACGAACCAAGAGATGAGGCCGATTCCGACGGGAATCGACACGGCCTGGAAGAAGACCATCCCCACCTTCATGAATGTCGGTGGGTCCGTGGGTCCGGTCTGAACCCGCTCGAAGAACGGACCAGTTGCCCAGTCGATCAACACATACGCGATGAAGATGAAGATCACCGCACCCAGGCCGGCCCACCACTTCACGGGAACCAACTGGTGTGGTTCCTGCGCAACCGTGTTCAGATCAGAGGCGGCACTGGCTGACCGTGGATTCTTGTTTGCGGTAGCGGGCGTCGTTGCCATGAGTTTGATAATGAAACTCCTTGTATCAAATTGTCAACGCTATCTTGTCGTCATCCGCCTATGGGAGGGTCTCTCAGCGGAAGTCCATCCAGTGGCCATGCGGGGTCCAGCCCATGTGGAACGGAAGCTCGATCTTGCAGATGGGGCCCGCGGTGATGTCGTCAGTGTCGAAGATCTGAAATTCACCACGCCGTTCGCTCCACCACGACACCGGCACGATGATGTAGCCATCGCCCTCGGGCGCGTCCATGGTGCGTGGCGCGAACGAAGCCTCGAGCACCGCGGCCAATTCGCCGGGGCCCCGGATCTGGTAGACCTGTTCGGTCACCTTGTCCACGTCATTGCGGATGAGGCTGTCCATCCGCATGCCGTGTTTCTTGGGTTGGCCGCCGATCTGGAAGCCGTAGCGATGCCCTCTTCCGTAGAAGCGCTGGTCGACCTTGCAGATCTCGGACGGCAGCTCCGAGAGCTGCTCGGCTTTGGCGTCGCCGGTAGTCAGGTTGACGGTCCACCGCCCCAGATAGCTCGCCGCGTTGCTGAAGAACAGCGCCGCCTGATCGCCCTCGTTGAAGTCCTGCTCTAGTGGGAACGGCGGTTTGTTGAAGATCGGTGCGTCCAGGATGAGCTGGTCACCCTTGACGTTGGCCGTCATCGTGTGCATGACATATTGCGCCGGCAGATCGGTTTTTATCCAGCGGATCTCGCCCTGCAGGTTGTGCCGTGGAATCAGCGCGATGGTGATCGGCAGTTCAGGTTCCCAGCCAAAGACGGCGAACCCCTTACTATTGCGCTTCAGGTCGATGATGAATGGCTGGAATGGCATAACCACCCATTCTGGCGTCAGCCAAATATCATGTGCCACTGTGTTGTACGGGGCATCCCATAGGTCGCGGGATTCCACCGTGCCGTCGGGGTGCACGTATTTCATCGACACATACGGTGCGGTGTCGCTGTAGGACCAGCCGTAGAGGACGCCGGTGTCTTCATCCCATTTCGGGTGAGCGCAGAACGTGCCGTCGCCGAAGCACACCTGTTCGTGCGGTCCTTTGGTCAAGGCCGGCGCCCAGTCCACGATGCCCTTGGTCGCCAGCGTGATCGGGTCGATGATCTGTGGGGGAGCGCCCAGTTCGCCGGACACCACCAGCTCGCCGGCGAACGGGAAGATGTTGATGCTGCCGGTGCCCTGCGGGGTGTGGGCGTTCTCTGCGGTGCGCGCGACCTCGCCGTACCCATAGTCGCGGTAGTCGCCGAACCCACCGTCCGAATAATCGAACATGCCACGGCCGTATTTGTCTTCCAGCACGTACTTCGGGGTGCGCACCCAGCGGTTGCGGAAGTCGGCCCGTCCGTTCTCGAAGACCAGGCCCTGCACCATGCCGTCCATCGCCAGCAGCGGTGTCGTGCCCTGGTTGGTCGGCCGCTTCCAGCACGGCCCGGTGCGGTAGAAGCCCCCGGCCAGATCCTTGGGAATCTCCCCATGAGTCACGATGCACTCTTCGACCGTGGCTTCGAACCGCATCGGCTGGAACGGCCCTTTGGTGGTCACCGTGTCGGGAATGGAGTAACTCATGTTCTGCTCCCTGGTTGTCGTCTCTCAGCAGCGGCGAACCCATGTGCAGCTGCGATACCGGTGATACTAGCCGTGAAGCGTTCGTCTGTAAACGATCATTTACAGTTTTATGTGAGTCGCAGTCGTGATTTGAAGCACAACGAGATGGTGACCTCGAAAAGCTCGCCCCCAACGGTGTATGTCGTTAAATCACCTATAGAGCAGTGTTGAGCTTGCGCGGGGACGAGTGCGATTCCATCGGTCTCGAGAGGAGAGACGCGAATGTCATCCCCAGGAATATGTAAACGATCGTTAGATATTTGCGCGGAGCGGTATCTCGCCAGGGGACTGCGAGGTGTGACGACTATGTGCCGAGTGGTGTTCAACCCGCGTGAACCCAGCTCCGGGCGCAATGAGGGGTGAACACGGCGGGATCGCGCGACCGCTTGCCGATCGGCGAGTTCGCGGTGCGGGCGGCACCGGCCGGCGCGATGCCGTTGTGGGTCTGCGGTGCAGCCGTGGGATCGTCGATGGAGCTGCCGGCGCTGCCGGCCATGGACTTGATGCCGCAATCGGCCGGCGACGTTATTGCGACCGTCGACCGAGGTGTTTAATCTTAATTCAAAGTAAGGGAGGTGGTTGTCGTGGTGTCGGAATCGACGCTCCGCCAAAGCGGCCCGCAGGTGGGTACGACTACTACGGACCCGTCCCGCTCAGGCGCGGTCACGGTGTGGGCCGCCATCGCTGTCGTGTGGCTAGTGATCGCCGGCCAGGCGCTGGTGCGATGGATGGCTTCGCGTGATTTCGCGCCGGCACCACTCGTCGGTGCGGACCGGATGCCGCTGTGGAATCTGGTGGCATTGCGAATCTTCGAGGGACTCAGCATGGCGCTGCTGGTATTCCTGATCTGGGCTTACGTAGTAACGCCGTGGCGCCGGACCGGCGCTTTGAGCCTAGACGGCAAGTTCGTCCTCGGCGGGATGGCGGCTTTCGTCGCAGACGCGTTCCTGAACTGCTACACGTACCTGTTCGCGTGGAACGCCCACAACGTCAACATGGGCGTCTGGACGGCGTATCTGCCGTTTCACAATCCAGCGGCCTCGTCGCGCTACGCGGAGTCCTTGCTGTGGGGACCGCCGATGTATGTGTATTTCTGCGCTGGTGTGGCCATCGTCGGCTGCCCGGCCTATTTCGCGCTGCGATCACGCTGGCCCCAGTTCTCCAACGTGTCGTTGCTGGCGATCGTGTTCGTCGGCGAGTTCGCGTTCGACTTCGTGGTGGAGAATCTGGCAATCCGGTTGACCCACGGCTACGCCTACGCCCAAACCTACGGGCCGCTGACGCTGTGGGCGGGAAGCCAATTCCAGTTCCCGCTGTACGAGTCATTCCTCGTGGCTTCATTGGGGCTGCTCTACACCTGGATGCGGCTGCAGGCCGTTTCGTCTGTCGACGGACTGTCGCCCGTCGAGCGCGGATTCGACCGGTGGAACCCGGCTGTTCAGTCGACGATACGCACCTTCGCGGTGATCGGATTCTGCTGCGCTGCAACCATATTGATCTATCATTTGCCATTCAACTGGCTCGGCATCATCGGAGCGTCGAAGGCGAACCTGCCTACCTATATGTGGCCGGGCTGACGCGGCGAATGCTGAGCAAGGTCGACCGGACGGTCGCCTGACAGCGGCGGCGAAAAAAGACGCGAAAGTTCATTGTCGTTGACGGCCCGGTCTCCTGAAGGCGGCGCCCGCGGTATAACCGACGGCCGGCCGCGTCAAACGAACTCGGGAAGCGGCTGCATTCCCACACCGTGCGGTATGGGCTCCCGCTGAAAGCCTCTTTGCGGATCATCAAATCATTTAATACAGACTAGAAAACAATGCTATAATCCGAGGACTACGGGACTGAACTGCTCGAATGGTTACCTAACGTGTATTAAATAACTGGACCCTCATTGCTCATCCGAGAGGAAATGAAGTGATGTGCATCCTCCTCGACCAGGGAGATGATTCTGTGGCCGCATCCGGCGTGTTGACAGCGGTCGTCGACTCAATCAGTGGCCATGGCTCCTGACGCATCGCCGCCTTTTGAGACCAAGGTCGCCGCGGTTAGAAGCCTCTACCGCGCGCTGGCCGCCGGCGACCGCGAAACGTTGAGGACGCTGCTACACCCGGATTTCATCGGGCACGCCACAGCCGGGCTGCCGCTGGGAGCCGGGGGTGAGCACGTCGGCCCCGACGCGATGCGACGTGAGGTGTGGTGGCAACTCGGTCGGCATTACGACGTGGTGGCCCATCCCGACGAATTCCACGCCCTCGATGACGGGCGCCTGCTCGTCACAGGCCACTACCGGGGTGCGGCCCGGCGGTCCGGCAAGAAGCTCGACGCGGCGTTTCATCACGTGATCGGCTTCGCGGATGACGGCCGTATGACGTCGCTGGATCAGCTGACCGATACCGCCGCATGGATCGTCGCGCTGGATGAGCGGGGCAGGCTGGAGACGATCGACTACCGCGTCACCGGTGGCGTGGCGACCGTCTGCCTGAACCGGCCCGAGGCCCGCAACGCGATCGACCCACGGATGGCGGACGAATCGCTGGTCGTGGCCCGCCGAATCGCCGATGATTCGTCCATCCGCGCCGTCCTGATCTGCGGCGACGGGCCGTCATTGTCGGTCGGTGGCGACATCAACTCGTTTCCGTCGGATACGTCGACACCCTTTGGCGAGCAGTTGGAGCAGATGGCCACACCGTTCCATGAAGCCTTTCGCGTGCTCAGTCGAATCGATGCGCCGATCGTCACCGCCGCCCATGGCGCCATCGCGGGCGGCGCGCTCGGCTACGTCTATGCAGCCGACCTGGTGCTGGCGGCAGAGGGCACGAAGTTCCTGACAGCGTTCGCGGCCCTTGGCCTTTCCGGAGATGGCGGCGGAACCTGGCACCTGCCGCGCCTGATCGGCGCGCGCCGAGCCGCCCACGCATATCTGCGGAATACACCCATCGAGACGTCGGAGGCTCTCGAGTGGGGGCTGATCAACGAGATCGTGCCAGCCGAGCAGCTGCGACCACGGGCTCTGGCACTGGCCACCGACTTGGCGCGGGGTCCCACCCGGGCTTTCGGCAAGATGCGGGCGCTGTTGCGAGACTCGTGGCACAACGATCTGGCGACGCAACTGCAATCCGAGATCGAGGCGCTGAAGGCCACCGCCGACACCGCCGATGCCGCAGAAGCGCTTTCGGCCTTCAGGGCAAGGCGTGCGGCCCGCTTCACTGGAAGGTAGGACATGGGACTGATCAACGATTCGCCCGAGCACAAGGCGATCCGCGAAAGTGTCGCCGGCATTGCCAAGCGATACGGACCGGAGTACTTCCTGGAGCGGGCACGCACGGGTGGGGGGATCGAGGAATTGTGGAACGATCTCGGTGCGGCCGGCCTGCTCGGGCTGCACCTACCCGAGGACTACGGCGGTGGCGGGGGAGGGATGGCCGAAGCCGTAGTTGTGGTGGAAGAGCTTGCCGCACAGGGGATGCCGCTGCTGATCTGGGTCATCTCGCCCGCCATCTGCGGCAGCATCCTCGCGTGTCACGCGTCCGAAGAAATGAAGCGACGATGGCTGCCGCCGATTGCGGACGGGACAAAAAAGATGGCGTTCGGGCTGACCGAACCCGACGCCGGGTCCAACAGCCACAACATCAAGACCACCGCGAAACGCACCGATACCGGTTGGAGGATTTCCGGATCCAAGTACTTCATCTCGGCGGTGGACCAATCCGACGCGATCCTGCTGGTCACCCGAGACGCGGATCATTCGACCGCGGAGCACAACCGGCTGTCCTTGTTCGCTGTTCCGACCGACAGCCCGGGACTGACCTTCGCGCCTATTGCCACGTCGATCGTGTCACCGGACAAACAGTTCACCGTGTACCTCGATGACGTCGCCGTTGGCGAAGATGCGCTGATCGGGGTCGCCGGCAATGGTCTGCGACAGGTTTTCGACGGCCTGAACCCCGAACGGATTCTGGTAGGTGCGCTGTCCAGCGGGATCGGGCGGTACGCGATCGGCAAGGCCGTGGATTACGCGCAGCAACGGAACGTCTGGTCGACGCCGATCGGTGCGCATCAGGGCATCGCCCATCCACTGGCCGAATGCCACATCGCAGTCGAACTGGGCCGGATGGCAACGCTGCGCAGCGCGGAACTCTTCGATGCCGGTGAACCGGCCGGCGAGGCCGCGAACATCGCCAAATACGCCGCGTCGGAAGCCGCACTGAAGGCACTCGACCAGGCGATTCAGACCCATGGGGGCAACGGCCTGTCCCACGAATACGGGCTTTCCGAGCTGTGGTTCGTGGCCCGGCTGATGCGTACCGCCCCGGTGAGCCGCGAAATGGTCCTTAACTTCGTGGCCCAAACGTCGCTGGGCCTACCCCGGTCCTACTAAGAAGGGAGATCGAAATGCGCTCAACACAATTCGATGCGGTCGTCATCGGCGCGGGCGCGGGCGGCCTGTTCACCGCGGCCCGGCTAGCTCACCAAGGTTATCGGACCCTCGTCGTAGAACGCCTCGACAAGGTCGGTGGACGCGCCTCAACCGACGACATCGATGGGTTCAAGGTCAATACCGGTGCCATCGTGATCGAGGTCGACGGCATCACACAGCGGACCTGCGAAGAGGTCGGCGCTCCGTTCGACATCCGTGAACCCAAACCGGCGCTGCTGTACCGGATCGGTGGCAAAGACGTCGACGTGACCGGCGGCGGCTGGGGCTTCCTGCTGAGCAAGCTCACGCGCCAGGGCGCCAAACTGGTTGCCGGCATCGGTGCCGCCCGCAATGACGCCGGTCTGCCGGAAGACCAGATCAGCACCGCCGAATGGGTCTCTCGCTACACCAAAAACGAGAGCGTACATGGGATTTTCCGCAACATGTGCGCTTCGATCTTCGCCGTCGGCTCCGAGGACCTTCCGGCGCGGGTGTTCCTCACGTACTTCACCCGCAAGAGCGCGTTCAAGCGGTTCGGCTTTCACCCCGAAGGCACTATCGGGTTGTGGCGCGGCCTGGCCGACGTCGTCGAGTCACACGGCGGCGAAGTTTGGCTTTCCGCGTCGGCCACCAAGATCCTCTCCGACGGCAATCGGGTGACCGGTGTGGAGGTGGTGCGTACCGGCGAGAAGGTAAGTGTCGCAGCACCAGTCGTGGTGAGTGATGTCGGGCCCGCCGCCACCGTCAAGCTTCTCGGCCAGGAAAGCGTGCCGGCCGACTATCAGGACATGGTCAGGAAGGGCGATCGCCCCACCGCGATGATCTCGGTGAACTTCGCAAGCCGTGACCGCCTAGTCGACGTGCCCGGGATGCTCAGCTTCGCGACGTCACGCCGGCTGGCGTACGTCGCGAATTTCACCGATACCTGCCCGGAGATGGCACCGCAAGGATGGCATCTCTATGTCGGGACGTCGGTTCCCAAGCCGTCCATCGGTGACTTCGACGAAGCCGCCGAAACGGACCTCCTCCTGGCGGATCTGCGCGACACCATCGACGGGTTCGACGAGCGCGCAAGAATACTGGGCATCGCTGTCACCCGCGACGAGTGGCCGCCCCAGCGGGCGGTGGCCGGATGCGACCTGCCCCACGACACCCCGTTCGCGGGCCTGTGGAATGTCGGTGATGCGGTGAAGGAGTACGCCAACGGCGGCACAACGGCGTGCGCGGAGACGGCTCAACTGGTGGCCGACAAGATCATTGCGGCGTACCCGCCCGCGGTCAGTTCAGCACCGTGATGGATTCGTCCGGCCGAGAACGGTTTGCGACGATCGCCCGATGTAGCGCGAAAGGCATGACGAGAAGCCACACGAAGAAGACCGTGAAAGGGATCCAGAATGCGAACACCCCGTCGTAGGCGAGCGGACCGGTCTTGAACAGTGCGATCACACCGCCCGGTATGAACGACAGGGCCACCCAGAGATTGAAGTAGCCGACCCACCGTGGCAGCGCCGGTGGTGAGCCCATGTCCTGCAGGATCGCCCATCCCAGGCACGTATTCTGCACCGTAAATGGGACAAACGGCATGATCAACAGCATCCACCCGAGGTCATGCAACGTTTGCGTGGCTTCCGCCGAGCGCTGAGGACGGAAAGCAGCGACGGCGAGCACGATTAGCGGCACGAGCAAGAATCCCCACGCCGCTATCCCCGCCGCCAGCTGACCGCACACGAGCGTGAGATTGCGTGGCCGAATCTCTAGCATGCGGTGAGTGATCACGGCCACCAGCGGTCCCCAGGCCGCGCAGCCGGCGAAGGTAAGCACCAATCCCAGCCGGATCGGGCCCGGGCGATCGCGATAGAAGGCGGCGATCTGATCCGCGGTGCTCGACGCCGGCGGCGGTGGGAGATAGCCGGCGATTGCCCAGAATCCCACCAGGATCACCACAACACCGATCGGCGCGCACCAGGTGAAGACCAACTGCGTCCGGGTGCTCACAAGCTATAGAATTTATCCTAAATTAAATGACCGGGGAAGAGGGGTTTCCGTGTCGACGCGATGTCGCGGTTAATCACCCGACGTGCCTGCAAGCCCGTGCCGGACGAACGTCTGTGCGTTGGCCACCACGACGTCCAGCGAGCCACGGCGGGGATCCCACCACTCCACCGCCCAATTAAGGGCGCCCAAGACCAGCATTTGCGCTATGTACAAGTCGAGGTCAGCCCGCAGCTCACCAGATCGCGCAATGTCGTTGACCAGTCGGCGCCATACTTCGCCATAGCGCTGTTCTTCGAGGATCTGGCGTTTCCGGATCCCCGGCGGCACTTGGCCGGCGTTGCGGATGGCTGCGGTCGTGTAGTCCGATATCTCGAGTTCATGTCGCAAATGTGCCTCGACCGCGGCGAGCAGGCGATCCAGCGCGCAGACGTCGGCAGGCAAGCCGTCCAGCATTGCGATGACGTGCTCGCGCATGTCGGCGATGCCGGCCCACATCACCTCCTCGACGAGGTCATCCCGCGACGGATAGTAGTAATAGATCGCCGGCGCCTGCAGCTCGGCGTGTGCCGCGACGTCATTGAGGCGTAAGCCGGCATATCCTTTGGCGCTCAACACGTGAGCGGCCGCGTCTAAGATCCGCCGTCTTGTCTGGGCCGATTTGGACTCAGCGGCGTCGACGGACGCTGGACCCGAAACAGCAGCCACGTTAGTCCGCCTAGTCATTGACAGATTCTAGCCAGCTTCTGTCTGCGCCGATGGTTTCGATAAACCATGCCGTGGCGGGGGATAATTCCGCCCCGCCACGGCAAGCTCGGGGTTGGCGGCTAAGACGCCCGCGCTCGCTCTGGTCGTGCCGAAGCATCTTTTGCCGCGCGGCGACGTGCCTCGTCGTCGAGCATGCGCTGGCGTGTTGAGGGCAGGAAGGCAAGCAGCCGGTAGGTAAGGAGATGGCCGAAGTGCCAGTCGACCGATTCCTCTTCCGGGACGGCGACGAAGTAGGCCATGCCGCGGATGTAGAGGATGAAGCCGGCCATCATGATCGTGGTGGCCACCCACTTGGCGGCAGTCGGCAGAGTGGAGTTGAGCGCCAAGATGTGCACCCAGCCGACGCTGAAATAGGCGACCATCATTCCGATGGGGGGAAGCACTAGAAACAGCGCTCGTCCCCAGCCCTTCAACCGGGGTTCCAGATACCAAATGAAGAACCCGATCGTCATGAACGACGCACCGTTGATGAACGCCCACCAGTACGGGAATTTCAGGAAGGTGTAGGGCTGGACGCCGTAGTACTGGTAGACGTGGAGCAGCAGCCCGGGTGTCTCCATGATGGCGTCGGTCATCCCTGCGATGAGGTAGACCAGCATCACCTGCTTGACGTTCAGGCCGCGCTTGAATAGCAGGTAGATGAAATAAGGCTCCAAGCCCAAAAACGCCGCATAACAGAATGGGATCAGCAGCGGTATCTGAATACCGAAGTTGGTGAAGACGTAGAACGGAAGGTCGTTGGCCCACCGAAGGTGGCCGAGCAAGTCGAGCATCGGCTCCAACAGCGAGCACAGGAAGCCGCCGAAGACCAGCATCAACGGCAGCCAGTTCCGGTTCTTCAACCCAGTCCACAGTGCCCAGACGAGTGCGATGCTGACCACCAGCAGGCCGGCGTACAACGTGAAGAACCAGCCAGCGAAGTGCCCCGCGGAGAAATCCGACGGACTGGGTAGGATGTTCGGTGGCATGTGAGGCAACCCTTCCTAGCGGTGTTTGCCGAAGTCATGGACCCACACTTGAGCCTTCATGTGCGTCGCGTGCTAAGAGTCCTATCTAATATATATTAAATTAACCTCTGGGAAAAATATTCTTTCCGATAAAGGTCTAGCTTGAGCCGGCAATGTCGCGGCCGATTATCTCTTTCATGATTTCCGTTGTGCCGCCGTAAATCGTCTGAGCGCGGGTGTCGAGATAAGCCCGGGCGACTGGGTACTCGACCATGTACCCATAGCCTCCGTGGAGTTGCAGGCAGCGGTCGAGAAGTCGGCGTTGGAGCTCGCTGACGTACCACTTGCCCTTGGCGGCGTCGATGGGGGAGAGCTCGCCGGCATTGAACGCATGCACCGATTTGTCGACGTATGCCTCGGTGATGTCGATCTCGGTGGCCATCTCGGCGAGTTCGAAACGGATGTGTTGCTTCGCGGTGAGCGGCTTACCGAATGCATTGCGCTGTTGGCAGTATTCGACGGTCTGGTCGAAGATTGCGCGCGTGGTTGCGATGGCTTGGGCGGTGACGCCCAGCCGCTCGCGGGGCAGATGGCTCATCAGATGCTGCAGCCCGCGGCCTTCTTCTCCCAAGAGATTGTCACCGGGAACCACCGCGTCATCGAAGAACAATTCGGCGGTGTCTTGGGCGGGCAGCCCGATTTTGTCGAGCTGACGTCCGCGCCGAAACCCCGGCGTGTCGCGTTCCACGACGAACAAACTGAACCCGCGTGAGCCGCCCTCCTGGTCGGTGCGTGCAGCGACCACGACGAGATCGGCCATGATGCCACTGGAAATAAATGTTTTCTGGCCGTTGAGGGTCCAGCTATCGCCATCACGGCGAGCCGTAGTGCGAATCCCTCTGAGATCGCTGCCCGTGCCGGGTTCGGTCATCGCGAGGGCACCGACGAATTCGCCGGAGGCGAAGCCCGGCAGCCATCGTTGCTTCTGGTCCTCTGTGGTCAGGTCGAGGAGGTAGTGCAGCACCAGGTCGTCTTGCAGGCTAATGGTGAGGCCGAACGATAGCGCGTTGATCTTGGCGACTTCCTCGCAGACCACCATCCGGTAGCGGTAGTCGTGTTCACCGGCACCGCCGTAGCGCTCGTCGACCTCCAACGCATAAATACCAGCCTTGGCGGCGCTGGCGAAAACTTCACGGTCGATTCGGTGGTTCCGGTCCCAATCATGTTGGTAAGGGACCACTTCTCGAGCGAGGAACTCGTGAACAGTCTCACGGTATGCCTCGTGGTCGGGGCCGTACAGCGTGCGGCGCACCGGTCAGAGCCTCTCGATGATCGTGACGTTGGCCTGCCCGCCGCCCTCGCACATGGTCTGCAGACCGTAGCGGCCGCCGGTACGTTCCAGTTCGTGCAGCAGTGAGGTCATCAAGCGTGCGCCAGTGCAGCCGATCGGGTGCCCCAGAGCGATTGCCCCGCCGTTGACGTTCACGCGCTCAGGGTCGGCGTCAAGCTCGGCCAGCCAGGCAAGTACCACGGGAGCAAATGCCTCATTGATTTCGACCACGTCGATGTCGTCGATCGACAACCCAGTTCGTTTGAGTGCGTGCCGGGTGGCCGGGATCGGGGCAGTCAGCATCATTACTGGATCAGCGCCGAGCGCCGACATGTGATGGATCCGCGCCCGGGGTGTCAATCGGAACCGGTCCACCGCGTCCTGCGATGCGATCAGCAGTGCTGCGGCCCCGTCGGAGATTTGGCTGGCCACCGCCGCTGTCAATACTCCACCCTCAACCAGGGTCGGCAATGTGGCCATCTTGTCCAACGAGGTGTCCGGGCGCGGCCCCTCGTCCACGGTGACGCCCGCATACGGGATGATCTCGCGGGTGAATCGACCTTCGGCGGTGGCGGCCACGGCGCGCTGGTGGCTGGTCAACGCGAATTTTTCGTTGTCCTCCCGGGTGAGCTTCCACTGGCTGGCGATCATCTCCGAGCCGCGGAATTGCGAGATCTCCTGGGTGCCGTAGCGGGCCTCCCATCCGCGACACCCAGTCCATGGATCGCCCGCGCCAAACGGTTCACCTGCGGCGAAGGCGCTCAAGATCGGGTACTGACTCATTTTCTGCACGCCGCCCGCGACGATCAGGTCAGCAGTGCCGCTCATCACGGCCTGCGCGGCGAAATGCACCGCCTGTTGTGCGGATCCGCATTGACGATCCACCGTCACACCTGGCACCGACTCAGGCAGGCCAGCTGCAAGTGCTGCCGTGCGCGCGATATCTCCGGCTTGGGAACCGATGTTGTCCAAGCAGCCGAGGATTACGTCGTCGACTGCTTCGGGATCCACGTCGTGTCGACCGACAACGGTGCGAATGACGTTGGCGGCCATATCTGCCGGGTGCTCGTGCGCAAACCCCCCACCGCGTTTGCCGACCGCTGTGCGAACCGCATCAACAATATAAGCTTCAGTCACCCGAATAATTTAACATTGAATCAAAAAATTAAGCTACCCGCGCCCAGGTGGGGACTCTCTCAACGTCTACCAGCTTCTGTGCGCGCCTTCCTCGTGCCACGGGCCCGGGATTGCTCGTGCGGGCACAGTCCGTGGCGGACCAAGGATTGGGCGTTGACAACGATGCCGTCGACGGAGTCGCGGCGTGGGTCGCGCCATTCGGCCGCCCAGTTCAGCGCCCCGAGGACCAGGAGCTGCGCGTAACGCGGGTCAAGGTCGGCTCGAATCTGCCCCTCTGCCAGGGCGTTGTCGAACAGTCGGCGCCACATGCGTCCGTAGCTTGTTTCCTCTTTGAGCTGTCGGGTGCGCAGATGCTGTGGGATCTGCCCGGAGTTGCGGATCGAGGCGGTGGCGTAGTCGGAGATCTCGAGCTCATGCCGCAAGTGGGCCTCGACGGCGGTCATGATCCGATCCACAGGCGAGGTCTCCGGCGGAAGATCGTTGAGGGCCTCTTGTACATGTTTACGTAGTTCGGCGACACCGCAGTACATCACCTCTTCGATGAGTTCTTCGCGGGACCCGAAATAGTAATAGATCGCCGGGGCCTGAATCTCGGCATGTTCGGCTACATCCGAGAGCCTCGTCCCGGCAAACCCTTTCGAGCTCAGGACGTGCGCCGCGGCATCGAGGATGCGGGCACGTGTGCGGGCGGACTTGGAATCGGCGTCAGTAGTCGCTCCACGATTAGAATCCACCACAGGTTTTCGAGGCACGGATAAAGGTTATCGTAGACGTGGATTTGAAGCCGGAATCCGGCCCTTGAAGGGTTGGCATACGCTGGCAACGGCAAAGACCTCATCGCGAAGCTGGTCGAGCGTTGAGAGCCTTTATCGTCAGGCCCCGTATTACCTGAACAGGCAGCTGCTGGAGAGCGTGGTTGATTCGAACTCTGCCGACAGCGCCGCGGTAGACGGATGGGTGGCACGCAGTGATGTCTACGCCAGCCGGGGGGCGGTTCGGGCCTTACCCTCGCACGGTGCACACGTAGTCGGGTGAGCAGGGGTCGAGTCGGATGCGCGCAGCTAGATTGAATTTTTCAGCGCTGCGACGGTTTCCAGGTCGTCGAGCGCGGTGACGCTGCGTGCGAGGCCCTCCATGGCGATGTCGCCGACCTGCATTCCCCCCATCCCCGCCGTGATCAGTGTGGCGGTGTAGGCGTACAGCGCGCCTTGCCGGAAACGCAGCCACAGATCGTCGCGGTCCAGGTCGGGTCCGCCGGCAGCCGCCAGCGCCCGTCGATAGTCGTCAAGCAGGTCACGTTCAGCGATGCGGCGGTCCTCCGACGTCAAACTGGTGATGAGGGTATAGGCCAATTCCCGGCTGGGGTGCCCACGCCGCACCGCCTGCCAGTCCAGAAGTCCCGCTTTGCGGTCGCGGAAGTAGACGTTGCCGGGGTGGGCGTCGCCGTGCATGACGGTATGTGGGGGAGTGTCGATCACCGTGGCCACCGCACGGTAGTTGTCGGCGATGAAGCGACCGTTCTCCACCGGGATGGTGGTGCGTTCGGAAAGCCGCTTGATGGAGGTGTTCATCAGCGACCCGGTCAACAGTGATGTGACATCACCCGACGGGGTGTAGAGCCATCCCAACGGACCTCGCGCGTCCTGCGGAAGGCGGTTCCAGAAGGTGGCGTGCAGGACGGCGAGCAATTCGACGATAAGACGGGCCTGGTCGACAGACAGCGGATGCAGGGTGTCGGGAAATTCGCAAGAGTCGGCCGGCAGGTCTTCCAAGACCAGCAGGTACCGGCCTGTCCAGGAATCGAATGCTGTCCCATAGGCTTTCGGCACCCCGCTGAGCTCCGGGGCGAGTTGGCTGTAGAAGCGCACCTCGGTGTCGCCGAGCCGGCCGAGTTCACCCATCAATCGGGTGGCGGCCGTCTGGGCAGCGATCTTGACGAACACCGTGTCGGGCACACCGTCGCCGGTCAGTGCCAGCCGTGCCCGCGACGAAGTCCCCGCATCGCTGCCCAGGACACTGACCGAACGCACAGTGCCGCCCATGATTTTCGACAGCAGCTCGGCGTCGATAGCCTCGACCGCGCGTGGCAGTCCCGCTCGGCCTCCAAGCACCACGTCGGTGGTCACCCGTCCGATGCCCCGGCCCAGATGAGCGGCCAGGCCGACGACGTTGCGAGCCTGCCCTACGGCGCTTTTCATCGGATGATCGGCTCTTCCCGGGATTCAACGGACAAGGTAGGCACCTACGGTGCGCGGCGTGCGCGGTCACGACAAAGCTAGCGCAACGTCTGGACATCAGACAATACTCAGCTATTGTCTGATTGGTGGCACGAGTGCGCGCACCAGAAACTGTTCGACGAACGCGCGTTTATCGGTTGCGGTCCGGCTCCGCCAGGATGGCGCGAGCAGGAACAGCGCGGTTGTGTGCAGCCACTGCACGATCGAGCGCAGGTCGAGGTCCTGGTAGAGGCGGCCGGCAAGTTTCCACCGCCGCAACAGGGGCTCGTAGTGCCGCAACAGCAGATCCACGATGGGCTGCGAACCCATTTCAAGAGCGGCGGCCAGCGCGGTGCTCTCGGCAGCGAATAGCGATTCGTTCAGTGGGTCACCCTCCACCGACCCCACCGGGACCAGCACCATCTCGGGCAACGAAGAGACGGGGTCTTCGGGATTGGGCAGCGAGCGCACTAGATCACCGACAGCCGCGTCGGCACGCATCAGCAATAGCGCCAGCAGGACCTCGTCGCGGCCCGGGAAGTAGCGGTAAACGGTCGAGCGCGACACCCCGGCCTCGTCCGCGACTTCGGCCATCCGGATCTGGGCATTGCCCCGACGGACGATGCACCGGCCCGCGGCGTGCAGGAGCCGCCTACGGGCCTCCTCGTCATCGAGGATCGCGCGGTCATTGCCCCACCGCCTGCTCGGCTGCATGCCGTCGATGCTACGGGATACGTTGTGCCACCCGATATCTGGTACGGAGCCGAGTCTCCCGGGCCAGTTAAGCACTGAACGGAAAGGGCAATCATGGGTTACTCCGCGGCTGATGAGTCGTTCACTCACCAGCTTCCGACGACGTTCGATCAGGTCAACGATCCCGATCCCACGTGGTCGGACCGCTGCTACTTCTTCGCCGCGTCGCCGGACGGCACGATGCTTTTGGCCAGCGGCTACGGCAACAACCCGAACACTCGCACCGGTATGGGTTACGTCAAGGTCAGCCTGGCCGACGGTCGGCACTGGGATCTGCTGGCCGGGCGGCCGGTCACCGGCGACGACCGCGGCGAGGTGGGCGCCGGGCCGCTGCGCTGGACCTGTGTCGAGCCGCTGAAGAAGTGGCGACTCGACGTTGAACCCAACGATTCCGGCATCGCGTGGGAGCTGTACTACGAACCCACCGCACCGATGTGGGAGTTATTGCCGATGAAGGTCCGCGACAAAAGCGGCCGGCAGCTGGCTGACATGTACCACATGAAGGAACCGGGTCGGTGGACCGGCTGGGTGGAGATCGACGGCCAGCGGGTCAGCGCCGATGGGTTTCACGGCGGCCGGGATCGAACCTTCGGCGTGCGCGTGGCCGACAAGATCGACTTCTGGCTGTGGCTGGACGCCGGCTTCGAGGACCGCGCCATCGAGGCCTGGGTCATCGAATCGGCGGACGGCACAGTAAATTATGTCGACGGTGGCATAACGCACACGGATGGCACGCTGTCGAAGCGGTTCGTCAAGATCGAGCACGAGGTGGAATTCGACGGTGACCGCAAACGGCCCGCACGCGCCGTGCTGGTCTTCACCGACGAGGACGGGACAACCTACCGCGTCAACGCCGATACGCCACACCAGGACGTTAACGCCTACTACGGGATGCCGATGTCGCACCGCAACTACCAGGATCTGGGCAACGGGGCCTACTTCATCCATTTCCTTTGGGACAGCAACGATCCCGGGCAGCTCAGCGAGACCGAAGGCAAGTCGATGGCAATGGACCAGCTGATGCGTTTCCAGCTCGACGGCGACACCGGTTGGGGCATCTTCGAAATACTGATGGGTGGCCAGCGTTACTCGCGCTACCCGAACTGGACGGCGATGGATATGTCCGCCTTCAAGCAGGACAAAACACCGGCCGATCGCCGACGCGCAGACGGTTAGGCTGGTTTCGTCGAAGGAGTTCGTCAATGACGTTGGACACCAACATAGCTGAGCGCTTGACCGGCTGGCTGCGCACGCAACTGCCCGACGCCGAAGATGTCGGCATCGAAGGCCTCGACCGGGTGAACTTCGGGCATTCCGCCGAGATGATGGTCCTGACCATCACGACGCGGGACTCGCGCCAAGACGTAGTGCTGCGTCTGCGGCCCAAACCGCCCGCGTTGCTGGAACCCTACGACCTGGCACGCCAGTTCACGATTCTGCGCGCACTGGAGCCCACCGCGGTCCGCGTCCCCCGGGCACTATGGCTCGAGGACGCTGGCGATGTGCTTGGACGGCCGTTCTTTGTCATGGAACGCGTCGGCGGCGATGTCTACGAGATGGAATCACCAGATGTGGCAGACGACACCGCTGTGCGGATGTGTCAGAGCCTGGTCGAACAACTCGCGGCGATTCACTCGGTCGACCTCAAGCAGACGGGGCTCGATGCGCTCGACGACGGAAGCGGCCACCTCGACCGCGAACTCAACCACTGGGCCGCGGAAATGGATCGGGTAAAACGCGATTCGCTGCCCGCCCTGGAACGCCTCCTTGCGGCGCTGCACCAGAGCAAGCCCAAGCCTTGTCCCAGGATCACTTTGGTGCATGGCGATGCCAAGCCGGGGAATTTTGCATTTAACAGTGGCGAGGTCAGCGCCGTCTTCGACTGGGAGATGACGACTGTCGGCGACCCGCTGACCGACATCGGTTGGCTCGAACTGCTCTGGATGCAGTCCGTCGGCATCACCAGCCACCCTGCGGCGTTGTCTGTCGACGAACTGCTCGCGCATTACCAGGCGGTCAGTGGGATCGAGGTCGCGAACCGTCCGTGGTACCGCGCACTCAACGCCTACAAGATGGCCGTCATCTGCTTCATCGGAGCCATGCTCATCGACGGCGGTCATAGCGACGATCAGAAGCTGGTGCTCGCCGCGTACGGCACCTCGATGCTGACCAAAGTCGGCCTCGGCGAACTCGGCATCGACGAACCTCTCGACGACGGCCCCGTCATGCCCCGCCAGGAGCGCATTCAGCAAGTCCGGGCACTGGCGACGTGATCTGGCCACCCTGGCTTTACATATTTTAGCGAAAGTGTCACGCTGGCACCCGATAATTTCTACGAGGGAGGGCTATGCCCAACGACCAAGGATCGCTTACCGATCGCACGTTGGTGGTTTCCGGCGGGAGCCGCGGGATCGGCCTCGCTATCGCGCTCGGCGCGGCGAGGCTGGGCGCCAACGTCGTCCTGCTGGCCAAGACCGATCAGCCCCACCCCCGACTGCCTGGGACCGTCCACACGGCGGCAGCAGAGGTCGAAGCCGCCGGGGGCAAAGCCCTGGCCGTGGTCGGTGATGTTCGCAGCGAAGAAGACGTCCAGCGCGCGGTCGATGCCGCGGTCGAGCGGTTCGGGAGTGTCGACCTTTGCCTGAACAACGCCAGCGCGATTTCGACCGACCCCACCGAGCAGTTGTCCGCCAAAAAGTTCGATCTGATGCAGCAGATCAACATTCGGGGCACGTTCCTGCTGACCAAGGCGTGCTTACCGCATCTGCGCGAGTCGCCCAACGCCCACGTGCTGACCATCTCGCCGCCGCTGAACATGAACCCGCGCTGGTTGGGCGCCCATCCGTCCTACACGTTGTCCAAGTATGGGATGACTCTGCTGTCACTGGGCTGGGCGGTCGAGTACGTCAGCGCCGGCATTGGTTTCAGCTGCCTGTGGCCGCAGACCTATATTGCGACGGCGGCTGTCGCCATTTCCGCAGACGCGGAAGCGATGCTAGCGGCATCGCGGAGCCCGGAGATCATGGCCGACTCCGCGGTCGAAATCTTCTGCGGTCCGGCCAAGGACGCCAATGGCCAGTGTTACATCGATGTCGATGTGCTGGCCGCCGCCGGTGTCGATGACCTGTCCCGGTATGGCGGTGGGGAGCACCCCATCATGGATATCTTCGTCGACGAATAGCGGCGGCCGGGGCTGGGGCAAGGAGTTCGGCCAGGTGTAGCCCGTCGCGGGCGGCCAGCTGCCGAACTTGGGTCCGGCACGAGAAACCGTCGGTCAGCACGATCGCCTCGGGAGCTTGCCGCACCGCGGGCAGCAGCTCGTTCTCGGCGATGGCGACGCTGATGTCGTAGTGGCCCCGTTCGGCGCCGAAGTTGCCGGCCAGGCCGCAACAACCGCCGATCACTCGCGTCGAGATGCCAAGGCGTTTCAGTATTTCAAGGTCTGCGTCAAATCCGAGGACGGCATGCTGATGGCAGTGTGGTTGCACGACAGCGGAGGTGCCGGCCAGATCGGGTGGCTGCCAGTCATCGGTACCGTTGAGAAGTTCCGCCAAGGTCTTTACCGACTGTGACACCTTGACCACGCTGTCGGTGCTGCCAAGCAATTCGGCGGCGTCGCTGCGGAAGACCGCCGTACAGGACGGCTCGAGGCCGACGATCGGTATGCGGGCCTCCGCCGCATCTGACAGCCCCGCGATGCTGCGGCGCAGCATCTTTCGGGCGGTATCGAGCTGTCCGGTGCTGATCCAGGTCAGTCCACAACACAGCCGCTCCCGCGGGATTCGGACCGAGTATCCGGCCGCCTCGAGCACCGTCACGGCGGCGACGCCTACCTGCGGGGTGAAGTAGTCGGTAAATGTGTCTACCCACAGCATTACCGGCTCCCCGGCGGCACCGGGATGCCGGGCGAACCACCGGCGAAACGACTGGGAAGCCAGTGGCGGCAGGTCCCTTCGAGCATCAACACCAGCCAGCCATTTGCCGGGGCCTGCGAATCGCCCTGCGGCCAGCCAGTTCGCCTGGCGCGGCGCAAGCGACGCCAGGCGCGCCCATCGAGGTAGCCAGCCCAGCGCGTAGTGAGCGGCCGGTCGTAACCGATGTCGGTATTTCTGATAGAGGACTTCGGATTTATACGTGGCCATGTCGACTCCGGTGGGGCACTCCGACGAGCACGCCTTACAGGACAGGCACAGGTCGAGCGACTCAAACAACTCTGGGGATCGCCAGCCGGACGAAAGGGATCCGTTGGCGAGTTCCTGCAAGACGCGCGAACGACCCCGGGTGGAGTCCTTCTCGTCGTTGGTGGCCCGAAAGGACGGGCACATCACTCCGGCGCCGGTGCGATTTCGACACTTCCCGACGCCGGTGCAGCGCTGGACCGCGGCGCTGAAATCGCCGTTGTCATGCTGATATCCGAAACCGAGGTCGGCGCGGATCGGTTGGGCCGTGACCAACCGTATGTCGGCGTCCGCAGGACGTGGCCGGACGATGACGCCGGGATTGAGTAGATCACTGGGATCGAAGAGATGTTTGACCGCAGCGAAGGTATCGATTGCTGCGATCGAATACATCAGCGGCAGTAACTCACCGCGTGCTCGCCCGTCGCCATGCTCGCCAGACATCGATCCGCCGTAGCGGGCGACGAGACGGGCCGCCTCGGTGAGAAATTCGCGGTAAATGCGGCGGCCCTCGGGGCGATGCAGCGGAAAGTCGATGCGGATATGCACGCACCCGTCTCCGAAATGCCCGTAAGGCAAGCCGGTTAACCCGCTGTCGGCCATGAGTGCCTCGAAGTCGCGCAGGTATCCGGCCAGATTTGCAGGGGGGACCGCCGCATCTTCCCAGCCGGATTGGCCGGGGGGATCCGTGGCACGGGCGGCCAGCCCGGCGCCGTCTTCCCTGATCCCCCATAACGCCGAAGCTGCCTTCGCTTCAGTCACGATCCAACCATCGACGGCATCCGCAGCGGCGATGACATCCTTTGCGCGGGAAAGAACTTCGGCGGGCTCGTCGCCGCCGATCTCTACGAACAACCACC